>Ga0209512_1000488_pt1 | contig 64312 bp, 64 predicted proteins | sample frozenSSSSmetaG_FD_184142 | JGI IMG/M metagenome (GOLD analysis project Ga0209512, IMG submission 184142) | Glacier valley bacterial and archeal communities from Borup Fiord, Nunavut, Canada, to study Microbial Dark Matter (Phase II) -... | ecosystem: Environmental > Aquatic > Freshwater > Ice >...
AGTTCCATCGGCTCTTTGAGCCTTTGTCACGACCACCTATATCAAGAGAAGGATGGTCCATAGCATAGTTAATCAATCAATCACTTTTCATTTCATCTATTCTACTGTGCTGCTCTACTTTTGACAGTCTCTGATGAATCGCAGATTGTGACAAGATTACCAACGTCAGAAATGGCATTTGAGCGCGGAATCGATGAGACTGGCCCGTTTTTGTCAGAAGTTTTGATTGGTGATGGAGCATCAAAACTGCTGTCGCCTTTCGGGGGCCTTCTTGTAGCCGCGACTCTTTTTGGGCGTAATTTTGCCCACATCCACGATAATTCCGAACAAAACGACCCCAAGAATATAGAAGACGGGAATTTCTGGCGCAGACATCGGGAATTGGATAACACTTTATCCTCTACCTTCATGCATCTCCCAGAAGAGCTCAAAGCCTTTGAAGGACCTCAAGATTTGAAGAGTTCCTTCTTTCACATGAGCTTACATACGTCGGTGATCAGTCTGCACAAAGCAGCTATTATCACGGCTATGAAGCATCGTCTGGAATCGAGCCTAATAATGAGGAGTGTAACTAGATGTATTGTAGCTGCTGATGGGATAAATAATACGATGAAGATGATTAGCCATCACGATGTCTCGAAGGTAAATTAAACTTCATGAGAGCTAAGACTAGCTAATAAATCTGCACAGATGAGCCCATGGACCGGCTTTGCTCTGTACATAGCAGGTGGCGTCTACTGCCATGAGATAGCAACAGCTGGGCCCGCAAGGTTCAGTAGTGAATCTAACCTGGAATTTATTCTCATGTCGTTGAACGCAATTGGGAAGCTTCATCGTGCCATAAGGCCTTTCACCATACAGCTAGATTACCAATTCCGAGCTGCAAAAAAGGCAATTGGATGTCGAAACACAGCTGTAACCCGTGGAATTCCGTCAACTGCCACTTCAAGCGATACATACCATCTCTCGAACAATCCCCTCCCGAATATAAATAAGATCCCAGTTTCATTGGATTCATTGGATTCTGGTTCTGATTGCTATACCAATTCGACATCGCGTGCATCTATTGCTAAGCCGACCATCCCCGGAATCCTGATTGAAGCGGACCCAGAAGAAAAGAACTGTCCGTGGCGGCAAGCAGCTGACCACAACCACGATCAGGCTTCCGCAGTAGATGAGATAAGATCGACTGATTCAGCATCTCATCCGAAATCACTGCAAAAGAATGCCACCCCAGTTTTCCAGTCTCACGATTTCCCAGCTCATTCCATGTCAACGTCTTCCTCGCAGCAACCCCCAACTCTTCATACGCTGAATTCTTCAACAATGACAGAACATGACTGGTTTCACGACTTCAGGGACAATGATGCTCAATACTCTTGAAGGTAACGGCGAAATGATTTGTTTGGTGGTACTGTACAGTTTTATCGATCAATGTACAAGAAATTTGGTGGTGTAGCTAAGCAAGAAAAGCCTTGGGCTTGCTAGATAATCTAAATGGATACCAGTTCCTCTTCAGTATCCAGAGAGATAGTGCAATGATATTAGCTTTTCCTTCCCCACTGGAATGCTTGCTAAATAGGATGTCTATAATTACCTATTTCTTCTATACACTTTCAGATAGAAATAAGTCTGAAAGTGATATAGTATTGACCTGAACTGGGTTCAAAAGGGTGGCTAAACATTCAACACAAACGCTCACTACAGAAGCTCATATGAGATAATTTGTACATCAGAGGATAGTAAAGCATCGCTACAAGAGACAAATATACTCATTTGTTGCAGCTGGTGTTTTCAAATCTCATAGCGCTTCTGAAGCAGCTCTCAAACCTCTTATACAATTCATCGTTTGAGTTCGTCAGTATTAACCACTTTGAAAATGGTTAGGACAATTGTCTGACTTCTAAACAGACCATTGCCAATATCGTGCTCGCCCGTGCTGAAAACGTTTGAGGTCGACAGAGACATCAACCATGAGATTTCATCAAAATAGTACTTCTGAAAAATTATTATGGATTATCTATTGCAGTTGTGGTACATTATCAAGTTTCAAGTCTAGCTATAGACGCACATAAAACCCCACCTGTGACCAGAGAACAAAAACAGAAACGGGCAGTAAAATTACCAACAAAACAAAAGCTCCCATTCCAGACTCAATAGCCCTTACTCTTTAACTCCGCTTCAGTCCAATCCCACAATTCATCAGCTAACATGGTAGTCTCAGTCATCGCATTTCCAGTAAACTCCGTCACACCCGGGAAATAGAAAACACCACTCTTAACATCCGACGCCTTACCCGTAGCAGCAAACAATTGTGGCAGAGCACCCTCATGAATATCAACCATAAAAAGCCGAAACGCCAACGCGAACACCCAAGAGAGGTACGGGTAATTGCCGGTTGTGTTCTTGGTGATCCCTGTTCTCACTAAGCCGGGATGGATGGCATTGGACTTGATGTTCGGATAGATTTTTGCGAGAGATTTCGTGAAGTATAGGTTGGCAAGCTTCGACTGCGCGTATCGTTCCGTGCCGCTGATTTCTGCGAGAGGGGTCTTGTTCTGTGATAGAAGGAGCCCGGCCTTGGGACCGAATTTGAATGCCTCGGAACTGAGATTGACAATGCGTACATCTGTGCCTAGAAGGCCTGCCGTCTTCTGCAGAGTAGGCATGAGTAGCTTGGTGAAGAGCGCGGGACCCATATAGTTTGTACCGAATTGGACCTCGTAACCATCCTCAGTGAGTCCTGGGGGCACGCCCATAACTCCAGCATTGTTGATCAGGATGTCGAGGCGATCGCTTTGTGCAAGAAATGCATCCGCGCCTCTCTTGACGGAGGCTAATGAGGATATGTCGATCTCGAGAAACTTGATGTTGGCATTGGGAACTGTCTTCTTGATGTCGCTGATGGCCTCCTCGGCCTTTACTTTGCTGCGCGCTCCCATGTATAGCTCGCGTGGGTTGTGTTGTGCTAATTGGAAGATAGTCTCTTTTCCGAGACCACTGTTGCCGCCGGTCACGATGATGACTTTTCCAGACAGATCTGGAATGTCCTTCTTCGGATAGAAGCGGATTTTCTGGCCCATGATGTTGGAATGGTCTGGACATCAGTGAAAGATGGATGGATAGCTGTTGAATGAATAGCTTAGAAGGGTAGATATGAGGATGGACAAGTATTTAGATGTCTAGGTGGACGAATAGCAAGGTAGATGAGTAGCCAAGTAGATAGATAGCTAAGTTTATCGGAGTTTCTTACCACGGATTTGACCTACCAATATCGGACTTTGGAGAATACATTGGCTAAGCATTTAGCAATCTGGAATTATGCTTTGGGTTGAAGCCCATTCAGTGGCGCCGACAGACAAAACCTCACACGAAGGTTTGTCATGGCTTCGCTGAGAAACACAATTTTCGTGGATCGCGCCCTTCGCAAGCGGCTTAATTGAAACATTGAATAGTAATCTCAGTCCCGCGAAATTCAAAAGAGTTTAATTGAAATTTGAATAGTAGTAATCATCGGCCCCAGCGAATCGGCATCGGCATAACCTTTTCAGAATTCCCGCCCGGCAGTTCTGTTCTGCCGCTGCCGAGCGCTAATGTTTGAGGCGCACCAGGAGAGTCGCCGTTCCCGGCGTTCCCCAAAGGCAAACTAGTCAGAATTCTGCGGGGCTCGGACCAAATTACACGCCACCGCAAGCTACGAAGTATTTTTGGAATAGCGGCATGGATGCCAAGAGTCGGTTCACGTGAGACGACAACAACAACAACAACAACGAGAAACCTGCTGAGGAATCACTTCACTTCAGGATCAGAGCAGAGCAGGCCATGTCGATTGTATTGAAGAACTTCAAAATAATGAGGGAAGAGCCCCCCCCCCCAAAAAAAAAGTTTAAGGGGCCGCACAGGCCCCCCGATTAGCCAGGTGAAAACAATACTATAAAAGTACGACATTAGCTGATAACGTGTGGGATACCTTTGTATTTAGACTCTAGTCGATCACTTTTCATCTAACCTACAACTGAGATTTTTGCACCTTCAGGACGAATTCCATCACACCTGAATCACTTCATCAATACATTCACACGCGTGTTGCCATACCACTTTAGATGAAATGAAGGCCCTCTTTGCGAACCGCACCATTCTCTCACGCGCACTGCACTTGGGCACAGGAAAGAGCATTGGGCAGGGAGCTGAGATCAGGGAGGTCCCGATTCCGACTATCTCAGATGAAGAAATCCTCGTCAAGATTCATGCGGTCGCGCTGAATCCAATCGATCATAAAAATATCGATCTTCTCTCTCCCAGAAACAGCAGAATCGGTTGCGACTATGCCGGCGAGGTGACCAAGATTGGAAAGTACGCAAAGGGAAACTGGAAAGTTGGAGATCGCGTTGCCGGCTTGGTGCATGGAGGTATATCTCCTGATATCGGTGCTTTTGCAGAATATCTGAAAGTCGATGGAGACCTTGCCTGGAGGATTCCAGAAGGGGTGACAGATGAAGTGGCATCAACGTATGGTGTCTCCGCAGCAACAGCAAGTTTCGCCTTGAACGTACATCTGAATGTCCCTTGGGCGGATGCGGCAGCTACCTCGAACAATACCGGAGCGCAAAACACCATCCTCATCTATTCTGGCTCAACTGCTGTAGGCTTATTCGCTATCCAATTGGCCAAAGCTGCTGGGTACCAAGTCGTCACAACCGTATCTCCTCACTCATTTGATCTCGTGAAGAGTTACGGTGCCGATAGCGTCTTCAATTACCGCTCTCCCACTGCAATCCAAGAGATCACCAGAAAGTTCCCCGATATTAGTGTGGCACTGGACTGCATTTCACAAGGCCCTTCCTCAGATTTTTGTGCCCAGGTGATGAAGAAAAAGGGCGGCAAAGTAGTCACGCTCCTGGATTCAGGAAAGTCAAAGGTTTCGAATGTGACTTATGACTTTATCGTCATATACACGGTTTTCGCGAAAGCATTCGCTTGGTTACCTCCGATCGGTCCCAAGTTTCCAGCAAACCCATCAGACCGTACCGCATTAGCCCGCTTCTACCCAAATCTGCCATCATTGATCAGTAATTTGAAGGCTCCACGTATTCATCTCGTGGATAGTGGTTTTGATGGAATTCTTAAAGGATTGGATGAGCTTCGTGGAGGCAAGGTCTCGGGGAAAAAACTGGTAGTGAAGCGCCAATAAAAGATATGATAGTCTAGAGTGCTTTTGAATATTTTGCGACTTTTTGGTTAACTTTTAGGGTGCATACTAGGATTTTAACTGTTAGTTAATACAATAATACAAGACTACAGGTCGCAAATTTTACATATCTTAAGTGGGCTCATTTGCAAAAGAAGCCTGCAAATTAAGATTCCGAGGTGGGTGATTGCCTAAATTGTAGGTGAGACCCTATAAAGTGATTTGTAAGTTTTCTACTTAACATAAAGATTTCTATAATTACTTTCTATAGAATAGATTTAGAATAGGACTGTTAAGAAGAGGCGTTTGTAGTGTTATTGTTAGTGTTATAGTCCTTATTATTAAGCCCTATAAGATGCTATTGCCCCTTATCTTAATTAAGGCCACGTCACGGGTACGTGGCGGCTTATTCACCTGCTAGCCGCCGATACTGCTGCGTGGAACAATCCACTATATGGCCTGATCCACAAAGCAAACCATGCAGCTCATCCACCAATCCGATTTGTTTACTGTTAGCTCCAAATGTCTGGCCGCCCCCCGTGATCTCATTCTGTATCTCTTGGTCGCAATTTGAGAAACGTCGATGAGGTTATTTCTATTTAATGCGGGGCTTTGCAGAAGAAATTGATTGTGGTTCGCGGGACTTTGGGGGCGGTGAGGGCAGGTGATTTGTTGAGTGCAAAGTCATCTTCTATTCACTTAAGCCGCCGACGCAACTACGGAGCGAAATGAGAAGTCACGGAACGGGCCGCCCACAGGTGTGGGGTTACATCGAGCTAGCTCAACTCACTGACTGAAGCTGAACTAGGTCGGTGACAACAGATAAGACTTAAGCATTCAATTAGGGCCTATCATTTAGCAAGGCTTGTGCATATCCGTTCTGCCCTGACTGACGAATCAACAATACCAATTTCTAGCCTTCATCCTGATCCATATCATCTCTGCTTCTCTTGCCATTTCTCTTATGCCGCAAAGTAGCTCCTGAATTTCTGCTTTTCTCATGTAGGTCCTTCATTTCCCGCACAGCCATTCTTTGGGCATCCCCTACTCGCTCAGCAAAGACCATGACCTCTTCTTTCATTGGCTTTTGCTCTTCCAACTTCTTGCCTAGTGCCGCTTCTATCCTTAACCATAATTCAACATCATATTGCGTAACGAAGGAAATCGCAGTACCACTTTTACTAGCACGGACTGTTCTACTAACCCGATGGACATAAGTCTTGCTGTGCTACGGCAGATCGTAGTTCATAATAAGGTCGACTAAAGGTATATCTAGCCTACGAGCTACTACGTCGCTGGCAATAAGCAAACTTCTAGAGCCTAGTCGAAACTTGTTTAATGCTGCCAATCGTGCACTCTGTGAGAGTTGGCCGTGGAGAGGTATCGCAGGAAATCTAAGATGTCATGGCATAATCGAGATCCTATGGCTCTTATTAACTGTACGGGTGAATATGATCGCCGTCTATCCTACTCGCTCGTCTGGTGTATGAATTAAATATATATCTTTATACTTAAATGGGATGAAAACATATGACTGTAAGAGTGTCAAGACTGTTTAATGCTCTGTGGTTGCTAATGTTGAATAGAGAGGGTGGTGCCTACGAGGCACTAGAGGATTCTCAGGAATATGAGAATCAGGAGGAACCTTCACATTATGCATGGATGGTTCCATGCATGTTTCCATCGGCTCTTTGAGCCTTTGTCACGGCCACCTATATCAAGATAAGGATGGTCCATAGCATAGTTAGTTAATTAATTACTTTCATTTTCATCTTTCTACTACGTATGCTCTACTTTTGACAGCTAACACTCATATAGGATCTAACAAACACGCCCGCTATAGTGACTCGACCTTGCTAGACATGATTGCAGAGAATAGATATGTCGTCCTCTTCGGCGATATTTTTAGAAGCTTGTCTAATATTGTTAGATGATTCATGTTGGTGATGATTCACCGTATGCATATCTGTCTCACATCACAGAACATTCACCACCATCCTGTTCTAATAGCAGACTGTTGCCTACTGTTGCCTATTGAGGCTAGAGGCATATATTAGATAGACATTTCCATAGCTAGACTAGACTCTATTCTATATGCTATTTTCACATTATCACTTTGACACTTCCGCTCGTGATACATTCAACAAATATCGGACTGAAATCGAGATCCAACAGTCTATCCGCCTCGTCTAGGACTAGATATTTTAACTGCCGCAGCGAGAAACCTTTCGTATTTTCCAAATGGTTAAGGAGACGTCCTGGTGTCGCAGCCACGATCTGCGGCTTCTTTCCCAGTACTATCGCTTGTGAGACCGTGTCGGGTCCCCCGACTAATAATGCACACCGGACGCATACCAAGGAACCTAAGCCTTCGATGACTTTCGATTAAATCTCGTCCTTGGAATGAAATCGGGATGGATTGCGCCTGAATGGGCGTGGGTGTTTTGTAGCCAAGGGAATCACAGGTCTCGCATAATGACTCCAGTATTCCTAGAGCTGGAAAAGTGTTTGGAGAGTCCCCGATAGAGTGCCGATCCTGGTGTTGCGAGCTCAGTTGTACGGGTTCAGATTCGGATAAAGTAGAGGCATGGTTCGAAAAATTTGAGGGTCCTCCAAGCTCTGCTGAAACGGTAGAATCATGAGTGCGCTTTCTCTTTGACAACGACATATCGAGGATTGGTGAATAGCTGCTGGCTGCGAAGCTTTTGCCATCGCACACGGACAAACGTGATCAGGACTCAGTATCACCATTGTCGTGAGTTGATGCAGCCCTTGACTACGAATGGCGGTGTCGCCGACCACAGTAGCCGTGGCCATGGTGATTCGGACACGAGTCCTTCCATCGCAACGCTCCTGTGGATGAATGGGACTCGAACCCCCCTTATACAACCTAGCAGCCGACGTGATCGTTCCAGTACTCGATACCATAACGTTTTTCAATCCCCAGTGCTCATCCCGAGCCTACTCATTTTTTTTTTCATTCTCCTCCTATTTTATCTTCCTTCTCCCTTTCCTCTCCCACCTTATTTTCACCACCAATTCCAACTACTGCCCCACGACGCCGAACAATATTTGTTCCACTCAAGCAGATTACTATAAGTGATAGGGTCCCGACGAACTGCCCCGCTACTGTTGACCTGTATGTAATTCCAATAAATTGTCACGTTGGGCGCGATATCAATTGTGACGGACCACACCGGGGCCTCAGGCGAATTCTCTTGGAAACTTAGTGGGACCCCCAAGTCGACGTTCCAGCTACCTAGCTCAGTAATGCTGCCTATAATCTTGAGGGTCGTGTTAGAAGGCAGCCCGCCCAACACGGCCTCCCGGAATTGCACTGCGATATTGCAGAGGGCGGTGCTAGTCGCGCTAGTGGCGCTGGTCGTGGTGGTGGTCGCGAGGGTTGTGCTAGTTCCACTGCTGGTGGTAGTTGGGACAGATGTTGAAGATAAAGAAGAACTGTCGGTGGATGCAGAAGACGAAGTAGACGCCTTAGTGCTAACCGAAGTAGATGTACCAGAACTAGTATTGATGGACGTAGTGGAAGACGAAACAGTAGTAGGAGACGAGATAGCTTCTAGACACTCCGAGGCTTGAACGACAGCAAGGTTAATTACCACACATCCCTGTGGGTAAATGCCATTGAAGACAGCCAAAACGACTCCATCAGTACTCATGCAGTACAGAGCCACTCCACTAGCGAAAGCAGAGTTTTCCCATCTCAATTTGTTGTTGATTACCGTGAAAGTATTAGAGATAGGGCCCTTGTTTAGACTAAGGGCTAATGGAGCGAAAGCAACGCCGACGTTAGTGGAGAGATAGCCGCTGTTAGACATAAGCTCGCCATCGACGATGTTGAACTTTGCTGCAAGGTTGCACCAATCGACAATACCTCCGCTACTGCTAACGAGACCGCTTATTGCACGCTTCCTGAGGGGTGCTGCTGCAGGTGGTAAGACGCCGAGGACGAAGGAACCTAGTGGAGTAGGGCTGGCGGCCATAGTTCCACCGTATAAAACTGTGGCAGTCATAGTAGCAGTGGCCGTAGTAGTGGCCGTGCTAATTAAAAGTCAGTGTTGACCATTAGGAAAGCGACACGAAAGCGACACACTTACATAGTGGAAGTAGCAGTCTCTGCAACAGTAGCGGTAACGGCCGTGCTAATGCTCGTTGGTGCATTGTTAATAATGATGTTAATTCCTCCGTTGATGTTAATGACAGTATTCTGTTCAATATATGTGTTGATTAAGACGGGATAAACAACGACTTGGGTAGCGATGACAACGGCAACGGTGTTTAGGTCGAAATGAGCTGGAGCGTAGCCCTTAGGACAGACAATGTCGGGTGAGATTAGAGCTGCCCATGCAACAGTGGCAAGGCTAGCAGCCCCGAAGGCGATGTTTTTAAAAAGCATAACAAAGCGAGCGTAATAAGATCTTCTAGGTTTCTAGAGATAAAGTGGCAGACAATTTAAAAGAGTATAAGTAGAGAGTAGAGACAATAGGCCTTATAGATAGATATGGAATGATAGAAGCTCCTAGCTAAATTCGATAGACAGAGCTTCAAAACTTAAGAAGTGAAAAATGAGACATCTTAACTACTCGAGCCGTTGCATTAGGAAGTATGCATTCCTAATGTGTAGCTCAGCTGTTTGATTTTCCGGATCTGGGAAGAATGAAATATTATATAAGGCACTGTCTCCAGTTATCGTGGGTTTAGCTTAGGTAAGCCTGATGGTGTAACCTAAAGCGTTTTTTAGCGTACCAAGTTATGAAAACGGGTTGCTATAAACAAACGCAATGACGAACTATATCTAAAGATAAAGCTGAGAACGGTCCGTCCCGCATTGACCTATGATCCGCGCTTCTTGACATGTGGCGTGTGGAGGCGTCGTTTGCTTCCGACCTCAGTTGTGCAGGCTTCTCCGATCTGTAGAATTGATGTATTAAGACTGTTAAAATGGACAGAATGAACCAAACTGAACGATTGAATGAGTTGATTGATTAAGAAACTACAGAACTGTAGAATACAAGCTTATTATATAGAATGTAGTGTATAATGTGAGTTATATGCATGACTCACTACACTGCCACGGTACTGCCATAACCGTCGACAGCATAGTTGACAGAAGCTGAAATAATAGATATATCCAACACGATCGTCTGCTCTTCTGGACGGGCCAGACCTTATTCTCATGCTTGCGTTCCAATCATCAAGATGCATGCTGGGGAAAGGATGGGTAAATACTAGACGCCATACAAGGAAGAAGCTGTGGCATGCGTCCTTGAGGCTGGGGCCGCGACGACTCAAAGTCTTTTTGAGTTGCCTGCAGTAACGAGGCTCAAGTTGGAGTCTCACAGATCAGTTCATATCAGCATGGCGTATATATCGTAACTACCTATATAGCAGACCAAGTCCAACTGCTCAGCTTAATCCTGCCTCAAGATTTCTCTTTGTAACGGTGAGCTGCCATCACAGCACAGTCACTATCAAATCAAATCAATCAGCCGATCTACTCTTCACCAAAGCTTTTCTCCAGCTAAGCTTTCATTATTCCCGATATCACTTCAACTGGCGTACCTGAAGTTCCTCAGAAGGTGATTGGTAAGGGAAAATAACCACAGGAGAAAAGGGCTAGGTCGGCTGCCGAGAAGGCTGCCGCTGAAAAGGCTGCTGCCGAAGCAAAAAAATGTACATGGGCTACAAATTTGACTTGTTCATCATATCGTATCGTAAACTTACTACATAAAGGAGCTTCTGACGTATCGACTTCCTAGGGGTTCCCTGGATGCTATCCTTCTGAGTGGGCACTGTTGTGGAGGATGTGCGCGTAGTATTTAATTGGGATGTAGCGGAACTTAGGTTTTATCTTCATGTGGATGTAGTACAGTCATTACCTAAATCAATCTCTCACCGACAAATCCTCCTCTGTTTTATAGTTATGTACGCTTCATTCTGACCTCTTGTATAATTAATGACGAGAAAACTTTAAATGTGCATTTCACAAAAATGTAGCAGATCTCGTGACTCGCAAGGATTTTCCGCGACAGGCATGCACAGCAGAGCGAGCGCACGGTTCCGACGATTAGTGATGTAAACAAGAGAGTAAACAAGAGGCATTCCTAGGACATATAAGTTTAGGCACCCTTCCCCATTAAATTCTCGCATCTTTTCGTCCTTTCGCATCAACTTCAGTTGCATTGCTTATCTATAATTAGTCTTCACAGATCCACAATGGCTAAGTTTGACACTTCGTTGACAGGCCGCTAGAGCGCGCTCCACAAACACCGTAAACCCAAGGATTAGAGATATTAAAATTTAACACAACGTTCTTATCAGACGCTGATGTCGTGGAAGGCAAGAGAGTCTAGTTAGGCCTAAGGCGTCGCTGAAAAGGATTATAAAGGATAAGCAGAAATAAATTGAAAGTGGCTTGTTTTTGCCGGCTGTTATTTTAATGTCGAATCTAACGATGATGATGGTGATGATCAGGCAAGTTTGCATGTGTCGGATCTATCCACTTAACGCTCTCTGGCTCCTCCACTGGCTTGAGATCTGGTAAATTCACTGCCACGGCCTCTCCATCACTTCTAATCAGCACACACTCTAAGCTCTCATCTTCCAGCGCATTGATCTCCTGGTGCGGCACATACGGCGGCACGAAAATGAAGTCGCCGGGTCCAGCCTCAGCCGTAAACTCAAGTTTTTCTCCCCATCGCATTCGCGCCTTGCCCTTCACAACATAAATGACTGATTCGAGGTGCCCGTGGTGATGTGCCCCTGTTTTTGCATTGGGATGAATGGTGACAGTACCGGCCCAGATCTTTTGAGCACCGGTTCGGGCAAAATTGATTGCAGCGGCGCGGCTCATGCCTAGAAATCACGATATTAGTATAATTCAAGTATATACAGAACAGATGTTCGCGTACCAGCTGTTTGGGCAGTATTGGAGTCGAGACCGTCGCCGGGGATAACCTGAACGCCGTTGTGTTTCCATTGCTCGACCGAGGCAGCATGAGCTTCTGATTCGGCCATTATACCCTATTTATCTCGAAAACGTCGTTCGTAGACTATCAGGAACGTGTTTGCGATATTCGATGTGTTATTTCTTCTGAACAAATACGACTGTAGGGGTAGTGGTATCTTCTTCTGCTCCCAATTGATGATGCCGTGCTCTGGCGATTACGGAAAGTGAGGGGATAAAATAGTGGGGAGATGAGGGGTAAGCCGGGAGGTTAAGTAAGCACGCCATGTGTCAATCACCATGCAACCAATTAATCAATTACCAGCAAGCTTTATCTCGGTACAGTTTTTTCCTTACCAAATTTCAAGCCGGAGTTATAAATGAGGTGTGAGAAATCATATAGTAACATGCCAAATAGGACTCGTGGTCACTCGAGCAGATGGAACGCGAGCCCTCGTGAGGCCTTGCAAAGCATCCCAGGTATGCGAAAGCCTCTTATAGAACTCGAGAATAGTATAATGGCGAAAAAGGTAAGTGAAGATTGATTATGTTAAATTGGACTACTAGTCATAGTACTTCGTCTTCTTCCCTTTGATAACCTCATGCTCTCCAGCATCCATTACACTGTCCTTTCTTCCACTAACATTGGCGGCGACCCGGGCTTTGACCCATTCTCCAGCTGTCACGATCTCCCCATCTTCACTTGATTCCAATCCTAACCGCTTGAGGAGAGGACTGTCAACTGGGATGAGGGGTAGCTTGTCCTCTGGCCTGACAAAATACAACACGCCAATTCTATCAAGATGCTCCTGGTCTGATGGCGGAGAGACTACCCGATGAATGCTACTCTTCAAGAATCCGTTGGTAAGAAATGACATGGAGTCTGCAATGTTGACGGTGATGCTTCCAGGGTAAGGCTTCACCCACTTCCATGTGTCTTGAGGCGTGCGGACCTGTAGTGCTGCAATAGGCTGTCTGAACAGAAGTGTCAAACTACCGAAGTCGGTATGCCCCTTGACCCAGACACCTCCCAGCTCTTTGTTCTCTTCTGGAGCACGGTGGTGATATTTCATGTATCGTAAGTGGCAGTCGGATTTCTCTGTATAACGATGACGGTCCAAGAAGTAGCTTTCAGGAAGCTCGAGGATGATGGCGAAGAGGACCAGCAGCTTCCCAACGACCTCATCATTGATATGCTGGCCAAACTTTTCAATCTCAGGCCAATTTTCCTTTATGAGCTGTGGATGTGGTCGTGTAAACTCTGGAATGAATTTGGGGATATTGTAGATTTCAGTATTCTGCATTTTCGGTCAGCTAGTTTTTAGATAAAGGCGGGCTGCAAACGAACATCGAATTTACCTGGTTGAATCTGGCGAAGTCCTAGTGGTTTGTAGCGGTTGTAACCGCCGTTCTCAAGGTCGGCGCGGTATTTCAACTTTTCTTCCGTGGAGAGATTGAAGAATTCTTTCCCGATGGCAAACTGGTGATCCACTTCCTGCTGGCTCAGTCCAAAGTTGACAACGTAAAAGAAGCCTATATATCGTTAGTTGCGAAAGACGCCTATAGCTGATGCTATAGGGCTTCACGACATACCTATCTGTTGGATAGCAGAGAAAAGCTGTTCCGCCAACGCTTCCTTCCCGCCGGGAGAATGAAATTTGGATAGATCGAGGGTCACCAAATCTGCCCAATCGACTGTATCTCTCTATTAGCACTTTGGCGCCGTCTTGATAAGATGAGCTGCCTTACGCTCATATTTAGTCTCGGGTACCTGCTCGTAATGAAGCTGTCGAGGAGTATCCCCTTGCGCAGGTAAAACTTGAGACATGGTGAGAAAAATTCAAGTCACAATAATATCGCAATTCTTTACTGATGAACTGAAACTTTCGAAGGCGCCATTGTATTATTATACGCATGTAGTGGAGGGGACATGTTGTTTGTCTTCCACCAGCCTCATGCATGACCCTTGTCTCAAACAGAACTGGTGACGTAGAGCCAGTATCGTTATCAGCATAAGAGCCAATGATTTTATGCGGGGTTCCAGATTAGGTATAGTTGTTGTTATGATGTTTTTTTTTGATTTCCAATCCCATGGCTGTGCAGAGGTATCATAGTGCGTTTTATCGATGGCTAATATGATGCATTGGTTGCGACATACTAACCTAGCAACAAGCACCTCCTCAATTTATTCTATTGTGGACGTCCAGCCGTGTGGTTTTTGTCAAAAGAGGCCGCTGTTGCTCCCAATGTTTCCAGATACAAATTTTCAAAGCCTATAATCAAAAACGCAAAGAAAGCAGCTTAAAGACTTCTATCATTAGTTGTTCTCCAAGATGTTTTCCAAGAATGCGTCGACGGCGCCAACCACGCAAGACGCACTGGGAACACTGCACTTTGCAAAACGTGGTGAACTTCTCAGCGAAGACGCTTTGCTCTCCATCAGTGGCTTCGAAGCTGAGCGCATGCGAGCACGTGCCCTACTCACTGTTGAACAAGAGAAGAAGCTGCTCCGTCGCATCGATTGGCATATTATGCCGTTATGTGCACTCATGTTTTTGATGAAAAACTTAGATTCAAACAATGTATGCCCCGAAACCTTCAGGCTTGGATGCTGGATTAGGGAGAAATCATAGAAATTCTAACAGGATAAATAGGTCTCAAACATCCGCATCATGAATCGAGGCACGAGCCACAATATCCTGACACAGCTGGGAATGAGCTCTGATGGTTATAACCTAGTCAACACGATCTACTACGTAAAACTCCCTCTAAAGTATTCGAAAGATAAAATTGACTAAATACATATTAGATTCCATATATCATTGCAGAAGCACCCTCAAATCTATTCCTCAAACGGCTTTTACCTTCAAGATGGCTTTCGCGTATCATGGTCAGCTGGGGTATTGTCACCTGCTGTCACGCAGCCGTCAAAAACTCACAAGGTCTTTATGCAGCGCGATTCTTCCTCGGGCTCATGGAGGCTGGCATGTTCCCCGGTGTGATACTCCAGCTTTGCTATTGGTATCGACCTGATGAGATGGCTCGGCGACTTCTATACTTCTATATGCTAGGCAACTTCGCCACTGTTATCAGTGGTGTCTTGGCATTTGCTTTCGATGAAGCTTCAGGAAAAGGAGGCCTTTCCGGATGGCAGTGGTAAGATCACATAACTTCTTGATTGTTATGTGGACTAATTTGTGTACTTTTTCAGGATGTTTATCGTAGAAGGTCTCGCGACGATACTTATTGGAGTGGCCATCTTTTTCTTATTGCCTGACTGTAAATACTCCACTATCCTTCATTTTCAATTTATTCGAACTAACATTACTACTTCAGTCCCACCTCAGGCAAAGTGGCTTACCGATGACGAGAAAGCTTTCATCCAAGCTCGACTTCCTGGCAACTCTCCTCAAGCCAAAGAAGTAAACTTCAACTTGTGGGAAATCATTGAAGTCATGAAGGACCCTAAGACATGGTTATTCACATTTTGCTGGGCGTTCTTCACCGTTGGCACGACAGGCCTCCAATTCTACCTTCCCACGGTTATTGCCAATTTAGGGTTCACGACCATTGCCCGAAGTCAATTGCTCAACATCCCAACAGCCGTTTTAACCATCGGTTTTATAGCCATATTTGGCATATGGGCTGATACGGCACGCCTTCCACGGCCACTCTACCCACTCTCATTCATGATCGTCATCTTAGCTTGCTACAGTGTCCTTTATACATTCCCGAACACGGGCGCTGTCTACGCCGCTTCTATCATTGCGACTGCTTTGGGCTCAGCATGGTATCCGATGATGTGGCCATGGCGTGTTCAAACTACCTCCAAGGCAACTGGTTCCGCTTTCTCGATTGGATTCGTCAACAGTTATGGACAAATTGGTGGAGCCCTTGGACCGCAGATTTTCAGATCAAAATATGCACCGCGATATGCAACATCATTTGGAGTCGCGATGGCCATAGTTGGCCTCGCGATTGCCACTAATCTTGTTACGTGGTGGTTTACAAATGATGTGGAGGTAGAGACAAGAAAGTTGAAGAGAGCAAGGATAGAAGCTGCCAAGCGTGGCGAGGCTGTATTGGATGATGTTGACTTTGATGGAACACACGGTTCGAAATCAGTACCAACGGTGTCCGATTTAGAGACTGGCACGATAAACAGCAATGCGAGTGAGGATGTAAGTGCAACTGTTAAGCAGACCGAAAAGATATCGGAACTAGAGGATCGCCAGGGTGGATCAGATAGATCAAAATAGAATAGTAATGGATCAAGTGAATTATCACTCTATACTGGGATACGTAGTGTTTATTTATGGTAATCCTGGCTCTGGCTTTCCCCACTAATTGTACGGACATCCCGTGTTTATAGATATCCGGTGGGGGTGTTCTATGGACGCCCGGGTAGCCCCCCTATTACCCGCAGATATGTAATATAGTCACGTAGATAACATAACGGAGATCGAACCAAAAAAAATGAAAAGATTGATTGATACTATCTAAATTATGAATGTCTATTTTAAATATGATACGACGTTTGTATGAGGGTTTGAGAATCCTCATACATTAAACCGTTGTCTCCGTGGAATTCTCATATTCTCACGGAGACCGCCGTCATTACCACACAAATGGATTCCTTCCAACACTCCCCCGCATCATGAGAGCCATTAGTCTCATGATGCCCATAGAATAGAATGTAGGAAATAAAATGAATAGTAATAAAAATAGGGGCTCTAAAGCTCGGCCATCCTAAGCTTTTAGACAGCTTCATCGTGTAGATGGTTTGTGAGTCTACATTTATATAGTACAGGTAGACCAGCTATCCCTGCGTATTTCGTACATATAACGGGCATTTGACTGGGCTTTCTTGACGCCATGACGGGTTAAATGTACCATTCCACGACGATTAATTGGCTGTTAGATCATCGTCACTCCGCAGGAAGGCAGAAGTGGAGTACTGAGAGATCAAAGCTAGCTAATGATGCATGGGATCTATAAGGAATGCTCCCTGGCCGTCGATTCACTGCAGAATCATCACACCCAACCGTTCCCATCTTTTGTCCCCAAGAGATCCACCACAAGCTCTTGAGTAAACCATCATTAGAATGTGTGGACAGATTGAGTGACAGAATGAAGATGCTGCCAAAAAGGCACAAGATGTCACGGATGGAAACAACTATGTAGCAGGCGAGAGAAATCTTCATTGAGTTCTTGGGGCTTTTCGTATGCTCTTCTCTAGGAGGAATAACTGCCCTTCCCTGGCTCGAGGGTTGGGCATTCCCTAGGCATTAAGCCTTTTCTGTCCCATCGCGTCCAACACTACTCGTCGAGGACTGGTAGATACCGCTGTATCCCTCGACCGTTTCCCCCATTTCCTCGAATACAATCTGTGCGAGCTTGGCATTTTTATAAAGAACAATTCCGTTGGGATTCTTCACTTCCATCAAAGCTCCCATAGCACCTTCATATCCAGCATCAACGACACCAGCATAAATTCCCACATCGGACTGCCATAGCGACGATCTAGGAAAAACACTCGCCATGCAATTCCGTGGAATTTGAACCGTTTCGTTAAAATCAATCAAGTAGGCGCCTGGTTGTAGTATAATTGCGCGGCTGGTGTTGTCGAAAGGCAGGCTAGAAATTTTGGCCGCCTGACGCTTAGTATTATCGAAGTCAATCGTAGCTGCTGAGGTCCATTCGGAAACCTGACGCAGAGTAAGGTCGACGCCGCATGGCTGTTGCTGCTGGGCGACATGTCGCAGGTTACGCACCAATTGGCGGGTGATGATTTCGAGTCCGCTGAGAATCATAGTGTAGCTTTAGGCTCTGCTAATGTTCCTGAGATATGGAACGGAACAGCTTAGGTGGTGGTGATGATGGCAAATGCAAGGATATTTATTTGCAGCCCGACGCGTTATAATCCGAGTGCTGGAATAGGCGCACATGATTGGTTAGCGTTGCATCCTGCATCTGGATGTACTATGTATCGAGATTGTAGAAAATAGAGCATACGCAGTGTAGAATAGATGAAATGAAAAGTGATTTTTTTAACTGACTATGATATGGGCCATCTATTCTAATATAGATTGGCAGTGACAAAGGCTCAAAGAGCCGATGGAACGATGCATGGAATCATCCATGCATGACGCGAAGATTCTCCAAATTGAGAATCCCCGGGTGCCTACAGGCACCAACCTCTTTATCCAACAGAGATGAGCTTCCACTTCACAAGACTCACGGCAATACCTATTGTTATGATAGTCGTATATAGAGAGCTTACAGGTATGGTTTTCCAGTTTGAGAGAAATCGAATGGTTAACTGCATTGCACGACCTTCTATTTTCCAACTACATTACATAGGCTTTCCCATTTTCTAACTACATGACTTTTCCCGTTCTCCAACTGCATTCGTTTCTAGGTCGTAGTACTAGAATTACCTTGTAACTTTCCTATTCTTACTCCGCCTCTTACTACCGGAGTACATGTTGGATAGAGAGGTTTGGTGCCTATATGTAGGCACCCGGGGATTCTCACTTTGGAGAATCTTCATGTTATGCATGGATGATTCCATGCATCTTTCCATCGGCTCTTTGAGCCTTTGTCACGGCCACCTATATTAAGAGAGGGATGGTCCATAGTATAGTTAGTTAATAAATCACTTTCATTTATCTATTCTACTGTGCTGCTCTACTTGTGACAGTACATACCTGCCAGTGTAGGCAATGGCTGCCAGACGAACGGATAGGCAAGTCTGCAGTCAAGGGAGAGTACCGTAGTACGTGTAAGCACCTCACGTAAAGCAGAATTCTCACATAAGCCATATCTATGGATCTGACAGAGGCGGGGACCTCTCTGTAGTCTCTGGTAAAACAAGCATACCAAAGTGCGGTATCGCAACTTGTAAAATCAAGGATAACCATTGTCGAAGCTAGGAATTATGGAAGAATCACTCGTACTATCCAAATTTAATAGTCTTGTTGAGGCTGGTCTGGTCCTATATGACGACAATAACTCGATTCTCACCTGAAATCGGAGATGAAAGAAAAAGAGTATTGTCAAGGAAAAGCAGCGCAGAGACCGTCCACAAGGTCCCTGGAGACCTTTCTTAATACGATCGCAAATCTCCAGCGAGTTTCTTCTATTCGTGCTGGAGTAGACCAAAAGTAAGCGGTAAACTCAGCGCTCCTACTGGCGATATGGTCTTTCCAGGAGTAAAACATTCTGTTCGGAATACGTACGGGGCAACTTCTGGTAGTCGCCTCAGCATCTCATCGCAATAGCCTTCAGGTACACGAATGTTCTCCCGTTGGATAGGAATCATCAGAATCGAGGAGCAGTACTGGGCATAACAGGTAAAGGAGTGACACAGAGCTGCGAAGCGCTCGCCGTCGTCAAGGACCCGAAGCCACTGAAGGCCAAAGAAGTCGACGCCATAGGTGTAGGCAGTTGCATAAATGGACTGTGGACCCGCTGGTCGGGGGTTGACTTCTAGCAAAAATACCTCGGGTTGCCGGCGGTTTTCTGCTGCTGTCGAGCCGGCATCGATGTGGTCCAAGTCAACGATGCCGTTGGTTTTCTTGTAGCGCATCGCCGAGTTCTGCACCCGGGCTTCCACGTGGAAAAACACCCGAATGGAAACCCAGCTGCAGAAGGGTACGGTGTAAAGATGACCGGACCAGGTCCCTTTCCTCGGGTCCCAGGCGGCTGGGCAGGACCATGTTTTCTTCGACAAAACTATCGGAAATTGTCGCACCTTCCGCATTAGCAAGACACGGGAAATCATCAAACATTTTGAAAAAGAGGATCTCGCCTTCCAAAAGCGCAAAGTTGACATTCACTTCTGGGCCATCGGCGTAGGTTTCGATGAGGATGCCATGTTTTGAGTAGCCGCCGTCTTCATCTTCACGCACGGCCTGACGCAGACTCGCCAAATCATTCACTTTTCTAACTTCTCTCGAACCGCCACCTCGGCACGGTTTGACGACCATGAGGTAATGCAAGGATCAAATGTCTGCGACATTGACAGGTTGTCTAGTTGCCCTACGCTGTCCAGGCGCAGAGCTTGGGTATCTGGACTGACCAGCTTGCGTGTTGCGTGCTTGTCAAGTGACTGCAGGTATGCAGACACGGGCTCGGTTGGAAGGTCCAGTTTCTCGGCTGCTTGCACAGGATTTGGTTGGAGCAGCGTTATTGGCATAATTCCAGGGTATATATATATAAGTTGAGGTATACGCAGAACCCGACCAACTCGCTCTACAAGGGAGGGGACCAAGCCGACGAATCTGCGAATGCGACGATGCCGTCGATGTCCTTTCGTTTGACAGCATCTGCGATCCTCGATGGTAGTCCCTCGTCGATGGTAACGTCAATAGCGACAAAGTCATCCCGTAGATGAGAATATGTCTCCTCTTAGAGCTAATGTCCCAGTCTGTCGACAACAACGACTGAGATCCCAAGAGCCTGAGCGGCCTCATATGGTCACTGACAACAAAAAGACATCTTCTTTGGGTCGAACATGGCTCGTCCCCCTATCATGGCCACCTTGCGTGCCGAAAGCTTAGTCGGGAGTACCTAGTCGAATGACAGCCGTATCTTGAGATCCTAGTCTAGACTCTTAATCATCTCATGGCACAAAGTCGCAGGCTTTTCCTTCACAAGCAAAGCCCTAGGAGAGAAGACCAATAGTGCTAGAAGGTGGACCAATGACAGAAAACTTTCGAGAGGGCTAATCCTGGAGTCCATAACTCAGGTCAGTTCGTTCACAATTGAGTCGGCGGCGGAACGTTCCTCCGCCCTATACCGGTCGCAACAGCCTGATTCCATGCGGGGTCGGAAGCTTTCCGAGCTTGGGCAGTGTTAAAGTGCGACCATCGTGAACTGTTCAATATCAACTAAGAAAATTCTTAAGAACAAAGCGAAGATGAGAGGGAAGATGGGAGTGAAGGACGGAGAAGGAGTGGGAGTGTAAGGACACACTAAACTAGCGTAGGCCACACGCTAACATGATGTCCACCTTGTCTAGGCATGGGAAATTAAATCTTAGAATTATAAACCTACTAAAGAAGTCTAGTGGTTAGGATCTGGAAACTAGAAAAGGAAATGTTGTGTTAGATGCTGCAGGAAACGAGAAATGACTAACGAGAAATGAGAAATAAGAAATAAGAAATGGGCGGCTACTATTGCATTGTCGTGACCTAAAAAGACAGAGCGAAAAGCGGGTGGGTCTACAAACATATACTAAAATACAAAAATCATTAACAAGCATTAGTGGTTTCGAGAGCTGTGCCGGGACCGATGGCACAGAGCCGTACGAATATGCAGGCCACAGCGAGTCGAATATGGCGAAAATGCAGCTATACCGCGTCGGCAGGCTTGCCGGGAGCCTTGCACAGGCTTCTTCCATTTCTCACAATCCCCTTCCCGTGGAGAGTAAGCGCATAAGGGGCGCCACATCCCGTCTCAAGCAGTTGAGATTCCCTCGCTGGACAAAGCTGGCATCACTATATACGCGATTTCTCTCTTTGTGGCTCTGTCTTGCCAGCAAAGGGGCAGTTTTGTTGATTACATTTCGTGGACACCGAATACCTCCCAACTCCAATGCGGAACTATTTCGGATCAGGGCATTGGACATGCATTTTGGGCGGGCATAGCAATCGCCTCGTCAGTAAGCTGCGTGGGTTTCGGCTACCTATACAAGCTCTTCTTGTCGACTCTCGATTACCAAAACGAAGTATTCAGCTTGCCAGCTACGATACCGAGAAAGACGAAAAGATAAGAACGGATCACCTGACTATCCAGATGTCGTCGTATGTTCATCTATCATAGACGTTCAAAGCTGTCATAAATGGTTGCTGCAGATCAGCATGACGCTTATGCATCTGCATAATTGGCATTACTGCATTGCTCTGTGTGGCTACAAACGGGCAGTCTCCCACAAAGCAGAGACTTATTAATGATAGATATACAATACAGACAACAAAAACAGACGACGTCAAAAAGCTCCCCTAGTGACTTTCAATAATGACTGCTGATGGCCACCTGCGCTAACTTCGTATTGTTCTCTGCTTCAATCACGGCCTCCGCTTGGCCATGATTTGGCTAATTGCGATATCGGGACTTGATTGTGTTGATATGCTGCTGTAACTCTACAATCTGAAGAGTCACTAGGCTTTCAAGCAAGTGTAGCCCCTCGCGTTGGCTGACCCGATATGTCGATACGGAAATGTCGATGGGGCCAGCAGAGACATCGAGCTCGGGCTTCTGCCGAGACGAGTTTGTGTCGCCGAGGCCACACAGATGCAGGGCCTTATAACAGTTAGCCATCTTCCTGCAAATGACGCTCAGTTGCCGGGCCGCCATGGCGAGCAACATGTTCTGCTCTACTCGCGCCGCACATAGCTCACACGCCATGAATATCGCCAAGGTTTCCATAGAATTGCGAACGTCGGCGAGTAATCGGTCGATACGGTTCTCGCGCGAAGCAGATCTGGAGGTCAGCCTCTCGAGAAAAGATATCGAGCTCAGCACACAGCCGCAGCTGTCGGATTCTGCACTCGCTTTTCCCCAAGGCTTGAGACATAGTGATTCCGATGTCAAGCCCACCCAGTCGTGCCCACCAGCGTTCATCGCCCAAGCCATGTCGCCATGTACTGTCTGAGGTCCCTTCCAAGTGTCCATGTCACCCAACGGGATGAGTAGCGACGTCGAGGATGTGTCTAGCATCAATGGTTCCGAAAGTTGGCCCGACGACACCGCCGTGGAACTGCGAGTGCTTGGTGAAGTAAACGATTCGCTTGCTGTGAGGTCAACGCCGGCTATCGGTGGTGTCACTCAAGTGAGCCTAGGACATTTGCAGAACCAAGTACTTACGAGTTGGATTGCCACCACTGCTAGATCCGCTGTCTAAACTGTGCTGCACGGGAGTATCCATATTCCAAGGGCTAGACAGCGACTTGTCGATGCAGCTGTGGTCGAACATGATGCAGTGCAAACCGTCCCCCAATGTCGATTCTTCGCTGTCCTTCACCTGGCTATTCCTGGCGCAAGGCTCTGGTTCCTCGCGCACAGTCCGGGTCGAGATCGAGACATTCGTGTTACGCCGAGTCGCCTGTTTGAATGTAAGCCGTTAGCGACTCGATCTTGCTGCCCTGACATCGTTCGTTACTTACGGCTCGGCGACTTTGCTTGTTTTCCTGTCGTTTACTACGCCCTTAATCTTCTGAATACACGCATTCGAGTGCCATGGCTTCGCATCTTTGGAATGTTCTCCATCCTCCAGAGCAGCGCGCCTATAATTTCCATATTATCACAAACCCAACGCAGTAGTAAACTGAATAGGAATACAGTTATTCAAACCCATAGCTTCAGGTACAGCAAATGCACAACGCACGTTAAGTTGAAAAGGAGGAGGGAGGGGGAGAGAGCTGCTTCTTCTGTCTGCTTCATTTCAGCCAAGGCCGCGCAACCGACTCGTCGACGCCCCGGCCGTTCTCCCGTCCATCCGTTGTTGGAAGACCAGCACCTGCGCGGAAGCCTAGAGTTCGCATCAGCCGCGCACACACATCAAGGTCGACCCAGCGCCGTGGGATGCTGGCCCTGTTGTGCAGGATCTGCGTATGTTAAATCTCCCGAGAGTTAGTTGTTCGGTTCGAGGTCAAGGAGCGGAGGACATGAAGCAATCTCGAAATTCACCCGCATGCTTCGCTCTCTTGGAGTAGCGCTGTAGATATGATTACAAAGCATTGGTAACGCTCTCGAAGCGGGGGACAGAAATCTGTGTAGTTCTCTCTCACCGAGTTGCGTCGTCTCAAAGTGAAGTTCTAGTTAGTTCCTCACGTAAGCTGGCAGCCTGAAGGGCACAGACTTGTATTTCTGTCACCGAATGTTGGTGGCGTACGCAGTCACAGGGATGCCACACGGGGAGTTCGTCGTAGTGTCCTGCTCCGGCCATACAGGGTCGGGTAGTAGGCGCTGTGTCAAGGGCGCGTCTAGAGTGCGGATATTGCTCCACAATCAGCGCATACGAAACTACGACTAAGTAAGTTCGCTCCCACTTACGGAGTAGGACATCGATGATCACTCAACTCAAGCAATCCATCGTATCCGCGATCCGCCTGGCATCTGCAGCACATTCCTTCCCCCATGGTGGGGCCGCTAGCTGGGGCTTAATGCTTATGGCTGAGACTCGATCCACTACTGTCAGCGGCAGGTGGAGTCGCATCCGTTGGGATATCAGATTTATATTACGTGACATCGCGTCTTGAACTAGGGCTAGCCTGGGAGATCAAGGTCCGAGCGGTTCCCCTCCTGTTATATATAGGTGACAGCACATCCAGTTATACTCTACTACCGTAAGACCAAGAGAAAGGTTATTATTCCAAAAAAAAATTAAATCTTGATTATAGATTTAAATTATCTTTCTTATACTTTTTTTCTCAACATGGAGAATCAAGATGTTCAGCTATTTGAGAGTCTTGGGCTCCAACGTTCCTCTGCGCCAACAGCCTCCGGATCAAATGTCAACTTCTATCATAGATTTCCGAAAACTGTTGATCCTAGCTATCCAATTCTTCTCTTGATTCATGGATATCCTCAATCGTACGTGTTGTCTTGCTTACCCATCACTTGTTATGCTTAGCTCTGAATACTAACCATCTATTTCAGAAGCTACATGTAAGTTCTCAGACACTTGACAAGCTTTATGAGAATTCGATTCTTCATCATTGCATGGCAGATGCTGAAGTGAATCTACCTAGATGGCGATATGTAAGGCTCCCTCGATATTAAGGAATAAACGTCAAGAAATACACAACATCTAATCATCCTAGGTTGTCCGTTCGCTCCCTGCCGACATCCCCCTATTCGTCCCCGACGTAAGCACAATCACCCCAGACACCCATTCCACATCTAACCCAACCCCCCCAGATCCCCGGCTATGGCCTCAGCACCCCCTCCACAACCGGCCACGACAAGCGCACCACCGGCCACGCCATCCTCTCCGCCCTCTCCACGCACCTTCAGCTCTCCAACCCACTCTCAACACCCATCCCCATCATCCTCGGCGGCCACGACCGCGGCGCACGCATCTGCCAACGCCTCGCGACCGACCTCTCCATCCCCGGACCCGCCAGCGCCGCCCTCGCCGCCTGGGACATCGTCGGCACTGTGATCCTAGATATCGTGCCCACGACGACGCAGTGGTCGTCGCTGGCTAACCCGACATTCGCGCGGAACACGTTCCACTGGCCATTCCTGGCCAACGCGACGCTCGCGACACCGATGATCGTAGCCTACGGTGGGGGGAAATGGTGTCAAGAGATGATCCTGCGATGGGCGAGCCAAGGAGCCGGGCTGGAGAGTTTGCGCGCCGATGACGCGCTGGCGGTGTATGCTGGGTATTTTGCGAATGAGAGTGTAGTGCGGGCGAGCTGTGATGATTATGAGGCGGGGTCAAACGAGGATGTGGTGATGGAGAGGGAGGATCAGGAGGTGGGAAGGGGGATTGGGGTGGATACTTTGTTGATGTTTAGCAAGGATTATTTGGGCTCGAGGTATGATGTCCCGATGGGGTGGAAGTCGTTTGTGATGGAGACGGCGGAGTTGAAGATTGGGGAGTTGACGGGGGTGGGCCATTTTTTGCCGGAGGAGGCGCCGGAGGAGGTGTCGGAACAGGTGGCGTTGTTTTATCTAGAGGTTGTGCAGAAGATTAAGGCGAGAGGTTGATTGTGGGGGTGGCGGGAGGGATATGCTCCTATATTTCTTTTGTTTGTTCCCAATTCATATCAAGTTTGCGCCCCGGACGTGTGTGTGAACAACTGCGATAGCAAGTCCTTCTGCAATCCAGGATACGGGGAACTAGGCTACGCAGAACACGAGACGTGTCCTTTAAACGTATGCTGCTCAAAATTCGGCTTTTGCGGACTCACGAAGGAGTTCTGTGGCGATGAAGAAGATTTTAGTCCACATTGCGAAGTTGAGTCACGAAGTGAATATCAACGCGTTGTTGGATACTGGGAAGAGTGGGCGGGTGGTAGACCTTGCCATGCCTTCACAGTAGAAGATTTCCGAAGCAACATTTACACCCATATAAATATGGCGTTTGCGACAATACATCCCGTCACATTTGAAGTTGGGCCATCTGGCATTGATTCTGCCAGCTTGTATCAAAAAGTCACCGGTTTGAAGTCGCGAGACCCCAATCTAAGAGTATACATTGCACTCGGAGGTTGGACATTCAACGATCCGGGCCGTACGAGGACCACCTTTTCAGACATCGCAAACAGTGCGCCCAAGCAGGCTATATTCATTTGATCATTGATCTCCTTCATGGCCACCCACAATTTTGACGGTGTAGATATAGATTGGGAATACCCCGGTGCGGCCGATCGCGGCGGTAGAACGACTGATTTTGATGCCTTCCCAAAATTTATGGCAACGATGGCTCTGCACCGCCGCACACTGAGTTGTAGACACAAGTCAGCATTACAACACATGCTGCTGTTTGGGAAACATGACGCTGCTATACTTTCAAAGTATTTAATGGTATAAACTGTACAAGTCGTAGGTGCTTTCTATACCAAACAAGCGCCAGTAAAGGGTATCATGAAGCGAATATTTGGGCGGTAAGTCAATCAAGTCAATACAGTTGAGCTATTTATTAAATTGCAGCCACACTGATGCGCTGTTAACTACCACACTTTTCAAATGCAATGATAATCATAACCGTTACTCGTTTGCAACGGTCCGGCGGCGCTGGCAACCCTGCCCAGCGTCCTCGATGGCGCGGAAGGGGCTATTAGGGCGCAAGCAGGAGGAACTACCAGGCTCCAAGTCATTCTGGAGGCTTCGTCCGACCTCTCCCATCCTGATTCCTCGGGGATCAGTCTTTCGACACTTCTGGGCCTTGATACGAGTATACAACCATTACATTCCGATTCTTGATCCTTGTGTGGGCAGTCGTAGTGCAACATTTCAGCAGCACTCCGAGTTTAGGAGATCACCAAGCACGCGTATTTGATAGTGTAATCACATAATCATGTTCATCCTAGGCTTGTGTTGAAGGCCGACTCAGTCGAGCCGGCCTGACCTGACATTTTTGACCGTACGAGGCTTCTCTGAATTCCAGCTAGCTAATCAATCAATACCCTACGCCAGTGCCGTACAGTGAGCCAGTTCAGTGGATAATAGCCCGATAGAGCCCTGAAGCGTCCCATTTGGCCAGTTGAGGCAGATCTGAATTTCCAACAGCTTGTGTTGGAACATACACAGGGTCGTTGGTGTTACATACGTAGTCGCTGGCGTTGAGTTATCACTCTTGGCCGGAACGTACTTTTGGAGGGGCAACAGTTAGGGCAGCGGAACAGTAAGGCAGCGGAACAGTAAGCAGCACAGTAGAATAGACGATTAAATTGAAGTTATCTAAACCATCTAATTGAGTCTGCCTACATATAGAGACCGGCTCATGAGTTGAGTACAGGCGGGTGCCCGATACACGTGACACGTGGCACACAGTTACTTCGTATCTTATTTGAGTCGGGGGCGGAACGTTCCTCCGCCCTATACCAGTCGAAGCTCTCCGAGCTTGGGCAATGTTAAAGTGCGACCATTGTGAACTGTTCGATATCAACATCCGCCCTGGAGCCCATCAAAAGCGCGTTTTCCCAGGATTTTCATTCCTGTAAATACAATGCAGCTGTTTAGAGCGAGACTACCCCAGAGTCGTCGTATCGCAATGAGCGCAGCACATGCATTCCGCCTCAAAGCTTTTGGGACTCTATCAAAGAAGCGCCAGTTCGAAGCAAGTTCCCTCCTCTGCCAGACGCCTTGCGTAGGCCAATACGTAAAGGGCTGAGCTTTCCTTTTAACGTTCTCGAGACTACCAAATGGGGGTATGTGGTTTATAGAACGACCTACACGCCTGAGTCAGACACAATGTTTCCGATTGCGCTCCAGAAGTTAAGTGATTGGGTTCTGGCAGAGGCTGATAAAGATGTGCGAGGAATGGGTCCAGACGACAGAGAAGCTGTGAGAAACTCATTTCGCAACAAAGTCATGGACAACAAGGCTTTATACAATGGGCTCACGGTTCCTGAGATTTATCAACATTTCCAAGAATTCATCGCGAGCAAGAGCGCCGATCATTTTGTGGGAAGCAGCCGCATCGAAGATACGTCCTGCAAATCGTTAATGGAGGCATATCAAAGACCAGAGTTGATTGAACAGGGCGATGGGGAAAGCGACCCGACTGCCAAGTTGGAACCCTAACCCTTGTATAGGGAATCGTTGTGGAACCTAAGCCCTCATCTATGCATCTTGCTAGATGAGGAAAGCTTAAAGAGCATCGTCGAGGAGCCGGTCGATTTTCATCGTCAGGATTTTGGCGCCACTGTCAAGGTTGTAATGGAAGAGATGTGTGAGGACACGCAGGATCTTGGTGCGTATTACGAGGGATGGTCATACATGGAGATACGTCGGAACCCATTGGCAATAGTGCACAAAAAGGTAGGAAATGCGCCCATAGGATCTCTCGATTTGATCACGTTTGACTGGTTCGATGGCAAGTTGTATATGGACTTTTACCATTGACGCCGTATCTGTCCTTGGGCAGCCGTCCATTGGGTGTCGTAGGTCTAGCCTGCGGAAGTGTATGGACTGGTTGAGCAGGGTGGATTGTTACTGGGTATGGGGATCAAGGAGAGAGCGGATATGTTAGCGAGGGGAACGGAAGAATAGAAAGGAGGGCAGATTGAAGGTGCCTGGAAGAGATTGGTGGATAGAGGTCCTTGTGGCACGGGCAAGGTGCAAAAGCCTTTGGCGCTTTTGCGGGAAAGTTGAGGGACGAGGAGGACAGTTGATCGCGAGAATGGTTGACAGAGAGGGAGGTGAGAGTATGAAAGGAGATAACCAATATAAATCCGTTGTTGTTTTGTTTTCCTAACTTGTTGGACAGCACGTGAGCAATTTTGACACGATCATCAAATCACATAGCCATGCCGTCAAACGCCGTGTATCTGCGTATCGCTGGAAGTCGTTTAAGGGAGTTAATGGTCTGTCTTGTGTAGCCTTCCCCACGTTCTTGAGCGACAGGCCAAACTGAGCATCAATCGACGACTTGGAGAAGGAGTGGAAGCAGAGTTCTGTATGTATTCATCATTGTTATCGATAGGCTGAAGAGACATCCACTTTGCAAACAAGGTGTGATGGTAGATGCCTCGTAGGAGGCAGAAGTACTCTGGTATCATCGTATGTGGTCTCTTTAGCCGTGCGTAGCGGTCAATGTCTCCATAGTATGCCGCGACGGCAATCAGAAGATCTTTATTGACAGCTGGTAGGTCCGCTGATAGGGGCGTGTAAATAAGTGGCGCCGCGGCGTTATAGTCAATGACAGCTTCCAGTTCATGGTCGTCAATACCCCAATCTTCAACGATATTAAAATGCCGCCCATGGCTGTAATCGCTAATGTCGAGAGATTTTTTGCTGGGTTGTGTAAACTCTTGCCGGACGTCGAGGCTTGAGCGAACGGCAGTGTCTCCATTCAGGCTGGCTCCTGCACGAGCAAGTTCACGGACCGAGTGTAGTCATCCATGACGGCCTACTTGACGGGCTGTGCCATGATCTCGTCAAAGATGGCCCGGCCTTTGCCTTCATTGTCGCGTGCTTCTTCCGCAATAGAGACGTCTGGGAGAAGTTGAAGCTCAAGATATAAGTCCGTATATCCGGCCACAGCGCATGCACGACCGACTTCGTGGCGCATTTTGGGATACCGTCTGGCCAGCTCGCGATATGTCACGTCCGTTGCGACCTCAGGGTACCAGATGCAGCTTCATCTTTGCAATGTCCAGGAGAAGGGGTCGTATTGTACAAGGCTCACGGAGATATAGCCGGTATTTGGCATGATGAGTTGTTGCTCAGACTGTCCCCTCTCTTGGATGGCAGCATGTAGCCTGCCACCTCCCACTTGCCGCCTGCCGCTTGCCGCCGGCTGTCCTCGCGCTGCTCCCACTCCACGCGGCTATCCATCCAGCTCCCCTCGACATCACGGGATTAATCAGGAAAAAGGAAAAAAGAAAAACACAATAAAAGTCTTGACTCTACCTGAGACATTGAGCGAAATGGAAAGTTGTAAGAATATACATGATACAGGAGTGCGCGCCTGTTATTATGTTGTTATATAACAGTGGCGGGTAGCGCTGGAGTGACGGGAAGACTAGCGCACTAGGGCCCGTTCCCACACCCCGCAGTCCGCCAACTGAGGCTGAGGCTGATGTCGCCTTCAAAAACCTTATTCCGTCCACTTCAACCACGGCATCCCAATGCATCGCTGCATGCGCTCCACGCAACTCCGTCGCACACTCCTCGGCCATAATGTAACATCACTTCGAAGTCGAAAGATATCGCCCTCTTTGCAATTCCGATGCGCCAGTTTCGAAGCCGCCCACGATGACGCGAAGCCGAAGCCGAAGCCGAAGTCCAAGCCCGATGCACCGCCAATTACCGAGTCAAGAGGGCGCATCAACCGCAGCGTCGCAGTCGTAGCCAGCCTCCTCCTCCTCAGCAGCGCAATATACCAATACATCTCCTCCTCCCCTTCCTCCTCGGCGGGTCTCGCCGTTCTTGACGCGCGCAAATTCCAGCCCTTCACCATCACCTCTAAGACCTCCGTCTCTTCCACCTCCACCATCTTCACCATCCAACCACTCGCCCTCACACCCACGGCCTCGGATCCCTACGCCGCGCTCTGGGCCCAGGGTCTGTGGTCCGTCGAGTTCAAGCAGCCTCAGCTGCAGATCGCGCGCTGCTACACGCCGCTGCCTGCGCGCGCCGGCGCGCCGCCGGGCGAGCTGCGGTTCCTGATCCGCAGGGAGTATAAAGGCGAGGTGTCGAATTATCTCGACAGGCTGCCGGTCGGCGCGAGCATCGAGGTGAGAGGACCGGAGGTCGAGTATTCTCTGGGCTCGGATGTCAAGGAGGTGGTGTTCCTGGCGGGCGGGACGGGCATTGCGCCTGCGCTACAAGCTGTGCATGTACTGATTGAGGAGAGGGATGGGGAGGGAAGGAAACTCAGGATTCTATGGGCGAATAGACGGAGAGAGGATTGTGCGGGATCGCCGAAGGTCAGGGCTTCGTGGTGGGCCACGTTGTGGAGGAGATCGGCGACGGAGGTGGTGGACGAGGGGCCGAATGCCCTGGTGGCCGAGATGCGGGAGCTCCAGAAACGGTACCCTGGGAAAGTTGAGATTGAGTATTTCATCGATGCGGAAGGGACGTTTATTGATAGGGCTAGGGTATTGGATGCTGTGAGAAATGCGGAGGCACAGGATGGAGGCAAGAAACTGATCATGGTATCTGGACCTGAGGGATTCATCAAGCATTTCGCTGGCGGAAAAGTGTGGGAAGGAGGGAAAGAAGTGCAAGGCCCGCTGGGGGGGGTTATTAAGGCCCTTGATCTCCGGGACTGGGCGGTTGTGAAATTATGATGAGTGTATTTGTATATAATGTAACATTATTCTAAGTAGAGCGGCCTCTGGAGCTCGTAGCGATGATTACATAAGGAAACGAGTATTTGGGTAGGATGCCAGATCCCTACGATCCTCATCATCTTCGCCATACCACTTGCTGTCACTAATAGGACACCACACCGCCGCAGCTATGTCAGTGTCGCCACATATAATTTTTTCAGGCTTCTTCTTGGCGTTATTTCTACTTGCATATTCTCTAAAAAGCGACGGCCGGACAATTCACGATAGTCCATCTCCTTTCAGCATCTACACTATCTTCGGCCTATGAGACACGCAAAAGTGCTCAGATTCAACATTCAAGACACTGACAATGCAAGCAATCTCTAGCCCAACTTTTCTCCTCATACAATGCTATGTGCAAGCTATATACAGTCTTCCTGTCCATCCGCTCTTCCGCGTCCGGTACAGAGCAGAATCAGAAAGACCCACGAGCATCGGAAACCGCGGTGAATGCAAACCAGCGCACCACCTCCTCAAATCATCACCATCGCCTCCCCATCTCAAGTCCGTCGAATAGTTGTCATGGCTTCAGCCAGGTGCCCGCCCAGCATCAGATCCGCGGACTTGTCAAGCTCTTCACCTTTTTCACCGCGCTTAGAAACCGGTCTTGGTCTTAACGAATGCAGCAGCGTCGCTGGCATCCTGGGCGTAGGTGAGATGGGGCGTCAGGATCAGGGAGCCGCCGGAACAGATGTTGTCGCCGATGTGGCAGATAGTCTTGACCTTTGAGGCGGCGACCTGGCCGACTACCTGGCCCTTCTTTGGGTCACCGAAGACGACGGCTCGGAGGTGATTAGTGTCAAAACGCGTTGGCAGGATGGGAGGGGGACTCGTACCGGCGCTGATCTTGGCGGCGTTGGCGGAGGACAGCTTTCCGGCGGCGTTGTGGACGAGCTGCGCACCCTGTGAGTAGCCGCTGAGGACGACCTTGGTGTTGGGGCACTGGGAGTAGGTCCGCGTGATCAGATTGGCGAAGGTGGTGCTGCCTGCTGCGCTGCCGCCCGCGAGGAACCCGGCAACGTCCGCGGGGTAGTCGACGCCTTGGACGGCGAGGTTAGTGCTGCCGATGGCGGAGGCCACGGCGGAGAAGAACGGCGGACCCGTGAGGCTTCCGACGTTGCCGGCCTCGGTGGTGCCGCGGGCGAAGATGATGGTGACGGCTTTGCAAGGATTGTTGTTGAGGATGTCGTCTTGGCTAGTGGCGGAACCGAGTTGGCGGGCGAAGACTGCGGCGGCGTCGAGAGGAGCAGCCTGAGCCTCAGCCTCAGCGACGGGGAGAGCAGTGACTTGCTTGAGGATTGTAAGGCTCAGGAGAGCGACGAGGGAGCTGATGGTCTTCATGTTGATGGGGGTTTGGCTGGATGGCGCGGACACAAGATGCAGGATTGAATAGAGCGTTTCGATGAGATGGATGGGCGATGATTCTTGCTTGGTAAGATGATTCTTCCATATTACCGGCAGATATCACTCCTCTTTATAGGAAAATGAGTAGAATCTCCAGATGAGATCATCTTATCTCGGGCTTATCTCGAACATCGCGAGATTCTCAACTCTGTCCAGGAGTAGCAAGAGATGCGATGTCCAAGACCAGAGTTCCGACACTAAACAGCTCTAGAAACACAATTCGCTACAACATCTCATAGAGTTTGGTGTTGAGGCGTCATAAACGGTTTAGTCGTTCGCGCCGAGATGCCCAACCGGGGAGTGCTTGCGACTTGGCGCGCCTCCCCCGCATGCCACACAGACCATTTGAACCTCTGACAGCTTCCCACCGGCTCTTGGTGCAGAACAGACACGCCGGGAGCCCGGAATCACGACCTGGACCAATCAATCAATCATCGTGCGCCAGCACTACCGGTTCCCCTGAAGAACCAAGCCGTGCCCCGTGCGGGGAATCCCCGTCAGATATCGGCGTGTGGCGGGAGCGGCGGCGCTACTGTACCCCGCCGTTTCCTTAGCCAGGAATGGGGCAGTGGCTGATGGCCTTCTCGGTTTCAGGAAGTGATGCGAGCGCTGGTCAGTCGACATACGGAGTATGTACACTCACAATTTCTTGGACTTGGCGCTCATTGGGAGAATCGAGTTGAAAAATATACCTGCCTCGGCAGTACATCCATATTGGCCTTCCTGTCCCTGCATAACCCCGCGGGACACTCGACCGAGGAGACGGGGAATTAGGGCTTGCTAAAGCAGCTTTATTCCAGGTAAATAGTGGCGGAAGCTTCGTGCTCAGACATTCTTCTCCGCGCGATGCTCGACAGGGAAAATGTCGCGCTGCTAGGGGGAAACAGGGGAGAGGGCGCAGGCAACTCCCGCTCTGTTTTGACTTCGGCAGCTGTCCCCGAGCCCGCATTGAAGAATCACTCCCTGTTTCAAATCAGATTTCTGAATCAGCTAAATGGCGTTTTGATCATGCGGCGAGAAAAGAAGACTCTGGTTGTCGCGGTCGAGATTAGAAACAGCAGTTCCATATCACCATGGCCAATGGCAACATGGAACTTTTGCGGCACTTCACGATCGTACCTCCCTTGGCAAATATGCTTAGCCACCCGCGTACCCCACCGTTACAGCTGCAGGGGACATATCGAGATGAAGAGGATCGTCGAGCTCGAGTTCTAGCTCTTGCAAGCTCTGCCGTTTCCAGCCGTTGACTGGCAGTTTAACTGATAGAAACTCTTAGTCTTCTAGAAGAGACATGTTTTTGTACTAGAAAAGCTGTTTGTCTTTCGATTCTTCCGAATGTATTTCAGGGAACAATCTAAATCGCCCAATCAGCCTCGGTGCTTCTGTTTAGTCTATTCGCATCATGCAGACGACGGTTATCAGATTCCCCTCATCTGACGATGTATCCATTCGCCGAGGCGCTCTGGTGATGCATCTAAAACTTGCCTTTGTTGCGAGCTTGTCAAAGTGCGAGGACAACGTGGAATACCTTCAAGATCAGTACCTGAGCAGCAACCTGATCGCAACAAGACCTTGCATAAATATAACCTTGTTTCCCCATAAAACCAACATCATCCGCATCCGCTTCTCCAGACTGCATCTCAACTCCAATTTCCCACAACCGCAAAAATGCTTGTTAAGTCTACTCTCGCACTCCTCCTTCTCAACGCCCTCTTGGCGTGTGCCGCCCCTACTGCCGAGGCCGAGACCGCTCCCATCCTCGATGCCCGCGCCTCCGAATTTCCCCATTTGAATGCTCGTGCTTGCGCCCCGATCCACATCATTGCTGCCCGTGCCTCCACTGAGGACCCAGGCGCAGGCGTCATTGGATCCCTTGCCACGTTCATCCAGAACGATAGACCCGGAACGACACTCGAGACTGTAGACTACCCGGCTACGCTTACGGACTATGCCGCTTCGTCTGCTTCTGGCACAGCAGCATTGAAGATCCAGTTGATAGCTTACGTGAACGCCTGCCCGAACTCGAAGGTGGTCCTTCTTGGGTACTCGCAGGTAAGTTCAGACAATAAGGGTAGCGCGATGGACAGTGCTGATCTAGATAGGGTGCTCATATTGTTGGTGATGCTATCTGTGGTGGTGGAGGTGGAACTCTTGGCTCGACAACGGCTGCTGTTTCCTCCGCGGTCAGCTCCAAGGTTGCTGCTATTATACAAATGGGGAAGTTCTCCAAGGAAAGGAAAAACTCGGAATTCGAGGGACTAACTAGAATTCCAGGTGATCCACGTCACGTCATTCTTAAGTCCTACAATGTTGGCACCTCTATCCGTAATGGCGTATGTACTCAAGGTCCGATATTTAAAGTTACCTGACTGACAGCCATGTAGCTCTTTCCCCGCCCTTCCAGCCTGTCCTGCGATTCTTTTGCCTCCAAGTTTCAGAGCTACTGCGATTACGGTGACCCATTCTGCGACAGTGGCCTCAACACTGTTGCCCATTTGACCTACACCACCACCTACAACACGGCGGCGCTCAACTTCATCAAGACCAAGGTCTAAAAATTTCACCGACACAGTCATGTCGAACGATGGAAGAAAAAAATGGTTATGTGTGAAAGAGAAAAAAAATGAGAGGAGGAATGCTCGGCTTTCTTGTAATCAGTTTCACTTCCTTTGGGACGCCTTAGGAAACTTTGTGGTAAAATTTGACATGTTGATAAATATTCCTGGCGTAGCACAGAAATATAGATGTCTTAACTATGGAATGCGTTCATGATAGCTCTGTCCCGTGAAAAAAGCCTGGACAGGAGGTCTATCTAGCGGCAATAAACAGCATCCTAGGTTGCTTCCGGTAAATAAAATCACCGACGACGATCGTACTCGAGCATACAATCAAGAATGGCTTTCCCTCCTCGATACCCCCAGGAGTCATCTTCAAGCTATAAGACGCTTGGAAATTTGAACGACTACCCCAGCCCTTAGTAACGATGCTGTTACGAGACCCTCCAGAGCCAGAGTTGCTCGACGTGTTATAGCTTGAGATTCCTGGACCCGGATTGCTGTTTGCTGACCCAGAGGACCTAGAATCGATCTGTAAGCTGAGGTTTCGATAAAGTCGACATAGTGCATGGAGATTTCAACATATGGGGACCACGACGATGGGAATAGCTGCACCTGTCGTAGCCTTGGTTGGCGTTATTCGCACTTTGCTTCTGGTTCTGGGACATTGTATTGTATTGTATTGTCGTCGTACTTTGATGAAATACGTGGACTTGATTGCTCCAAGATGATGTCGTCGTTTGTCGATGGGATATTAAGGGTTGACTGGGCGCGGGACTGAATATAGCAATACAGTGTAGTGATTGTTGAAACTGAATCAAATTCAAGATGCTAAAAGTGATTGATTGAGGAAAATACTATCTAGGCTACGGAGCCCTATTTGTATTGAATAGAGCGTTTGTAAAAGAGTGTGTTTGCATGAGGGGTAATTGAGAACCCTCATGCACCTGAGCCATTTTCCTCCCGCGAGCCATTCTCTCACGGGATCTCCAAACTAAGAATCCAAACGGAGGATTCTCAGGTTCAACCCGGTCCTCTGGTGGCACCCACCCTTTATTTCAACTTTGTACCTGAAATCCATTCTTCTTAAGCTACCTTTCGCGTCCATTCATCTCGCGAATTTCCTTCCTGGATTCATCAATGTCGTACCAAGGACTTGAGCTACTGCTGTAAAATTCATGATGTTGATGCTCTTTGATTAAGATGCCTCTCGCCTTCGTAAGATTGCACTCTGGAAACGGATGGCGGTACAGGGCTTGGTAGTCTGCCATGACCGACCGAAGGTATCTCTTTGCCCGATCGAGTTCGACCAAAGGGTCGTCATCCGATCGCAGACTGCCTGTAGAGCTCCTTGGCATAGCCGCCTAGTACAATTCTGCTGTATTTCGTCGTGTTAGAATAAATCTGAACTCGCCGGCATAAGATATCATTTTCAGTGAGAAGATGTAAGCCCTTATGCTGATTTTATCATCCGCTAATACTGTGCTGTAGGCAAAAGAAAGCATTGCTTGGCAATCAAGCAGTCGAGTGGTTAGATGTTAATCGACGCCACGGGATGGTTTCTGCATCGTGGCGCTCTTAGAACATTCAAATCTGCAAATGGCTTATGATGTGACAACGTAGCCATTGCAGAAGTTAGATATTCTATTTTAGAGGATTTCAGTTGTTGACCTCATATGTGACATCTTGACATCTTGACATCTTTACTACTGCAATGGCTGCCGCTGAGGATTGCATGGAACGTTCAGATGTCATGAGCATATCACAAAAGGACGATGCTCCACTTTCATTGCACCAGGTAACGAACTTCCGATCTTAGGGTAACTGAACATAGGTGAATTATTTACTTCAGCACATGATATGCTGGTGTTCATTAAACAATCCAAATCTGCATATGATCCTTCTATCTTCGTTGGTTGCCGTGAAAAGTGACTAGATTAGTCTGCTGAGAACTCTGCAGCAACCAGAATACCTTCAAACAATAACAGTATCCAGACACTTCTAGAGGAGAAGTAAAGAGTCGAGAGTGTAAAAGAAATGAGTTAGGATAGAAAAAGCAGATATGTTGAATAGCAAGTTATCTCGTCATTCAGTGCAATGCACGAAGAGCGAAATGTGATTCGTCCAAGCAAATCACATGGTCTCAGAACTGTATTCACATCCGTTCGCTATTTCCTCAACGGAGGGCAATGTTTGAGTGCTCATTGCATAGAGATATATAGAGGACAAACAGACAGGAGGATTCTGATCATCAAGAGCTTACCTTGCATCCTTCCGTCCTCGTCCTGCTTTTCAAGATCGACACAGCATCAACATGGCGAATCCAAGCATGATCGGCATCGAAAAGTCCACCAATATGCCTGAAACCACATCCAACCACTTGGTTGTCGAAGTTACAAAACAAATTGACGATCTGACAGTCCTTGCGACACCTGAGATCGAAACTAATCCGACGGATAACCAAATTCCTTCCTTGGATGTACCCTCTGATGGTGCACTACTTCAAAAGCACAATGGAATCCCGGCCATCGTGGTAGCAACAGCTGATTAAGGTTCTCACAATGTCCCATCACCAAGTGACGACCCTCACAGTCAAGACAAGGCATCTGGGAAGGCAAAGGTCGACAAGGAGGAAGAGATCGACCAAGTCCCCGACATAATCTCGCTAGAAGAATCTGACAAGATCTATATGCGTGCCGATCTCTGTCCATATGTAGCGGGAGCTAAGTCCGAGTTGCATTTGGACGAGGAAAACAATCGCGTTTTTGCAGGGCACGGCATCGAATTCGAGATTCTGGAAGTCTTCGAGCCCATCACTTTCGCACCCGTGATGAAGGTCAAATTGGCAGGTCGCGAGGAGCCTCTCGTGCTCAAGCTCTTCGACAGGCGCTTCAATCCTGGGCTGCGCAAGAAGAACAAGGATGAAGCTTGGGACGAGGAGCGTGAGAAGGAGTTTGTAGACTTCGTTCGGGACGATAATGCGACGATTTCATCAAAGGCAGTCTCTGTGAGTGCGGGGAATGCTTCCGCGAGCCCGATAGCGACGACGACGAATGGGAGCATCCTCCTGAGTGGACCATTGCTGAGATCGAAGCGTCGACGTTTTTTGATTGTGAAGCCGAGTTCTTAAATGAACGACGAGCTTATACCGAATTGGAAGATATCCAGGGAGTGATGGTTCCGAAGTTTTTCGGTGCTGTTACGATCCACGGCGAGAACCCGACCGGCAATACCGACTAAGACCAGTTCTGGGACATAAAAGGCGTGCTGTTGCAGTACATTGATGGTTTTCCGCTCAGCAAACTCACGGATCACGTACCTCCATCGCGCTGGTTGGATGTCTGCCAGCTCGCACTCCGCGTTGTCAACGCTGTCAGTGATTACAAGATCCTGAACAAAGACGTCAGACCCGACAACTTCTTGGTCGAGAAGGTCATGGTGGACGGGTATATGATGTACTCAGTCTTCCAGTTCGATTTTGCATGGAGCAGAAGCCGTCATGCCGAGGAGGAGGAGAGCTATGTGGAGTGGAACTGGGACAAGGCCAAGGCGAAGGAAGACATCAAGCTCGCTGTCGCTATGCAAGATATCAACAGTGTCGAAGAGGATGGAGAGCTTATCCTGCAAGACATCTCTGCCGAATCCGAATAGATCGAGGCGGTATGGCATGCCAACAACAGGATTCTGACGTCAAGGTAAGCACAAGCAAAGCGTGGGAGAAACCTGAGCGTCTCAGTGAATATGAATGGAAAGTCTTAGGAGATGAGGGGAAAAAGGAAACAGAGCGTTGATTTGGACAAAGAGATGCGTTGATTTTCGAAGCTGCATTGGCGAGGAAGGATGATAGGTCTTGTTACTTCCAAAAGTGAGATTTACCATGATATGATGATATGATATGATATGATATATTATATCCTGTTTATGTGCGTTGTGAGGTTATGAGGTTATGAGGTTATGAGGTTATAGGCTGAAGGAGTTGTGATAGAGTTGTGATGGAGTTGTGAAGTTGATGTTGTTGTCGTCGTCGTTACTTAGGCTGACTAATCTCACTAACCTCACTCCAGCTAGTGCAAGAACCCCTCATTCTGCCAAGGATGACACCACACCACGGACTTGGGAGACTCCGTCTTCCACAGTGTACACTTCCATTCCCCTTCCACTTCCACTTCACCGTATGAGTCAGCAAAGACGAGCATCGGCGTTGATGAGCATTTCCTCCGTGGTGGGTAGACAGATGGCGATGGCGATGGCGATGGCGATGAGAAGTTAGAAGATCAAATTTTGGATCATCATAAACTCCCATGTTTCCCCGACGACGAGTCTCCCTTGGCTCTGGCTGTCGAAGCTGTCGAAGGCCTCTGCATCTCTTGACCTCGTGAGAAGCCAGACAACATCAACACATCTTCTTTATTGCCATTGCGATTTCTAGATCGTATCATCGTACCTTCATTTTTCATAGACGCACATCGAAGTTGCCCAGGTTCTCTTTTCCGCACGCACAAGCAAGCCCCTTGAACTCTCGGCCATGGCGACAGAGGCATCAACCGTCGTCCATGACGAGGCTGAGGCTGAGGCTGAGACCTCCGAGCCTGTCATCGTCGCAACTTGTCAACAGACTCGATTCCACATCTCGGACACAGATAAGTCCATAGAAGTGAGACTCATATCTCTCCAACTCTTCTTGCCTGATCTTCTCTGATCTTCTCGCGTCCTATCTCAGGTGGACATCGCCGACCTCAACCTGAGCATAGTTTCATCCAATGCTGCCTCGAAGTCTAAAAAAGCCAAAGGGAAAGCTGTGGGCCACGAGGTTGAGCTCTTGTCCCATGCTGAGTTGCGATTGAAGTCTGGTGTGCACTATGCTCTGCTTGGACGCAACGGGACGGGGAAGTCAAGTGAGTATTGCTGCGAATCATCACATCCATCTTACTTGCAATGTTGCAACGCGATGCAATACACATGGCAATATCTCATGCTTTTATCCCATGCTTTCATCTTCAGTCTGTCTCGCACCATAGGAAGGCTTCTAGCTAACTGATACAAGCTATTCTCCGCGCCCTGGCAGAGCGCATCATACCAGGTCTTCCAGCGAGCCTTGGAGTCGCTCTCCTCCAGCAAACGAACACCGATAAGGACAAAAGACAAGGAACCGAAAATGTATCCGGTGCACGCGGTACAACCGTCCTTCAGCATGTCATTGAGAGCGATCGGTCGAGAGGGGCATTGCTCCAGGAGATTCACGGTTGGTTGACACACTCGCCAGTTGAGAGCAGACACTGATAAGCGTTGCTTGAATCCCAGTCCTCACGGATGGAGGCAACGACAGCGACGACGTCAGAGGACAGGTTCGGCGATATCGCCAACTGCGATATGACAGACTGAACAAGGAGTTACTGGAGGTTCAAAACAATGCACATCGCCGAAGTGGAGCACGAGGGTCACAGGCGCGGAAAGATTTGATTGCTTTTGAAAAGGAGGTGGCGGATGCAAAGGAGATGTATGCTTCATTTAGCCAGCGCTGGCGACCACCCTGTCTATACTTATACTGATGCCATTGCGACAGTCTCGAGCAAGATATCGAAGATGTCGAATCCTCAAAGATGCAAGAGGAGTTCCTTGCAGCCTCCACACTCCTGGTCGATCTTCAGACCGCGATGGAATCCGTCAGTCCCACTTCCCTGGTCATACCTGCAAACACACGCTGACAAGTTATGCCCGTCTGCAGATAAGCCTCGTTGACCTCGAAGCAAAAGCACGTGAAGTACTAAAGGGCCTTGGCTTCTCCGATGCGATGCTCGCGCAGTCGGTTGACACACTCTCTGGAGGATGGCGGATGCGCTGTAATCTCGCCGGCGTCTTAGTTCAAAGATCCGACATAATGATCCTGGACGAACCTACCAATTTTCTCGATCTGCTCGGAATCATATGGCTCCAGAACTACCTTATCAAGCTTAGAGATAGCCCGGATACGAAGACCGTCATATTAGTCTCTCACGACTGCGATTTCGTCGACAACGTTGCGGAAGAGATAATCCTGCTGCGCGATCAGAAACTCGAGTATTTCCGTGGAAATCTCTCAGAATACGAAGAGGACTTCCGCTCGCGAGTGCTGCACATGACGCGACTGCAGGAGACGCAGGATCGAGAGAAAGAGCGTATGGAGAAGACGATCAGGGAAAACATCAAGCTGGGGAAGAAGACGGGCGATGACAACAAGCTACGCATGGCGAAGTCGCGGCAGAAGAAGCTTGAAGAAAATACTGGCTTGAAGGTTTCTGCAAGAGGAGGGAGATTTAAATTGAATCGAGATCGCGTAGGTTAGTATTTGTCGCATTGCGATTGGTGCATTTATGGTATGCTGACCGATTGGAAGGACGTTTTGATACCAAACTTCAAGCGATCGAGATCCCAAAGGACGAGCACGGCGTATCGATAACTCTCCCCCTGGCCCCCGACCTCCGCTTCCCCGGCCCCCTCGTTTCCCTCGAAAAGATCGACTACAGATACACCCCCAAAGGTCCCGTCGTCCTGCAAGACCTCTCCCTCTCCATCCACATGGGCGACCGCATTGCCATCATCGGCCTAAATGGCGGTGGCAAGTCCACCCTCATCAAAATCATCACCGACACCGTGCGGCCAACTCGAGGGCTCGTGACCCGCCATCCCCGGCTCAAACTCAGGTACTATTCCCAACACGCCGTCGAGGACCTGCAAGATCTCGGCCGCGCCGATCCCACCAAAACGGCGCTCGGCCTCCTCGCCGCCGACACGGCCGGCGCGATGAACGAACAGGAGATGCGCGGACTCCTGGGCTCGTTTGGCCTGCCGGGGCGTACCGCGTCCGATGTGCCGATCGGGAAGCTCTCCGGTGGACAACTGGTGAGACCACGCCCATCCACCCCCATCATCCGGTGCAGATTGCTAACAGACTTCCTCGCAGGTCCGTCTCGGCCTCGTGCGCATTCTTTGGAGCCACCCAAACCTCCTCGTCCTGGACGAAGTGACGACGCACCTCGACTACCGCACTGTCTTGGCGCTGATCGACGCCCTGTCGGTCTTCAACGGCGCGATCGTGCTCGTCTCTCACGACCGGTATTTAGTGCGGCGGGTGATCGAGGGGGAGAAGGAGGAGGGTGCGGAGGAGGAAGAGGAGAGGGGGAGGGAGGAGGAGCCGGAGGATTTCAGGCGCGCCGTGTATGTGCTGAGGGACGGGGGGCTGAGACTGCAGACGAAGGGGATTGCGGGGTTTGAGAAGAGCTTGGAGAAGAGGCTTGCGAAGATGGTAGGAGCGGTTTAGCGCGGTCGGGATAGGACCGTAGCAGGGCAGCTTCTGGCACTTAGGATTCTTAGTTAATATAAGGCTACTCTAGCTGTCCTTATAAAAGGAGATGACACAGGGTCGGATCCGAATTTGATCCTGCACGTTAACAATCGGATCATAGTAAATCTTAGAATGCATACGGGAATCTCAGCAGTTCGCCCACTTTCGCCAATCTAGAAGGGATACTCCCCCTCAGGTACTCTATCCAATAAACCGCTCGCTTTCTGCTCCTCGTGCTTCGCATCCAGATACGGCATGAGAATATGCTCCCAATGGGCCTTGCCCTTATACACGTTCAACGCCGGCGTCCAGGCACGAATGGCCTCTGCCAATCGCCCCGGAACATGTGGCTCCTCGACAATCTTCGTGATGGGCTCGAAATACGTTCGGACTGTGAACATCAAGGCACCTGACTTTGGCAGGCGGCGCAGGGCTTGGCGCTCTGAGCGGAAGTGCAAGTCGTTGATGGTGATTCCTTCGCTGTTGGCTTTCTCCCATGCTGTTTCTCGATGTTAGCATAATGCCGCAGGGACAGTTGATAATAGGGACTAAGAGAGTTCACACTTACAGGCAACTTCTGTTCCCTCTTGCGCGCCCATTCTGTGTGACCAGAAAAGTCCGTCATCCAATTGGATGAAGTACTGAAAGATTGTTAGCACTGGTTCACAAAACACTTCTGTAGCCCAACTCACGTTATTTCTCACAACCGGCTTCTCGGCGGGCATCTTCCCGAAATAACGGTTCATCGATAACTTCAGTTTCTCGTCATAATGAGGTACCTTCGCTTCCTGGTGCAGTTCATCCAGGCTGGTTCTGAACTTCTCGTGCAGACGCCAGAAGCCCGGGAGACACACAGATGCTGCATCGAGGCGATAGTTTCCATCTATCCATTTCGTCAGTTTCAAGACTTCCAAAACACATGTGGAACCAAATTCTTACCGGGATTCTTGATCATGAGCATGATATCATCCTGAATGAGCAGCGCAGCATATTCCATGGCCTTGGTTGGCGTCTCCGCCGGATACGGGAAGCGCTCGCCAGTCAAGGAATTGCTGACGATGTTCTTCTCCAGCCGGAAAACATTCGGGTACCTGCGAGTGAGGTAGAGCACAAGTTCTTCGTAGACTTCGTTGCAGGCCAGCCGTGTCTGTGCATTATCAACGTATGCAATGTGCTTGTCGATTCCCTTTGCCAGTTCTGATTTCTTTGCGTCGTGGTACCTGATGAAGTTCGAGTCCATCTCCACCCATTCGTCCCAGCTCAGCGACCGCAACGCCATGGTGACGAAGTTTGGGCCATGGCGGAACGGTCTGTAGAGGATTGGAGGAGTGTTCTTGACATCAAAGTTTGGTAAGGATTTTGGTGCTGGTGTTTTGAAGTCGGATTGTGCTGCGCGGAAATCAGCATGCATAGATGCGCATCCTGACCTTGGTTACCCACGAGGAAAGTAGTTTCGTTTCCTGTAGTCTGCCGCAAACTTTCCCACCAGTGAGACGAGCGCAGTGCCTCCAACCACCCAGTATAATGTCTCTTGATTCTCTGCAATGAAATCCATCGTGGTGGTTTAATTAAGAATACGTCTATGGTCGCAGGATTGTCCAGCTTTTTGCTGAAGGCAGAGCATCTTATGATAAGTCCAACAGCGTCTCGCGGAGACTGCACTGCACTGCACTGCCATCAGCGAGCGACTCAGTCACTCAGACCACCTGGTGCGTGATGCAATTCTGGGCAGGCAAATATATTACCAAAGTAGGCCATGAAGTCCTGCCCCCCTGAAATACGTGGCACCGACATGCGGATGTCGGAAGTCATCGCATGGCAGTGAATGCGCAGTTGTGATTATGCTCGAGAAAGCTCAGAAAGCTTATCCGATAAGGTTTTGGCCTCGGCATGATGAGCATAGGCCATTCTTATCCGGCCTGTAGGTAACATGTAACTCGCTCAATACATCCGGGCCAGGGGCAAATAATGACCAAGAATGACACTTTATCATGCCGAGGAGGCAGTTACAACGGGGCGGAGAAGTGGAACGATTCTCAAATGCGGGATAGGGGCGGCATTGCAGCGCACTGCAGCTGCGGCCGACACCGACCCCCTCTCAAAATATTTGTAATAAGGGCGATAAGGCATCGAAATAAGAGTTGGCGGCAACACTCTAGTGCCTGTGCTAGGTCGTTAGCCGCATTGGCGCTGTAGAAACCTGGGGAAAAATGGGAAGAATGGGAAGAATGCACCCGGCATCCAGGCACGAGTCAGGAGTCAGGAAGCAAGGGCCCGGTACCTCTCGCTTCGCCATAGACGCCGATCAACTACGCAAACGACGTCGGAGCACACCCGCGCTACCATTTTCTCATACGTATCGCCTCATGTTCGGGCATCTGATAGTGTTTGCCATGTGCGGATTGTGGATATGGACTTAGCCCCCTCACTTTCAACCACGATGACGGGAATTGCTCGGTCATCCTGACAGGAGACCACCCATGCGAATCCCGCTTTTCCAATCAAGATTGACCCGCTGGTATCGCCATGATCCACGCAATTTACCCCAGACTTGTCCGTTGGGCTCAGCCCGGCATCTTCGACATGGACTCGGTACTTCCAAGGACTTCCAAGGCACTGCAAGCACAGCTAAGGCATTCGTGAGGCTTGTCTTCAACCGCAGGTCCATGTATGTGGCGGAGAACCGTGTGATACTGCCATGCCACAATGGACGACTCATGCGTGAGGGGTAATCGCCAACTGTAAGTGGCTTTCGTAAACTTCTTTACGGGCTATCTTGATAGGCGATAACCCCAGGAGTTCTGGCAATCTCTCTGCGATACGTCCGTCCTGATCTCATGAGAGGTAGGACTACATATATCTCCGGAAGCACTCCCTGCATTGTTATATTTTGTACAGTCTCATCTTCTCATATTTCCACTTGTCCCCTTTCAAATTCATAACTCAACATCCCGTATCCTCTTCGGCAATTTTGCCTGTTTATAAATATTAAATATTTCATCGACCAGAAGCAACAATCTGAGAATCGGGAAACAATCAGGACCATGTCTGAAAAGAGCGCCGAGAAAGGCGAGATGCGAAGGGTCGGAACAGCAACCTCATACGCTATCGGGGAAGCAAAAAATATTGACGATGACGCGAGAAAACTTGAAGGTAAGTCCAAGTGCAAGGTGTTAAGTAGAAGAGAAGAGAAATCGAATACTGACAACTCGTGAACAGAGATGGGATATAAACAAGAAGTGGGACGAAACTATTCCGTACTCTCGCTGTTGGGTGTGGCATTCTCACTCACGAGCTCGTGGTTTGGAATCTCCGCCGGCCTGGTCACTGGAATCAGCTCAGGCGGCCCACTTCTCGTCATATATGGTATCATCCTCCTGACAGTCATCTCGAGTTGCGTCGGAATATCGCTCTCAGAACTGGCTAGTTCGATGCCAAATGCCGGAGGACAGTACTTTTGGGTCAGTCAACTGGCACCAAAGAGGTATGCTAGCTTCTTGAGTTATGCCACCGGGTGGACTGCGTGGGCAGGTGCCTTGTTCACGTCCGCAAGTATCTGCCTTGGCCTTGGCAGTGCCCTTATGGGATGCATCCAGCTCGCTCATCCTGATCTGTTAGTATATCCTCCAGAAATCTAGGAGCAAGACTGACATAAATCAGCGTTATCAAGCCATGGATGGTCTTCGTAGGCTATCAAGTCGTCAACATCCTCGGCTTCTTCATGAACTGCTACGGCAAAGCCCTCCCATACATCTCGACCGCGACGCTCTGGATCTCACTAACCTCCTTTGTCGTGATCCTCGTCACCGTTCCGGCAACAGCAGACACACACCAGGATGCGAAGTTCGTCTTCGCGACCTTCGTCAACCACACCGGCTGGGAACAGAACGGAATCGCTTTCATCGTCGGCCTCATCAACACTAACTGGGCCTTCGCCTGTCTCGACTGCGCCACGCATCTCGCAGAGGAGGTCTCTCGCCCAGAGCGAACCATCCCGCTCGCTATCATGGGAACTGTTGTCATTGGCTTCGTCACCTCCTGGCTCTACTCCATCTCCATGTTCTTCAGCATGACTAACCTGGACGAGCTCTTCACCACGGCCACTGGCGTCCCCATGCTCGCACTCTTCGAGCAGGCCCTCAAGCACCGCGCCGGTGCCATCGTGCTCGAGGCTCTCATCATTGCCACCGGAATGGGATGCCTCGCCGCCTGCCACACTTGGCAGTCAAGACTCTGCTGGTCCTTCGCCCGCGACGGAGGCGTTCCTTGCTCCAAGTTCCTCGCCAAGGTTGTCCCAGGTCTCGACGTCCCTATCAATGCTCATGTTGTGAGTTGCGTCATCGTCAGCGTGCTCGGATGCCTGTATCTGGGCAGCTACACTGCGTTCAACAGCATGGTGACGGCGTGTATTGTGCTGCTGTACGTCTCCTATGCACTGCCGGTTGGATGTCTCTTGGTAAAGGGACGCAGTAGTCTGACCGGTCCGTTTTCAATGGGCGCATTGGGGTTGGTGTCGAACATCGTGCTCCTGATGTGGACCCTATTCACGCTTGTGATGTTCTCCTTCCCTGCCGTCATGCCCGTTGCCGCAGACAGTAAGTCTTCCCCAGTCTATTTGTTTTCGACACATTCTTACCGTGGAATAGATATGAATTACGTCTGTGCTGTGTATGCTATTGTAGCCGGCATCATCACAATTGATTGGTTTGTGAGAGGCAAGAGAACATATAAGTTCGGAGGGTCGGGACATTCTGACGACTTCGAGTGATTTTACCGTTTCTGTCCTTTTAGTTTCTTTGCAAGCGGTGTGGTCTTCTTGTAAATAATTAATACCATTTTCTGTCGCCCAAGTGCAAGAGATATATCAAACCTTGTCATGTGATTCACCACAACAATGGAAGTCACGAGATATTTACTCACGTGATGCGTTGGCGTCCGCTTTTTGGTTGCAATCCGCTGTTCTGACACTAGATCTTCGGGTCGTATTTGGCTCAACTTAGGGCGCGATAGCCTAGCAATTAGGGATATAAGCACGTCGTACGGGGGTCAGTTACTGGTATAATATAATAATAGTCGATTGATTCACTAGATAGGTGGCCCTGGGCCCGAGCCCGAGCCTGACTAATCAGGCCTGGCAGCCCACCAGAATACTCCCTACAACATTTTTCGTGTCGGAATATCAAAAGGGTCGCTTTTGCCCAATGTGGCTTCCCGGTGGCTGAAGCCGCCAGATCTGCTGCGGTTGCCTCGCCGCACAATGCCCCTCGAGCTGCCCCTCGAGTAAGACCTCAATCGCTCCAAGCAGTCGATACAAGAAGTCGATAACATATTCCACCACCATGGCTGATTCCCGCCGCGACTACCCATCGCCGCCCCCCTCATCCGCGGAATCCTCGGCAGAGTCAGATTCTTCCATGTCCAGCACTCCACCCTATACGCCCGACGAGCTTGCGGCGATTTTCTTGGATTTCTACACATTTCTCACCACGCTACACTACGACGCGGCGGATCTTAAAATCCCTCCGCCCGATGGATGGCCAGGCCTCACCCTGGAATCCTGCGCAGGCTGGAAGACTGACTACGCCATCGAGGTCCTACGCCGTCTACCCTACTTTAAAAGAAGGGCGGCCATACATTACAAATCGGAATTAATAGACTATACTTCCTTAGGTCCTGAGCGCTTTACGGAGCCCGACTACCGAGAGGCGGGTTTGGAATTCTGGTCTCATAGAGGAGAAGAGGATGTCGATCCGATTCACGTCTTCTGCATCGCCGAGGGCCGCGAAAGCTTTGGCCGCCAACTCTTCCTAGATGTCAAGCATGGCGAAATTACCGAGGACATGATTCGTGCCCAGCAACTCGATCCAGATGATGTCGGGTCCTACTTTGAGAAGCTAAAGGAGGGTTATCAGAGCCTACAGCTCATTCCTTGCGTGGGTCGAGTCACCATCGAGGCGGACAGCGTGGACGAACGAGCCAACCTAATCAGCGAGGAAGAATTCCGTGCCCAGACGGAAGAGTGGGGGACCGACTTGGACATCCAGTATCTCAGGCAGCTTTACCGGCAACACGGATGGCCTGATGCATTCCGCCACGAAGACGCCAAGAAGGCTGTTGATGAGCTGGTGCATTCAATAGTAGAGCAGCGCGGTGACTGGGAAACGCTGGAACTATGAGAACTGGAACTATGAGAACTTCGTATACGCCACAATAATTATAATCTAATCTATATTTTATCAAGGGATCATTAGGTGGTTATATATCCTCATCTTCTTAATGTTGTTACAGAGTAGCAAGACATGGATATCCACTATAACTGAACGTAAACCCTCGCAGGCTATACTTGCGCTACAAAATACTGAAATCGTAAGAAATACGTAGTCAGAAGGATGCTCGTCCGTGTCGTCGTCCCAATAAACTCCTCGCTGCGACGGACTCCCTTGCCGACGGTTTACCCGAGCCCGCCCTTGAGCATCCCGAGAAGTCGACTAAAGGCTCTAGAAGGTGGCAGAATACTACAATTTGATTAGCTACGCTGAATAGTACTGTACCTGGAAGTGTAAGGAACCTCTACAAAGGGTTTGGGGTGCTTGGTAAGCTCTCTCTGTTCTATTAATATTGAGATAATCGCGGCAGAGCGCTGGATTTCCTATTTGGGACAGCGCGCGCTCCTTAACCAGAAGATCAGCTTACAAATGTACAGAAACCTCTCCGTTTCACGTCACTGAGTTGTCGCAACAGGTTGCTTTATTTTGTCTATAAATGCTTGTGGGCGCAGGAAAGTATTTGCCCAGTACGATTCCTTTCTATCATTCTACCATTCTACCATTCTACCTTCTATCTCTTCACTCAAGCAATCCAATCTTGTCGTTCTCGCAAAAATGGTCGTCGTTGCTGTAGCCGGCGGGGTTGGCCACGTTGGCCGCACGATTGTCGAAGTTCTCTCAGAGAGCACTAAACACGACGTGATCATCCTCGCTCGCAAGGCGCCGGAAGAAAAGGTGTCGGCTGCTCCCGTCTATATTGTCGACTACAGCGACATCCAAGGCGTGGCCGAACTTCTCGCCCGTCAGAACGTGCACACGGTCATATCCACGATTTCGGTGACGAGTGAAGCTGCGTCGGCTGCCGAGGTCAACTTGATCAAGGCAGCCGCTAAGTCGTCAACGGCAAAGCGCTTTGTCGCAACTGGCTGGGGGGCGCTTCCCGCCGAGGAGTAAGTTATCATAGAAGAGCCGTGATGTACGGAGTACTTTGGAGACGAGGCTCATTCTTCTAGATCACCAGTGCATGCATTCCAGGAGGCCGCCAATGTCGAGCTGCGCAACACGGGATTGGAATGGACGCGTTTCGCGGTTGGCTATTTCCTCGATTATTACGGCATGCCGTACATCAAGACGCACCTGCGGCCTCTGACTTTTGTGGTCGACATGGCCAACAAGACTGTGGCAATTCCGGGAACGGGAAAGGATCCTATGGCTTTCACCTACTCACTCGACGTGGCCAAATTCATGGAAGCGGCCCTAGACTTGCCGAAATGGGAGGAGACAACCTTCTGCTACGGGGAAAAGACGACTTGGAATTCGTTTGTGCAAATGGCTGAAGAAGCGACAGGTAGGCGAACTTGCGACCTCAGATTCCACAGAACGATCGGGTATGATCTCTGACAACGTGAACATCCTACAGGTTCTAAATTCACCGTCACGTATGACTCGGTGGAAAGCTGCAGAAAGGTGAAGTGACCGAGCTGCCCGGCCATCTACAAGACTACGCTGTCTCAGGCTTCCCGAAGTCGTTCCAGCGAGGCCTTTATGCTCTCCTCGGCTCGTTTGTCATCAATGGATTGTTTGACATTCCGATTGAGAAATCCCTCAATAGCATGTTCCCGGCAATCCAGCCCATGAAAGTCAAGGAAATGCTTTCATTGTGGAAGGATAGGTAGGCGTTTTGCTGGTAGGAGCCCACGGATGGTCAGAAGGGAACTTGTCGTCTCATGGAGCCCAGGCGTTAATGTATAATAGTCTGGTCTCACAGGTACCATAGACACCTTACATGAGCAAAACCTTCGAACCCAAGATGCCAAAGCAATCAGCCAATCCCCAAGTCTCTCTGCCCCTGTGATCTTTCATCCTCCACACAAGCTCCATGACGCGCAAAGCCTCCCCTACTGTGCCAAATGCCTGCAGAGGACCCATGGTCCACACGACATCTCTGAAATCCTGTTCCTGGTCTGCCGTAGCCATGCAGCCAGCCACACAGAGCGGCCAGGCAAGGGTGCGAACGTGTGCCGGAGACGACAGCCCACCGAAAAGATGCAACGCGCTGGCAACACTCTCGCGGATCACGGGGTTCTCTGGCTGCCAGCCTGAAGTGGTGATGGAAAGGTAGATCCTGGCGGCATGCGCCCAGATACGCGTCACAGCGATGTGCTGGTCTGCCAGGGTCGCTGAAGACTCAGACCCGTAATACGACCGCAGGGCAGCCACAGGATCAAGTTCGAGTGATACTTGGCTTGCCCATTCAATTTCCTCCATGCCCGCATCCAGCCTCCGGGCATGCTTTCGCCGCGGGCCTCTAATTCGCCTTGAAGCACTACGGTGCCAACCGTCCTGGCCTCCTTTTTCCAGGCAGCCAGGGCGGCTACCTCGCCGATGAGCACGAGAACCCAGCCCTGACAGCCCATCAACTTTTCCATCTGCAAGCGCTCGTCCCGGTTGTCTACCGGGCCAGTAGCAAGCAAGTGTTCATGATACTGCTGTAAGCGCGGCGGTTTCTCGAGCGAGACGCTAGAAAGGATCTCCGCATGGATTAGCACGGACGCGAAGAATCGGAAAGCCCCCTGTTCGCTGTTCCAGACCGGGTGAGCCAAGACGACGTTGTCGAAAATCGACGGTCTGTACAACGCGGACATGAGGGAGCCCATATCCGGTCGGCCGTCTGAGTCCGTTCCGAATCTCTGCGCGATCTGCGTGAATAGGCTCAAGGCAGCAGTCAAGTGGACGTTCCAGTCTGCCCTCCTTGCCATCGCCGTCTCGAAAATCAGGAGCTGAATGATGCTCTCGAGCACGGATGCCATGCTGGATAACGTCACGTTGTCTCCAGCTCTATCTAGCTCTCCCATGTCCCGCTGCATGACCGTGACCGCCGCGTCCATGTGCCGTTCGAGCGTGTCCCACACGGTTTGCTCGCAGCTGTCATGAGAGATGCCAGGTGGCTTGGAAAGGATCAGGGTAAAGAAGTACGAGCTGAGGCTCATCGCAGAGTGATAAAGCGCTTCGTTGTGCCCCAGCATGGCAAGGAGCCAGGCGCGGCCGCCTTCCAAGATCGACGGCTGGCAGAAGGGGAACAGAAAGGGGAAGACGTGGTCCAAGTACATCATGGTGAAGTGAGTCTGGTTGCCCGTCTCTGTGAAAGGGTCCAGAGCTGATTCGAACTTCTTCCGGACCGTGTGGGCACTGGCCGCCACCGGCACTAGAACTGGCACTGGCACTGGCACTGGCACTGGCACCGATGAAGTCCTCTCGGCGCCCGGGGATTGGTCATGGAGGCTCATGACCTGGATATACTGCCTGTCGCGATGAGCTTCGGCGCCTTGCCTGACTGCAGCGCGGACACGCTGGGCCATGCTGCTCTGTTTCTTGCCGCCGTCCATCCAGTCGGGACGGCTCTCACGGTAGTGACAGGTGATCTTCAGCGTGGCACACGCATTGCACGTAGGCACGGCCCGATCACACTTCTTGCGCCGAAGACGGCAGGTCCAGCAGCTCGCACTCGTCGGAGTGGGCATGGCTACCGAGTCTGGCTGGCTGGTTCACGGGGTAGAGGGTGCGGGATGTCGATGTTGCCCTGATCTTGCCCCAAGTCTGTATTGTATGTGGTATTCTAGGGCTGGAGAGGTGTGCGAACCTATGGTGATGGTATGAACACGGTCGATCCAGCGAAGCGCAATAAGGCGGATTGAATGCTTACGAAGTATGTGAAAGGCCGTCCTCGACTCCTCATGAGCTTGAGCATTGATAGCTCGACGGTACCGTATACGGAGTAATATAGTACAAAGATAAGGTACATATATGTAAGTACTCCGTATTGTATAATGCAGTAGCTCAGACCACTGGGAAGGGAGCATGAGAGCTGTTGACCAGGGGAAGAAGAGGGGGGGTGGGGTTCAGAATTGATGGCGGGCTGGCAACCCCACACCCCCCTACCCCCCACACCTGGTGTTCCATCATGATTGATGCGTCAGCAGCTGAGCGCGCGCTTTCCTAAACTAGTCTAGCGCAGCCGTAAATAAAACTGCTGCTACCCCTCTCCCCGTAATTCCGGTATCGTACTATCGTACAATCCCCAGGCCCCCCCCTCTTAAATACCATTCCCCGGTTTATTTCAACCTCCAGGAATGTCAGATCACCGAATGAACTACTGTACAGCAGAAAGTCCGCCCGGAGGGGTAATATAAATAGATCCAACGAGTCTTCCATTCTGCCTCAGCATTATCTTCCGTCTCCATCCATCCTCAGTCTCTCCTGTGAACCCTCCCGCTGCCACCTCTCACCTCTCACCTCTCACGGTACCATCAAAATGCCTGTCGGCCACATCTCGCTGCCCACCGGGCCCAGCACTTTCAGACAGATGCGGACCTTCTACCTGGCCATCCTGAAGCCGCTCGGCTACACCGTCTATCTCGAAAACCACCCCCGACTGTACGGCATGGCATCGTCGGCCGGCCCTGACTTCTGGCTGCACTGCGAAGATGCAGAACTGCCCACGCTCGATTCCCTCGCCGGTGCCAAGCCCATCGGGAAGACGCATGTCGCCTTCAACGCGGAGAGCAGGGCGGCGGTGGATGCGTGGTACCAGACGGCCATGTTCGTGATACCTTCCGTGCCCGGCAGTGGACTTGATTGTACTGACGAGACCGGCTGTGTAGCAAGGCGGGAGCAATCTCGAATGGTGAGCCTGGAGAACGTGTCTACCAGAGAGGATACTATGCGGCATATGTGCTGGATCCTCTCGGTAACAACATTGAGGCGGTGCACTTCAAACCCGAGTAGGCAGGGCCGATTACAGCTGCACAACTCTGTTTACTGCAGGAATGGCAGGTGTTCTGAGAGTTGCTACTCGCTGCCTATGGACGGTCTGAGGAGCCTAGTTCGCGAATGCGTTCGAGTCGCCTCGGCGCGTCGAGAGATTGTATCTGCATCGCGAAGTATTGAAGTGGGAAAGAAAGGGAGAACTTTGTAAATGTCACTGACATGCTTTACCTTCGAAGTGTCAGGTAGAATATTCTTGACACGCTGCATCATGCATCTGGATTGAAAGGTCAATGAGTCTGAAATAGAGGCTTCATTAAGTTTTTGCATCGTTGGTTGTCGACGTGCTGTCGTTCATGTAATGATTTCTGATAGTGCGATGACCATTGGTCCCTTGGAGACGATCGATCTAAACACATGGACGTGAGAAGCACAGAACTCGACCTCTTCGGCAAGGACTCCAGCCTTATATGATATCTGGCATAAAACGTCTGCACATTTAGCTACCAAGATGTATAGGGATTAGGGAATGAGTACAGAGCCTCAACTAGATCGCATCGAAGGAAAATTCATCGCTCTTCCGTCGGAAAATCTGCCCTGGCAACTTGCAAGGCATCCTCAGTATGCACTCGCACAGATAATGCCCTGCGTCCCCTGTTCCTTGGCAGCAGCCCGACAAATGTTGAACAAACATTGAACAGGTGCACGAGCCGCCAGCACTAAATCCTTCAGCCTTGTTGTAGTTGCACTGCCTCACCAGCTCATCTATATTATATAGTGCCAAGTTCGCCCATGCCAAGGAGCACCGGCACTCCATTTTGGCTGACTTCTAGATATATATATATATATATGCCCACGCTCTCCATTTTACCTCACTTCTCGGTGCCACTTAGTGAGTACCCATTGCATTTACCTACCTAGAATATCAAAGGTGCCTACGACCTACGACTCCACTGTGGCCCGGCATTAAGATTAAGGTGAGTGCCCATTTTATCATCGTCTCTTGTCTTTCGCCATCTTCTCGTTCTACTGCTCACAGGTTCCAGTCATCGAGCTCGAGTCACTGTTGAGTGAGCCAATTTGTGGCCATTATCATTCCTTTCCGTTGGAATCAGTTCGACTGTATATCACTTGCCGCACAGCGTCATAGGCGACGATGTCGACGGTTGAGGTCATATCGGGCTTCAGCTTAACAAACCGATGGCTCCTCTACGCCAGCTTCATGTTAGCCCCGGCACAATTCATCTCGGGAATGGGAAGCAACTGTCCAAGCAACGTTGGCTTTCTTGCCTATAACTGGTACACCCAGATTGCATGGTACGGGGCCATCAAGGCAAAGGAGTTGCATGCGCTTTCCATGCTGCCTGTCCATTTCAATTTTATCTTTGTCATGACCTATCTCGGAGGCGTTAGCTCGGGCAACATTGTCATGGGCCTTCTCCTCGGCTTTGGCACGGCGGGTGTCATCGTGCTGAATACTGTGGCCGCTTGGATCAGCTGGGCCACAAACCAACAGGATGGCTTTGGTGTATATCAGCTCTTCTTCTTTGGGTGGCGAACCCTCAGCCCGGGCTGGCACAAGTTCTTCCTGTTATGGCAGATCGGTGATTCGATTCTTGCCTTGTCCTGTCTCATAGCGGCCATTGGTATACCCATTGCGGTGGCGACTCGGGAGGATGGTAAGGAAGTGCCATGGTATCTCAGATACCCTGCGATTCCCCTTGGAGCAGTGGTGATGCTGTTGGTTGGCTGGCCTCTCATCTTATGGACGGAGCTTATCGTGGCTCGTAACCACATCGAGTCGGACACCGACATGATCGCAGTATGGCTTTTCGTTGCACAGGTCGGAGCCATGTTGATACCCACCTGTTCTACTTACTTGGGATGCTTTAAGGGTGGATTTAGAGCTTCACAGTCATCTTCCAAATAGTTATAATGCGTAGTATAGTAATGGCTGCCTGTCGTGATGGGCGGCGCTTCTGAACATACAATTCAAGAGTTTTATGATAAAATCCCAAGCGTTGTAATATAAAATTCAGATGAGATGTTTGCTGGGGAGGAAAGAAATTGAGGGGAGCGTAGGTGGTTCAGGTGTATTTATCAGCTTCATTTCCACGTTTCGGTGCAAAGCATGCTTTGGCGTGATCAATCCAGCCTGATGCCAGTCTTCGGCTCGGGAATACGTACATCCGAGCTGTCCAGATCATCTCCTCTCCGCTGTCGGATGGCTTCAAATATTCCGCAACATTGATATCGGAAGCTGAAAATGGAAGCTGAAAATGTAATTCCTAAGAATTCATCGCGTCACAGGTCTATATTCCCTGTCAATCCTTCTTGTTCTCTGGAATTTGGGACTACAAGGAGGTCGTGAGGTCTTGAGGTCGTGACACGATTTGACGGCGTTGAAGTGGACGCTGAGGATCCCCATTTTGCAGTTTGTCCATCAGCTACAATGTATGCATCTGGTTGATTGCTCTGAGTCGTGCGCAATACTTGCTTGTATTTATTGAAGATTGCCTGGACCTCAGCTCTCCTATCCTCAGGTTGATAAAGGCCTTCCTCGATCACTCACTCTTGCTCCTCGATATACGTCCTCACTTTCCGCATTTCTTGCCACTTCTGAAGTCAACGATTCGATAGCCCGCCCCCCTTCTTGGGCGCCAGAATTCCCGCAAGCGCGGTGTTGAAAGCGCCGATGACGGTGATCAGTTGATAGGGGCGAGGAGGCTGTGCCAGAGGCGGTCGGGACTGTGGCAAGAATAATTTGCAGTAGGACGCAGGTATTGATGATGATGGAACTGGCGTAGTATTCTATTCGTCGCCATTTCTCTGTGGCGACTATCTCTTTGTGTATTCCTTTGTTTGTTGCTACTCTTGCGCTAGATTCAAAATCCCTAGCGGCACTGTTGATTCCGATGGCATTCTGAAAAACGCGAAGTAATCCGTAGTTTTTGTTGTATGATACGGTTGAAACCATTTGAAATGGTTTGGAGAAGATCCTCGAAGTGGCAGTTTGATGCTTGAGGTGGCCATGACAACAGTGTTGCCGACTGGAAAAGTATGTGATATTTGGGTTCTGTGACCTTGAAAGATCGTTGGACTTGCTGGATCTTTTCCGACCACTTCACGTTATATAACCCTAACTTGACCCGACATAGTGAACAGCAGAGACAGTCTAGAGATGAAGAAAGCGGTGTGGATGAAGGCGAGATTTGAGATATTAAGATGCCCACTTTTGCTGCAAACGTAAGGTTGGTAGAGTATGGATGATGACAACCATCGGCATAGCGTTGATACAGTTGTCATTCGATGTCCATATCCATTATCTTTTTTCAAACATCCTCCGTGGAGAAATTTTCGCTCCTTCAACTTCAAATGTGTTCATAAGCGAATGCAGACTTTGCTTCTAGGCTGTTACGAACTTCCGGTGAACCAGCAGGGAGGTTTCTCAAGGCTTAGCATCGGCCTTGCCGCTCGATGCTTTTACTGCACCACCGGGAAGCTTCGGGTGGCGTACATACATGTATGTGTCTGCGCCCCTTGCTCTACCTCAACAGCCTTGAACTTCACGGAGTACGGGTTGAAAGCTTAGTATCCGTGTTTGCTTTCCACTTGTGGGATACAACATATATAACGCCAAGATCATTGGACCTGCTGCTTGATGCATGTTTGTAATGACAAGACTCATTAGTCCACCTTTGCCAATCATCTCATAAGATCGGGTACCAACCGCCAGTACTCCGTAGGACTGACCCCCAATATATGCTACAGACAGACGACAGCCTTCTTTTAAATATGCGGCTGTCATTCCCCCTCAGAACGCAGACTTATATTCCGACAGTGTGCCTCACGAGTCTGATCGAAGCTTGCATTTTTCAGCGGCGAATGCTAGAAAAGTCGAACACGCCTCGCCGACGCTTTATCGAAGATGTCTCAGACTCTAACAAGCCGCTATCTCGACAACGATAAATTGCAAGCCCTTTTGGCAGAGCTCTTCCCCATGCAAAACTACACAATCAGAGTAAGCCACCCAACAAGGCTGATGTTTCTCATTTGAAACATTCGGCGGGTAGCACAAGGCGTATGGCTGAGCATATACTTACTGTTCGGTAGTATCGGGTCGGGCGATGCATTATTGACGCTCCTCGTCCACTCACCAAAGTACACACCCTTTTCATTATTTTACCCATTTCTAGCTTTTTCTTAAGCTGACTGAAAGTCGGCGTAGGAGGAGCTAGAGACCGTTACCCAACAGACCAGATAAGCAACACGAGGCATCCAGAGTGCGCAGCCGGCGGCTAGAAGTAAGGGATGTTTTGTCCATTTTCGCGTTCGAATACAGGGTGCAGGACGTGTTGATTTGTGGAGCATCTGTGCGTATTATGCATGTGTACATCTGTCGGGGGCTGTGGGTCTGCCTTGCGTGGCGGGTACATGGGCTATGTTCCATGCATACATTGAAGGTACAACAACAGTTCATCTTACAGCAGCCATGGAAGTGTTCCTCCTGCCCAGGACACTGCCACTATGAATTCCATTTTCTCGAGATTTAAGGAACTGCTTTGAAATGGTATAAGATGAGATGCACAGCTCAGTGAGGAAAAATGCGAACTCATCAAGTGGTCTTCTTTCGCAGTCTGCAGGCTTTTACCAAGATTTTGAATCACTTCGTTGCAAAAGCGTGTTCAGCAACGACAACACTGAAGAATGTCCTCACCATATAACTCTCAGCCTGCACATGTAGTTGGAGGCTACATAGATCCGCGCAAGTTAATAGATGCGTGCAAAGACCGCTTCGGCGATGACAATTTTCGAGTCGAAGTGAGATATACTCAAGCCCTAAAACCTGTTGTATGGATTACAGCCTAACAATGGTGTCGTAGTTGCGGCTTAATCAGTACAAAATATATCCATCGGAAAACGCAAAAGCAGCAACACTTACAGAGGTAAAAATTTAACAAACTTCATAGCTATTCTTCCTTACTCTTGTTGATATTTCGCAGCGCCAAATTCAAGCCTGCCGAATCAATAGGAGGCGATAAATCGAAAGCCGGAGCATATACAGGACACACGTTGTCATGAATCTGGGCCTCACCAATGGTGTGTGGCCTTTGCACGTGTACTTTGTTTACTTGTTCGGTTGCACACTAGCTATTCATTTGTTCACCGACACGGGAGGAACACAACGCACCTGTATATAGATGATAGATCTCTCTTCTCCTTTGTTTCTTTCTCTCCCTTCTTTACTTCTTTGTTTAGGTTGAATTTAATCTTTAATTATAACATTTACTTAAATGAGAATCGGCCGTGATGGGTTTAATGATTGCGTAAATTCATTGCAGTACTGATAAAACATAAAAGAGAAAATATATTCCACGTCACTGCTGAGGAGTAAAAATCAGACTACCGCGCCTAAGGCTGTTAGCCGCTAAACTCAGAATTCCTTGTAGCCTCACTCACAATATAATTCTCTGATCTCCAGCGTTCTACAAAATTGCTCAAGGGTAAAATGCAATTATTGCGCAGCCAAAAGGAAGCCTTACACCCTCTGAGGCGAAAGCCGATGGCATGCCGCTCTAGAGTATGCAGGTCCAAATGTTTTGGGAAGTGAGTGGCACACGTTATCCGAGAAACAAGGCAGTACACAAGGCTTGCATAATCACATTCTGCCTGCAGGACTTCACCTTTCCCCATGCTTTTTTCGGGCCAGATCGCGATGGAGTTTTGCCGCCGCAGCCTCGTTGGAAGATCAAATCGCTCAATAGTTCTGTTTAACTTTTAGTGAAATCGCTGAAGTTACCTGGAATAAGGGATAAAGACAATAACAACCGAAGAGATAACTGAAGTGCGGACAGGAATGGCAGCAAATTTATCGCACGATGGCGTGGCTGGGTGGAAGGACAAAGCCGTCGAGAAGTCCGATTCTCTATTCATACCGAAACCTGGAAAACGAGAGTTGCAAGTGTTCCGATATGTAAAAATAAAACAAGGGAATTGGCAAGACGAGACTTGTACTGCGAGAAGTCAGGATGTCGAAGACATCTCCCAGATTGACCACTTGTGTGATGTAAGAGAGTCTCTGCGATATTTTGTTCCCATTTAACATTCAATCGCCATTTTATGATGAGAGAAATTTCTGACACGAGTTTCTCCACAGGAGTCCGTTGATTGCAGCCAAATATTCATCATACGCCAGGAGCGTTCGTTGAACACTCTGAATATCTCTCTGAAACTTTTTGAACATCTCTTGAATGGATTGGGCGCTTTCGAACACTTCTGGAGATTCATTCTCCCAATGGGCAGAAAGGATGATGAAAACGACTTTGAGTACCCAGGATTTCGAGCTAGAAGAACAATTGGATTTGACGAAAATGCTGAAAGTCGCTTTGGTCAGTACAGAATACGAGTTTCTGGCATTTAAATACTAATACAACTGACAGAGTCGGCATTTATCCTTCGGCGAGTTGAACTTCATCACAGAAGGGTGATTGAAGGACAATCTCCATATTCCATTCGGCAAACCGCAGTATACCACAGCTGGAATTCTAACTCAGCTCTGAGCAAAGCAGGCTCTATTGCTATCCTTGTCGCTCCTTCACGAACAGTAGAGTTGCAACTCGAAAACTGTGCCGAACATGGAACTGTGAGTGAGAAGACGATTGCCTCTTGGAAGTTGTATGAGCTACTTGTAACGGATAGCATTCGAGGCTGGATGGAGTACATGGCTTGGCTGAATGAAGAGCTAAGAAAGCTGGTACAACTCCGAACGTCCTCCTCTCGTATTCTCCACAGTACTAAAATTGATATAAAATAGTCCGATCACATAGCTGTGGCGCCAATTGGTGCTGAGAACGAGGGTCTATCGTCCCCCGAAGGATTTGAAGTCAATTTTGTGACTCGGCAGAACTTGAAGTTGACCGAAGATTTAATCATTGATGCGCAAGTTATTCTGCAGACTGTGGCGAGCACAGTTGTAGACATAAGAGATCAATGCCGGAAGTTGGGTCAGAAGAAAGACATCAGTGAAGAAGAGCAAAGTGATCTACAACTCACAATGGAAGAGTTAAACGAAGATATAAAAGAGATACGAATGCTTACAAAGAGAGCCGAGTTGTTGAGAGAAAAGGCGAAATCTACTACTCGATTGGTGAGCTTTGACTTAGGCCAACCAATCGAAGACACAGCTAATAAAAGAACAGCTTGCTGATCTTCTGAATTATGAAGATGCTCTACAACTGAAAACCCTCGCTCAAGAATCGCAGAAGGAAAGCAAGTCCATGCATTGCTTAACAGTAAGGCACCTTCTAAGCATGTTGGATTATGACGCTGACGCAAGACAGGAAATAAGCACACGAGATTCAGCTGCTGTAAAAATACTGACAATAATCACTCTCTTATATCTGCCTACGACAATCGTAGCGGTAAGTACTTTCTAAAAATGCGTAACTCGAATGCTCATCCATGACAGAATTTCTTCTCGACGCAATTTGTTCACACCGACGCGAACGGGAAACTTCAAGTGTCCCCTGATGCTTGGCTTCTTGCCGCTATTGCAGTCCCTTTGACAACAATAACACTTCTTATGTGGCTGACCTGGGTTTATTGCACCAGAATGACGACTGACCCAATGTTGCAACCATCTGTGCGGTCTAGAATACGACATACAGTCACGTTTGGATCATTCCGCTCGTGGAGAAAAGCCTCAACAATTGATTTAGAGAGCGGAATCTTTTCCAAAGCAAGCGAAAAGTTCAAATCTTTGGGCTTAGAAAAATCGTTTCATGTGCCTTCTTCCTCGTGGAGTCCATCCAGCTCTGCCAAAAGATCTTGAAATCGGGGTAATGTACTGCAATATGTCTTGCAAGTGAATATCCGGACCATACGGTCATCAGGAGTAATCGAGAATATTCGTCTCGATGGATATTCACTTGATCTAATGATCAAGTATTTTACACAAGTATTAGTTCACAGTTCTGTAGCCTCATAAATCATGTAACAAGAATATAAATTCGGTGCCAAGTGACCCATTTGTTTGATTACTTATTATCGTAATATGTATAGGAAGCTTATATTTGCAATCAAAACCTTGTGAGAGATCAGATCTCGTGATAGTTCTTGGGATCTGTTCCATGCATGAAGGCCTGGTTTCCAGTCTGGCTATATGCACGTAACCATCTTTGAAACAAGGCTCTCAGTCATGAGCTTTCTCACAAACACTGACATATGCAGCCTAAGTGAGAAAAGGTCAGGCATATTCCCAGGCATCATGAAGAAGCGGAGTTCCCTTGTTCTCGGAGAGGCAATCCCTGCTCAGTGGCGCTCTATCATCTCATTTTTGGCATAAGAAGCTGGCGCTTAAATAATGGTGATATGCAGTAGCTCTGCAGCTTCCATGCCAAGCCTTAACCAACACTTGATAAGCCATAGCCTTGCCAGGGAGCAAGTTCAGCTTTGATGGGCCATTACAGAGCCTTCCCATAACAAGGAGAGACTTGGTATTTCCTCATCTGGACACCGAAAATATGAATCAGAACGCCTCATGATGTGTCTCAATTCCGTGCAGTACACCACACCCTCTTTTGCGAAGTGAATAGTCGTTGGGTAGTTAAATACAAGGCTATGTCGTCGAATAGCTCGACAGCGAAATTGATCGTGTGTAATTACTGCTTCTTTGTCGACCAACTCGTCGCACTTCAATGAAAAAGCCGTCCGCTAGGAATGTATCTTGTCATATTCTTCCTCGAATTGCTTCTTGGCAGACCCTTTTGTCTCTTGGAAATTGTAACACCGAATCAAGCTTGGAAGAATACGTCAAGAGCCCCAAATGTGAGTGATCACACAGCGCCGTCTGATTAACAATCTAACATTTTGTAGCGCAACGACAACACCTCGCCTTACGCAAAAGCCTTACAAGCAGACTCAATAGCCGCAATCGCTTTTAAAACGGCCTTCAGTAATAGGATGGCGGCCAAAGTTGAACAGAATCGACTGCAACTAGTGAAAAGGTTGAAGGACGCTGAGATATACTGCCCTGATGGCTCCCTAAACTCCATTATACCGCTGTGTGCCCAGAAGGAAATAATTACCGTTGAAGCCATCATTGATATCATTTCCTCAAATGATGCTGAACGACAATCTCCCATTACGGTCGAATGTGCCGAACGAATCAAGCAAGACGCAAAACAACTATTTGCAATCCTTCTTCGCATAAAGAAAGAAAAGGATATACAAGGGTTTCTAGATGAGAACATCTGCGACAAGGATTTACCATTTCAATGGAGGAAGGGCGGAGATGGGCAATATGATTTATATCGGAAATCTGATGGGGGGACCGTTAAAACTTCCCGCACGTGGGAGAGTCGTCACATCAGCACATTCGCCAAGAAACAATACCTTATTGTTAGTCCGTTTTTTAAGCCCATGGACCATCACGATCTCGATGATCCTACAGTGCTTCCATTCGTCTATTATGAGGACAAGAGGAACGAAGGCGGTTACAGCACTGTTTTCAGAGTACAGCTTCATAATTCGCACCATTCCTTTTGGCAAGCAGCGGAAAACGTAAGTCAACTTAATCAATTAGTGTAGCACAAATAGATAACACTTTTAGCCTAATAAAGAGCCTCATATAGCCATTAAGAGACTTTTCTCTACGGACAAGAAAGTCTTCGAGAGGGAGGTCTTCAATCTTAAAGAGATATCACTGAAGCAATCTAAACCTCACCCCCACATGATACAACTTTTGGCAACGTATAAACACCGAAAGGAATACCATCTGATGTTTCCCTATGCCAAATCAAATTTGAGGAAGTACTGGGACAGCAGGCCTAGACCAGCATTCGACAAAACGACTCTCCTCTGGAACTTAAGGCAGATAAAGGGTATTTCTAGTGCTTTGCTCTATCTGCATGAGTTCCGAGTAAAAGTCCCACTCTCAGTTGATAATGATGACCAAGATCAAGACGGTGGTGCCAAATTGAGCATATCTGATGGAGAAGAAAAGTTTGGGCGCCATGGAGATATTAAGCCCGAAAACATATTGTGGTTTCAAATAATGCCGGGAAACGATGACCCTCTTGGAGTTCTGCAGCTTGCAGACTTCGGCTTGGGAAGATTCCATGGGCGGGACTCCAGATCAAGAACCAATGCTGGCAAAGTTGTTGAAGGAATCCAGGCCTCACATCCTGCATAGAATGTTCACCCGCATCCAGTTCCCACATTCAAGTTTCACTTCATGCATCTGCCTTCAGAGCAGGATGTTTCACCTACCTTCCAGTCCAATAGCCGACTGATACCTGAATAGGCAGCGCCCATTTGGGCATATAAATAG
>Ga0209512_1000489_pt1 | contig 64088 bp, 72 predicted proteins | sample frozenSSSSmetaG_FD_184142 | JGI IMG/M metagenome (GOLD analysis project Ga0209512, IMG submission 184142) | Glacier valley bacterial and archeal communities from Borup Fiord, Nunavut, Canada, to study Microbial Dark Matter (Phase II) -... | ecosystem: Environmental > Aquatic > Freshwater > Ice >...
TAGCCGGCTCATTCCACGGATAATTGCGCGCGCAGGAGTAGGCCATTCTTCGTTTTCTTTAGGAATACAAGGACTCGATAAGATTATATCGCTCATCTTTGATTTAGTAGTAATTTGGTAAAGTGGTCAATGAATTAAGAAATTTACAAAAGTAGGTGTCAAAAAAGCGACGCGTCGCGATGCTCGCTTAGGTGGGCGGAGAGTAATGGCCCCAACTCTTACGATATGCGAGGCGAGAACGCGATACGCTGATAAAGGCATCTTGGTCTCCAACTCGCCGGATCCATCCATCTGACACCATGACACCGGCCCTCCGGCAGTCGTCGTCCTCACCCGTGCACAGCCCCTCCACCAGAAGTTCTTGGAACAGCAGTTAGAGTGCGGTTATTCATGATCCCGGGGGGCTCCGCTCAGGCTTATCCAATCTTACCAAGATATCCATATCCCCGTGCCAATGTCCAATGCTATGAGACGGAAGCATTCAAGGACAAAAGTCATGATGACATGTCGAATAATAGTGGGCGGCCGAGAAGGTGCAATCGAGAGAGAAGGCATGTGGAATTCGCAGCCACGGAGTACATGGCTGCTTGGAGGATGGCCGGATATGCCCTGGCATCCAATAATATCTCTAGGCATACGGAATCTTTCTAGAAAAGGCCACTGGATGAGTTTGGGGCGATGCTACCATTACAGATTGCTCTTATGCTCTTAACATGATACTTTTCGAGTCGTTGTCGTGGGCTGATACAGGTGATGACAACCGGTGCTCGAGATACTCACCTCCTGTCCCAATGAGTATTTGGAGCATCGGAGGCTGATTTGAGCCTTCGTAATACTACCAGGTTTGTGCACTAGCCACTTCTTTTTCGATACCCATCCATGTACTTGAGGCACAATCGAGCTCAAGAGCTAGGGTGCCTATCTCTTGGGATGCTCCATCAAAGTTGGTACAGCACGAAGCCTGTATTATCGGATGCATCGTTCATCATTTCAATGTAACCCAACTCTTGAAATTCCATTCGGATTCCTCGAGCATGCTGATCCCCATCACGTCTGAAGGAGACATAGCCCAAAGACGGTACCGGGTTTGGTCATCATCATATCTCCTCCATATCCTCCAAATCGTCTACAACTGGCCAATCCCCGACCTCCACCCGTTCCGGTCTTACAAACACTCCGTGCTTTGGGCCTCCTTCTTGGCCCCAATATCTAGTTCCTCCCACACTGCCGTCGTTCTTCCCAACTGGCTCATCCAGTCTAATCCCGACCCAAGCACCAAGTGAGCCGGGAATCTCTTTGACTTCGCCCACATACATGATCTCTCCTCGCCGCGTATCGTCGCCACCTACACGGCATCTCTTGCCAACTGCAATGCCTCGTGAATCAATTTCAGTCTGAAAGGCCTTGACCTTGGCTTCCTCGAGAGACGGAGCATTTGGGTTGAAGCGCCCAAGCTTCTGGGACTTCTTCCAGGCTAGCACACTGTCCGTCTTCTGCTCGTATTCTTCAGCAGGCATTACATATTTCTCGACGGTGGAAGCATCAGTAAAGTTGGGACGAGCGCCCGGAGGACGGGTATCGACTATCTAAGATATGTTAGTTCTGTGTGAATGAGAGATTGGCACGGCGTCCAAGTCCAAATACGATTTGCAGCATTCCGCAACGAATATCACGTGATAGAGAGATGGATATTCAGGAGACTCACGTGCAACTCAGCATAAGGGGCCAGTGGAAATCCGAGTAGTTGAGTGTTCTCCTCGTCTGCGGCCTCTATAGGGATTCCCTGCTGACCAACCCGCAATGTGAGCTTTTGCGATAATGGCGGTATGCCGGTGACAGCTTCGAGCTTTGCCTTGAGCTGACCAATGGTCCATGAGGGTGTGATTCGGCGCTCTGAGGATGAGTTATCCGAAGTAATGAGGAGGGGAATATCCCCTGCGGTCTGCATCGCCATAAGCACAGAAGAAGAAGAAGAAGAAGAAGAATCGGTTGACTATCGATGGCTCGGAAGTCTGAGCGTTGTTGTTGAAGGAAATTGTTCGTCGTAGAGTAGAGTAGAGTAGAGTTGTATGTACCTTAGAGTAGTAGTGCCTGGACACAGGGACACTGAACACACAAAATCCGAAACGGAACTAGTGCGCCTTTCTGTGACCGACACTGCAATTATTGCAAACTGAGTCTGTAAGCTACGGAGTACAGACCTACCGAAAAGACTACGTATATATGCACATATGTATGTGGATGATTCGGATTTCGGAATTTCATCTGATCTTTTCTTTCATGTTTGATCGCTTTCATGGTTGTGCCAGCTCTATACAGTACCTAAGCGCCACAGGTCGTACTGCCACAGCATATGCGGTCGGTGTACCTACCCTACCTACAATCTTAAAGTAGAGAGGAGTATTTGCGTGTTTTATTTAATACACCATATGAGTTATCTGCGTTGTATTGTACATACATACATACATACATACATACATATATGCATTGTGTATTCTGCGCTCGGAAATATTGTCCGAATCTCACGGCTTCGAGGCGACTGGAGAGCTATCCATCCATATGCTTACTCCTCCGCCCACTGTAATCTGCAGAGTATTCGTCGTTCCTTTACTCGGAATGTGTGATGGGCCGGCTGGTGGGACATGCTCTAGATCTCATGGATGGATCATGGATGATGGCCTTATTATTGGCTTACAGGCGTTTGCAGATCAGCCTTGCGCGAGGGTCCTTCATCTACCCACGGCATCACCGTCGTCGTCATCGGCCATGGATCTTTGCTCCAAGTTTCTCCAAGAGTCCCATGCGGACGGGAAGATATGTACGTTATTGTGTGGTCTAGTTGTCGGGAGGCTGTCGATCTCATGCATGCTTGTCCCTGCCCCCAAAAATCAAAATCGGATACGGCGCTCAGACATGAGGTTGGATCTGAGACGTGCTTCATTTAGCCTCCACGAAGGCAAAGCCCGCCCTGGATGTGAATGTGACATGTGCGTATGAATAGGTATCTAATGATGTGCTTAGGTAGAGAACATACCTACCTAGGTAGGTAGATAGTCTGGAGTATGGAGTATGTATGCAGTACACAGCACACGGTAGAATACAGTACACAGCATACACTATGTACTACGGATTCGGTCCAGGAACAGACATGCTTCGACTTCCTTTCCACTTTCACTTTCACTTTCACTTTGACTTTTACATGCGCATCGCGAGTAGGCAAATGCAGATGACCTTGAAAGTGCAACATTCACGTCCACGTCCACGTCCACTTCCACTTCTAGACCGCCCAAAACTGTCTCGCATAAATTCATCGGCAGCCGTCCGAGCTTGCCAGACCTCATTTACCACATGGAAATCCCAAATGGCGGTGGGATGCAAATCTGAAGCATTCCATGTATACGTTCCTCCATACAATGCCATTCATCGTGCGGTGGCTTGTCGAAAGCGCAAAGCGCACAGCTTTGAACGCGGCGAACTGCATTAACAGCGCTCTTAACCTTCACTGGTGTCACCTGCACTCCAGCAGAACAATCGATCCAGTTCACCGATTCAAAAGTCCCGCCGGCACGCAATATGCATTTGCTTCCTTGAGATCTCTCCGCTCATCTCACAGGAAGCCCTAGGGAATATTGGGAATATTGGGAATATTCAGCTTCGGCATGTAGCCAGGCCAAGTCTGTGCGCAGATGGGATTCGTCTGATCTTCTACTCCACCAAGCGCTCCGTCTGAAGTCTGGTCTCAATGCACTGTTGTCGACCGAGAGTGGTCCTCGCAAACCACCCATTGACAAATTCGTCATCTTTCCTTGGCCCCAAATATGGCAGGGTAGCTAGGGAGTCTCAGCGAAATTGAGGGATTCTAGATGTCAATCTCTCCGATCATCGATGGCGGGGCGCCTCCTGCTAACAGGATGCGAACATACGAACATACATGCATACCTATCTATCTACATACTTCTCACGCTTTGAACAGAATGTCTCAGTGTCAAAACTGGAAGATGCCTCGGATGCCGCCTGACAACTGGCAAAGGTATCAAGTATGTATGAAGTATCAAATCCAAATCTGGTATTAGAATATTCTCCGAAGTATCATATTGAACTGCAGGCAGAGCTGCACACCGCCAGATGCGAAGAATCAAGGAATCCGCAGTGTCATATATTTTTTTGGATTGAACAAACTCAGAATAGAACACGAGTGCGTCGCAATGGTAGGCCCACGGTAGGCCCATCCCAGTGGCATTGCAAACGGCTGACGGGCTAATAGCCTGAGAGATGGGTTCGTGCTTGATATATAGGTATGTTTTCAAGCCGACACAAGGTCATTGTCATCGACTCATCATTATACAGACGGGTAATGACATGTCGTCAGCTCCTGCAGGCACACTCCCCAAGATTCGGACTTCGACAATTCCTTTGTCGTTGACTGACTACTGTTACCACTTACCACTATCACCACCATTGCCACTATATAGCTACCAACTCAGGGATTCAGATTCCAGAGAGCTTCAAAGATGCTCTATGGACATATGCATGTATACACATACATATTATACACAAGTACGTATCTGCCCTGTCGAGAGTGGCCCTTCACGGTTCAGGATGAGGCTCGCACATCAACCAATGCAAGCCCTGGGAGGAGATCTGGCTTGCGATTTCCCTTGATCTCTTGATCCCTTGCTCCCTTGATGCCGCAGCCCTGCACGCCAGACCGCCAGTTCTTAATCCCAATAATCAAAAGAAATTTGAAGGTTCCCAAGATCTTGAATGCCATGCTTGGTTGGCTGCTTGCTTGCTTGCCGGCTTGCTTGCTTGCTTGCTTCTCCGGCACCAAGCATGAAAAATCCAGCAAAATGGAGATGAGCAGCGAGATACTGTGGAGTATCTATCTACACTGGTGCACAGGTATGCATATGCACATGCCTATCATACCTACCTACCTCCTACCCAGATCCGACAGCTCTCCAAGCCGAAGCGAACAATTCCATCATACAGTGTCATCTTGGCCAGGATCCAAAATAAAATGCGCCTGTATGCGTGCACTTGTAGGTATGTATATATGTATGTATGTAACTACTCGTAACTTATATCCCAGACGGCAGTGTATACACCACTAGACCACTAGTTAGGTGTGTATATATGCACTATGCACTGTACGTACTCCAGACACAGTTGTGAGCGAGGTACGAGGTACGAGGTACGATGTACAGTACCTCCTGACTGTATGTATCTGGCTGGACGCACAGACGATGTGGATGGACACTGACGAGGTCGCAGCATCGTGACAGCATTCCCTGAAGAGCGAAGGGACATTTTATTCTCCGAACCCTGCTGCAACGACCATGGACTCTGGGCCATCACCATCACCATCACCATCGCCGGCTCCTCATCGACAATCGATAGAGGATCATCGAACCACTTCCACTCCACATTGTGAGCCCCGTCCGTTGCTAATACCATGCGCCGGCAGCAAAGCGAAGCAAAGTAAAGCATAGCAAAGCGCAGACCGATGCACAGGCCTGCATAGCTCACAGTATTATGGCCGTGGCCGCTATGAAAGGTCTTGTTCATGCATGAAGTCGTGGCATGATGCCTCCTCGTAAGTCATCACTCACCACTCATCACTATACAGAGTACCTACCTACCTACTCTCTTCTTGCTCTCTAACCTCATCCCTGTTGCCCTTCCCCCACCACCACCACCGCCTCCAGCGCTACTCTATCTGTCGTGCATCTTCCCGGACAAGTGTCCCCTCCGGCCCCTCTCCCCCCTCCCCTCCTCCCTCCACCCCTCCTGCTGCCCCATGTTACCGTTACCGCCGCTTGGAGATCGTGAAATCCGATCTGCCTTGATCTTGCTTTAAATTTTGTCCTTGCTGGTCCTGACCTGACGTATGAGCCCGTTGGCGCTGTTGCTCTACTTTCTCTCGTCTCATCTTCGTATTATTGGTCCAGCATTAACTTTACTCCTGCCAATCATGCTCTGGGAGGATCCAGCTAGGCGAGCTCATCTGCCATCCTTGGGAGCGTCCGTCTTGACATAAATTCTTCTTCTTCTGCTTCAAGTACCAGTTAGCTGCCGTCGAATTTATCCTCTTCTAACCCTGGCCTGAGATTCTATTCTTCCAGAGATAGAAACCCTGACCCAGCCAGTTTTGTTATCAACTCTCATTATCCAGACAAGGCTCAATACGTTCTTTTCAAGCTACAGCCCTCAATTACCCCAACGGTTCCCTCGAAAGACTGCAGGCTGAACGGCAGCAAAATTTCAGGATACGAAGACACAATAGTCCTGGCAGGAACATCAGCCTTGACGGCTCTTGCCATCAGAACCGTCAAGGTGGATATCTCCCACCTCCTGCGGGCCTCAGACTCGAATGAGTCCTCTCCCTCGGCATCCCACCAGGCAACCAGCAGCGCGGGTTCTGCACCACCGACAACAATAGCGGCAAGCGTCCCTCCATATGCCGCAGCACAGCCCAGTGGCACTGGAGGGAAGCGCAGCATGCCCGCTCGTCCATCAGAAACGCCGGCCAAGAAGCAGAGCAAGTGGTCACCGGAAGAGGATGCCTTGATCATTGATCTGAGAGGCAGTGGCATGAAATGGGAGGATATCTCCAAGCGATTACCTGGACGGAGTGCTATCAGTTGCCGGCTCCATTATCAAAACTACCTCGAGAGAAGGAGCGAGTGGGACGAGGAACGGAAAAACAAGTTGGCAAGGCTCTACGAGAGGTATGTGCTCAGTTTTTATGTCTTTGATGTACTCTACATCGGGCTACCCTCTACCGAGCTTTGGATTATGCGAGATCTGTACATTTGCCTGATGGTACCTTGACTAACAAGCCTTTGTGCCTAGGTTTAAGCCAGAAATGTGGGCCAAAGTCGCGGAAGAAATGGGCGTTCCATGGCGTGCAGCGGAAGCTATGCATTGGCAACTTGGAGAAGGTGATATGGCGCGTCGCGCAGGCGTCGTCCCATTTTCTCTTTCTAGTGTAACCCTTGATGCACCTTCCGCCGGACACGTGCGACAATCGCCAACACGCGGCCATGCAAACTCGCATTCGTCCTCAAGCGCTCCCACGTTGGGAGGCTCGGGTCCATCGCCACGATACCATCGCGAAGGTCCCGCAACACGTTCCATAGCCGCACGACGAGAAAGCATGCCCAGATCGGCACTGCCAAACTCGCCGTCGGAGAGTTATATGTATGGTGGAATGGGACCAGGGCATGGGATGGGCATGGGAATCCCGCTTACAGGACCGCCTCCAATGCTGCCAAGTGTAGCTGAGATGACAACTGGCGTGAGTCCTTACAATACACCAGCATACTCCATCTCTGTTTCCATGGCTGGAGGACAGCATGGTTCGAGCCCGACTCCTATCTTGCCTTCTATAGGCTATCCTCCACCACGGCACTTGCCAGGAACATCAGAAGGAAAAAGAAGAGGAAGCCCAGATGTGGACTACAGAGAAACAACTAGAAGACGGCAGGACCGATAGATAAAAACAAGCGACTAATACACGGAATGATGGAAAGGGCTTTGATGAAGAAAAACTGTGGTCTGACTTTGGCAGTGTCGTTTGGGATGAGCATCTTGCATGGATTACCCTCAGCACATAAGCATAGCGTGGTTTGGATGAATGGGTAGACGAGGAGAATGACTTGATGATTACATTGTACTTATACAATCTGGAGGTGGACGCAGGAGATTTTCGATACTTTTTCTCTTTTTTTCGGCACGTCTCGTTCGATCTTCTGGCAGGGTTGGACTTTCATCTTTGCTTCTTTTGCCTTTGTTGCACCCTTGTTAGACTTGTATTATTAGATTATTGCTGTCCGTCGAACGAACGGCTTGTTATCGAGTTTTTTTTCTGCTTAAATCCAACCTTGCATTTGATTACAATCTTCAACGGCTACTTGCTGCCTGCTTTGCTTGACACGCTTGTGGCATGGAGCCTTTGTCATTAAATGCTGACTGTGCGGACTTGTCGGCAGCTTTGGGGCTGCATGTGGCGCAAGGAATCTGCGATGAGAATGCCTCTCTCCACACGTGGAATGGTGAGCCAGTAGTGATGTCTTGGCCATGTCTTTGGAATAGGAGGGAACAGCTGCCAATCAGTCACATCCCTAGAGCTGTGAAGCTGTTCTTATGAAATTTCTTGCATCAACTCCTTCCCGCACGTTCTCAGCTTGAGACCGGATTCCTTGTAGCAATCGCCCACCAATTGTCCTTCTCGTAGCCGGAACGTATTATCTCACCGCCAGCCGAACGGATATTGTCCTCAAGCTCTCCTGACTTATATAGATGGTAATATCTCTGATATGTTGTCTCTTTTGCTTCGACGAACGCTCCGTTCTCCAGCCTTTGTTTCGCCGTCTTCATCACCCACGGCACCATGACATCCTGTTCGTGCCCCTCGTCCCATCCTCTTCGACTATTCTTCTGCTCCAGCGCCCATACGTAGATCAGAGCCTGTCCGCCAATCCTCAAGCAGTCCAGTATTGCGGCAATCGCCTCCACACGTCTCTCGGGTGTCGACAAATGGTGCACTACAGCAATGCTGATCGCGAAGTCAAACCGTCCACCATGCGGGCCCCCTCCATGTGGCAGCGCAAGATTGTCTGCAACGATGGCAGAGTGCGGCTGGTGCTGCTTTGCGATCTTGGCCAGATTGGTCGAATGGTCGCTGCCAACGATGAAGACGTCCCGGTTGACAGCCAGGTATTTGCCGTTGCCGCAGCCAACATCCAGCCCTACAGATCCCGGCGCGAGATGGATCAAGAAGTCGTTGACAATGGGCCACGGCTTATAGCGGGTCTGCGAAAAGTGACTTGCGATCTGCTCGTATACCTCATGCACATGTTGCTCCTCGTACGCCTCTGGCTTCGGGCTTATGTCTTCCATTGCCATACCGAGAGCGCAGAGGCTGGCCGTGATTGTGAGGGGAGGATGAATAAGAAGGAAGTGACGTTAAAACAAGGTCAAGGCCGTGGTCGTGGTCGTCTGAGACATAGAGTAAGGTTGCGACGGACAGGTACTGTAAACGTTACGAAGCACTACAGTCAGGTACAATGTACGATGTATGATGTATGATGTACGATGTAAATAGCTAGGTAGACATGTAGGGAGGAGATATGCAGGCAAGATCGATCTTTGTCGTGTGGGGAGTGGGCGGAGACTCTGCAAGTAAGGTACGTACATGCACGTGTGGCTATGTATATCCTAGGCGGAGATTCCGTTGGCATGGTCCAGGAAGGAGGGATGGCGATCGCGATGGGGAATGGATGGCATACACGTGGAAATGGAAATGTTTCTGATTACCTAACGCGCCTTTACCTATGGATTTATATTTACACTTGCAGTTGTAGGTATTACTGTAGGTGTACATACATACATGTGTACATACATACGTGTGTACATAGGTAGAGCCATGTACGTACTCCAGTCTCCAGGGAACACTACTGTCACCGCCGGCCGCATTGGTCAATCAGGCTAGCGGCCGCCGCGGCTGCATAAAGTTTTGATGGGAAGGCTGCGTGTGAGACGCCCCGCTGTGAATTTCAAAAGATTGCCCTCTTTCTCTCTGTGTGCTCATCTTTGGAGCGCAACATCTCCGACTGCAGCACTACGTCAAGAAGCTACAGTGCTTGGGTACGCGAAGCAGTGTGCTATTTTGCAGTGTGGCAGCGGAAATCAGGATACAATCGTCACGACTCACGAACATCTCAGGGAGGCGCATTCACTTGATCTTGCAGACCTCATCTCGTCCCTTCGAAAGCTGCAAACCGAGCATCGAACTCTCCGAGAGCATCCGTATTGCCCAGGTTATCTAGCAGGCACGGAGGTCGAATACATATATATCCAGTACACTGAGCTCGAAATTGTCCCTCGATGTTTATCGAGCGGGCCTGCTCAAGAAGTTCAGTCGGCAATACCTCGTCGGTGAGAGCTATCGAGAACAATTTCTGGCGATAGCGCCATCTATACCCGACTGGGACATACAATAAGGAATCGGCCATTGTCAGCGCGCTTATTTTGGGTGCATTGATAGCCGAAGTGACTGGCGGTCGTTGGCGCATTGGGTGTTCCTATTGTCAACTAATCATCAATAGCGACAATATGAGCTAAGGAGGACCGCTTACCGCTGTCCCTCTTCTCATATCTTCAAGAGGAACCCTTTCCTCCTCTCAAACCCTTCATCGGTTTCGTCTTTCTTTCTGCATCGATTGCTCAGGTTACAGCACAGCGAAAGAAGCCTTAAGGCTCTATAGCGATATCAAAATTTTCGTTTCAGTCATTCACTCAATCACACGATGGCTTCAATGACCATGCAGCGATTCGTCCCACCATTCACCGCCATGGGGCCTCGAAAACGAACCATTTCGTGCTCCAGTGATAGCGTGCTCTATCAATCTCCTCGGAAACAAGTCAAGAAGGCCTACCAGCAACCAAAGCTGCAGCAATTCAAAAAGAAGTTGACATCCGAAGAGCTTCGGCAAATCGACTCCATATTCGCCGCAGACAGCAAAGCAGACCTGAAGTTCCCCTTCTGTCCGCCATCCACTTCCCAACGTGGTTCAGAAGCTGCCCGCATGGCTCAAAAGGACGTTGACAGGAAGATTGTTGAGCGGGAAAAGCTCGTAAGTAATCTTATGTTCTCTAGCAGATTCAGGGGGCAATGTTTAACGTTATTACAGTCAGCAGAGATCTCCGATGTGTGGAAGGGCGCCGTTATTTTGAAGCAGCCGGGCTTCAAGAACCTAACCGGTGCCCTCTGCTATCGCAATAGCTTGTTGCAAAGCCTTCTCCATATTCCAAAGTTCATTAATTGGTTGCGGAAGTCACATAAACGTGGAGAATGTGAGCTCACTCGTTATCCATTTTATTTTGTTCTCGAGACATCAAAGTCTGACAAGAAATAGGCTGTGCCGACGATGGGAGATCATGCGTGCCATGCGCATTGAGGGATCTGGCCGGCCTATATTGGCTCAGGGACCCTAAGGATCGAAATCTCACTACCATTCTGAGAGAGATAAATTCCATCCTCGAATTTCGTAAATATCCCCCTTGCGTTCCGTTATGCCTGCTCTGAATCCCACTGACTTAACCTTCTTAGGTGGCTGGGCAACGGATAGCGTAAATGGCCACGGCGATCCTGAGGATCAGTTTACGGCTATGGTAGAGCTTATGACCGAAGATGTAGGCGCGGAAGGGCTGGCTCAGTTCCATGCCATCCACAACACTCTGTTCACCTCCTGCATCCGCTGCTCATCATGCGGTCACACCACTGATCAGCATCATTCTGAGGAGCGCACCATTTCTCTGCCTCTCGACGCCAAACTCAACAATCAAAACTTGGAGTCCTTCCTTGGCGCCTTTCTCCAGGACAAGATCTCGGGTTACAAATGCGAAGGCTGCCACGAGACCGTTGATGTCGTCCGTGAGGTCAAGATCTCGTCGCCGGCCGATGTGTTGGCTTTGCAACTAAAGCGGGCTAGCTGGAGCGGAAAAGTGATCAAGACTAAAGTTCAGATCACGCAGTTTTTAGACCTCACTGAGCATGCTGTTGACGGCTCGGTTCCGCTCAGGTATGAGCTTATTGCCACGGTGGCGCATACCGGTACCAGTAACTGGGGCCACTACATCGCATATGGTCTTGGTCCAGATGGCCACTGGAATCAGTTTGACGACATGGATACCACAAGAGCCAATGTCGAGGAAGCGATGAACCCAGGCGGTGGTTTCAAGCCCGTCTTGCTATACTACAAGCGGGTCAGGGAGGAGTAGAGCATTGTCCGTTTGGTCTTGGTGGTGTCTTGGTGTTGTCTTCGGCATTCAAGGATGGGTTGGATACAATCAAGATATGATTGATCAAATATGTATATATGCGTGGCATTTGGCGGCGTCGTTTTCAGAGAGAAGGGGGATGGGGGAGGACGGAAAAGCGGGGCATGTCTTGCATGAGCAGCATAGCGACGGAGTTTGATGGTACTGTAGATACCATGGCGAGAATCCGGATGTATAGAGAGGTTAATGAACAAAAATTTCCAATTCAAGCTTTACAGTTGCCTTGTCATATGCAGATCGGATCATATGCACGTGGTGGTTGATGAATTATGTCCTTGCGGACGTCATATTCTATATTTTCGAAAGCAACGATTTGGCCATATCCACCCATTTCATCAAGACGAATTCCTCTCCTGCAAATAGCGTCGTACTGTCCCTAACCAAGCGTCGCGTCCCTTATACCCAGCCATCTCCTCAGTCCAGCCCTCAGCCGTCGAGACCAATGCTTCAATCTCCTCTGTACGCAGTGTGACGAGTGGCTGCATCCATGTTCTCACCCCGAAGAGAATTGTCTTTTGGCCCGTGGATGCTGTCGAAAGCGGCAGCGGAATAAAGGTCTGTCGTTCGCGGCGCAGGTGGATGGCCGCTGGTGTAGCATTTGTTGGAGATGTATGTAGATCATCAGGCGCGCTGGACGAGGGATGAACAAGAGAGCTTGCTTGGAAAAGCTCGCCGTCGGTCTGCACAAAGAAGGCTAGTCGCTCCATGGCAGTCTTGGTGGAGAGGTGGTCAAAGTATCTGTTTTATGCCACCAGGGCAGCTGGTTAGTCTTCTTGTTTTCTCAGGATCGAGGAATGGGTGGCAACCAAAACATAAACTTACCTACTCACGGAACAGCCAAGCTTCTGGCTCCATTTCGGAACTGGGCCATGAAGGATATCCAAAGTGCCCCCAATTCTTTCCTGCAGTCTCCATCCAGCTGGAAAGAGAGTGGCGCTAGCTTGCAGTCTCCAAACTCCCTTTTCATCTTTCATCAAGACATTGAAATCCTCCATTGCCAGCCTTGCTGCCGTTTCCAACGGGTCGGCATTATTGACAATTGGGAAAGATTCTCCAGTCTGCCGGTTACAGATGACGGGGCTTGAATCTTCGCTATGTATGTCAAACATCATGGGAAACCTCCTTGCCAGGAATGCAGCGACAAGGGATAGAACTTCATGGCACGCTGAGAATGCCGGCGGCAGAGATGCTACGACGGACAATTTGTGGTTCATGAGAAGTCGGCTGCGAATTCGGTGGAAGTCCAGGTAGTTCGCATCCAAAGTGAGCCAGTTCTCTTGATCGAGGCGCTTGAGACCCATAGTCATATGCAGAGAAGTTGCTGGCTTCAGAAGAGGAAGCTTAAATGGCAGTATGAGATCGTGGCGGGTTTCCTTTGGGCAGTTCTGATGAGACGCATTCTCATCCTTCTGTTCTCTCGAGGCAGGACATGGCTTGGACTGCGTACGGAGATGATTTTTGCAGGACAGAATGCCTTTGACTTTCAGACCGATGAAAACTCCTAAGACAAGGAGTACGGCGAAGATCGCCTTCATGATGGCATATGAGCTGTGGACGAGACTGATACTGCCAGGGGTGTAGGTGATGCTGTTACTTTGAAAAAAGCGCAGCTCCCCCTCGGACGTTGGAGAGTGCACAGGATCACAGCTGCTGAATGAAGGACTGCGTCTTAAAGATTCAAAAGATGCCAATTGGCAGGCATACTGGGTAAGAAAACTCATTGTGTGACCGATCTTATTGAAAGTGGAAGGCACAACCAGAGAACGATTCACTGAGATTGAGAAGGGAATCAGGAGAACTCAGGAGAACTTCAGCTCTGATATAGATGCACTCTACTCACGCCGCATCCGATACCTATCCTCCATCTTCGCCTTCCAAAGAATACAATGTGAGACAACCATTCTTCATTCACAGCAACTTATCGATCGACATCACACCAGCCGCAATGACCCACAGTTGACAACAAGGATGGTATTCCTCATCCTGTCTCCACGAAGCTCAGGAATCAAAACATAGAACAAGATGAACCACTGTACCCCGCCTTACATTTTTGAAGTCCTTTAAGCCTTTTGAGCTCTTTAAGCTCTTTAAGCTCTTTAAGCCCTTTACGCGCCTGTTTAATGTCGGCTTGCCGGCCGGTTTACTCAACAGAGGTAGTATCTATCGAACGTTGAACAAGGATGATGGCGCACATCAGTTTCCTTCGAGCGAGATTGCCGCCACACAATCGAGTTTGAGAGTCTGAGTGGAGAAAGGGGTATGGAGGCGTGGAGGTTTGGAGAATGGAGATGGTTCAAGTGCTGGGACCATGGGATATGTATGTGACCAGGGCCCTTCCACAGACTAGACCACCTATTACCTCTATTCGCCAGGAATGCTTGCAGAGCCGCAGCAGCCATCGAATATTACGGAGTAGGTATATATCTGACTTGCCACAAACCGACTGGCGGTTATCGCGCACTTTCGCGGGCAGGCTTCCGGAATCATACTCTGCACAGTGCCACTGTGCCACTGTGGCAACTTGGCAACTGCACATTGTCGATTGAGACGGGTCCTTGCAGGGCGTCAAATGGTGAAGGAGTAATGCCAACCCGGGGTATGCGGAATAGAATCCCGACAAGCTGGCCAGCCTTTCTGTAACCTCATCGGCTGCGCTGATCGTCGTTGATCTTGGCTGCAGAGGACTCGCCATGTGCGTAGGGGCACAATTGCGCTGCTGCCGCGGGAAACGATAATACCAAACCATATTCCCAGTTGAGGATGAGACAGCGAATATCCAGGAACGAATCAGTTATTAAAAGTCCACCCCTCTCAATCTGGTGTGCGGACTACATGGACCAACCTAATCGTCGGATCGCTTGAAGGAATCAAGGAATACCGCATAGGGCAACTCGAGTCCGTGAACTTATTCTGTCGGCACACGCGGAAGTTCCGTTCAGATGCTGCTGCGGTACGGAGCAACACGGCACGCAATGATTCCGATTTGCAAATTCACGGACGGAAAGGACTGCCAAAGAGGAATATTTGGCTGGTTCAAATTTGATCGCAGTAATTGGCAGGCAGTGGTGTCTTTCTATCTGATTTATGGCATTACACTCTTACTTGCCCATTGTCCATTTAAGGGGCCGAACTACTCTCCAGCCATTCTCATTCGCCAAAATTCATTCAGTTATCGTCCCATTTCGAACTATTTTCGGATGTCACTGAACGTTTATTCCGTGCACTCTGTCCGGCAGGTGCTGCGGAAGACGACTGCCTCGACTCCCATGCCGATTCTTCTGTTGGTTCACCCTGCGAACTTCCCTGGCGGCGGATGCGTTCCCAAGCGGATTCTGTAGACGCCATATCGTCTGCTACGCCTCTGCCACCTGTTGGTGAAGCCTCGTCAAATGCGGTAGTTTGGTCTGAAAATTGTCCATTCGGCGCCCCGGGAGCAGACGGATTTCCACTTGGAGCTGCCCCGATCGTGGGTCTCGATGTTGGCTGCTTTGATGCTCTTCGGTCATTCTCACTTATCCATCCCTTATCCGCTAGATTATCGTCATTCAGTTCCCAGAAGGTACCGTTTGTAGGACTCGCGTCATCAACTGTCTCCTGTCCGGTAGGCCTCCCAGGTGCCCGAGCGATCTTCGGCTGGGGCGGAAGATTTTTCAGGGTTGCGGGCGCCTTTTGAGCTACACTCTTGAGAGCTGTTATATATTCCTTCAATCTTGTGTCTGTGATCTCGCCGAGAGACACGACACTCATCGAGTAGCTCGCGAATAATATTGACCCAATGAAATTTCCGACAGTCCCATATGCAAGCATCCTCATAGCATGCCAGGAAGCTATAGCCTTCATACCTGTTGCTACATTGTACTTCGGAGTTGGGAAAACATTTGGATTGAACTTTTCGAGATCTGGCTTGAAGAACGGAAATTGGAAAGCCGGTGCCGTACTGTATGCCCTGTATAATCCCAAACCAACTCCGACAGGTGTACCGTAGGAGATAATCGACACTTGCTTCGCCGTCCAATATGCAAGAGCGGTAGCTTCGTCTGTCGTTGGCGGCCTATTCAGAATTTTTCGAGCCTGATCGACTCGGATGTGGACAAGCTTTGCCAGGTTCGCATCGTTATAACCAAGTATCGAACTCCCTGGGAATGGCTTGGGCAGTGAGGTCCCATCTATTCGGTAGGTGTCAAGATTCTCGGATTGATTGAATTCAGCATATCGATCGCTGTCGGATTGGGGAGGAGTGTCGTCGAACGACGACTGTGGAGGGGAGGTGTCACTGAGGACCATTGTGACGGGAAAAGGCCGGCGGCGGCTGCGGCGGAATTGGTGTGAGGAGAGGGGACGAGTGTGCTGTGTTGTCTTCAGATACGGCACATGAAGAGGTGTCTCTGCCTCCTCGAGGACGGTGCAGAAGTTATGGAGTAAGTTATGGAGTGATGTGAGACTTTAAAAGGTTGGCGGCAATGCCTTGTGTCTTGTATCTTATGCCTTGTATCTTATGCCTTGTATCTTATGCCTTGCGGTTGGAATATCGTGTACGAATACTGAGTAGCAAAACAAAGCTCTCCGAGCTGCATGCAGTTGAAGAACACAACGCAGGAGGGGCTGACGTACATAGGTGAGGTGAGGTGAGGTGAGTACTTAGGTAAGCAGACCAAAGCAGAGCACAGCGAGATGCACGAGCCGAGTTCCGGCCTCAGCTCAATAGCTTCCTTCCGTCGATCCTCTGAGAGTATGGGTATCTACAAATACTACAAATAACATACTCATTATTATTCATTCATTCATCCTTATATATATGTATATATATGTATATATATGTATATGTATGTATATGTATATGAATATGCATGTGTTGCTACAGTTTGCCTCTCTCGAGGAAACGCTTCGGCAGATCGACGTGGCGGCTCCGCAGGAACTCGGCCACGTTCTTGGCCAGGAAATCGGTCGTCTTCGTGCACGATGCTCCACGGTCAAGATGGTCATGAAGCAGGAAATGGACAGCCAGCATGTTTGGTAATTCAAACCGATCCTATATAAACTGTCAGTCTTCCGTGAATCAAGTCGGCTACCGCCTTACGCACGATTTCCTTCCCATTGTACTCTTTGGCAAGCAGTTGCTTCACCGAATCCGTGCTCAACATGGACCGCAACCAGTCGTATTCGTCCTTGTGTCGAACCCAAAAACCAACATTCGCATTGGAGCCCTTGTCTCCAGATCGTGCGTGCACAATCCAGCCCAGAGGACCTCGAACAGTCTCTCCAAAGTCTGAAGCGCCTGCATTGGCTGCGAAAGGCTGGGTCGGCTGTTGAGAGGGATATACCTTGGTCACGCTTGGTGGTGGGATCGAAATTGTTGTCTGATCATGCAAATGGGCGATATGCTTGATATCAGACTGAGGGAGCAGAGTTACGTAGTACTCAAAGAATGGCTTCGGGATGCCTTGGCGAAAATCGAGATGGAAGGTAGCACCGGGATACGCACACATGATCAGATCAATGATCGGCCGAAGGAATTTGTCTGGTAGTATGGATTCAATCTTCTTTGCCTGGGCGAATATTCGAAAATCAACGGTCGCCGAGTTCTGGTCTGTCGGATTCTCTGGCGCTGAGCCATTCAGCGTGAACTCAAGAACGTGGAATCTTGAAGTGTCGCCCAACGCGTGGCGTATCTGCGCTTCAAGCATTCGAGCCTTTGCCTCGATATCCAAGCCCACCAAGAACCAATGCACTTCGGCTTGGAATCCCCCGTGAGCCGTGAGGCCTACTTTAGTCGTTGGAGGCGGAGGCGCCGACTTCACCCCTTTCAGTGCCACCCGATCCGAACTCAGTTGCTCAAACGCGATCTCGTCCAGCACAGCTGTCACATCGCTGTTGAAGTACCATGGACCCTGTATTTCATACAGCAGCTGTGCTTTGCACGTATCGACTGTCACCATTCCGCCGGTGCCTTTCTGTTTTGTGATCACAACAGCACCGTCCCTGCTGATCTCCGCGATTGGATATCCGATATCCAGCCAATTCTGACCCGCCATTTCCCTGAAACCGGTGAAATTACCTCCACACACATAATTGGAGCATTCGATCAGATGTCCCGCTACGAATGTGTTTGCCAGCTCGTCCAGTTGGTCTCTTTTCCATCCATGCCACCAAACGGCTGCACCGATCACTGGACTTGCATCTGATACCCGTCCACAGACTACTATATCATGGCCTTCAAGCGCTGCTGCAATCCCGAGACCTCCAAGATAAGCCTGTGCCGCAATAGGCTTAAAAGGCCAGTCTCCCAGCTTCTCCTTCGTGCAAATGTTCACGAAGTCGTCTCCTCCCTCGGCGATCCTCGCCTTGACAGCATCTGTGACATCGTCACCTTCTACCCAGGCCACCTTGAGCTTCAATCCAGCACTCCGGACCATCTTCACGACGGCATCATGGAGCTTCTCTGTGTCTGATCCCCCTGCATTGACAGCTACTTTGATGCCGTATTTGGCGATATCTCTGAGTGCGGGAGCGAGTGCTTCTAGGAATGTGGCTTCATAGGCTGGATCAGCTGAGCCGTCTGTCTTGCGCCCGGAGAGAGAGGTCATGTTTGCTTCGGACATCCAGTCGCCGATTATCACATCGACTGGGTCTTGAGCATAATTAGCTGCAAAAGTTGTGAACGCATGACGCCTGTCGGAGGCGGAGCCAGAAGCACCTGTAAGATCATTAGTATTTTAATTTCCTCTCCTTGCAGTAATCTTTTATGTCCTTGTTCTTGTAATGAAAAAAGAATTTCCGTGTACCTGCTATCCTAATTGGGCGGCTTCTATCTTGCGACATAGCTTTGCATGGATATATGTCCGTCTATGTTCTAAATGGCGTGTCTGATAACCGACAGCGGTATGAGAAATCTAAGACGATATGTAAAACAGCAAGCAACAGCAACGAATTTATAAATGTAGTATAGAAAGAATCGTGGATTGAGGAGCAATTGGATGATGGGAGTCTTTTGACATCACATCTTGGGTGTCATTCACTTAGTCCACCGAGGCTAGAATTGGGGTTGCCGGGGCTAGAGTATCTGGGGTGTGGCGGGGTAACTGCACTTGTGTGTTGAGAATGTGGGGAAACACCATCCGCCAGAGCCCCTTCCCCGTGCAAGGCGAAACCACATGTAAAGAAGTCTTATGTTGGTATGCATATGTCAAATATTTTCAAAAACTCGAGATATTGACAAATGGGTATCCAACGCTTGCCCCGGTCCAAAAAAAAACATGCACAAATCACACAGGCCTCTTCAATCCAGCGTGCGTGGAGTAATTTCCCGCAGCCTTCCACCACCGCTAGTATCCGGTCACCGAACGAGCCATTGTTGGGCCGATTTATGATTTCGATGAGAGCCATCAGATCTACCCCGATCCTCCAAATGATGGGTCTTCTTCTCAAAGCGAGCTTTAAAGCTAGTGCCCAAGCCAGTGCCCAAGCCAACTAGCACGCTGCTGAACATGAATAGCGCTACGAAGGAGAGAACCATGATGACCGCAAATGAGATCCAATAAGTTTTGACCGTATACACGCCTTGGAGCTCTTGGATCTGTATCGAGAAATAGCTGGTCATTAAACTGACGGGAAGGAAGAGCACACCAAGCTTAGATAGCAGTGTTGCATTCGAGGAGAGTCTGGCAGTAGCTCGTGAATCTTTCTGAGCCGTGATGTTAAAATACTGTGGATTGTCAGCTGTGTAATGATATGATAGCGGACCTCATGAATAACGCACAGTGCTGTACAGGCCATCTTTCTCGCCGATTGCCTCATCGAGATAATTAAGCACCAGAAATGTGATATGATCCTGCAGACGCTCAAAGCGATGGCATGCACTTTGAGCGATTAATAAGCGCTTCTCGCCATGGCCATGACTGGAGGCCCGGCCTTCTCCATATTTAAGAATGCGAGTAATCAAATTCTCATAGCCTTTGTACAGATGTTGGTTTGAGCGCAGTCTTTTGCCAATCTCATAGAGTCCCGGGATGATTTCGCCGGCTGGTATGTCCTTTTGCTTTGGATCCTAATATTGACATTAGCGTTTATTTACAGGTTAGACTGAGATCCACTATACCAGGCCGGCCATGATCTTGCCACTCTACATGGGATGTTAGCTACTATTGTGTAACAGGGATGCATATACGCATATACGTACGAGCACATCTAACTCCTTTTGAAGCACTTTCAGCAGTCCATAGGTGGAGGTCCAATCGTCAAATAGGTAGTAGAATAGGTTGCTCGCTCCTTCAGGGCCTGAAATGCTTTGAGACTCCGAAGTTGGAGGCTGCCGAAGAGATATAACGTCGACACCATTGACATCTTTGCGGCCTATCTCAGACAGCTGCCTCAACACCATCAATGTATGTGCACGAAGGGCCTTGATATCTTTTGCATTATCCAGCCTTAGATCCTCATGGACGGAAATGACAGTGGCTGTATGATATTAGCATGGAATCAGAGAGACCGTTGATAAGATCGGCAGACAGTCATCACAGAGAATAAGCCAAGACCACAGTCTTTCCCCAATTACTTCGGAGTCTCGCTTCAGAGGATGCATCCAGTTGGAACCTATACAAATAACTTCGAACAAGTTAGAAAGCGAAAGCGAATATACATCCATATGGAGCCTACGCACATTTGTCTCTTTCTCCAATATCAATAGACTGATAGCTCGTGAAATTTCGCGCAATATCAAAGAAATTTTTATCTTCGGCCTTGGGGACCTCCCGCATATTGTCCTGCCGCATCTCAATTCCGAGTTCGAGGTCTTTGAGGCTTGTGGAGGCAGATTTCTTCTCAGGGCCAGCATTACGAACAAGCTTTTGCACGTTGACCTGGGGCGGAGCTGTACATAATAATTCCAGGAGCCTCGGACTAAAGCCATATCTTCGGCCAATAGCTTCGACGGAGTCCCTCTGTGTATTCGGGGCCCAGAGATTACTGTGCATTCTGTTAGTTTTTGGCAGTCGGCAAAGGTCTCGTCTCAGTGCAGTGCACATACATCCATCGAGTGGGCATCTGCAGACCATCCGCTGCACTTTCGCCACTCATAAGCTGTTTGAAGCCACTTGCATCAACATCGGACGCGATTCTGGATGCATAAGGTCCGAATTCCACAACGAAGTTTCCAGCGTCTCGAGCCTCTGCTAGCTCCTGAGCTCTCGTATAGACATCGAGGAGATCATAGTCCTCGAAAGCATCAAAGTTGGCCATGCTTCATCAAACACAGAGATGTTGTACAGCCAGAAGACAGAAGATGGAAGATGAGCGAAAAGACGAGAGAAAAGGACGCAATAGATGTATTGGCTTTTGACTTCATGTCATAAAGAGGAGTATATATACCTACATAGGTAGGGGATCTGAGTTTGTTCGATCCCACGAGGCTGAGGCTGAGGTCCTTGCGGGGACGGGGGATGGGGGTGGGACGGACCGTCGAGCAGGGTAGCATGTACTATATACTATACATAGGTCCTATGTATCAATGGTGAGACTACAACCCAGCGCTTAACACCACTGCATCTATTTTAGATGACCCGCGAGTACCTAGGTAGTGACCGACAATTGTAAATCTAAAGCCGTATGTATGTACGTACCTATGTATTATTCAGCGTCAATCAGGCCCCCTGTACATTTCACGTCCTCCTTCAATAATAATCATACATAGCCTTGGTGAGTTTATTGAAATTTATTGCGCGTCTTCAAGCTTAATTAATAGGTAGTACCCCACTTACCTTTTTTGTAGGTGGATAAGTGGCAGGTGTCAAGCAGCCGCTTAGTCATCCTGTGCGATTGATTCTACGCGTCAACAGGTATTCATTCCTACCAGAACTCATCTATGGCGTCGCCATAACAGAGCCCTTCAGAACACATATGTAGGCCTTCGCCTTCTACAGGATCGAGGCATAAGCTATGGTAAGATCAGCCCCTCAAATGCTCTACGAGTCCATAGAGTACAGCGGAATCAGTACGGCTAACATCAGCCATTTTCAGGATTTGATACTGAGACCCATCCGACTCGCGTCATCCAAGCCAGCACAGAAGGCATATCTCAATACCGTGCTCTTTCTAGCCGGTTCTGCTGTGCTTTGGGGTCTTGCAGCTTCTGCCTATACTCTGTTCTATATGAGCTATATTCCTAAGATTGGAATTGAGCGAGTAGTGCATCTGCAGTATGGGTAAGCATACCAGTTTCCACACACTGGTCGATACTGATGTTTGCTCCACCATAGTGATGGGCCGAATCCTTATGCCCTTGTCTCTCTAGATAGCTCCATCATGCCACAGCAGGCATACGATGTAGCAGTTGAAATCGACCTCCCAAGATCACTACACAATATTCAGATAGGGAATTTCATGGTGGACATGATTATGCTATCACCCACGTATAAACACGTTGGTCGAGCAACATCGACAGATCCATTCAATCTCCGCAGCTGGATCCCAACCGAAACGATACTCTTCTCGTCCAGAAGACCTGCAATTCTCACGTACAGCTCAGATGTTGTGAGTTTTGGTAAACAAGTCGCAGGTCTTCCATGGTATCTGTTAGGTTGGCGTCGCGAAAATGAAAAACTCGAAGTTCCAATGGCTGAAGGAGTTACGTTTAAAAAGGGCTGGAAGAATATCCCAAACAGAGTTTACCTGGATATACAGTCTCGCGGCCAGGACGTTCAGGTGTATGACATGCGACTTATCCTACGGGCGAGATTCTCAGGACTGAGATGGCTAATGTACAATCACCGCATAATCTCATTCGTGATATTCACGACTGCGTTTTGGGTGGCTGAAGTCATTTTCGCTCTAGTGGCCTGGCTTCTATTGCAGTCAACCCTGGATTCTGGCGAAGATGGCGGAGCCGTCATAAAAAGCGAGGATCCGAGCGGAAGCTCAAAAATCAAGACCGAGATGCAAGATGATGATGTTATGGATACGGATGACCTGGATCTATCTGATACGCCACGAAGTTTCCCAACGTATGGCAGAGAATCCCCTCTGCCATACGTTCCTAAGGTCAAATCGGAAGATGACAGCGAAGAGCTGGTATCGGATGAAATTCGTACTCATCCACGAGCTGCCGAGGCTGATGACGAGTCAGAGGAATTGATCGATGTTGGGAGTACTTTCGCCGGTGCTAGATCAGGCTCTGGGCTAGGAACTAGTTTCAGCGAGAGTGCAATCAGAACTGCAGCGCAAAGGAGGAGATCCAGGGGCGAAAATGGCCCGAATCAATGGATCTAAATGGGAAAATAGGTTGATGACAGGTTGGCGACAGGTTAGCGGGAAAAGACGTTCACGATACCCTCATATGGAATAGGGGGAGTTGGCTGGCAATAAGGGTTGGATAGGGTCGGTTTCGTGATATTTATACGACATTTTACCCAAGTCTAACATCATTTAATCATATTACCTAGCCTTTGCGTCTGAGATTGAGGATATCAATGAGCTTGACATCTCCTTTGCCCCCCCATCCTGCAGCGCCGCTCTCCACTTCTGGCCTGACTTGGACATACCATGCCCAAGCTCTTTTATCCAATTCATCATGACCGATATGCCCAACCCAAGAGCCAAAAAGTATCTCCAACGTTCCCAAAAGAAGCCCTAAATTATGCTCTTTCTCTCTTTCGAGTGCTATTCCGGTTTTCTTCTTCATTGATGGCTCGTCAGATGGTGCAAACGCTTTCAGGATATATGATCTCGCACCCTCAGGCTTATGTATCGGTAGTCCAATCCCTGTTTTCCCGACTACAGAATTGTTGGCTCTCATAGCTTCCAGATCTATCCCCCACAGCGCCTCCTGGCCAACCGTGCCAGCGATGCGAAGCCGCTGTGAAAGGGCATCGTGACACACTTGGGTTATTAGACGCCAGCGATCGGTTCCGAGCATAATCCCACCATACCACCGTGTTACTATCACAAGCACGTCGACGAGATTCATGGATTGAAGGATTTGAAGAACATGGCGACCTCCGCCGCTCTCGCCATCGTCATTGCACTCTTCAATGATGCCACCATGATCATCTTGCACACGCCATGCCGTGATATTGTGACTTGCATCTCGCAACTCTGGATTGTTAGTTAAAAGCACTTGTTTCAGTGCTCTAGCTTCCGATACTGATTTGATTCCTATGGAACGGGCAACAAACGTCGATTTTTTGAGCGTGATACTTCGAGAGACAGCCCAACGACTGTTATCTCCTTGAGAATAGCCCGCCGTATTAATCGACTTCTGAGAAGGTTTTATATCATGAGCTCTGTTAAGATCTTCTGGCTCGTGGTTCACTTCAGACGTCTCCTCGGTATCATAACTCTGAACGGGAGTCTTCCAGTCATAGCCTCCTCTTTTCAGAACATATATTTCCCGTCCCATAATCTTCACTTTTGGTTGTCCTTGACCCCAGCCATCTTCTTCAGCACTCAGTCCCTTTGTAATCCCGATGCTGACAGCTTTTGTCCTCGAATTTGCGCTGACAGCGGCTTGTGCGAGGCTTAACCTGCTTGATAGCGGTTGCTCCGGCATAGTATATTTAAGGAGTGTCACTGCAAATGCAAGGACCAAAGGAGCGCGGTTGGTCACGATGGTGGTCTTGCTCATCTCTTCTTCATCGATAGAGGGCGCAGGAAGTTCGAGTTTAGCTTCGAGCTCTTGTGGTGTCTGTGGTTCTGCATCGAGTTCATATGCAGATCTCTTACGCTTTATATCTGTCGAGGAGAGATTTTCGGGAGCTGAGCGTTTCTTTGAGGAATCTTTGATGTTGTTTTTAGCTGCAGTTTGTAACTGCTTGGCCGCCTTCTCGTCGCCAATGGCTTCTTCGACCTTTGCTAGCTCGGCAGTTGCGATATCCGCGATGCTGAAGAGAAATGCATGTCAGCAATTTGTCACAGATCCCATCGCAAGATATCTTTGAGTACCTGCGTAAATTGGCTGCTTGCAAGGACTTGACGCGTCCCATAGCAGCCAACATTGGGAGCTTGTTACGCCCAGTTGTCATAAGACGAAGCAAGTTCCGAAGATCTTCCTGAGACGCCATTGCTGAAAATAATGACGATTGTATTTGCGCTTATAATCACGATCGCCACTGTAAAATAGGAAGCTCGAGCAGCACGGAGAAGATAGGGGAGTTAGGGAGCCTCATATACACAGATGATGCATCATATTATCTGAGAATCCTTCAAGGCGACCTCAAACTTGCGAGGAAAGGTGCAGACAACGCGATAAGTTATCGTTTTCGTTATCGCTATCAGTTCCAGTGGATGTATGCACGTGATACTTTACTTTCAAGTCTTCAGGTAAATGGCTCAAATAATGGGTCTTGTTTCAATCATCATTATTGTCTATTTTATATATTTATCTTTTACACATCAACTTCATATGGTCCTTGTCTGAAGACGAGACGAAACATATCAATTCCTTAAAATAACGCCCAGGCCAAAGCACGTGTTGCCAATATCAGTGGTGTTTTGCCGGCATGTTTCAGAAAGCGCAACGTCGCCCGATTTAAGATGCATTTAGGATGCAATACCTGAGAGCTACTCTATTCTGCTTCAAGTATGGTATTTGGCAGAAGGCATGAGTAAAAACCGCTTCTCATAAGTTCTCGTCCTATTGCTCTTGAGCGTCGGAGAAGACGAGCAATCGATCGATGTACTGGCCCTTTCGCATCCAACCTGTCACTTCAAAAAACCTCGGTCACGTTATTCGGCCCTACCACAACGATGGCAAAACCAAAATCTCAAAAAGGGGCATCAAAAGTCACCGAGGCGAGTGCACCATTGACGCAGGAGAACTTCGAGAAGGAACTGCAGGCATTGGCCCAAAAGGCAAAAGAGCAGACGCTCTTCAATCGTGCTAAAGACTCGGCTGGAACGGTCTTCAAAGTCATCACTATCCTCGCTGTAGCAGCGGCGTTTTCTGCCGCCTCTCAACTAAATCTGTCGCCCGTGTATGGGGCCATACCAGCGTCGATATGGCACGAGCAAGTTGTCAACGCGGCTTGTTTCCTGGGATGGTCGGGAAGTTTTTGGTTGAGGAGGAAGCTGCGCTGGAGATTGATCGATTTGGTGCCGGTGATAGCATTCTATATCCCGACTGTTCAACACCTGCTCTTCCCCTTCAGCGGGACGCTGGGAGCCACCAATGGACCAGTAGTGACTGAAGTCCTGACTCTGGTCCCATTGCTTGTCCTTTCGGCCGCTTGTGCAGGTTTGCTATGGGATGAATTTGATATTCAAGGAGTATGGCAATTCGTACCAGGAACGGCATCTTTTGTTTTCTTCAAGGTCGCGTCTTCGTGGTCCGGGAATTATATGCAACGTACTGCAAGCAGGACTCTCCTGCAGACACGGCTGGGTTATCAGGTTCAACTCGCAGCGTTGTATGCGCTTTTGGCGCCGTCCAAGTTGCTCCTGTACGCAGTACCTGCTTTATTACACACGGCAGTCTTCAATACTCATGTCCAAAGTTCTTGGGCAACTCAAGCTCTGAACTCCACGCTAGCTGGCCAAGGATATAAGCTTCTCGCGCGTCAGGACTCAGTCACAGGCTATATCTCTGTCCTTGAGAGTGTTAAGGACCATTATCGCGTGTTGCGCTGTGATCATAGCTTGCTTGGGGGAGAATGGTTGACGCATCAGAATGGCGACGATATTATTGTCAATGAACCTATCTATGCCATATTTGCTATGCTAGAAGCGGTGAGGCTCGTAGAGGTGCCCGTTTCGGTCCCCGACGTTGAAGCACAGGCTCTGGTCATGTAAGGAACTTAAAGCGATGATTTGCTCCTTTAGCTGACAATCATCTAGCGGTGCTGGCATTGGAACCAGTCCCGGCGCATTGATAGCGCATGGCATCAATACCACTATTGTTGAGATCGACCCAGTGGTTCTCGAATATGCGACAAAGTATTTCGGACTATCTCCAAAGCACAACGCTATCGTTGCAGATGCCGTATCTTACGCCTCTCAAGTTGCAAATGATACGACACAGCGCTACGACTACATCATCCATGATGTCTTTACCGGTGGCGCCGAGCCCGTTGACCTCTTCACAGCCGAGTTCTTGAGCAACCTCGAGGCTGCTCTGAAGCCAAACGGTGTTATCGCAATTGCAAGTTTCCCGACGTCTCCTAACATTTACCAAGACTAATAGGGGCCAGAATTACGCATCCGACCTTCTTCAACCCACAACCCATCTCATCATCCGCACCATCCTCTCCATCTTCCCCACCTGCCGCATCTATCGTGAGACGCCCCCTCCTACGCCCTCCGAGATCCTTGCCGCCGGCCAAGACTTCACCAACATGGTCGTGTTCTGCCATACCAATTCTTCTGCTCCCCTAACCTTTCGACAGCCTATAGAGGCGGACTTTCTGCGCAGCGGCGCGAGAAAGGTATATCTGGTGCCGGAACATGAGATTGGGCTGGATGCATTCGATTTGGAGAATATGGAAGACGTACTCAGGCTCGCGAATAGGGAGAGGCTAGTGGAGACGCAGATGAAGAGTGCGGTGGGGCATTGGGAGGTGATGAGGACGGTGGTGCCAGGGAAAATTTGGGAGCTATGGTGAGATAACGCCATCTCTGAGTATTGGCATGCATAGTTTCTAGAATATAGTCTGGATCAATTCTATAACGCTGATGATACCCCACAAGTTAAAAAGCAACAGTTCAATTTGATGCCAAATAGAAAGGCGATAGACATTAGGTGGACAGCAGCGTTGTGCCTTGGAACATAAAATCAACGCAAATCCATCGGGACACATCCTAATTCTCAAGAACAAGATCCCATTTCAAATCGAAAACAAGTGACTGGAAACCGAACATATCAGAAACTTTGGATAGAAACCCAAATTTTCAGGTAGCTGGCTCATAGATAGACATCCTCAAAAAGCACTGCCCGGTTTGCCACGCGTGACGCCCGGTCTCATTATTGGCTTCCCAAAGGTCGGCAAGGACGTCACATCAGCAGGCGGTATCATCTCCTCATCATAGACCGAAATACGCAGTCCCGCGACATCCTCAACCGGCACAATCTTGCCATCTAACTATAATCGTCACCGTTAGCTCTCATCGTCGAGATTGACGAAGTGATGACGGAGGAAGGAAAGTACGACACGGATCACTATAGAGAGGAAGGGGCCATACCTGCTGAACTTGCCATGTCAAATTAGCATGCAGATACTCTTCTATCGCTGTTGCCCCTCTATCCACAACGCCTGCCTTATCCAGCGCACTGTCAAGCAAGAACTCCCCATTCGCCGTCAACCCACTCGGCTTCAGCCTTGCCGTCCCGAGAATGAGACGAGGCACAAAGACGGGCAGCGTTCCGACCAGATTTGGTGCGGTCGGCCACATGCTCGTATCAGCTGGTGGTACACCGAGGAAGACTTTCACCGTGAACGAAGCGTCGAGAGCGAATTTATTCACCGAGACACTGACGAACCACTGCCGTAGTGCTAGAGGCTTTACAGCGTCTCTCTTGGTGAAGGAGAACGAACTGTAAAGAACATTCGCTACTGCTTTGGCGTCTTCAGTTTGCTGTTCTGGTGTACGACTCCAGTCATTGAGCCCAGGGTATGTGTAGCCAAACGCCGAAGTAGAACGGGCCGAGTTGGAATCCCAGTAGGTGCCGGATGAAGTGCGTGAGAAGGGTATGAGAGGGGTAGTCGCATACTCCGTCGTGTTTAGCGGGGTGCTGAAAGTGCCTATATAATTCATCAGACCTGAGATGGGGATGTAGGAATCCCTATTTATGGCCTGCCAGATAGCCCAAATACGGTCCACATTGCAATGGTGCAGCCAACTGTCCTGTTGTTAGCTATTATTTTAAAGCCGGAGCATCCTTACAAAATCGGATCAAATGCGGAATATGCGAAGTCTGCCACGTGGAAATACAAGCTATAGTTTGCAATTGCCATGTGCACGATTCCATGTATGGATTCTACGGACAATCCTGCGACCTGTTGCGTGGCAAAGATAGTGTAGTTTGCATTATTCGTCAAGGCACGATACTTCGAAAGAATCAGCTTTGAATTCGCGACACAAGAATTAGATCGCCGAGAGATTTCAAGCTCACCGTCTCACTTTTGAGATTCTGAAGTCCCAGTAGGGCACTTGCATTTGAGAATCGAATCGTTTGAGGCTGGTTTGCCAGATAGCCGCCACTAGAGGGAAAATCCGTAGTATTGAGCGGATGAAATTGGTACGAGTATAGGGGATTATTGACGCTCTGAACTCCTGTGGGCGTCGTTATCGTGACTGTCTGGGCACTGACGGCGTCTGGTATTGAGCTTGATTCGGCCCAGTCCCAATATGGGATTCGAAATTTGTTGGCAGCGCCGAACCAGTTAATGTCGCTGGGTTGTCCACGATACTGTTGAGCAATTGATTGAACGAGACCGGCGAGTATTTGCTAGCCATTCGTAAGTTTCGGAATGGCTTGATGATGTGATGAATGATTACCTCGTACAGTGCTAAATATGGACGATGCCAACTGAGAAATAGAATCGAATTATGCGTACAATATCCCAAAGAAGAAATGCTGCTTGAGTTGCGAGAATTGTCCCAAGTCACATATGGTCTTCCATGGATGCCTTTCTATAAATATTAGCACTCAGTCACCTCAAATTGGTACTCGAATCGTGGGGAATAACATACCAGCAACTTGATAATATGACAATAGATTCTGCTGGTCACTATTCTGCATTGCTTGAAGAGCTTGAACATATAACGACCTAAGACATGTTCAGGCCGGTTAGGCATCTTTGTCCTCATATGAAGCCTTACGCCTTAAGCGGAGACAAAACTCGTAGAATAGTATTTCTCACCATTGATACACATCTTTCTGTAAAGTCAGTATATTCTGTCTTGCTGGACGTTCACCAGCAGCACCGTAGCCAGTAAATACACCAGTTATCGGGTAGTGTTGCGCATCGACAACTACCAGACAGGCCAGTATTATCGGAATTACCGAAGAAATTCGCATAATGGTTCCCCGAAATTTCAGTAGAGACTTTGTTGGAAAGAATTGTGATATCCGTCAATCTCCAAGGTCAAGAGGAGCTAGTTTTATTATTGAGGACTAAAAGGACGTTGTCGTGACCTGGTAGTCCATAAGATACTCCCAGAGAGGTTGAGATTTCCAGTTCAATGCAAGACATGCGCATTGAATTCTCACCACTTCTTCATGCCGAGTCTTGGGCATATGAATATAGAAATGAGTTGCTAAAGCGAGTTGAGACGTAACAGCTGCTGATCACATCCGTACATGAGCAGATCTTTCAGACTCTCACACAGTCAAAATAGGGATTAACGCCCTTGAATAGGTCGCGTTGCACATACACAAGGTATGCCGGATGACGCTGAAGTTGGTCGAAAACATAGTATTTCGCAGTTTCTGGTGCCAAAGGACGGTGAAATCGGTATTTGGAGCTGTTAGATACACGAAACATCGCCTGTGAAACTCCACAGTTTGATATAGAACGTCATTCAAGATGACTATAGAGAAGCATGTTCCTAGTCCATTTAGGAGCAGAGGTGTGGAATTCTTCATGTCCACCGTCCAATGATGACACCAAACCAAACGTCAGGGTAGGAAGGTGGTTCGTTCGTCAAGATAGATCCAGCATTCATTCACCTAGAAAAAACGGCTTCTACAGACAAATCCAAGCATGTTCTACGCAGATAGATAGTACAGCATTGAATTGATGTAACGACAACACATGCACCAAATGCAGGACCCCGCGGGACAGCAATCTTTCTGGGTTTGCTGGACCTGAATCGCCCAGAAGTCCCATAAAATGGGCAAGAACATGGGGGAAATGATATCAGCGGCAAGAAATGAAATGAAAGGAAAGGAAAGCAGAAAATGGCCAATCTTTAGCCGCTGAATGTTGTACTTCACGAGTAACAGAGAGCTCGACAGCGGTGAGAGTTTGCGATATGAAGTTGAACTATTCGTCACCCCACGAGCGGTGGGTGAAGAGGAACATGATGACCAGAGGGATGAGAAATCAAGAAAATAGAAAATATTGAAAGACGTAGGGAAAGTTCAAGGACAAGGACACCAAAGCATGAAACTTCGGCTGAGACGTTGGCAGGGCAGGTGCAACTTGTGGCGATGTAAAAGGGCTATCGTGGATGAAACCTGGATTCTGTTATGCATGGTAGTAGTGGTGTATCATGTGACATATTATATAATCATGAGCTTTGAGGGGTTGTCACGTGAATATTCCAATTCCTTTGTCACGAGGCCAAAGTGTTCATCCTACATAACTGTGCAAAGATACTGTGCAAAGATTTGACCACACACTCACGACACGCTCACCATTATTATTGACCACACGACCACCACATGATCATGATTATTAATTTATTAATCACCACGATCACACTGGCGCACGTGATGCTCATAACAATTCACGACAGGACACAGCAGACAGGACATGATTCTCTCCCTCTCTCGAGTCCCAGCGTCTCAGACAAGATTGGCACGTGCTCTCCGTCTTCCTCTCTCGCAGCCCCTTTTGGCTATCCGTATAGGTTAAGAAGGTTAAGAAGGTTAAGAAGGGTCTCTCTCCTCTCCTCCTCCTCCAGTCGGCGACTTGTTACTCGTTACCTCCGAACTCGTTACACACGCCTTTTACATAAGACGGGTAAAAGACGGCCTGTCTGTAATCTTTCGCCGACCTCGTCCTACTCCTTCTCGTCCTCGTCCTCGTCCTCGTCCTCGCCCTCGCCCTCGCGTCTTTCCGGGCATTAGGTAAGAGAAGAGCAAGCGAGCGGAGAAAGCAGGAACCGACACACACCGTTTTTCAGCGTTCCTCCTTCTCGTACCTACCTGGCTACTCAATGTACTAAATGTACTAAATGTACCTATAGAGCTGAGGTCTTCACATGAAACACAGCCGTCAGATTACTCTTACCGAAGTATCATAGGTGCATACTTCGTATACAATATACATATCTATCTCTAGCGGGCGGGCACGTGCCTTTCTGCCTTTCGATGATGTGCGTGCATATATATATGTACCAGATCCAAGTCTTTTGTCAACATCTTATGTAATACCAGATTATTCTGCATCCCTCCATAGGTAAGATTCCTCCGTAAGGTGCATACTCTATGCGTACCTAAGTAAGTGTGGAGTGTGGGGTCTGGGGTTTGAACATGCCCATGCCATGCCATGCCATGCCATGCCATGTGAATGTGAATGTGAATGAATGTGGATGTGAATGTGAATGTGGATGTGGATGTGGATGTGGATGACGGATAGATATAGAGTATGGAGATGGAGGAGATGGAGGAGATGGAGGAGATGGAGATGGAGATGGAGAGTATGGGGAGGGGATGGGCAGAGGGAGGAAGAGATGCCCATTACTTGAGGCACATCTCAACCCTCAGCTCTGGCTCGCTAGAACCCGGTTAGAGCTGGTTGGTAGAGCTGGTTGGCCTGGACCGGTGCGTCATCATCTACCCCATAAAATGGCCCGAGCCAAGCCTTGGCCAAGCCTTGACCAAGCCTCACCCAAAGCCCGCGCCAAGCCCGCGCCAAGCTTGCTTCAACAACCTGCTTCAAGCATTTGCGCATCCTCTGATTCGCCGTTTCAGATCGTTATCTCCTGCTTATCTTCACCCCTGCCTGCACCCTCCCTGGTCGTGAAAGTTGAAATTTCTCATGCCCTCAAATAGTGAATATTCACTTAATACTGCCACACTGTCTTGCCGATACTTTATTCCACATATACTCCATATGTGTATGTGTATGTGTATGTGTATATGTACAATATATAATGGGTAAATTCATCGTCGCTACTAACCGCCGCAGCAAGCAGTGTCGTGACTCTGCTATTTAAGTCATCGTCCGTGATTCGACAATGCATCGATCGCCCTGCGCCTATCTCATGTCCACGCTAGTCACGCTAGTCGCTCCTGCAGCCAGTTTGCAGCCAGTCCGTGCGTCTTGGCTCTGCATTCATGGGGGCATGCCTCGCGCTAGACTCCATGTGGATGCTTGGTTTGGCTGATATCTATCGTTATCTGCCCTCCCTCAAGACCCGACCATTCCCTTCCCTCCGTCGCCTCTCCCCATACATCAACCGTCTCTTATCTACACCTACACATACTCTCTATCGCATCTGCACAGTACATTTTACCTACTACCACCACTACTGCTATCATTCTAGACTGTACAATACATACAGACGCACTACATACAACCTCTCCTCAAGATACACTATATCCATTTGTCCTATATACCTACATACAGACACCTACTACTGCTGCAAACGTCCGATAAGCTTCCTCGCCGCCTCGGGGGGGAGGACGAGAAATCCCACATCCCACATCCCACATCGCCTCTGCTCTGCCTCTGCCTCTGCCTCTGCCTCAAGCTATTCGGCCCAGCACAGCAGCATATCCTGCCCGAGACACCAGCGACAAGGACCTTATCTGGTCTGTCGGCGCACATACAGATTACACACCAGATCAGGGTCCCGACAGAGCGCTCTATCCCGCCGACACCTACAGGTTTACTTGATTAAGGAAGGCTTCGAATCGGCACAAGGAGGCGCGCAGATCTGATAGGCATCGCAGCGATTAAGCATCCTCCTCAACCCCAACCCCTCCCTGCTCGTCCAAGCCGAGCGAGTGTGACTGCAGTGGCTGGCTCCAGTACACGGACAGTACCTACACAGTACTCGGCTCCCTAGAAACCACGCAAGCCCTTGCTGCAGTCCAGCTCACTATTCGGTACCTTCAGCGTACCTACTGTGTCTCCACGGCTCAGCGTTGCGCTGACGCAGGCCACATAGGACCGGTCACATTCAGTAGTGGGCAGCCCGCGGGGGAGGAGTTGTTCTTTGCAGATCATTTTCGTAGCACAGATTGCCCCCCTGCTTTCGTCAGTCTTGCGCTCTTGCAGTCTTACAGGGCAGCCTCATCCGTCATGTCTACCCCCATTGCCATCCCTCGGACGGCTCCCATCCCCATTGCTGCCAAACCTAACCCGCCAAAGAGCGAGTCTTCTTCAGGGAAAGAGAATATAAAGCCCAAGGCTTCGTCGAGCATGAGAAGCCTCATCGACGGCGACGTACCCAACATCCGCACACGCAAAGACAGACCCTGCGATGCCTGCCGGAGGCGGAAGAGTAAATGCGTGATACACGAGGCCCAGACCGCCTGTGTCCTGTGCAAATTTCACAATCAAGACTGCACCTTTGTGCAGAGCCCGCAGCCACGTAAAAGGAAGCTCGTCGTGGCAGAGAATAAGGAAGACTCGGCCGCCAAGATGAGGTATGTTTCCAATCCCGACTGCTGCCCTTTTTCCCCGATAAGCCACATAAAGATAGGCATATCTACCCACCCCACATACCACATACATACCTGTGTACTGTACATACTCCGTACCTGGATCCTATGCTATGTACTGCAGATGGCCCAGACTCGGAAACCGTGCTGATAGTCTTGTCCTCCTCCTAGATCTCCAGATAGGGCTGAGGAACAATCCAAACGAAGACAGCCCGAATCGAGCAACTCGAGTACTTGTGCAGGCTCCCTCGCTGAGGATATGGCCAATATTGGCGGGCCAGCCATGTTGAAACGAACGCTTGGTCTGCAGAACGATCGGTACAGTCAGTACATAGGACCGACGACGGATTTCGAGCCCTCACTTATCGATCTATCACATTTCGACCCTCAGGACGAGAGCCTGCTGTCGAGGGGTACGCTGCGGAAGGTCAGCGATGTCGATACCTTTCTGATGCTTCCGGACTACAACACTCCCGGATACGAGCACATAATAGAAGATGCAGATGCCATTGAGGCTATTGTAGCTCCACACGGCCAAGCGTTGATAGACCTGTACTTTCATGTTATACATCCAAGCTTTCCCATAATTCAAAAGACAGTCTTCCTCGAGAAGTATGCCAGATCATACCGAGAGTTTTCGCCGTCCTTATTGGCGGCCATTTATATTCTAGCAATCAATTGGTGGGACCACAGCGAGCAGCTCGTGAATCATCCTCGACCCAATGTGAGAGAACTCGAGCGGCTTGTGCGCACCTCTTTAGCAGATGCCATGTATAGGCCCAAGCTATCGACGATACAGGCTGGCCTCCTCCTGTCACAGCGACCAGAAGGGGATCAATGGGCTCCTACTGCTCAATTGGTCGCCATTGGTCAAGAGTTGGGACTTCATCTTGACTGCTCGAATTGGAAGATTCCCTTGTGGGAACGGGGTCTCCGCAAACGACTCGCATGGGCGCTTTACATGCAAGACAAATGGGGCTCGCTCATCCACGGACGGCCTTCGCACGTCTTCGCATCCAATTGGGCTGTGAGACGTCTCACTTGGAATGATTTTCCCGACGACGAGAATGATGAGAAGGATGCCGACGATGTCGAGGTTTCCGATCACGAGCGTGGAAGGCTCCTCTTCACAGAAATGGTGTCGTTGTCGCAGCTCCTTGCCGAAGTCCTCGAAACCTTCTATACACTCTCCGCCATGGAAGATGTCGCTCGCGCTGGCACCTCTGGGACTCACATGGTCCTCTCGCTCGCGAAACCGGTACAGCTGAAGTTGAAGGAGTGGTTTGCTGCATTGCCGGCTTGCCTGAAAATGGAAAATAGCCATAGCAACCCCGCATCTTCGCCGTCTTCACATAGTGGTGGCAGCTCCACTGGCAAGCTCTCATCAACAGGTTTCCTCCATCTCGCCTATTTCGCCACGGAAATCACACTTCATCGCCGCATTGTGCGCTCCCTCACACCATCAAATCCCAATTTGCCACCCATGGATCCTTATATTCTTCACATCTGTCGGTCTGCCGCGAAGACTCGTCTCATCAGCGCTATGGACTTCGTGAACAGGCTGACTCCAAGCCATCTTCGTGCATTCTGGTATTTTGCGTCCAAGACAAACTTCGCCCTGATCGGTACCTTCGGATCCCTTCTTTGGGCTACTGCGCCTGGTAAGGAAGAAGCTGAGTTCTACCGTATGCGCTTGAAGGAATATCGCTGGACGCTTGGTGTGAGTGCCCGTGCTGGCGCTGGAGCTGATGGTGAAGGCCGTGGTGTCAAGGGCCTGACCGAATTTGCGTTGGGAATGCTAGATACGAGCACCGGACTTCTTAAGGCTCTTCCTGAGAAGCCTGTGCTCTCCCGGAGAGGTAGCGAAATGGGCGGATTGGGAGGTTCTCATTCCACGAGTCTGATCGGCATCGGAGGGATGATGAGTTCAAGTGGACCGAGCGGTGGCGGCGGGTATGGATTCGGATTCGGGATGAGTGACAGCCAGGGTGGTTCAGGAGGCTTGGATAGTGGTCTGGCGAGCCCGACCGATAGTACGAGCTCGGTTGAAGTCAGTCAGGGCTTTGAAGCATACATGGCGGCGCATCCGCATCCGCAGTCGCAGATGAGTGGCGGATATAGTGAAGGACGGTGAGGACGGTGATGTTTTCACGAAGAACGACTGATGATTTGGCCTCGAGTTTGGATATTGGGTTTTTATGAATGGTTTAGAGATGAATGACTCCAATGGTGATAGAAGGATGGCTTGGGTCATATTTGTTAGCGTAGCGTTTGATATCCTGAGATGACATGAGTTGGAGCATGGTCATAGGCGGCGTATTAGAGAATCAAAATTATCGCTGACTAGACTTTTCGTCTTCGTTGTTTGATAAATCTCGCATGACTTGAGTGACATGGCGTGGAGAGACCTGTGGGTTGAGGTAAGAGTGGCATCCAACTGCAGCTCTTGCGCTTCTCCGACATCCGGACTAGCAGACAGCATCTGGACAGACCTGGAGGCTTCATGCCATGGTTAAGAGCCTATTCTTGGCTCAGGCACACTGCAGATTCTAGTAAAAGGCCAATCAGAACAAATCCTGAAGATTCATGTGGAGGACTTAAAGGTCTTGAACGAGCGGCTCTTTCTCTTCTTTGGAATTTCCCATGAGAAATTGAAGGTATATGTATCCATCAGAGTGGTTGAAACTGGCTGTGAAGGTTGAATGAGAGAAGGTGGTGAGAAACCGCACAAGTTGAGAAAGACGGGCGTCAAACAGGGGCAGACAAAGCTCCAGCCGACGACAACCTCGCTCCTTCGGAGAAGGAGAGAAAGGTCTGTTGTCAAATGCCTTCTGAGACGTTGCTGATGCGATGTTACATGTAGGATTGACATGTAAGCGTGGTACTTGAATCATGTCATGTTAGAGCCCGGAGCTTGGTAAGATACGTTGTGATAAGAGACATTGAGATGTCAAGGGGAGACCAATGGGGGAGAACAAACTTCGAAGGCGTGGGAGAGAAAGCGAGAAGCACAAGGGGGCAAAAATGCAGACCCAAAAGAAAGAAGAAGGAATGAGGAGAGAAACGGTTCTCAAGATGGGCGATGGGCTTTACAGGAAGACGCCTGAGGCGAAGAAGACCTAGACATCTGTGTTAGAATAAAGGGTAGTCGCAGTCTCAGAGAAAAAGGATCAGTGACTGTACAGCAAGATATCATAGACTTCTCCTCGATGGTCGAGAGCGAGGCCTCAACGAGGAGACATGGGACACCTGGCTCTATTTCAGAAGAGCCTGAGGATTGTGATGGGTTGTCTCCTTGAGGCCGAAGTCAGCAACCCATTCATTGGTTCGCTGGGCTGAATTGATTATTGTTGACGGTGCAGATGCCACGAGGGATATACAAGATATGTGACCATTCACCATTTGCGGGGGATCTCGGAGTCGAAGCACCTGAGCAAATGATAATAATGGGGGAAAGAAAGGGAAAAAACGAATCTGATATCACTGATAATAGGGACGATTATATCATCCTATATAGGTTGTTGAAGAAAGAGCTACTGATATTCTAGGAGGGGAGGGGTAGTCGAAAGTGGCTTCAGGGGTCACGAGTTACGAGGCCTTGGTTGGTTACGTACACAGTAGGTATAGTATGTAGTGTACAGTACATGTACATACAGTACCTGCGAAGTGCGGGGTAAATTGCTGGGTGTGGATGTGTTGCCAAGTTCCACGGCGTGACTTTGTGGCTTTGTGGTTTTGTGGCTTGGAGACATTGTGGCTTTGTGGGGTAAAACTAGCCCCAGCGTCCGTTGCCATACATCGAAGATTCGACATACGGACTACGGACACCGACTACGGAGTAAGATCACGTAGGCTGATTCTTCCCCATAGTTGGTAGAGGACATACCTACCTACTCTGGGCAAGTAATGGATAAATTTGCAATAGTCGACTACGGTGCATCATCTCACCATTGCATTATAGACAGTAGCCGACTATAGGGGAAGACACACCCATGCAGCAGAGTCAACGACCCTAGCGTTCGAGCGGAGATATGACGATCTCATATCAGATGCTGCTTACTTGCTTGCTCATCTATGCATAGTCCCTCCCCTGATGTAGAGGCAGAGGCAGAACCAGACCCAAGCCAAGTGATTCGAAACCCTGAACAACTAACTTTGTCTTCGCTATCTAGGGATCAATTCCATCTCAAGCCATTACCTTTCGTGCAAATTGGGGGGCGAGGGCTAACTTCGCAGAAATGCAAGTCATAGTGGCGATCGAGAGGGGAGGGATGTGGCTACTGCATCAAGCCATACGCGTAAGAGACGTGGAATGAGTGTACGTCAAATTTACCTCAGAAAAAGAAACTCCCAACATGCGCAAAGGCGATCATCCCGATCAGCGGCAACCCCCCGCGCGGTCCTGGACAGGAGCATGGCGGGAGAGCTAGAGATGGCGTACATAACGTAAAGCATGCGACATGTGGTGGCTCGCAGCCTCCTCACAGAAGCCACCTGCATCTCGGTCTCAGGTACTGCGCTTGGTACCCCGGAGTCGTGTGCTGATTGGGAGGGCTACGAACGTTTCGTCGCCACGACGTCTGGGCGCGGGATGGGCCCGAGGTGTTGGGATCTGGAGGCGGAGGTTGGACGAAGAAGATCCAATGTGGCAGCTCGCCGCGAGATCAAGGAGACGAAATGAGAAGGTTGGGACTGGACGCATAGGATGGATGAAGTCTGCGATCGCATATGTCGTGCGGAACCACCGTCCCTGTGAGATCGGCTGGGACGGAATTGAAAGGGCCCCCATGCTTGACCGTCAGCACTTCCACCGCTCAAGCGATGCCACTCGTCGTTGGAACGGGAGAGGTCTTGCCATTTTCAGTTTGGATGATGCGTCTGGGTCGAAGAATGATGAGCCTGGAAGGAAATCCCGTTGAGAGGCGTAAGACGGAAACGGAAATAACGAAGGCCAAATCGAAGGGGGACTTTCGTGCAGACAGAGAGAGTATAGAATTATGTAATGTAATATATTGCAAGATCTCTGGGAGACAGGACAATGAGACGGTAAGTGGGAGACGGTCTAAGTCTGTAGACAATAATGGAGGTATGGTGAAGAATCTCCCGAGGGATTGACACTGCTATTGCTGGTTTGCTTACATAGGTCAATCCGATGATTGCTCATAGGTAGGAAAATATGACCTACATGAGATGTCGTAGACGGTAGATGATGTATGCTGATGTATGATGATGTATCTGCGCGTGTGTATACATCAGATGATGATGGCAACAGAAGGATACAGATCATTCGGATGTCGGCGGGAATAATCAGTCAGGCGAGTGTTGGGATGTCTGACGACGCCATGCCGTCGATGCGGCCATCAGTAAAATGAAATTGGAATATTCTCCTTCTCCTTCGACCGAAAGACTGCAGTAGTGGCGTGACGGCGTGGCGGCGGCAGCAGCGGCAGCAGTAGGAGCAGTAGGAGCAGTAGGAGCAGCAGGAGCAACAGCAGGAGCAGCAGGAGCAGCAGGGACAACCGGAGTCTTGTTCTACATACATACATACATACATACATACATACACAGTATGGAGTAAGTAGTGCAGTAGTGCAGTAAGTAATGCAGTATCACTCGCGGGTCAGAGAGCAGAGAGGAAGGCGGAAATCACGCGGTGAAGAGGATACCCCCACACTATTATTGAATATTGAAGATTGGTGTCGGTAGAGAGCGCACAGTATGTATGTACATACATTGTATGTATGTACTTGGTCTCGACAGCGCTTGGATGTTTGTGCTATGCCCATTCTTCTTATTGCCAACCCGTTTAGAGACGATTTAGACAAAAAGGGGCGAGTAATTAGGAGTAATTAGGTAGGTAGGTATGTACATATCGAACTACTACTCTTGTATATACGTATATACGTATACAGTGGAGCAATTCTAGAACGACCATCGCGTGGGGGATGGGGTGGGGGTAGGGAGCGCCCGGGGGGGGGGAAGTATGGCATGGTATGGCATGGTATGGCATGGTATGGCATGGTATGGTGTGGTACGGTATGGTACGGTATGGTATGGCAATGTATCCGTTTGTCGATCGTTGTTGTATTCAAGAGAGTACAGCAACACTCATCATAGCATCTAGAGAGTCTCGTGTATCTTACATGGTAGTATAAAAGTTCAGTGCATACATATATGGGCTTTAACCCTTGCAATAATCTCATCACATGGGGTCGTTGGGCTGCAATTGCCAACATCTAACGAACAGCAGAAGAGGATGAGAGATGAGAGATGAGAGATGAGAGATGAGAGAGAGGGCGACCTGTAATACTCGTCAGCAAAAGATGAGAGATGAGAGATGAGAGATGAGAGGTGAGAGGTGAGAGGGAGGACAGGTCTGCAAAGTCTGCTCCAGCACGGGACCAGCTGCATGTTTTGGGATCGTCGTACAATTACGCTATGCCATGCCGAACGCAATAACACAAATAAATGTCAAGCTGCACCCCGCAATTGAGGATCGTCGTGTTGACTAGCGGCCACAGGGCTGTCATGTTGTGTTATGTTTGTAGTGTTGTGTTGTGTTGTATTGTATTTGTTGTATTGTATTTGTTGTATTGTATTTGTTGTATTGTATTTGTTGTATTGTATTTGTTGTATTGATCTCTTGACTCCTCTTGGACTATGGACTAGTTCTGTGACTTTTACGGGTTAAGGTCTGTCGGGGAAGATTCCGATTCCGTATTTCTTACCTTTTATTTACTAGCAACCTCTATGTACCCCCACGAAAGCACGAAAGCACGACCTCTCGATCCTCAATCCTCATCCTCATCCTCATCCTCATCCTGATCCTGATGCTCGATCTGGATCCTCGATCCTCGCTAGCTGAATCCGACTTCCGACGGACAGGGCGACAAGGGGAAGGTTGGGGGAGGATTGGACAGGAATTGACAGGAATTGACAGAATTGCGGCTGTGTCTGCGAAGTATGTCAATAATGAAGAAGGACGGCCACCTCCGTTGCCCTCCCTGCCCTCCCTGCCTGTGCCTGCACTGACTAAATTTACAACTCCATCACAAGACTCACATCGCATGATCATCATCATCATCGTCATCATCATTTTTGCCTTGCCGTCGGCTTACTTGTTACCTGCTCTTTCGCTCGAGAACTATGGAGTAACACGTACAGCATGTCAGGCATGCGCGGATGCAGGGCGAGGTGCTCTGCTCTAACTGGTCTCTAACTGGTCTCTTGCTGTAGCTGATGACGCTGATGATGCTGATGATGACCATGGCGATGATGATGATAGGTATTTTGCTTGGGCAGATGGATACAATCGGTTTTATTCCATTGTATGTACCTTCCTACCCGAGCTGTCCCCTCGTATCTATCCTCTACTGTTCTATGCAGCTCGAACCCCTTTTGGCAGCCACTCCACTTGTCGGGAACAACCCCGCTCTCAAAAATGGACCGGAGTTGTCAAAGAGCAAACACCAGAATGCGCGTTTGACATGCATTTCTTCCAGTGGCCAGGCCAGGCAGGGGTGGAACTTGAAGCCTCGACGAGAAAAGAGGGAACAGAGGGAACAGAACAAGCTTCGAAATACGCATATCATGTCTTCTGTCGCTTCTCTTCTGCCTTTTCTGGCAACAATGGCTGGAACCTTGTGTGTGTGGGTGGGTGGCTACACTCATTCTTGTTCTCCTCGTCCCAAACCACATTGATGGGAAGAAGCAAAAAAAGGACAATACAAGTTACAACGGTACTCTCTGATCATCGGATGCGGAAACGACAACATGCTGAAAGACAGCTGATCTCATACCAAGGCTTCTACAGGTCCGGGGGGAGTATGTATGTACATACGTATGTACATATATATGTATGTATACCTGTGTGTCAGCTCATAATTGGACTCGAAGCCCACCGGGTCTGCGCCACCTCCACGTTCTTTTCATCTTATTCTTTCCATCTTGTTATTTTCATCTTACTGTGTTAAGTACTGTAGTGTACCTAGTGTACCTACTGTGCGCATTTTTATCTCTACTGTATGCTGTAAGATACTTCGAAAATACCTATGTTGAGATCGAGAGTCCGTCTCCGTCGTAGTCTTGATAGGTACCAGAGGTAGATGTTGTGGCATGATAACGACTGGCCAGTATCAAACGCCGACATGACAGGGTTTCCGTTGGGTCGATCTACAGCCCCCCGATCATCTTCATGTTCCCAGTACTTGTACTCTCACTCTATTTTATCTTCATTATTTTATTTTTATTTTTATTTTTATTATTTTATTTTTATTCTTCTGCTCTCAATTCAGAATTCTCATCCTGGAGTCAACATCCCCAACCTAACCCCCACACTCCCTCTCCCCCTCTCCCTCTCCCCATCTCTCGCGCACGCGCGCTTTCCAATGCCCTGGATCTCAAACCATTTAAGATCTCGACGCCACAGGGCAGCAAGAAAATAGGTATTTATATAAGTCCAAGTCCTCCCTCTGGTTCCCATTATCCACCCCCCCTCCCCCCATCATCTCATCGTTGTTTCATCATCTCCAGTTCCTCCCTTCCTTCAATCATCTCCTGCTCTTTGGTCTTTGATCTCATTGTCCTGGTGCAATTCTTTATTCCTTAGAACATAATTCTGCTGTATCATACCTCATCATCAGAGACAGGCCTCGCTATCATTGAACTGGAATCATGTCTCCCCACAGCGACGCACCATCGCCTACCGGGAGTTATACGCGACGTTCTCACAATCTGCCGATCAGACCTGTCACAAACTCCAGTTTCCGCATTGCAGGCAGCGTATACTCAGATTCGGAAGCGCACTACAGTAGTTCTTTCGAGAGCACATCCACTGCCTCATCCCTGGATATTGAAGAACATCCTTCTCGTCCTCTAGTCTCCGGTGTCTATGTTCCTACGCTCTGCTTTTTTGAGCCGGAGACCGAAGATTTGGACCTCGAGACTATCGCCACTCATGCCGTCCGCTTGGCCAAAGCAGGCGTTGCAGGTATTGCGACACAAGGCTCCAATGGCGAGGCCGTGCACCTGTCGCATTCCGAACGTCAGCAAGTGACCTCGACAACTCGGAAGGCTCTCCGCGACGCTGGCTATAACCACTTGCCAATCATCGTTGGCTGTGGAGCTCAGTCGACCCGCGAGGCTATCCAGTTATGCAAGGAGGCATATCGCTCAGGCGGAGACTACGCCTTGGTTCTCCCGCCGTCATACTATGCTCCCCTCTTCGCTCCAAGCTCGAAATCGATCTTGAAGTTCTTCAACGACGTCGCGGATGCTTCTCCAATCCCACTCATCATCTACAACTACCCTGGCGCCGTTTCTGGCATTGATCTGAGCTCGGATATTGTCATTGAGCTGTCCAGACATTCGAATATCGTTGGCGTGAAGCTCACCTGCGGCAACACAGGCAAGTTGAACAGAATCGTCGCTGCGACCAAGCCCGCTAAGCCTACCGCATCCAATGTGCCCTCGTTTCTTGTTCTTGGAGGCTCGGCCGATTTTACACTGCAGTCCCTCGTCGGTGGCGGTCATGGTATCCTCGCGGGCCTCGCCAATATTTCTCCAAAAGCCTGCATCAAGACCATCGAGCTATTCAACTCGGGCTATCTTGCCGAAGCACAAGCCATGCAAGAGGTAGTTGCCAGAGGCGACTGGGCCGCTATTCAAGGAGGAATAGTTGGCACAAAGGCTGGCATGCAAGGGTGCTTTGGCTATGGAGGAGTCGCAAGAAGTCCTCTACCGCAACCATCAAAAGAAGAGACCCAGAGGTGGACCAGCATGTTCAAGGAGTTGGTCACCCTAGAGAAGAGCTTATAGTCGTTGCGATGGACGAATATTTTGCAACACTGCGCGGCTTTGCCTTTTCCCATCGCATCTTCCTTTGTTTTCCTGCGACCGATGTACGATGGTACCAGGAAAAGAACGCGTTTCATTTTTTTTTATTAAAAAAGGGATCTCCAAAAGCTACCCTTTGTCAGAGCTGTTCGGTCGTTGAAATGGTTACACACCACTGAGCAGGTTACGGATAGCATATATTATGATTATTGAGGGGTTGGAAAGGATACGGATATTGTCTTACTTGGCGTTGCATTCTGGAGATTTTCCTGCATGGGATTGGATTACTCTATTGTGGTCTTAGAGAGCTAGCGGTTTGGGAGGCAACTTTGATCAAAATTATAGTTATAGGCAGTGCGCTTTAGATGAATCATCATTTCAAAACTCATCTTTGTCGTTTCTGTCCTTTGTCCTCGCAGATGCAGGAGGATTGCTCTTTGTGAAAATACTCCGTAGTATTGCCTCGAGCGCTCTGGTTGATGTCAAATTTAAGGACATCACGTGTGTGCCTACAAGGAAAGGTCATGTATGTACCTCGGGGAGTGCGTAGTCCGAACCTACAGTAGGTCAAACACAGGGGCAGATGCTCTCCAAATTATCCATCAATCATAATTCTTCCAGCTATGTACTTTGTACCTAGGTACACTGTCGATGTCCCACAGCACACCACAGCACTGTACACAGCACGGAATACGGAGTAAACATCCATGGCCCATCCTGGACAGTCATCACCCCGCAATATAACTAACTGACTGAGGGGCTCAGAGAAACCCCGCGCTTATTTGATGGCATTGCCATTATTGCCTCCTGTTGTTGAGCTTCTTTTATACTGAGCATCCCCTTACCTAGAAATATATCCCTGTTCTTCTTTCTCTCCGTTGCTTCCTTCTTGATCTTCCTGCATTGCTCTGCTCTTCTGCTTCTCACGGGGCAAGACCATCCTGTGTATCAGCCGCTTCCTTACGTCAAATCCAAGAACATCCTTTATATACAAGGCTTTGAAGTACCGCCCAGCCCACCATGTCGGAAATCACTATTACAGGCTGGGCCACTCGTGATATCAGGTTTCCAACGTCCTTAGACAAGACAGGATCCGATGCGATGAATGCCGCTGGAGACTATTCCGCGGCGTACTGCATCCTAGAGACCGACTCTAAATTTTCTGGCCATGGCATGGTGAGTTCCCTATTCCCTATTCCCTATTCCCCATTCCCCATATGTATTGGCACGTTGTTTTCAAAGGAAGCTCTTAACATTCGTTGCAGACCTTCACTATCGGTCGTGGGAACGACACAGTCTGCCATGCCATATCCCACGTCGCAGACCGTCTCAAGGGCCGCACCCTGTCTTCCCTTGTCGCCAATATGGGCGCAACCTGGCGATATCTTGTCTCAGACTCACAACTACGATGGATTGGCCCGGAGAAAGGTGTTATTCATTTAGCTCTTGGATCCGTCGTCAACGCATTGTGGGATCTCTGGGCCAAAACCCTCGGCAAGCCAGTCTGGCAAGTTGTGGCTGAGATGTCACCTGAGGAATTTGTTCAGTGCATTGACTTCCGTTATATAACGGATGCCATAACACCGGACGAAGCAACCCAGATGCTCAGAGAAATGGAGAAGGGGAAGAAAGAAAGGATAGAGGAGGCAAGAAACAACAGGGCTGTCCCAGCATATACGACAAGTGCCGGATGGCTGGGCTACGGAGAAGACAAAATGAAGCGACTTTTGGAGGAGACCTTGAGCCAAGGCTACAGGCATTTCAAGCTCAAGGTCGGAAGTAATGTGGAGGAAGATCGAAAGAGATTGACAATCGCACGCGAAGTGATTGGATATGACAAAGGAAATGTCCTGATGATCGATGCCAATCAGGTCTGGTCTGTCCCAGAAGCCATCGAATACATGCAACATCTCAAAGAATTCAAGCCCTGGTTCATTGAGGAGCCAACCTCTCCCGACGACATCCTGGGCCATGCCGCCATTAGAGCTGCTCTGAAACCGGACAACATTGGCGTTGCGACGGGCGAAATGTGCCAAAACAGGGTCATCTTCAAGCAACTGTTGGCATATGGTGCCATCGACGTATGCCAAATCGACGCCTGCCGACTTGGAGGTGTAAATGAGGTGTTGGCGGTGCTACTCATGGCGAAGAAATTCAACGTTCCCATCGTGCCGCATTCAGGAGGCGTTGGACTGCCCGAGTACACTCAGCATCTCAGCACGATCGACTATGTGGTTGTGAGCGGAAGTAAGAGTGTGCTGGAATACGTAGATCATCTGCACGAGCATTTTGAATATCCCAGCCGTATCAAAGAAGGGCATTATGTCACACCGACCGAGCCAGGATACTCCGTGCAGATGAAAGAGGCCAGTATGGAGCGGTTTGCCTATCCAGGAGAGCCGGGAAAGAGCTGGTGGCAGAGTGAAGAGGCGAAGTCGATTCTGACGGGGGTGAAGATTTAAGCGGTGATGGATGTTAATATAGGATAGGGGTCAGTCGCTTTCATGTTGGGCGAGCTGTCCGGAGGGCAACGATGGCATCCTCTATCAATGGCCGTGGTCTTTGATCCTAGGGAATAAAACCCACTTTACACCGGTCGCATTCACATTGCAGCCAGCATCATATTCTGGGGATGTCACGTGAAGAAGAGGCTTTGCACCTGGTGCTCGATCGGTGTGCAGTAGTAGACTTGATCGAGATCTTTGATGGGCATTGGGCATTGGGCATTGGGCCTTTGAAGCAAGCAAATGTGATAATACTAGCCATTGGAGGGAGGTTGCCGCTGAGCTCTTTGCAACTGGATCATGTGAGTGATGGAAGGACTCAGGAGCATGGGCCATGCCGCCATGGGCCGCCATGCCGCCATGGTCCATTTCCTTTATCACACTGTCGTCACGTTGCGACGGCGGCTGTGACTTGGTGAATTTGTGCAAGGACGGACGGACTGGCAGATGCTCTTGAACGGATATATGTATGCATGCATAGAGTACATACATAGGTAGTGTACTGTACCAGGTATGTACTATGTACTATGTACTACGGAGTATGTACTATGTACTATATAGTCTTCTCTCTCTACTCCGCATGCTGATCGCCCACCGCCGCTGACCCAAAAATAGCTGTCGAGTCTTGGCCAATCAGCCAGCACCACTCACCACTCGTCTCGGGCAATGAATGTTCCTCCTCGGCGCTTAACGACATGGAACCATTGGAGCGTTGGACTCTCATCTGGTCACAACTGTCCAGGTTCGCGTACGGAGGTGCTCCTGGTCGCTCCTGGTCGCTCCCAACCTCATCCATCCAAGATCCCCCTCTTTGCACCTGTCCTCCTGTCCTCCTCTCTGTCCTCTTGTCCACTCGCAGTCCGTCCACTGAGCGTCCACTGATCGTCCATCTCCCAGCGCTACCAGCCATACTCTGTACATAAGCTACACACCATTCACCATGCCATCATGCAAGTCCGCCTGCCTCGCACGGAGAGACTGGCCTCTTAATTCAAGCCTCCCTCTCTTTCCATCCAATGGCCCCCTCTTTCAGAGGGTTCGCTAGCTATCATGATGCATCCCCGACCCGATTATCTATCACACCATGTCGTTGAAGCCTATCTACATGCATACATATGCATCTGTATCTCACATATGTACCGCCCTCGTGCCCGCGCCGCAGAAACTGTCGCACTTCGTCACATCCCATGAATCTTTGCTCTTCTTGAGACGTTTCGTCCTTAAGGAGCTGATGCTCTTCCTTCGATTGTCACTTCGTGGAAGTGAGAACAGCCATGCGGGGAGCTTCCCAAGCGATCCCAGCTCTCCTGCTCGTACTCGTCCGTAGCACCACTTGTGTCGCCGGGAGCATTATAAAGACCCGCAAGCATCCTCTGAACATCGATTGGGATCCTGCACCATCTCCCGAGGACGGCCCTCCGCTATCAGCAAGTGCTCTTCGAGATAAGGCTTACCTACCTGCGGAGATCGGTGGAATTGTGGGAGCGTATGCTTTTATAGTCATCCTCATTCTTCTCGCGCTCTTTTTCGTTGGTCGTCCGCTTCGCAAAGCGAAAGAACAAGCAGCAAAACCGAAGGATGTTGAGATGCTAGATGGTGCCTCGACTAACAGAGCATTTTTTCCGTCACCGATATCACCCACTTTGAGCGCCACTGCCGGCAAGAATTTCTCCTGGCCATCACCAGAAAAGACCGATCGAAATCCATATATCTTCCCATCTCAAAATTGCTCGCCTGTCTCGCCAGGAAGCAACCCAGCAGTCGATTCACGCATTGTCGAAGCAGATCGCGAAGTCCTGCAACAAGGACTCGAAGACCTGTACGCGCATGTGATGGAGCAAGAGGAGGCCAAAGCAGCAGGCCTCAACATAGCAGACATGCCCGTGCCAATCCCGCTTCCATCTGCCTCGCCTCGGGGGCGGAGCACAACTTCCAGCAAACGCCTCGAGAAGATTAAACCGACAAACCTGAGTGCGCCCACGAAGGCACATTCCCGAACTTCTTCTATAATATCCTCTATCAAGTCACCAAAAAAGAAAGGAATTCGCGGAATGCGAATCAGTTCTCCAATTGCTACACCTCTTTCTGCTACATTCCCAGCCAACTACGCTTCTGATGAGGAACCACTGCGTTCGCGCTATTATCAACCTCCGCCTCCACCACCAGTGCCAAAAGATCAAGTACCATATCAGCAGCATTCGCGCAATAACTCCAGCGTGAACACGTCGAACAATCCCTCACCGGTTTCGCCGACCCGGTCAATTGCCGAAAACCTCGCCTCAGTCTCGATGGGCCCTCCACCAAACAACCGCTCGATCGCCACTTCTCGTCCTCCCAATTTGATGATACCCGGTATTTCCACCAACAACCCCACACCAAACGCGTCTGCGAGCAATTCCACTCGGCAGCTCCCATTCCGCGCCTTCGATCCGCCTCCAGGACTTTCTTCGCCATCATTCTCGTATTCCACCAAGACTACGGTTTTGGAGCGCACTACTCCCCTATCGCCAGGCTTAAAAACACCCTGGTCTGCCGGTGCGGTACCGTATAGTCCATACCAGCCATTCACCCCTCTGATGCCCGTCACGCCAAGACTGGTGACGCGTGAGGATCGCAGAGCGATGAAGAAAATGGAACCGAAATCGCCGGTGATGGAGATGGTGAAGGCTGAGGACGACCTGTGGCATAGTGGATATTAGACTTGCCGGCAAGGATATGAATGATTGTAGTATTGAGGCTTCAAATAAGAAAGGGACCGCCCTGTTCTTGTAGATGTTTTCCTTTTGCTCAGGGAGGCGGCAACCGCCTAACGTTGCAGAAGTCCATGGAGTATAATAGAGATCTCGAGTTTGAAAGACTTAATGACACAATATTAAATAATTCGGCTTGCGAGCCTTTGCCCTGTGAAATATCATCCTTCTACCGCGTAACTATTGCATCCGTCCCCCTTAATATCAATTTCAATTCCTCGAGCTATCCAAAGCTGAAATATCTCCAATATTCAAACGTAGAATACATGTAGTCAGGAGTACGTATCCACAACGCCATATCCCCTTGCCTTGATCTCCTCTCTCCGCCTCTTCAACTCCCTTCTTAGGACTGCCAGGCAAATTTGCAAGTCCGCCGGCTCAGTGATTTCTTCCCATTTCCGCTCGTCTCGCCGGTTTCTTATGACCTCGTGAGCCACCTCTCGCATTGCGATCCTTGTCTGCAGTTCCTTTTTACGCTGAGTATGTTGGGACTGTGAGGATAGATCTGTAGAATCATTGACCTTAGTGACTGGCAAAAAGACTGAAGAATGGCTGGTCTTTGGGATATGAAAATCGGGCACTGCAGGTGATAATGGCGTGTGCGGAGACGTGTAAGATCCACGAGTGTCAGTGGAGTTTAAGGAATCTGATGCAGATGTGGTCGACATAATTGAATATGACGAGACAGGTGATCCAGACTTTGCATGTGCCCTTGGCGGAGCTGGGACTGCATATTGATATTCTGCCGGAAGAGCTGGAGCGGCTGGAAACGCTTCTTCTCCCCTGCTATCGTCAATTCTTTGCTCAAAGATGTCGGCATGCCTGCGAAGACTATTTTGGGCCTGGATTTTCCGAAGCCCTTTATGTTGCGGGAAGGTGACTGCTGCTGTTATGGGGCGAATCGTGCAGATTGCTGCCGCTATGTACTGAATGTTTCGTGGTGCCGGAGCTACAGCAGAGATCGAAGGGATTTCAGAAGCATCATATCCTTCTATAGGCAACGGATGTCTCGACACAGGCGTTGCCGGTAGCTCCGATCGATAAGATGCTGATATAGGGCTCGAGTTTTTAGCGCGAGTGACTTTACTGCAAACCTGAGTTGAGAAGGGAGTTGGCGCTTCGGCGATAGGCGTTGCAGGCAATTCACACAATTGATGAGTTGGCAACGGCAATGGCCTTCTTGGTAGCGGATTCGAATGGAGTTCAGATCGATTCTCATCTGCGAGCATTTCTGCATTGAGAAGTATGGTAGGTATCCTGCGGTTTGCCATATCCGAAGACCAAGTTGAGGGAGAATTAGAAAGCACATAATCTGCTTCCAACTGAAAAGATTGCGGCTTCGTAGGAGAATCAGGCGGAGTTGGCGGCAGACACTGATCAAGTATGTGCAAATTCCAGGCCTTCATATCTGCGATTTCACTTCCGGCGCTCTTTCGTTTCCATAGTGCATCCCGCTGATTGCCTGCCTCATTTTTGTAGCCAAGCATTTTTGCCGCCTTCAAAATCAGACAAGCCCTCTCCTCCTCCTCTTTCTCGTTCTCTAGTTCATTGGCCTCTTCCTGACCGAGCACCCAGAAGCCGCCGAGGGTACCGCGGCTCTGATTGGAATACACATCTGTGGTTGGGGGTCTTTTGGATTCAAATCCAAGATAGCGTCGTCTATCATCCGCACCGCGAGATCTCTGGAGTCGTTGACGTGAAGGCGAAGTGGATTGAGAGCGCTTTAGTGATTGGGCCGAGCGAGATCGCGGCCGTGGTGAGCGAACTTGATGCCGAAGAGTTGGAGACATGGTGGTGAATCGTGGATGTTGCGGCTGGGCAGGTCTGGTTTTGATGTCCAGGCTGGGAGCGAGATCTTCTGTGTAGCCAAGAAAATACTGATCGGGATATGAATAAAGCACGGCAGCACAAAACGAAACTGAGGGATCGGATACTCAACGAGAGTACTCCTCGCAGATGAAGGACATCCAGCCAGATACTAGGAAAGGAAGATTGAGAGTACGAGAGATATGTATGTCGACATTTGACCGCCTGACCTTGCAACAAGAAATGGAAGTCGAGGATGAAGCACAAGTTACAACAGCAGCCCTTTTTAAGGAAAGCCTCAAAGCCTCAAATGATGGAAAGAGTCGCATCCCAAGGCCAGATAAAGCCTTGACGCACGTTGGCTCGGCCAAGTGTTAGCAGGCACGCATGTTTGCACGCCACTGTGTACAATGTATTGTATAGATGTACAGATGCACACTCACAGTACCTGCTGTAGGGAGTGTCTCAGGCTACTGCTGGCGGCCATCGCCGTCGCATTCACCGTCGCATTCGCCGTCTCCGACATGCTGCTCTACCTGCTCTGCTCGATTTGATGCAACTTGCAAGGTGCTGTTGACATATGTAAATGTAGGTACTGCACGCACTCGCCGTGGAGTATCTTACAGGACGGCACATCGGCAACGAGCGATCCTTGTGTGGCAGAAGCTCTTATGAATGGACAATCGACATCCACTGTACGTCCATGGCAATCTTCAAATTCCCCGTAGAGCAGGAGCTGGAGCTGGAGCAGGAGCTGGAGCAGTCAGAGTAGCAGTTGCCAGTCAGCAATGGAGCAGAGAAGATCTCACCGACAGCATAGCAGGCAAAAATTATGTCGGGATATAGAATATTTGGTGTGCGTGAATACCGAGTTGGCGGTGAGAGATGAGGTAGGTAGGTAGGTAGGTAGGCAGGTAGGTGCTGGTACCTAGGTAGAGCTGGGACGATGTGGATGAGAGTGATCTCACGTGAGAGTGAGAGTGAGATGTGAGATGTGAGATGTGAGATGTGAGATGTGAGATGTGAGATGTGAGATGTGAGATGTGAGATGTGAGATGTGAGATGTGAGAGTCAGGCGTGAGGTCGTGAGGCTGGCACCGTAGAGTAGAATATATGTACAGTACCTACAATACGTGCATATAACCAAGTCGCAAGAAGAGCAATAGCCCGTAGTAATTATTATTGGAGGATTTGATGATCATTTACAACTTGCAGTTGCAGTTGTCGAGCCTGCATTCCTGCACTGCCTTCCGATGGAGTACACACTCTACTCAGCCAGCCACATTACTTGGTATTTGGTACTGACCAGCTTGGACCCAGAATCCACAATAGCACGTACGCAGTATGGATAATGAGGACATGGACAGACAGGCTCTCGATAATAATGCATACCTATGGTCCGTAAGTGGCATCATAGGTATGCAATGAGCCCTTCGGACAAAGACATCCGGAGTATGGATATTGGATACGGAGCATGCAATTGTTTTGTATTAAGTCTTCGAAGTAAGTCGGGTTGGTCCGGGTCAAGTCGGCTTGAAAGCTGAAAATCGTGTTTTTCAGCTTTCAATCATTGCTGCAACAGTGTTCTATTCAACACAGCATTCGCACTGACAACAAAGGGCTTCAGAGACTTGACCTCACACACAGCTCCCCCGGGAGCTATAAGTGCCAGACCCTGAGAAGTTATCGCGACCTGGCTCAAGAAGGAAAACAATCACAAAAAGTCGGAATCGCTCCAATCGCAGAGAATGCGATGATGACGAACTATGATTACCACAGAGCACTAAAAAATGGTTACATTACGTGGGTTGCCAGGTTTTATTGCATGACACGACAAGGTATTGTTCTTCGAATTCGCCGGGAGACGGGAACAACCCGAGAGGATGGATTATTGCACACGAAATATGGGTACGAGAAATAATAAAATATCCTTTCCCAGCACCATGCACGCTAAAAACCTCAAATAATACCCTGTCAAAGAACGCTGCCGAATGAGTGAGCAGGATCTCGGTTCGATCATACATGCTGCTGGAAGGCATAGCCCGTCTTGCCCCTGCCCATCGTAACAAAGCTGCCACCCGCCTTCATTACATCGAACCTACTCATTCCCATAGATTCCATGTCAGTCATTCCAGAGAACCAGAAGCCCACGATAACCACGAGGTAGCTAAGCAGCAATATTGAGCCCTTGAAATAGTTGCTCTTGCCCTCGCCGTACATATAGCTCAGCATGAAGACACATAGGATAACCGTAACCATATCCCACTGAGGGAAGATGAGACTGAACGTTCTCTCGACAGCATCGCCACCGTCAATCCACGCAGCAGTGATCGCACTGAACAGTACCAAAGCAGGTATTTGTAAGAGACAAACCTGAAGGGCATACGCCGAGCCTATCTCCATCGAGAGAGCAATATTACCATTCATAGCAAAAGAGATGGCATTCTATATGAGATTATTAGACATATTACATATCTACGGGTCAAGATAGAGATTGACTTACAAGAAATTCTGTCGTGTTCGGAACAAGTGCGAAGAGTGTTATACCAAGGAATTTTTCATCAATGGCAACGCCATTTAGAACAACATCGACTGTATTGACTAGAATTTCGGCAATAAGGGCATATAAGATTGTAGCCCCCATCAATATGATGAAGCTTTTCGTCCTGCTCCAATTCGGCGCATCATGGCCGCCTGATGCCGTCATTTCAGCGGGCGCTGTGTCCCCATCTAGAGCTGGAACGGCGGCTGCTCGCTTGGCACTTGTTTTCTGTGAATGTGTTGGATGTCCATGAGAATGGGAACTCACGGATCCTTTTCTAATAGTATTCGCAGCATTTTGAGCGGCGATCGTTGCTGCAGTTGCGGCTAACTCTGCCACCTCTCGGACAAGGTTATTATTTTCAGCTTCAGAAAACCCGGGGATGTGAACATCGGAGCGGACAGTATCGTTGTTACTACTTTTAGGAGGGACCATATGAGGAGTTGCAGAGCCGTTATGTCCCGTACCAAATGGATCAGACGCTGTAGCTTGTCTAGATGAGTCCTCGCCACGAGGAGACAACCCCACTTGTTTCAAAGACTGTCCCAAGATTTTCTTGTACAGTTGTGAATCGCGGATTTCAAGGCCACGAGTAGCGTCGGGGCTATTGCTCATAGGCTGACGCTGCACGCGACCAAGTGTGGCTCCAGGAAATGATTGTTGAATTCCCGGAATCTGGCTGGATTCAGTAACATGGACCTTTTTCTCATCGACCTCATTATTCCAGATAACAGCAGCATGGGTTCGTAGAGTAAACCACAATCCAATAACATAGGACAAGAATAAAAGCGCGGCAGCAAACCAACAGTAAGGCCGCACAGCGTCGAGATAAAATCGATCGTCGAGAGCGGGAACTTGAGAGAAATAACAACGGTGACAATCACGGCTTGGCGTAGTGCCATCAGTATCCACACATGTGAGGCAGTTAAGCTGATGCTAAAAGATTCTGTTAGGTCGCGACCTGTTTGGATAGGGATTAGACTCACGGTGCCATATATCTGGTAGAACAACGTTGGACCAAAAGCAGCGATGACTGCAAAGAGTAGCATGGTAGACGTAACGCCTGCAGACTTTGCATTGAACCTTTGAGTCTTACGCTTTATTGCTCCAAAGCACATCGATAAACCAGGAAGAAACAATATGCCAGCAAATATGCTGCCGATAATACTACCCTCGACGAGCTGTCCCTTCCCTTGGTTCAGAGCAATGCAATACAAGAAAACCTCCACCAGAGTTGAGAAGAAGGCGTTGATTGCTGCTCCAAGTCCCATCGAGGATTGTGCCGATATGGATGCAACGGCCTGGCCGATAAAATACGCCAGTGGTATGACGGAAAAGAGTGCAGCCACGAACAGGAACGCCGGGTGTGTGATGATCAACTTGAGATCCATCATCTCCAACAAGACCCAATAGTCGAAAATAACAAATAAAACAACGGCCATAAGGTTGATCAGGAATATATTTGTTCCATCAACCGTATATTTCCAGTACTTGAGACCAACTGCGCGATACGTGCATAAGAGGATGGAGGAATTCGGTCCGGTTCGAGAATACGCAGTATCCGACTGAAAAGATAGTGCCAAAGGATGACGGCGAAGATGATAAAATAGTAGAAGGGTAACTTTGCCCATCGGTATCCAGAAAACCATAGCCCAGCAGATGCCAGAAACTATGAACAGCAGCGGTGTGATCAACCCGTAGAAAAAGAGGAAGAAGATCACACGTCCTAAATTCCATTGGCCTCGTCCGAATAATCGTCTCTTCATACGAGGAACCGAAGAGTCTCTCCGACCACCGCGTCTCATCCGTCCGAGAAGACTATCAGTTTCGGTGGCGATGGAATCTAAGCTTCCCCGTCTCCGACCAATTAATGATCTCTCCCCCTCCCCTCCTTCTGGGCCAAAGAACAGTCGGCCATCTTCCAAATCGCCGGATTGCCACTGCTCATACTCTGTGACACTTCTACCCTCGCCTTCATCCTCGTGAGCGTATGCCTCGTCTTGCTCCAATCTTACGAACTTGCCAAATGGGTAGAATATGTAGCCAGATAGCCCCCAAAGGACGCTCCCATACTCGACCGCACTTGGCGCAGCGCCAAAGATGAAGCACACTATTGCTCCAGCTAGGGCCACCAGTGCTAGCCACCATCCGAAGCAGAGGGTCCAGACGATATTGAAGAAAAGAAGCCAATTGCTGACTCGGCCTCCAGGTGCAGAATGGATATCGCCTTCAGCTGTTTTCTGAACTGATCTGTCCTTTTTATAAAGCGCAGGTTTCCATATTCGTATTCCGAATGGATGGGTCTCGTTAATGGCCTGTTGCCTATCTTTCAAAGTAAAGCTCTCAGTGTCGCTAATATCTCCATCCTCATCTTGGTCATGACTACTTTCGTCCAATTCACAATCTTCATTCTCATCCATTGCGTCTTCGCCCTTGTCTGCTATGATATTCTCTTCCTCGATTCCATCACTACGGCTGTTGAATCCCGAGCCTCCAGCATGCAGATCTTCTTCGTGGGCAGAATCTAGTCGCGAAAGTGTAGGTACCGCCATAGGCCGCCTCCTAAGAGAGGATGGCTGATGTCTGAGTGTACCGTAACCGGATGTCGCACTTCCTGCGCCAGTATGTCGTGACGCCAAGTCTCCTTCGATTTCGTCGACATCATCGTCGACGGAAAATTCCTGGCCTCGATGGGGACCTTGTGCATTAGATGAAGCTCGTCGGGCAACCGCGGGCCTCTTTGGTCGCTGAAGCTTTCCACGTTCTGGTCCTAGAAGTGGAGATCGAAGCGATTGAATAGAGCGGGAGGAGTCCAAAGTTGCAGGAGGTGGTCGCTCCGAGGCAGACGTTGCATTGGCTTTGGCGGCAGGTGGTTGAGATGTTGATATTGATCCTAATGATCATCGATTAGCAAACAGTTATACACATTTGAAAACATGCATTTTGAGATAATCGTGTCCTAGATTTAGGGGAGAGGATGAACCCACCATATCCACTGGCACTTTCCTCTGGTCTCCGTCGCACTGTATCGGTGGATTGGAAACTTGAGGCAAGCACCTCCTCTGTTTCATGGCCAACAGATCCAAACCGAGCCAGCGGATGTCGACTATCTGTCGACGATGAGGAAGTGGAGGCCAGCGGTGGCTCTGCTTCGTGTGTCTGTGAGGCTCCTTTCAGGGCTGGAGATTGCCTGCTTTCAGAATCCGGCGGGGACATTGTCAAGACAAGCCGTGTCGCTTGAAGTGCAACTGTAGGTATACGGAAACTTTCACGGTCCAGCCTAGACTTAGATTTGGGCGAGTTGGACGGACGGCCAAGAGGAGAATCTGTGTTGACATGGACAGTCCAAGATGGAATCTCGAGGCAGGGAGCGTGTACCAAGCCAAGAAGTCGTCGAACTAACAGGAAGATATTCGATAAGGAGTAACCCTGCGCATCATTTTAAATATTGCAAGGTACTGTACAATAATATGCAATCTACTCACGCTGGCGTGTGAATAGTTTACCTACCTACGTACATACTGTAGGTATGCAAGGGAAGGGCGACGATGTGTAGGTAGATAGTGAGCACGAATCAGGCAATGGCCATCTCAGGCAATACTCTACTTCGTTAAACCAGCGCTGCTCCTTCACATACATGCGCATGTCCAGCCAGCTAGCTCTATTGAATAATATCAAGTGCTGAACAACGCCGAAAGAAAAGAAGGAGACGCGACGCGATGCACACAGCAGCACAGTAGGTCGGTATATAGTACATAGGTATGCTGAGGGTGCAAGTGTACTCCGTATGTACATACATATCAGGAGCCAAGAATATATTATGCAAGACTCTGTTATGCCTAAGGAGGCTCTTCTAGGTGCATATACTTCGTATATACATACATAGGATTGCAACATTCATGTACCTATAACATGCATAGTACATACTTCATATTATGTTTCTACAGCTACAGTAGTAGTACCTCAGTAGCCGCGGCGTCTGCTTGCACTGCTAAACGCGGGCCAAGCTTACCTAACGTGCCCCAGGCCGCGAAGCTCTACGCAATGCCATACACAGTGGTACAGTAGTCACAAGCAGGTACATATCTACACAACTCCATCACCCATAACATCAGCGTCGTTGTTGCCACAAGTAGTACTGTCCGACAGTCACATCATCCACCCTATTTCACGATCCAAGGTTCTTCGCAACATTCCGACATATCTTCTGCACACACAGAACAACACGCACACACGCACATATAGAGTCCATCATCATCAACTCATTTCAAGATGGCACTCGACAGCTTTTTCCACAACAAGATTGAGAGTATGAAGCTCGAGATCATCCAGGGTCAGGCAGTTCTCCGAAGACTTGAAGCACAACGCAACGATTACAACTCACGAGGTATGTAATGTCCAGTGGAACCTGTCGATCTCCTACCTAACATCTCGCAGTTCGGCTCTTAAGAGAGGAGCTAGGTCTGTTACAACAGCCAGGCTCATACGTTGGTGAAGTGGTGAAGGTGATGGGTACCAAAAAGGTCCTCGTCAAGGTCCATCCGGAAGGAAAATACGGTTCGTGGTTGCTTGCAAGAGGATGAAGTATATGAAGCTGACAGAAATACAGTCGTGGACATCTCTGATAATGTCGACATTACCAAGCTCACTGTCGGCAAACGCGTTACTCTTCTTTCCGACTCCTACAAACTGGAAAAGATGCTTCCTTCGTCTGTCGATCCTCTTGTATCCCTAATGATGGTTGAGAAAGTACCCGATAGCACATATGACATGATCGGTGGATTAGACCAACAGATCAAGGAGATCAAGGAAGTCATCGAACTGGGATTGAAGCATCCGGAACTGTTCGAGTCGTTGGGAATAGCGCAACCGAAGGGTGTGCTGCTGTATGGACCTCCAGGAACTGGCAAGACTTTACTTGCAAGAGCAGTTGCGCATCACACAGATTGCAAGTTCATCAGAGTGTCAGGTTCTGAACTGGTTCAGAAGTATATCGGAGAGGGTTCCCGCATGGTCCGAGAGTTGTTCGTTATGGCTCGTGAGCATGCGCCATCGATCATTTTCATGGATGAGATTGATTCTATTGGTTCCTCTCGAGTGGAGGGCTCTTCAGGCGGTGACTCGGAAGTACAGCGTACGATGTTGGAGCTTCTCAACCAACTCGATGGCTTTGAGCCCACAAAGAATATCAAAGTCATAATGGCGACAAATCGATTAGACATTTTAGACCCGGCACTGCTCCGGCCAGGCCGTATCGACAGGAAGATTGAATTTCCGCCACCAACCGTGGAAGCCAGAGCAGACATTCTGCGTATCCATAGCCGAAAGATGAACCTGACCCGTGGTATCAATCTGACCAAGATTGCCGAAAAGATGAATGGATGTTCTGGCGCCGAGCTCAAAGGTGTATGCACGGAGGCTGGCATGTTCGCTTTGCGGGAAAGGCGAGTGCATGTCACACAGGAGGATTTCGATTTGGCTACAGCAAAGGTTTTGAACAAACATGATGATAAGGAGGTCAGTCTTGGCAAGCTATGGAAGTAAGCTCTGTGGAGTCGTGGCAAGCAGCATCAGTACTGTCCGGTTGTATAATAGACTAGAAAGGCGATTCAGATGAAAGGCGGCTCAGATGAGCATTAGCACCGATATGACGGGCATTCTATCGAACTCATTGTTTCAAATCGATTTCTATGCGTACAGTGTCTTGTCGTCTAAGAATGACCCTCCCTTCAATCCCACTCATCTGAAAATGTTACCAACACCTGACGCCATCGCCATGTCTGATCGTAATATGCTGAAACCTACCAAAGACCCATGCAATGGCATGTCCTCTCTCCATACCTACAAACGCAACTTAAAAGAAAGACATAATCGCAAATGATGGCACCTATACCACTATGATACAGACCATTCTGGTCCATTTCAACCTCTGCGCGCTTAGGTTCACCTATCACTGGAAGCCAACGACTCGCTGCCACTCCTTTCTCTCTTCCCGGCGTGGTGTTGTTGACTAACCCACTCCAAGACGGTCTCATAGCAGAGGACATATTGCTTTAGGCTTTGTACCATGCTTATTCTTTGCTTCCTGAAATCTTCCACCGTGTGTTCAATAAGATCTATGTTCGGATTGAAAACCCAGTCGATATCTACACCCTCAGATATGCTGTCTTTCGACATATAGTCTGCTTCATCTGTATTCGACATATCCATAGGAGTGATACCAGTATGGTGCTCCTTGCGCTGTCGTTTAAGCATATCTATTACCGAATCAACTGTGCAAAACGTGCCAGTACGGCCACAACCAGCACTACAATGAACCAATATTGGCCGCGAAAATTGAGCTGGCTCGGGCTCGTCCGACCTCGTCTGTGAAGCGATGGCAGGCGGTAAGGCCCCTCGCTGTAACGAATTAGACAGCTCGACTAGTCCGAGAAGATGGCTGGGTTGAGCTGGAGCGCCGAAGTCCGGCCATGAACTGTAGTGAAGCTGCGTTATTTCTCTCATTGGAGCAAATGGTTGCGTAGAATGAGAGAGTGCAATTTTTCTGACGATAACATGTGGATTATCGCCGGAGCCTATATCTGGAATCGATGGCTCCAAGACCGTATTCGCACGGCGTCTACCAGGCAATTCTTGCCGAGTTGACGACCGACGATGCTTGCGAGGATCCAGGGATACCTTTTTCTCAGATAAGGCTTTCACTTTATATTGGCCATAATCTTGTGCTGCCCAGTAGGGATGACATTTAAGCTGTCCACCCTCTGATTCCGCCGTCAACATAACGATGACTCGGACATCTTGATCCCAGACAACGCTCCAGAAATCCTGTGAAGAAGTAAGTAAAATGGCCACCACAAAACGGATTTTAAATACCTCGAACGTAGCAGGTAGAGGACCTTGGGAGGCTATGTATCGTTTATTACTCCATAACGCTTTAATATGGCTCGCGTTAACGTAGTCGCACGCGCCCTCCGGCCTCCCCTGTAGCCTCACTCGAGCATGTTCAAAGGGCCAGATGTTGTTATATCGGTTCTTTCCTCCCTTTTCGAACCCAGCAATCTGGACAGCTTTTTCGGACTCTGGTGTGGGCGTTCCGTATGATACTCTGGCCGATAGAGCTTTTTGCATTCTCGATAATTCTTCTTGTTCTATGTGCAAGAACTTCTCTGATACAGTCTTCCCATGATCTTCAATGGCCGCGGCCTTTCGTAACCATGGAGGAAAGAAATCATCTGCTTGATGATCTGGATCATCTGGCCGCTTTACATCGATTTGGCCCACTCCGCCGACAAGATCCATGTTCTGGCGAATATTGCTGAAAAATGGATTCGCGGCGCTTTTAGTCACTGGCATCTCACACCCGCCAGCCACATGTGCGACGTCAGGAATGAGCGAGCCCAACGAAAGATTTCTTGACGATTTCATCTCGTGTGCTGGTCTCCGATCGATGAGGTCGTCCTGTATTCTAGAGAATGCCATGAAGCCACCTCTCAGGATATAAGCCTTCCCATCCCAGCCTTCATTGGTGAATTTCTTGATCGTGTTCATGGCTGCAACTGCATCTTTCTTCTCAGACGAGTGAGAATCATAAACGATTATATAATCACATGTCTTCCACCTGCAGAATTGAGACTGCTCCTTATCAATCTTAAAAGTGTGAGTGAGCTTTGCTAAGTTGAACGACGGTCGCTTGAGTAAAGTTGTCGGGATGCAAAGATTAAGGGCTGTGCGGATTCGGGATTGGGCATATTGTGGAGCGACGCGAAGATCCAATAGCAGACATTTTGAAGAAGGTTGTTTTCTAAGCAAGTCTCTCAGGTCAGAAGCTGAAATAAATGCTGGCCCGTCCTCCAATACGGATGGTAATGTATCTGACCGATGATTTCCATCTTGTTGACGAAGCTGTGGTGAAGGAGGACTTGGCATATTTCCAGGCAGAGAGAGGCGTGGGTGTCTATCATCCATTTGCGAAAGAACATGGCCGCTTGGAACCGGCGGCAGAGGGCATATTGTTTGCATGTTCGTGGGCGATTCCTGCCTTGAGGGATCAAAATATGAGGGGGCACCCCCATAAATGAACGCAGATGTATTTGAGGGAGATGCGGAGATCGTTGTTTCGCCATCATTGACATCTACATGGTCCAGAGATGCAACACCGATGTTCTCGTTGCTACCTGAAGTTCTGTCCCCCGTCAAATTAGGTGTCAACGCAAAATGGGAGAGATTGCCATGCCCCAGGCTGAATGTCTGGTTCGCCGCCGTCTGCCTGCGAAACGCTTCGAAATCTGGATTGGCTTCAACTGGAATATGTTTTGGTGTTTGGGCATTAAAGGACCGTATAGAAGAAGTAGGTGGACTCCAATTATCTTTAGGGCCAATGCCAGAATCTCTTGGGTAACTGACGGGGTCGACACTGAGACCAAAATAATTTGGACTTGAAGGCCGTGCTTGCTCTTTGCTCGCAGGAGTGCGTAGGGAGGTGACAGACGTGGACATTGTGGGACCAGCTGATGATGGCGCTCTAGTACCTTGCGCTAGAGGAGTTGTAGATGTAGAATTCTTCTGTCGATGAGAATGAGAATGAGATGACCGTGGTGGCGGCCGCGCTGCTGCTTTCATGGCCGGATGTTATAGCTTCGACTTGAAGAGCCCTGATATTGCGGACGAGAGAGGTATCGGGCTTTTAGGAATATTGCATTGGTACTTGAGCTGGCGCAGCCTCCCCTCATCTCCGATCGTCATACATGGTAACTGTTGCTTTTTGAAGTCTGTCGCAAATGAAAGTTAGATAAGACATGAAACATGAAGGTAATGGAGAAACAGTTGCAGGGTGTCCAAAGCTGAGAGGCTGAAGATGGTTTGAAAGATGACGGCGCGCTATGAAGAGAATTTGACGATCAAGGCACTACAGAAGCGCGAGTATGATGGATATTTGTAGCCGGTTGAGACGGGGCAAATAACAGAAACCTGAAGGTCAGAACACGAGCAGGAAAAGTATTCAGACCAGCGCCCCGCGTACTTCGCTGTACTGTAGGTACAAGCAGGCGGAGAAACCAAAGCAAGTCCGCTCTGTTGAGCAATGGAGGGGAGGGGCGGCCAACTCGACGACGACGACAACAACGGCGACGGCAACGACGGCGACGGCGACGATGTTGTTCGTCTTCTTGCCCATCCAACTCGCAAGTGGTAGGTAGTAGTAGATAGTGGTAGGTGGGGTTTTCTGACCTGCTGTGTGTCCTCGCGCGCAGCCCGCCTTGGCCTCTTTCACTTCGATTCCGAGATGCTCTGTTGTCTGTTGGTTTGCACAGTACTCTCGGGACGTTCTTCTTCGACGACTAGTAGAGACTACTTTGGAGACCGGGCTGAGTGGCACATGCGACAAGAGGTAGGTTGTTGATGTATTTAATATATGATTCTGCGGGGAGTCTATTATGAGGCGGGTAGGTAGATGGAGCGATGGAGATGTGGAGATGGAGATGCGGAGATGGAGCGAGGGGGGCGAGGGGACGAGGGGGCGATGGGGAGAGATCAGGAGTTAAAGTTGTAGGGAGGTAAGGTACCTAGATGGGTACTGTAGGTATGTAGTTGAGGTGAGTGTGAGTCGAGTGGTGGTGGACAAGTAGCAGTAACAGTGGGTGGTGGAAAGCAGCTGGGGATGGATGGATGGATGGATGGATGGATGATGGGCGGTGAGATGACGATGCTGTGACAATCCTGTGACAAGCCTAGTGTTGCTTAATGAACTGGGTACGATTGTTTGGTACATACAGTGGGTGGCATTTAGTATTTGCCCCCCTCGAGGTACCATGAGGCTCGTGCACCTATTTTCCCACCGCCGCTTTCACATTTCATGAACGCGAGGCACCGTGATCTAATCTAATACTTGGTATACCATCCCTCTGCTATAATCACAGCTGCTACACGACGTGGCATAGAATCAGATAAATTATAATGTACACGTTGTTCTACTACCTCCCAAACCTCCATTGCTGCTTCAATTAACCGTTCTAAAGTTTGTACACTATCTATAGCATGCTCTAACTCTAGGTATCGCTCGTAGATAGCCTGCTTAAGGACAGACTATAGATTTTCTATCGGGTTTAGATCTGGAGAATAGGGAGGCCAGTCCATAACTTCTATAGCCATAATGTTGAAGAACCCTTGGATTATATGTGCTGTGTGTATTGGTGCATTATCGTGCATGAATATTGAGTTAGCGTCAAGAATTGTCTGTAGATGCTCATCAAGTACTTCACGGTATACTCGAGCAGTAACACCACCTGATCGTGCATCTGGATCTCCATTCATAGGCACAAGTGCCGTGCGCCATGCATAGCAGAATGCTGCCCAAAACATCTTTTTTACTCCTTTGCCGCAATGTCGTGTGCTATCATGAAGTATCTCAGGATGGAGAAGCTGCTCTGACGGGCGCATAAACACCCATCTTTGCTGTGCCCCAACCCCTCGCTCTATGCTACACTCAT
>Ga0209512_1000490_pt1 | contig 64066 bp, 65 predicted proteins | sample frozenSSSSmetaG_FD_184142 | JGI IMG/M metagenome (GOLD analysis project Ga0209512, IMG submission 184142) | Glacier valley bacterial and archeal communities from Borup Fiord, Nunavut, Canada, to study Microbial Dark Matter (Phase II) -... | ecosystem: Environmental > Aquatic > Freshwater > Ice >...
CAAAAACATACAACAGCAGGTATTCGCTGGTGGTCACCCACCCAACTACTAATCTGCCGATCTGGAGCTTGTGTATGGCAGAGCGGACGGGATGCCCAATTCTCTCCAGTCTGTGGTCGTATGTGACTGTAAATCTGATACTCTGCTCTATGAAGAGCAGAGCGAGCATGGTGGATCTTGACTTGTTCAACACATGTATGTTCTTCCATGATGAGTCCTAGGGAAATGCCATGCTTCGCCCGTCGTTGGGCGGTTTATGTGTATAACAAGATATCTATGTATCGACAAGCCTAAAATGCGAATTGCATGTTCTAGGGCACTCAGAGAGTCACATGAGAGGCAAGCAACGTCGATCAGCTGATCTTGGCCTGAAGCGTAAACCTGGCCGGCCACACGGTCTCGAGTGGTCTGGTCGTGCAAGGGAGCGAGTAGTGTGTACTGTATGTATGTACAGCAGTGGTGGTGGTGGTGGTGGTGGTGGTGATTGACTTAAGCTTCGTCGTGACGTGCGGGATGGAATGGAGAGCCTTATGCCTCGCCTCGTGATTTGTTTCGTGGAGGAATGTGTGTGCGGGTGTTGATTGAGACACGTGGCTGTCCAGTGCCAGCTCAGGTCTCCTACTCCGTATATGGATGGAATGGAGGAGTAGTAGTATCCAGAGTGTTGAGGTGCGGTCAGAGTTTCTCCTGAATAAGCCCCATCGACTCGACAGTAGTATGTACATACATATGTACAGTAATATGTATTAATAAACTCAAACCTCTCTCTCATTTCGATGCACTGCGCGAAGGTTTTCCCATCGTCTCATTCTAAACCTCACCATCTCGATCGAGTTCTAGTTCTAGTTCTGCCGTAATGAAGCTCTTGGCACAATGGCAGCAGGTTAGGTCAGGTCGCGAGACTCTGGATGCAATTTCCCGTCAGCGGCGCTAGGCGCAGAACAGCAGTTCCTGGACGGTACTCTAGCAGCGGTGGAGATGATGAAGCGGAAGCGCTGGAGAACGGTGATGGGCGATTTAGGTGTATGTGTGGATGTACCTAGAGGTGTTCTTGAGTGATTGCTATGGTAACAGTGAGTAGTGAGTAGGTAGTGAGCGAGATGCAGATTGCGGTGTGTTTCTGGTGGATTAGTGGATGGAGCGGTAGACGCTGGGAAAAGGAGGTCGGAGATGGCGATGAAATACGAATTAATCGAGATGAAGGGAGATGCAAAATGGTCAGGAATAGATGGAGTACTGTATCTATGCTTCCTTCAGGGTCTTTCTTCAGGGTCTTCAGGGTCTTCCTTCAGGGTTTTCCTTCACTGGAATGCTGAGGTGAGGGACGGAGGAAGACCCGGCTAGAGATGAGGTTAGAGATGAGTGGGTACTCTGACTTTGACTCAGGGGAAAGGGAAAATGAGATGGTGGACAGGGATAGGGTTAGGGCAGAACGGAGATCTGGTTGGTGGAGAAGCAAGAGGCTTTCGTTCCTGCATTAGTAGTGCTTAGTACTGCCAAGTGCCAAGTGCCAAGGGTCATCAGGGGCTTCCTCGATAGAGTCAAGATCTCCGCATTGAGGATAATTATAGCCAGAAGAGGCAGTTCAAACAGTGCTGTACATCATCTCCCATCATCTTCCATGATTTCCCATCATCTCCCATGTCTAGCGTACAAGCTGCCCCATGCTGAAGGCGAAACAGAGCCGACAGCGCAGAGAGGGAAGGCCAGTCTTCTGAGTGGCTCGACTGGGCACAAACTCAATAAACGTGTCTCCTGTTAATGTTATGTTATGTTTTGTTAATGTTCTGTTAATATTCTGTTAATGTTATGTTAATGTTCTATTAATATTCTGTTAATGTTATCTGAAGTTCTGATCGCCAACCACTACATACTAGAGATCAAGATAGCCGCCATAAGCACTGTGACGTTCTAGAGCTGTGAGCTTTCAAAGACTGCAGCCAGCCAGCCAGCTCCAAAATGGAGATCTGCATGAATCGCATCCATCTCTCCCCATTCGCTTTGGCCATCGTGAGCGAGTGAGCACGATGAGCGCCATTATTATTGTATTATTATTCTCGCTTTTGCTTCTCTGGGGCAAATGAAAGGCGCCGAACGCATCTCGCTCATTTGCTTGTTTGATTGGCTTCATGTTGACTGACCAGGAGAGACCTGGAGGAACGTTGCCATGGCGTCCCCACAACGAGTTAGTCTTGAGAAGAAGCGCCAGGGGATATATACATACATTGTACATACGTTGTACATACATTGTACATACATGTGATGGAGATGACGGTGAAATGAGTGTCACTTTGCCCGAACGGGCCCATAATTACCGAGGCTGGCCAACAGGAGCGTGGGAAACAACGTCAATTCTGGCGATACTACAGTAAGTACCCTGCATAATCCTCTGTACGGACTGAGTACTCCAGCAGTCACATCTCCTCTCTCGTCCAGCCAGCAAGCATGAACAGAATACCACCCCGGCCCCCTTTCCCTTCCAGCTCCCAGGCAAAGCCAAGCAAGTCCAAGCAAACCGCCCCGTCACTTTCTCCTTTCTCCTTTCTCCACCCACTCTACGATGCACTCTACTCTATTTTCGTGTCCGCCCATGCTCGTCGGCCCACATCCTCCTCCCACTCCCCGCTCTTCTAATCTCCTCTCCCAAGCAAACCCTCTTATATCCCCCATCCGCTCCCTCCCGTCTTCTTCTTCTTCTTCTCTTTCTCCTCACCCACGCACTCTTCACTCCAACCCACAGTATCTTCATACTTTTGACTTCGGTCGTCCATTCTTTACAGAAACCACATTCGCTCTCTAACGAACCACTTGCTTCTTCGCCTTTCTCCGTTCAATACCCATTTTCACCGTTCAACGAACATAAATCAGTCAAGATGCAATTCTCCCTCGCTACCCTTGCCGTTCTGGCCACCGCCGTCATGGCCGAGACCACCCTCTTCGTCACCGAGGAGGTCACCATCACCAGCTGCGCGCCAACCGTCACTGTGAGTACACGAGCTGTTCGGATTTACCAAAAATCTGGAACTAACGCATTGCAGAGCTGCCCAGCTCGCTCGACCGTCGTCTCCCTGACCACCTACCCAGTCATCACCGGCACCGCCGCCCCAACTCCAGTCACCTACACCAGGTTCACCACCATCGTCAACACCATCACCAGCTGCGCGCCAACCGTGACCAACTGCCCATACGGATCCCTCACCAGCACCGTCATCCCAATCACCAGCACCATCGCCCCACCAACCAACGGCACCTCCTACACCGCACCGGCACCAAAGCCAACCGCCTCCGTCTCCAACCCGGCCCCAGTCGTCCCAGCTACCTCCGTCCCAGCCCCATCCGTCGTGACCGTCACCGTCAACTACTGCCCGGCCCCAACCAGCCTCGTCGCAGTCCCAGTCAAGCCATCCACGACCGCCCCAGCCGTCCCGGTTGTCCCAGTCGTCCCATCCGGCTCCGTCCCGGTCGTCCCATCCGTCTCGGCCTCCCCAAGCAAGCCAGCCAACGGCACCGCCGTCACCAGCACCACCCCACCCAAGTTCACCGGTGCCGCTGCCACCATGTCCGGCTCGCTCGGCGCCGTGGCCGTCGCCGGCCTGATCGCCGTCTTCTTCGCATAAGCGTCTCGCACGAGATGTTCATGTTCCTGGCTTTTTTCGCTTCGCGCGCCTTCGGTCCGCCGCCTCGCGTCGGTGGGGCGGAGGGCAGTCGGCTATGACCTTGTATGCATGGACGGCTGGGGAAAAGGACGCTGCTGCTATCAGCCATCTGTTGCGTTAACCTTCTATGTGTATCTAATTCGGTAATTTCAGTTGGGAGGGGGGATGTTTGGGCCAGATGGCGGGGCTTTAGCGTAGTTACCTCGCGCGGGTCCTGGGACATAAATTTATCTTGTTCGAACTATGCCGAAACGTTCTATGCTTGCATTCGTCTCTCAGTTGTGACTGTCTCGGAGAATGGCCTCTGTCGACGTCGTTGGGTCTGCGGGTATTCTTCCTCCATTGTACATCTCGGTCTCTAATGTCAGCAGCGACCTAACAGTAGATAAATCATCGTGCACTTGACGAACTTAGTTACCATTTTCCTTCTCCTTCTTTCCCATCCCTCACGATGTTTCACGAGATGGGGTGATGTGGAGAGGATGAGAGGATGCGGTTCTGGAGGTTGTCTAAGATCTTGGAACTGGTTGTTAGAGCTGGCTCCTAGAATGCTTAACGAAATATAGCAGTGTCTGTCTACTCGTTGGTTTCGACAAACTGTACAAGCAAGATGGGACACTTACCGTTTGTATAGTAAATCCCATAGTATCACTATTAATGAAAATGACAATGAAATTTTTTAAAGCCTTTAATTAAATAAGTCTAGATTATAAGATCCTTAGAGCGATCGTCTTCTTCCTCTTCTCCTAACGTAAATCTAATGATGCTATTGCCTAATTAAATTGTGCCCTCCCTCCCTTTGCCCATCCTCTCTTGTGCGCTAAATATCAGGGTTAGGTATTATTGCGATACTATGGGATTTACAGTACAAACTGAGCCATCCCATCTTGCTTGGACCTCAGTAGTGGTTTGTACGATTAAGTTTAAAGTGCATTTTCATAGGTTGTTGGACAGAATTGGGTTCCTAGAGTAGCCAGCTCTGACAGTTGGTTGTTCTTTTAGATTTCTCGTAGTATAGAATTATAACACTCACCGATCAATCATCAGCCGCTATGGCGCAGTGGTAACGCGTCGCACTTGTATACCACTAGACTAGTCAACTAGTCACGTGATCATGTCACATGCGAAGATCCCTAGTTCAATTCTGGGTGGTGGCACGTGATCATCCCTGTGATGAATTCTTTTTGTCTTTTTTGAGCCGTTTTTTCTTTTTCCTTCTTCCACAATTCCCGACATTCTCCGTCGAATGCTTTTAGTTTTGTTCGTCGGCGGGACGGTGGCTCGCTCGCTTGCGGAAGTCGCTGGCTGAGGTTTCTGCATTGTGACGGATCACATGCAGACGCAGACCAGCCTTGCCTAGGGCAGGGCACGGCAGGGTCTTACGCGCGCCAAGCACGGTGTCAGCGTCAGAGATTGGGGAATGCTAAGGAAGCTTAAGAAGGAAGCCCATGAGGTAGATCTCGCTGCTGTGATTTGGAGACCTCCAAGCCGCATTCAGCCTCAACTGCTCCTTCTCTTGCCGTTTTCCAAATTTCCACTTCCATGTCTCCGCATCGGGATAGATGTATTCGCCTAGAGGAGGCGGCTCATTCGTCAGCGCCGTGCTGACGTCAGGCCAGGCGAGCGAGGCCGAGTTGGAGATTGTAGAAATGATATCGTGCTGGCGATGCGCTGAAGGAAGATGCATTATCCACTTTGCGGAAACTTCACACGACAAGCACGACTTTACCCGTGATGATTCGGTGATCGATAGGATGCTTATCCAGAGAGTCCCTTGGGCCTGCAAGGTACCATCCAGACTCTTCGTTCTGCTGTCTGCGCTAACCATGACAGGATCTCCGTGCCTTCCGGGAGTGATTGTGATTTTCCAATCCCACCCTCCAATCCTTCGTCTCTCCAAATATCTCAGCTGGAAATATATGGAGAGCTATGGTGGACCCAAGAGATACCCCAGTAGTGGTCGCTGACCAGCCGAATACATCGAACGAGAACAGCGTGCAGTATGCGCCGATCCACACCGGGCCCGCGGCGCATGTGCAGCGCACGCCGAGGCAATCCGACGATGCCGATTCGGACGACGAGGAGGGCATGGACGTGCAGGATCTTACGGAGGAGGATGCGGAGAGCGTAATGGGCGTGTCGATCAGTGCGGCTGCGATGCATCTTGCATCTGCGAAGACGCCGGCGGCGGAGAAGACGGCGGTGATGGAGGACCTGGATGGGGGAGGGTTGTTCGAGAGCGATGAAGATGTATCGCCGAGTGATGGATCTCCTTTGGGCGTGCATGCTGCATCGCCGACGATCTTGCCGGATCGTCCGCAGTTCGGCGGCACTGATAAACTCGGCGAAGCGAAGATATCTACATTTCCGGAGCCGTCGCATGCTGGACCGAAGATAATGTCTACTACGCGGCCGGAAGAGACCCGAGCGGCGATGAGAGATGCCATGGCTTCGAAGCGCAGGTCGTTCTCTGGGAGTGGGGAGGCGCTGAGGAAGTTGCTCCCGTCGATGCCGAAAGCTGGGAGCTTCATGCCGAGTCTGCCATCACCGCCATTCTTTGGAAACAATCAGAAGACCAGGAATAGGGCCTCGACTGGAGGAAAGCCCGGAATCTCCTCGTCAGACGGGAATAACACAACGATTCCTCAAACTGCACCGATACGACCGCCATTGTCTCGCCCCGCACCCAATCCGACCCCTCTCAACAACCTAGACAGCACTTTAGAATCCAATTTCCTAACTCCTCGACCACCACTGCTGCGCCGTGTCACATCAGACCAATCGCTCCTCTATACCTCCCTCTCCCGCACATCCTCTCTCGGGGATGACTCCCGCTTCGAGCACCAACACGAAATGGTCAACTCGCGCATGAAAGCCATCATGGACTCCCTCCAGGACCGGTCCACCTTCAGACTGCCTCAAATGCCGCGGCCCAGCATCCCCAGTATGCCGAACTTTGACTTTAGCATGCCGTTTGGGCTTAGCAATGGAATCGGGATGGGAAAAGCGAATAGTGCGGATTCGAAGAAGGATATACTGCCGGGGCGCACGAAGAAGAAATCGGCTACTTTCAGTACTTCAGGAAGCAGCACGCCGCGGGAGGGTGCTTCGGATCCGACAGCCTCGTCACTTGAAGGAAATAACGACAAAGTCTTTGATCGAGCGATAGCGAATCTGACCGGCGACGTGGTGATCATGGGGGGCTACCGCGGCTCCATCCTGCGTTCCGCCAAGCCACCACATCGGCAACTCTGGGTCCCCGTCAAAGTCGGCCTGAATATTCGAAAGGTAAACATGGAAGTCGGCCTCGAAGACGAAGACGAGGAGCGCATGGAAGAATCGATCTTCGCCTCGGGAATGCTGCAGAACATCGGCCCCGTCGACATCTCCAGACGCCTCTTCAAGCGGCTGCGGGAGAGCGAGAATGCGAAGAATGGGACGCTCAGAGTGTGGGATTACGGATACGATTGGCGACTGAGCCCGCATCTGTTAAGCAAGAAGCTGCAGACATTCCTGGAGGGCTTGCCGTGTAACAAACTCGGCCAGGAAGAGGGTGCGCTGGTCATCGCGCATAGTCTTGGCGGGATGATCACACGCCACGTCGTGAATCAGCGCCCAGAGCTCTTCTCAGGCGTCGTCTACGCCGGCGTCCCCGAAACCTGCATCAACATCCTCGGCCCGTTGCGCAATGGCGACGCCGTCCTGTTCAGCTCGCGCGTCCTGACGGCCCAGGTCAATTTCACGCTGCGCACCAGCTTTCTCCTCCTCCCCCTCGACGGCTACGGCTTCATCGACAAGAAGACCAAGGAGTCCTATCTCGTCGACTTCTTCAACGTGGACGACTGGGTCAAATACCGCTTCTCGCCGTGCACGGATCCGCCCCTGCCTCCCTACAACCCTCCAAACGGCGGTCTCGCGCAACTGCTCCTGGCAGGCAGTCTGAGCAGCCTCCAGCTGCCGGGCCGCAAGGCTTCGAGCTCGATATCCAAACAGAACAGTCAGGGTAACAACTCGACTTCCAATGGCGAGAAGAGAGACGAGGATCTCGCCGACCAGAGCACAACACCAGCACCCCAGCCCGCGCGTCGCGCCACCTCAAACAACGCCGCCACAACCACCGACCTTCCCCTGGCCCCGCAAACTGACAGCAAACCCCTTCCCACCGCCGTCCCGATCTCCCCGACCACGACCCTCGCCCGCCCCGCCGTCCTCGCCTACCTCGCGCGCATCCTGCCGCGCATCCGACTCTTCAAGCAGCAGGTCCTGCACGACGCGGGCCACGAGTCGCGCAACGCCTACCCGCCGCTCGCGATCATCTACGGCAAGTCGATCCCGACGGTGTGCGCGGCGCGGGTGGCGTCGCGGGCGGCGATCGCGTGCGCGGACGTGTACGACGACCTCGCGTTCGGCAGCGGCGATGGCGTGGTGCTGGCCAGGGACGCGCAGCTGCCGAGGGGGTATCGGTGTGTCAGGGGCGGGAGGGTGAGGAGCGAGCGCGGGCATGTCACGTTGTTGGGGGATTTGGAGGCGGTGGGGAGGGCGGTGGAGGCGGTAAGGAGGGGGAGGGGGAAGGGGATTGGGTTGGGGAAGGGGAAGGGGAGGGGCGAGTGGGTTTGATTGGGGGGAGGGGAGGTGGGGATGCGGCTGGGGTTGGGGTGGTGATAGATATCATGGGGGGCATTTGTGAGAGAAGGGGTGTGGAGTTTTAGAGATGGGAGGCGCAAGCCATTGATTGGAAAGAACGAACGTGTCATCACACGGGCTTTGGAGCATTTTGGGAGTTGATAGTAACTTGCATGCATGGCAGATAGAAGTAGATTTCAGAAGCACATGAGGATCACACGGCGGAAATTGGAAGAGGTAATGAACGCAACGTGCTGTTTCGTGTATCATAGCCCAGCCCATCTTCCAGCAAATACAGCAAGGCAGCTGCAGGACCATGTCCTCCAGCCACGATCATCAACAGCACAAGCATGAATATTAAGGATATCCTTAATCCATCCAGCGCCGAACCTCCTCGCACCTCCCTCCCCTTCGCACCTATGCGTCCAGAGCTGCCCCGACCTACTAGGCATTACAACACGCCGTTTCGAATCCGCCCACGCCGCGGCGTCGGAGACGAGCGTGCATGGCGTCGCGGGGGGGATGCTGTAGCGATGGATGGATGGATGGATGGAGGAGGTGTTCGCTGCTTGGTGGTGAAGGTTAGGTTAGGTTTCGGTGGGGGGAAGGTGAGGGAGGGAGGATGTGGAACAATGTATCGGAGTAGAGCTGTAGGGTTGTGTGTTTAAGCACAGTTTTACTGTAAAGATTTGTTTGCTTTTAATGGCGTTTTTGTTGACTTTTAGGAAGATATTATATATACTATGAGGAGGAATGTTCTTGAAATCGAGGCTGTTTGTGGAAGGGTGGAGACTGGAGAGCTAGAATGAGGAGAGGGATGGGGATAAAGCGTGGTCACTACTTCTTGTGTTGTTATTAACCTTCACTCTAATCGCCTTGCCATTTAGCAGTCACTATATATAGAAATGACTTATAGTTAGGCCACATTAACGGTTGCGGTCCTCTTCTACATTAGATACTTTAGATCAGGGTTAGAAATTTGATTGTAATCATGACTATTAACTCTATCTGACAACTAGACGGCAAACTGGCTGCCGACTTGCCCGAATCTTTAACTCTTGCCTACTTGGCGGCCAAGGCGGCACGGCACGACCCTAGCCCGACTGCAGGAAATACCCCAAAAACGATCTATCCTCATTCCTACTTTCCGAGGAGCCCTTTCAGGGAGCAGAAAATGGATGCCCTCTATCCCTTTGTGGCTCAAGATGGCGGTCGTCCTATATCTTCGCCTACTAGCCCTTCCTCCTCTATCTTCTTTCCTCTAATCCCCCCATACTCAAATCAACCACCCGCAGATGTTGCTGTTTTCTGGTGATATCGCGTTTTGGAGCCTACATTGAACTGCTTCACTCATGCTACCTGCATCAGGATTCTCAATTACCCCTTATGCAAACACTCTTTTACAAAGGTCCATTTCAATACAAATGGAGCTCTATAGGTCAGATCGTTTTAATTAATTCCATCACTTTATCATCTTTGGATTCATTATTTATTTCAGCAGTGAACTCATCATTTCACACCTATGCATTGGAGAATGCCCTGTCACTTTCAACAGCGCCTCAACCCCGGGTGGCACATTGATGCACCTAGTGCAACGCAGGGTGATTTCGCCAGCTTATGCCACATTTCCGTCTAAATGCACCGTCGTTGCTGAAATCTCGACTTCGTTCAGAGCTTCGTCCCATCTCCCAGATCTCAGCAGCTTCCAATCTCAACGCCCAATCAAAACTTGACCAAAGGTCAGGCTATTTCTTTGCTCAAGTCAACGCGCCGTCATTATTGTTTTCGAGGCTGGGCTGCCTCTCAACCTTTGCAGTCCTGCTGCTCTGTTCGTCCTTCGCATCATATTCCACAGCCTCCGAAGATCCATCGTCTCTTCGGATTTTCGATCTTGGTCATCGACGATTCTCAACGTGCCTTCGTCTGCCGGACTGTACGTTGCCATCCACGACGATGGAGGCGTATACAAACACTGGCGTCTCTTCATCGACGGACTCACGGATGCGGAAAAGACTATCCTCCACATCATGGGTTCCTCTACCAGATACCGCTTCGAAATGAGAAGCTCAAACGCTCATAAGTCGGCGACCCTCTCGGAGATAGTTCATCTTTGTGATGTGGACGCTTCCACCATCGCTGCTATCAAGGACGCTGCAGAAACGGCGGTTATCCACAACGAATCTCCAGGATATAACTGTCAAGACTATGTTCTCGATCTTCTGGATGACTTAGAGGAGAAGAATATTATCGACGGTAACAACGCGAATTATAGAAAGAACAAGGGTGCTGTTACGGGCAAGCAGGAAGGGCTGGCATAGGTGGCACAGACACATGCGACCTTTTTACCTGTTTGGCGCATAGTCAGGACGATGTGTCCTTCCGTTGGTTATTCTATGAAGTATGTCCTCCTGCTGTTTGCCTTGCTTGTTTGTTGCAGTCTTACTGGTGATCGTTCTGTTATCTCATTTCCGTAATCTTCGTTAAACAACGCCGACCCGACCCTTTCAAATCCCTTAGGGGTCACTAAACAAATCAACTCGAACTCAGCAACTTTAAAAACTATCCAGAAATCCTAACAAACTTCTTCCTACCTGTGCCCTACACCTAACAATCGTCTTGAAAACCCTTTCTTCGACATTGGCTTTTTGTCTTAATAGGTTGTCATGGGCGATGCTCCACCAACCCTCTCACTTGGCCACGCCGACGCCGCACAATGGAATAAAAATCTTTTGCTGGAATTCCAGGCCGCATTGGAAAAAAATCCAGCGGCAGACTTGATGTCCGTGTTCTCTGCCTCCTATCGTCATGAACATCGAAACGCCCAGTATCGCCAGCTATCGTATGCCGCGAAAATCAATTTGCGGACATTAGACGAGCTTTATGACACACTCCAGCGTGAACCGGAAGTCAATTTGCTATCTATATTTGCGAAGAATTACACTCGCAGGATTACAATGGGGACTGGACCAAAGCTGGTGCCGTGTGCAGAAAAAGAGAGTTCTGAGGAAAAGCGTCCTCCGGAGTTCCGAACACGTCTTGATCTTGCTGAGACTGCTACCGTTATGTTTCCATTGTCTGAGAAGGTGACCGCTTTGCTTGCACGGTATTCAGGAGAATTGTTTGATGACAAGTCGAGCGACGCCGAGAAAACGCTCCTTGCATCCTTGAAACAACTCCTTTGGGACTCGCCCAAGCTCTGGGAGAGTCCCATCAGAGGAGTCGTGGTTAAGTGCAACGAAGACATCGTCGCCAAAGTCATTACAGGAAACAAGGATTCCACGGAGTACACGAGCATGCAATACCTCGCAGACCAGGCGCCTGATATTCCTGCTCCGAGACCCCATGGACTGATCGCGTTTGGTCCTTTTCGCGTCATATTCATGTCATACATTCCAGGCATGACATTGACCCAAGCATGGCCTAATCTGACACATGACGAGAAGTTATCCATACAACGCCAGCTGGATGACATTTTCTGCCGACTGAGGACTCTTCGGCAGAACGATGGCAATACGCTTGGGGGAGTCTGTGGAGAGGGAGTCAAGGAGCTTCGTGTTGATGAATGCGCCCTGATCAAGGGCATCACCACAACCACGCAGTTCAACAACCTGCAATTTTGCGCCCGCCACCATGGCAGCGACACTTACGAAAAATTCCTTCGTTCCTTTCTGGAACCTGACAATCCGATCTTCATGCCCGGATCGGTGTTCACCCACGGTGATATCAGGACTGACAATATCATGGTGAAGCACGATCCCGATATCAATGGCCGATATGTTGTTTCTGGGATTATCGACTGGGAGGACAGCGGCTTCTATCCCGCTTACTACGAATGCACCGTATTGACACGCACCTTGAGCCTAGTGGATGAAGACGACTGGTATCTCTATTTGCCAGAGAGCATCTCACCGTCGAAATTTCCTGTACGTTGGCTGGTTGATCGACTTTGGGGGATTCATCTCAGGACCACGTAACCAGCTCAAACCGGACCTGGAAGCTGAGATCTCAGACTATTAGTGAGGGTGTCTAGACCCCCCAGCCAGTCAGACGTCTGGAGTCAATAATGTTCAATGTAGTAAACGAAGGACTGTTGGGACCATGGATTGTGGAATTGCTACTAAAGGACGTGGTTCTGAGTAAACTAGCTAACATCCACCATCTCTTATAACGAAATAGCTTGCTAATACAGCACGACGCAAGCGTTCTGATGTGATTGTCTTTTGCTTATAGTGACCTCTCAGTAGATTAAATTGCTTGCTCATATTGTCTCACTTGATCGTTCCCAGCCGATGACTGTTTTCAACGATGGCGAGAGCATTGCTATCACAAAACAATATCCATAAGCCATATAAACGCCTCGACTGTTGCATGGCAGACAATAAAAAATTTCTAATAATTATAAGACATGGAGGGACAGACGTAAATCACATCGTTATATTTGGTTCACAATGACGCACATCAGAGACTCGCATGCATGCAAGACCAAGAGTGCCCATAGAAGGCAGCGACTGAATGAATATAAACAGCAAGTTCATTCTTATCGTAATTGTGCAATTGTGTACGTAGACTTCTCCCAAACAGCCGAGCCAGAACACCAGACACATGGCGGAGCAAGTCGTATCCCCAGCCCTTGACGCCGTCGCAGCAATCCACCACCAATACGCAACGAGGAAGCATTACTGGTATTTCCGCAACTATATATCCTGTCAGCAGTGCCCCTCCACGGAAGAAAGGATGGAAGAAGACTCACATCCAGCGTCAGCGTATTACTCGAGTTAACCTCCTGATCCCTATAGACGCCCACCAAGCTCTCACTCCCCTGAAACAACCCCGTCTTCAGACTAATCACCACAAACTGCATCCCCGGCCCGGCATGCTCGCGGATATAGTTCCGGATCTTCTCCACATTCGCATTATCGAGCGCCGCGTCCACCTCGTCCAGCACGAAGAACGGGCTCGGCTGGTAGCTGTGCACGGCGAAGAGCAGCGCCAGCGCCGCCATCGTCTTCTCGCCGCCGGACAGGTGCTCCATGTCGCGGAAGCGCTTGAGCGGCGGCATGGCGTGGTACTTGATGCCGGAGAGGTACGGCGCGTCGCTGTCCTCGATGTCGAGGTAGGCCTGCCCGCCCAGCGGATAGGCGGCGGACCGCGTGAGGTCCCGGTACACGTGGCTGATCTGCTCGGAGATGTGCGAGAAGGCCTTGTTGAAGAGGTTGAAACGCTTCTCCTTCACGGCCAGGAACGCGTCTCGTGATGCCTTGGCTGCCTTGCGCGAATCCTCGAATTCCCTGTCGGTGGTCTTCAGCCGTGCCTCGACGGCTTCTAGACGATCCAGCGCGCGCATGTTGGGATTGAGTTTCTCGAGTGTGGCATTCAGCGTCGCGATCTGCGAGAGGAGCGTCTCTTCGACGTGGTCTTCCCCAGATTCAACAAGGTCTTCATCGAGATCGTCAAAGTCGACTTCGATGCCATCGTTTACCAGTATTGGGTCAACGGGGTCACCTTCATCAATATCCATCGCATCAGGATCCACGTCGGGCATGTTATCGACTGGAAGACTCTCGAGGCCGTTGGACCCATCTGCGAGCGGGATGCGGATTTGTTCGAGCTTGCAGCGGCGGAGAAGTGCGTAACGACCGGCTGCGGCGCGCTGGGCTTCGCTTTCGAGACTGGAAATGGCTCTTTGGACAGTGTCGATGTTCTTGCTACGCTTGGCCAGTTCCTCACGGGCTTGCACGACCTTCTCGTTCTTCTTGGCCAGCTTGTGTTTTGCCTCTGTGAGCTGCTCCTTCAGGACCTCAACCTCGGCGCTGTCAACGTCTAGTGCCTGCTCTAGCGTGGCTTTGGACGCATTGTATGTGTCGATATCCCGAGATAGGGATATGCTTTGATCCTCCAAGCGTTTGAGACGAGCCTTGGTGTCATCGACTCGAGATGTCTCCCAGGTTAATCTGCTCGAGAGTCGTTGCTTCTGCAGTTCAAAATCGCTCCTCTTCTGTGCAGCTTCTTGCTGAAGGCTACCCTGTTGGTCTTCATATTCACGGATATTGGCATAGCCAAGCCTCTGGCAGAACCGGTCAAAGACCTTGTCTTCGACCTCAGAAATGGCGTCCTTGAAGCTCTGCACAGATTCTCGAAGACTCTCGAGTGAATGGGCTTGCGACTCGTACTTAGGCTGAATGTCGCTAAGTTGACGCTTCTCATGATCAAGCTCCTTCTTCTTGCTGGCCAGATTCTGCTCAAACGCTACGAGTTCACTCTTAGCATATTGCAAGCGCTGCTCCAAACCACTGAGGTCGCCTTGTAAAGTTTCCTCGGCAGATCCTCTACGGTTGGCCTTTGGCAAACTCTCAAGCTCGGCCACCAACTTGTCCAACATCTTTTCAAGGTTTTGGACATCCTGTTCCTCGAATCGGCGCTTTCCGCCTTTGCCTTCTGCACCGCGACCACCTGTCATCAGACCAGCTTTATGGATGACGAATCCTTCGAGTGTGACGGCCTTTACTTGCATACCTTTGCCATAACAGATCTGCTTCGCTGTTGCAAGATCATCACAGACAATAGAGTTGCCACAGGCATATGACATCGCACGCTCAAGAGAGGAGTCGAAGTCGATTGTGTCGATTGTCAAGCGCGCTTTAGGCAACCCCTTGAGACTAGAATTGGCAGCATTGACTTTGATATTGTCGAGGGGAATGAAGGTCATTGGACTAAATCTTTGATCCTTGAGATACTGAACGCATTCCATCCCAGTTTTCTCAGTATCAACAATAACCGAGTCGAAATCACGCCCCAAAGCTGTAATAACCGCTTCGTCGAACTTCTTCTGCTTCGGCTTGCAAAGTTCACCAATTCGGCCACGCACACCTGGGTATATCCGCTTCAGAGATGTGACCATCTCCTTCGTTCTAATCTCTTTCTCATTCTGGCGTCTGCCATCCTTTGCATCATCGAGTTTCTTTACAACATCTGCAATCTTCTCTTCGCTTTCCGTACGCTTCTGATTGATACGGAGGCGCTCGGATTGAAGAACGTTGTACTCCTTTTTCTTGCCGTCAATATCCTTCGAGATCTGCTTGATAGAAGCCTTCGTGGTATCTCTTCGCTCGGTGATATAGTTGACTTCTTCACTAATTTTATCCACCCGAGTCTGAGAAGAATCTGCCTTGCTCTTTAAACTATTGACCGTAATCTCGTCCGTCTTGAGTGCGCGTAACAGATTCTCCAACTTGGCTTGGTTTTTCGACGTTTGACTGATGAGTTCGCCCTTGAGTTTGTTATATTCTTTTAAATCGTCAGGACTCAATTCCTTGCCTTGCTTCTTCATCTGCTCTTTCCATTGTGCCTCAAACAACTTATGAGCCTTGTCCACAGTTGCAAGTTCTTTCTTGGCGCTTTCGATACCGGCAGCTTGCTGATCACGCTCCTTGCTCAAGTCATTTATCCGCTTCTGCACCTTTGCCGCTTCTCTTTGGACGTGCTCAACCTTCTCATCGATTGGTACAAGACTATTATGCTTGTCTTCGATATCCCTCTCCTTGCTCTTTATGCCACGCTCGATCTTGCCCACACCCTTCTGCGTGCTGGCATAATCCTTTCGCGCCTCCTCAAGAGCACTCTCATATTTCTTAACGCCACGTCGGAACTCTTTCAGCTCCTCCTGATGCCTCGCGATTTCTTCCGAAGAGTCGTCGATAACTTTCTGGAAATGATACAGCTTCCACAAAATATGTTTGACGATAGCATTGTCTCGCTCCTCAGCCTTGGCCTGGAAGTTATCAGCCTCCTTCTTTTGCTCTTGGTACTGCTTGATCTCAGAATTGATGCCTCGGCGTCGAAGTAGATTGCTATTTTGATTCTCCATCGCTTCATCAGCCTCGGCCTCCAGTCGCTCGTAATCGGCCTTGTATTCTAAACTTCCAGAAATCTGCTCGATCAGGCGTGTAAGATCCTTCGGTGACTGCGATGCGATCGCTTCAACATCACCTTGGAAGACAAGGAAATTCCGCGCCTTGATAAGAATGTTCTCCGTCTCGAGAGCCTCATTGTATTGCTGAGCGCTCACAACCCTGTTATTGATCCTGTACTCGCTGACTCCCTGGTTTGTAATGGTGCGCTTCCACTTCTGCTCGTCTCCCGCATCATCCTCGTAGACTGCCATAACCCAAGCGCTCTTCGGATCATTGCGCTCTGGCCTCTGAGAACCTGCTTCTTCGCCATCTGACTCGTTGCCCTTTGCGGCTCCGTTCGTAGCAGGTGCGTCCGCCGATCCGTCATCGTTGATTTTCGAAGTCTTCAGGACTCGGCCACGATAAACGAGGTCTCGAAGATGCGCTGATCGTAAATGTGAAGACTTTATTCCCAGAACGAACGAGATCGCATCCATGCTATACAGCTATTAGTCCTGTGTATGCGCACCGGCTCGGGAATGGCATACGAATTTGACTTTCCAGATCCATTGGGGCCAATGATAGAGGTGAAGTATGAATCGCCGAAGAGGAGGGTGTGGTGGCCCTTGTAGGACTTGAAATCTCGGAAAATGTTAGCAATCTGCCTCCTGAGCAATGCTCTCGATATGATGACTTACTGAAAAGCTCAAGACGGATGAGTTTCCCCATCTTGGCTGCTGGTCGTTGCGGGGTGAAGGCGATCTGATTGACGAAGTTTCAACACATGGATTTGTTGCGCACAGGCAATCAGTCTAAGAGGAGGTTTAAAAGCGCGTATACTGTCCGAAACTATATGCGCATCATTTGAAAGGTGAGGTTTCTTTAGAATCGAGAGAGTTTGGATGTCGCTGTCGCGAACATTCGCGGTCTGTATTCGCGATGCTATCGGCGACGCGATCAAGGTCCAGTCACGTGTATTTTTTCCTTTCAGCCTTGCCTTGGTCATTAGGTACGAACTAACCACTTTGGGACGTGTCGTGATGACGACTTTTGCATGCATTAAACATTAAACATTAAACATATTAAACATTAAACATTAAACATTAAACATGTTAACCATATTAAACATATTAAACATATTAAACATATTAACCCGAATATGGAAGACTTTGTGGTCATGGTACTCGCCGGCATCATGCATGTGATGTCTGGAAGAATTTGTGTGGTGGTGTGACGACATTTCATCAGCCTCGAGTGCCCGCAGCCTTTCTGCCTTTGACCCAATAATAATTCCGGCTCGAGACACGATTCCATCTGCAACATCTTCATCCAGTAGATGCTCCCACCAACATCCCTCCAACCCTCTGTGCACGCATGTCTATCTGCTAATCCATAGCATCGGAGTAGCATGAACACTATTCTCTTCTAAGCTATATTATAATATATCAAAATTTGCGTCCTGATTCGCGAAGACTGCTCACGAGTCACTGGAACACACGCTACACACGCTACACACCTTGATGGTTACCGCGGTCTTGGAGAGCAGCTCTGGTACGCTATCGTCGTAGATACGGTAGCTAGCTACCTTACTCCTTATTCCTTATTCCTTATTCCCAGTGAGTCCGAGATTATTTCTTCATCTCCTCCCGTCTGCACGTTGTGTCCGTTGTATTTGCGGCCTTGGCTATAACATTTACGTCACTGGCGGATCACCGGCGGCATGGCTGATGTTCTGGTTCTCAGAGGTGCGGCGGCCCTACGAAGTATCTCTTTTCCCGACACATCGCACAAGCATACGAGGACACTGTCGGAGATGTCAGAACCTATACCCATACCGAACAGCCCGAAGGAGGCTGTCACGGACTCGGAGACTGTATTCACAGAGGGCGCTGGGGTCGGTGGAGAATCCGCCATCAGCTCTTCTCCTCCCGACAACAAAGCACCCACGTCTCTTGGCAGTCCGCGTCTGTCTCGAAACCCCTCATTCTCGGGGAGCAGCTCATATCACGAAGACTGGGAGGCTATCCCGCCCTTGGATCGACTCAGCGTGTTCGACCTCCTCGACAATCTAGCTCTGCCCCAGCAGCTCGAGAAACTACAGAGGAACCTCTCAGCACAGACCGAGAAAGTCCTCCGACAAAAAGATGCGCTCAAATCAAGAGGAAACCTCGCGAAGGACCTTGTCGTGGAAGAATGGCGCAGGCGACTACCCACTGCCGAGGAACAGCTCGAGAAATACCGCAGGAGGATGAAGACGAGCGTGGATAAACTCGGGAAACAATGGAATGATACCAAAGTTGTGACGTTCCGCGAGAAGTTCTCATTTATCGGCGGAGTGTTCAATATCTTCATCAGTGGCTACTTGATCGGTGGACGCCCGGAATGGTTTCATATCTGGTATACATTGCAACTCCTATACTTCATGCCAATTCGATTCTACACATATAAGCGGCGCGAACTCCACTATTTCCTTGCAGATCTATGTTACTTTGTCAACCTCCTCTGTATGCTCAGCATCTGGTTCTTCCCGAACTCCAAGCGCCTGTTCATCAGCACATACTGCCTGGCTATGGGCAATAATGCCGTTGCCATCGCGATGTGGAGGAACTCGCTCGTTTTCCACTCCATGGACAAGGTCACCAGGTACGTCTCCCCCCGAAGCATCTTGCCGCACATTCTGACCCTCGCAGCCTCTTCATCCACATCATGCCCTGCGCAACCCTGCACTGCCTCGTCCACCTCATCCCCGCCGAGCTCCAAGCCGCGCGCTTCCCGGCCCTATACACCATCCGCACCTCGCCCCCCGACTCGCCGCAGCACTACTCCCTCGCCGCCATGGCGCTGTGGTCCACGCTCCCCTACGCCTTCTGGCAGCTCTCCTACCACTTCCTGATCACGGTGCGTCGGCGCGAGAAGATCCTCGCCGGGCGCCCCACCTCCTTCACCTGGCTGCGGCGCTCGTACTCCAAGGCCTGGATCGGCAAGCTCGTCATCTCCCTGCCCGTGTCCCTGCAGGAGCCGGCGTTCATGCTGATCCAGTACGCCTACGCGCTGCTGACGATGCTGCCCTGCCCGATCTGGTTCTGGTACCCGTGGGCCAGCGCGGGCTTCCTGCTGGCGGTGTTCGGGTGGAGCGTGTACAACGGCGCGACGTACTACATCGACGTGTTCGGGAAGCGGTTCCAGAACGAGCTGGAGGCCATGAAGAAGGAGGTGCAGAAGTGGCAGAACAGTCCGGATCTGGGACACGCGGAGGGCGTGGAGGCGGGCAAGGAGGGCGTGGCGGGCGGTGCGAGCGCCGAGGCGAGCGTGGCGGCCAGCGTGGACAGGATACCCCTGCTGAGTGCGGATGCGGGGGCGACGACGGGGCTTGACGGCGGAGCGACGGATGTGGCGAAGGAGAGGAAGGTGGGGGGAGTGCAGCCGTAGGACGGCTCCAGGAGGAGGAGGAGGAGTGCGTTGGTTTCTAATTTCTGAGCTCTGGTTCCTGCTCGTGTATACATCGTCATTGGGAGGGCGTCTGCGGGACCACAGGACGTCCTTGCTCATGCTCTTCCCCGGTTCGGTTTCTCTGCTTTCCCTTTCTCTTTCTCTGCATGTCTCTCGTTTCCACGGTCCACCACATATATACCCGTCTAGCGTGCCGTACGGCCTTCGTATTCTCGTCGTCAGTCGATTAGTCAATTAGTCAATTAATTCCAACAACCACCACCACCACCACCACACATCGAGTATTAGTAGCCCCTTGCCTCGTCCAGCGTGCACCCACCAACACAGCCGCCCTCCGAGGCCCAAGACCGAAGGCCAGAGGTCCAGAACCACCCCGTTCGCACGTAGCCGCCTCTCCCACAGCGGCTCTCCGCCCTCCGCCCACCGTCACCGCGCCGGCCTCCGCGATGCGTATGCCGAAAGCGGGAAGCCAGAGGCGTGCAATGCAACGATGACTTTCCAGGGGGCGCGAGCGCGAGCGGGAATGCTTCGTTCGGCGCTGCCTGCGCTGAGGGTTTCGCTTCCGGCCTGCGCGCAGATGCGGGGAGGAGGGCGGGGGTGGGCATGGTCTGGCGGACTGGGTTTGGGGCATAGGGCGGGATGGGGAAGTTGGAGATGGGGAGATGGGGAGGGGGATAGGAGGATGGGAGGATGGGAGGATGGGATCAATGCACTCGGTTTGGCTTTTGAGCGGCGTATGCTGATGGATGCATGCTAGATTGCTAATGAAGAACTAGATCAAGAGCGGAGTATGGAGATGCCGTGCAGAAACAATGATGGTGTCAAACAAGTATAGGACAGACAACCTCCGGCGCCTCCCTCTCTCTCCCCCTGCTTTTCCATGCTCGTGACAAATCCCCAACATGCTTTTCGTCAACATGACCTCGTGCGCTTCTGCACCTCGCCTAGACCACAATGCCCTCCTTCCCCTCACCCACCAGTTCCGCGAAAAGCGCATCCACAGCCCCCGCCATCCGCTCCACAATCATCTCCACGTCCTCCTGACTAACGTTATACGCCGGCGCCACAATGACGTGGTCGCCCCTCCACCCATCCACCGTGCCCTGGCCGGGATAGAACGTAATCCCAAACGGCTCCTGCAGCGCGATCCTGCACAGCCGACCAGACACATTCCAGCCCTGCTCAAACGGCTCCTTGGTCTCCCTATCCCGCACAAACTCTACGCCCCAGAACAGGCCCTTGCCGCGGATGTCGCCGACGTGTGGGTGCTCGCCCAGCTTGGCGCGCAGGAGCTGCGATAGATATGCGCCCTGCTTCTGCACGTTGGCGAGGAGGTTGTCGCGCCGGATGATGCGCTGCACGGCGAGAGAGGCGGCGCAGGCGATGGGATGCGCTTGGTACGTCTGGCCGTGGATGATGCCTCCTGTTCCGGCCCCAATGGCTTGGATGACCTCCTTACCAGCGATGACGCCGGCGATGGCCTGGTAGCCGCCGCCAAGGCCTTTGCCTATCATCTGCAAGTCTGGGAGACAGTCCTGCTCTGGGTCGCCTTCGACATGCTCGGCTTGCCAGGCGTGCAGGGTCCCGGAACGGCCCATGCCGCACATGACCTCATCGAGGATGAAGAGAGCCCCGTGCTTGCGACAGACGGCTTTCATGGCGGCGAGGTAACCGTGGGCGTATGGCACGCACCCAAGTGAGGCGCCGGAGATGGGCTCGCAGACAAAGGCGACGACGGTGTCGGGTCCGAGGCGTTGGAATTCGGCATCGAGCTCGGCTGCTTTGCGGGCGACGAAGACCTGGTCGGATTCGAGGGGAAGGCGTTGACGGTAGGCGTTGCAGGCGGGGATCCAAGAGACGTTTTGGCTGAGGATTGGTAGGTATGGCTTGCGACGGGCGAGGTGACCAGAGAGGGAGAGGGCACCGAGGGTGTTGCCGTGGTACGAGTGCTCACGGGCGATGTATTTAGTGCGCTGTGGCTGTGGCGGAGAAAGCTCTCTGAAGTATTGGAAAGCCATTTTCATGGCGGCCTCTGTTGCCTCAGAACCTGGAGGGTATGGTCAGGGTCAATGGCGAGGATGAGGGAAATGAAGACTTACCGGAGGAGCAAATGTAGACTCTTTCCATCAGGTTTCCGGTGCCAAGGATGACTTCTTCGGCCAGCTTTCCGTTGGTTGGGGTCGTGAAGAGCATGGAATTGCAGTATGAGTTGATATCCGACTGCTCTTGGATAGCGTCATTGACCTCCTGGTTTCCATGGCCCAGACATGCCACAGCTGCACCACACGAGGCATCAAACACCTTTTGGCCATTGCTTAAGTGGAGGTAGTTGCCGTTTGAATCAGTCACCGTCAGCGGAAGTTCGGACAGAGACCTGTCGATGAGACGACGTCGACCCTCCGAACCATTGGTTGTTCCGTTGAGCTGTTTCGCTACATTGGTCGGGTCGACAATCGGGACGACAGCCGGTTCAGTTGTAGCTGAAGGAGCCATGTTTAAATGTTTTATTCGCAACTTGAACCGCTGAGGAGCGGAGCCCGAACGGAAGAAGGTCGTTTGACTTTTCGGGTGGATAGGTGGGGAAAGGAGGGGGGAGGAGTAGGTGACGAACGACTCGAGGAGGTATGCAATTTGCAATGCTTTGCACTTGAAATGTGAAAATAGGTAGAAAATATTGACGGAGAGGATTGACAAGATGGGTTGGATGCAGATGAAGGGGGTGACAGGTGGTCTCTTATATAGAGAGGTGCGGAAAGGTGGAGGTGATAGGTAGGAAGCGGAGGAGGAGGAGGAGGAGAACGAGCAAGAAGAAGATGAAATGGAGGTGGAAGTGGAGGAGAAGGAGGAAGAAGAAAGTAAGAAAGAGAGACAGTAGGAGATATGTATTGTAGAGGTGTAGATACTTATATGCCAATACAGCAGAGGAGATATGGGACGGCGCTAGATGGTGTTGTGGTCTGCTCCTCGTCTCCCCTCCGCTCCTTTCCTCTCCGCTCCTCTCCTCTCCCGTCTCGTCCAATGCTACCACAGCTCCACGGTACGGAGCAGTGCTGCTGAATGTGGGGAAGACTGTGGATACAGATAGGGATGTGGATGTGGATGTGGATGTGGAGTGGACGTGTGGACGTGATCTGTGCAATGTTGAAGCTACAGTAGTACCTCACGGCATCATATGTAGGAGTCATGTCTGCTCCCGGCCCGTCTTTGTCTCCTCTCCTCTCCTCTCCTCTCCTCTCCTCTCCTCTCCTCTCCGTCTCCTCTCAGATGAGCAGGTCAACGAGATAAGGCCATCAGATCATGTGAGTGAGTCCCGGATGTTTTGTGCAGAAGAGGGCAAGGGCAAGCACGACGAAAATGGCTGATTTGCTTATTCCGTTGCAGAAGAAGACAAGTTGTGAGCTTGTGTTGACGCTTCGGCTCCAGTCACGAAGAAATGGCCCACTTGCCGCAAACACAGACACAGACACGGGCAAACATACAAAGACGACGGCTTGGACATCTCCACTTGCCGAACGAGCCATCCAGATACGGACAATGAGCCATCGAGATGCGGACAGTGGAAGCCGTTAAGTTGCATCCCGATTCTCCTTCTTCTTCTGCTCCTTCTTCGTCGTCGTCTTCCTTCTCCTTCTCCTTCTTGAGTGTCTGCTACTCCGACCACTCATGCATATGTACCTGCTGCACTATGAGGTAGGTAGTACATTATCTGACCTTACCTTGCATACATACGTACCTTGGTATATGTAGGTACGTACGAAGGAACGCGAATTCCTGAATTCTTCAACCTCTCAAGAACCTTGCTCTACAGCTCTACAGCAGCCCTGCCGAGCTTGGCCAACGCTCAAGAGGCTTTCCCGGAATCGCATGACTGCCAAGGAATCAACTGCCACGAGAAGCCATCCACCGAGGCAGGGTTAGCATGCGATTGAAGGGACGGGTCAGTTCTGACCTCTCTCCCCATGGAATGAATCTCTTCGTCGGCGGAAGCACATACCCGCTCGATCATGTCAAAGCCTTTTTGATGCTTTTATCTCCTATTACATGCAGAACATACGCAGCTACGAGATTTCAAGAAGAGAATACCGCCGACTCGCCGTGATTGCTTCCATTCATGAGAAGAATTCGCATGTCACTGTCGAAAGTTAAAAATCCCAGCGGGGTGGTAGCTTGGCTATGCATGTCACCCGTATGGTATGGTATGCCTTGGGACTGTTCGGTTGGTCTGTTGGTTACACGCAGATATAAACATAAACGCATCAACAGCATTTCTCACGAGAAATCGACGTCGTGATACAACACCAAATGGGCCGCCTTGGGCCTCCAACGCTCGTCTTTGCACACCATTTAGCCTGGTGGTTTCGGATAGCTGCTTTTGGAAGGCCAGTAGGTCAGTACCCTCGCTGAACCTCTTGGTGATACTTTGGGCTCCATTTTATCTGTCAGAAAGCTCAAGACGTAAGTCGACGTGTACAAATGTCTCCGTCCGCCTGAAGGGATGCAGAACGGAAGAAGGCCGCTGCGCCAAAAAGACACAACTTGTATAGCACACGATTGAAAGACGAGGCCAGGGCTTGCTGCATCAACCCGGTGCACGTATCCTTTGCACTCATACATGCATGATATTCTTCTCGCCCTGGACTAGTGACATTGCGCGACTCAGATCAGGACATCAGAGCCGGGGCCCGGGCTGGCGTGTCATTCACGTTTTGACGCAGTATCTCGTGTGCGCCGAAGGTGGATCTGTGATCAAAACCTGATGAGCATGTTTGCGGCTCGTCATATCATTTCGGCTTCTATCCCTGCAGACATCCCCCCACTCGGGCCGTGAGGAGAGCAACTTTCGGGACGGAGGGGGACATGATGACGTCGCGGGCCGAGAATGCGACAGTTCGAGGCGGGAGGGTGAGGAGGAGTAGAAGCTTGGTGGTCATGCTGCCGGATTACCCTACCCGGTAGGATACGCAAACACTCGAATATTTTACTATTGGTAAGAATGAATAGAGGGGAGAAGGGGAGAGTGGCAGAACGGAGGACGACAGACGATGGACGGATATCCCCATGTGATCGATTCATCATTCCACGGTGAACGTCTGCACCTAACCACAAGAGGCGTAATTCTCCTCATTCTCCTCATTCTCCTCATGCTGGACGGCTTCCTGCTCAAGCTTGGGTCTATTTACACCGCTCTTTTGAACTCTTCAAATAAGGTCGAGTCGAGTTAGTTGTGAGTTGGTGATTCCATTCTTATATCTATAAAACGGAGTATATCCCAATAATCAGCTCTCGTAGCTCAGTTGGTAGAGCGCGGCACTAGTATCTCTGGTATATGCCGAGGTCTACGGTTCAACTCCGTACGGGAGCATTTCTTCCTTTTTGGGAGTTTCTTTTTGCATTTTTCAGTGTGCCCGATTCTCAAGAGGTCTTCTGTCTGTCTGTCTGTCTTCTTCTCATCATTTGGATCTGAAGCATCCCTATTTGGCCCTTTGATATATTTTTCACTCGGCAGTGACCTACCTGATGATATTCTCCATTCTATCCTAGATCTATCATCGACTCCTCGAAGAATGGCAAATAAGGCTGAATTGAATGAAACCTTCTATAAATTGTGAAAGGCTAACTGGAACTTGTTCCATTCCGGCGATCCAGACTAAATCACGTGCAGTGACCTCAACGCCCCGTTTTGCTGATTTTGCTGTTTATAAAGACGCATTCGGCCAATCACGACGCTCTGCGCATGAATCGGCGATGAAAAGTGAAAGTTTTAGGAAAAGGCAAAATGGCTCCAGGAGTCCAGACCCAAAGACAAAGCCGCGTAAACTGAAAATAGGGATTTGACTAATGTAAACACTTACTTTGTTTATCTCGATCCTGTTCTCATCTGTAAAATCCATACTCATGCTCATCCGATCCTCAGAATTGAACTGAGCAAGAAGAGAAGGACGACGCCTCCTTCACTCAATCAATAATCCACTTTAACTTATCGAAAAGTCACGCGCAGTCCGCAATCCGCATACGCGACGCGAAACCTGCCACTTGCTTACAGACGAGAGGAATTTCAACTAAACAAACCTGAGTCGTGCGACAGCCTCCAACATCTCCAACGCCCGCCATCTCCGGAAGACTGTCTTGCAAACCTACCAACCTGTACTCTCATCGACGCTGAAGAGACTGTGATTGCGCAGATTGATGTTAAAGGTCCGTACGGAGAATCCCCAATCGATAATCCCTTGAAAGACTTCGGTCTGCGCCGCCTCAAGGCCTGCCTGCAGTGGCGGCGCATTCGAGAGATTCCGAGACATCCTCTCGCTGCGGCTACCCATCCACTCTGCAATGCCTTAGACACGCGCGCTGACTCTCAATAGTATTGTTAGGGTCTCGAGAACACTACTGTCGGTGACGATGCCTCCTTCAGCGAAACGCACGCAGCGTGCGAAGCGCGAGCAGCCAACCACCCATTCCGACGATATGGATGCGACGTTGACATCTCCGGCACAGTCAGCGAAGAGAAGAAGAGTGAGCGCACCATTCCCCTCCTTAAGAGCAGTTGCTGATACCGCAGAAAGACCAAGGCAGAAATGAAAGAGCCTGAACCACCAATGCCAGAGCCAGCCAAACTTCCCACCTGCCAGGACGAGTTGAATATGACCGATGATGATCTTGTATCAGCCGTGTCGCAACATCTGGCCATGCCGGACGATTTCGTTCAGGTTGCCCGGGATCATGATAATCATCATCATCAAAGACAGAGCAAGAATGTTGCCGCCTACGCAAAAGTCACTGGCAAGGACTGGACATTTTATGTTAAGCGTCTCCGGACCAATATTGGACGACCGCCAGAGGGATACGTACCACCACATCAAGACGAGAATACTCCGACTACATCAGCGGTGAGCAATGAGGGCGAAGGCATGGAATTGCCAGCGGCGCCAACAGAACCAAGCAGAATCCACATTGATATTGGACCAAGCAAGTTGGTGTCTCGCCTGCACGCTGAAATATATTTTGACAGCGAGACCTCGCAATGGAATATTATCGTCAATGGACGGAACGGACTCAAGGTCAACGATCAGCAAGTGCGCCGCGGCCAGACTATGAAGCTTCACAGCGGATCAGTTATTGATATTGCCGGCGTCGAAATGATGTTTGTTCTGCCAACAGATGACCAGCGGGTTCAAATTGAAGAGAAATATCTGCAAAGAGCTGGACTAATTGCACCGGATCCCTTCAAAGACGAGCTGCCAATAACGGGCCACTTTCTTGCGGCTGCCAACCGAGCGAAGGCACTTGGAAGTCTTCATCCGACTAGCCAGCCAATGCTGGCACCAGCTCCTCCAGATTATCGAAAGCCTGACACTCCAGCTAAGCAACGAGCCAGGGGCCCTGTTCCTACTTCATCTCCTGCATTCGGGGGTATAGGGGGAACAATCATCATGAGCGCCGACACAATCGACTACCAAGACGAGTCGACTTCCCACATCAAACCTGCCTTCACCTACGGTCAACTTATCTCCCAGGCCCTCATGACCTCCGACAACGAAATGGCGACCCTCAACGACATCTACGAGTACATGAAGCGCAACTATGCCCACTATCGCCGCCCCGAGTTCTACAAAGGCTGGCAGAACTCAATCCGCCACAATCTTTCGCTCAACGCCGGCTTTAAGGTCCGTCAGCGCGGCCCAGAAGACACCGGAAAGGGCGGATACTGGTGCTTCGCGCCCGACATGCGAGACAGCATGATCTCGGATGCCTGGGGACCTAAGTCTGCGCGCAAGTCTCCGCCGAAGAGGAGGGAGAATTCGGGCACCCCAACGAGTTCTCCGGGACCGAAGGTGCAGCGGACTACGCATGATCCGGGAGACAGGGATGGAGGAAGCCCGACGAGGAGGGTCAAGAGGAGTCCAGGTGGGAGTCCGCATATGAGAGGTGTGCCATTGAAGGGACCGGCGCTGACGCCGGAGAGGTTGCAGTTGCCGAAACCGTTGCGTGATGATGCGGAGCCAGGCGACGGGAGTCCCTTGAGACGCCGTAGGGGACTGTCTGGCAACGCCATCGGATCACCAGTGCTGAGCTCGTCCTTCGCGCCGGAAGAGGGAAGCGCACTACTCACCCCGGCACCAGTACGGAAACATCCTCATCTCGCGCCGCCGAGCACCGCGCAGAGACCGAGCCAGCACATGCCGACGAGCAGCCCGGCACCGTTCTGGCGGTTTGCCGATCTGGGCAATACGCCGAGCGTGATCAAGGCTGCCGGAGGAGGCGGATATGATGTCAGTCCGCTTCGGGGGCTGGGAGGGGACGTGCCGCAGAGCAGTAGTCCGGCGCCGAGGAGGACGAGGGATAGTGTGAGCCAAGAGGCCGGCCAGGTGAAGGGGGAAGAAGAGGAGAGTGAGGGGGAGGAGCCGGCTTTCGATTTGACGAGGTAGGTTTTGCCGTGTGAAGATGGACTTCGAGGTGCATGTGCTAATGTGGGTTCAGAGGCTTCATGAAGATTAGCAAGTATCATGCTTCGGCGGGCAATGGTGGGCCGACCGCGAGCGCGAGCAAGGGACAGGCATAGTCCTGTCCTCTCATCCACCCATCGAGCGATATCTTCGGCCGCTATCTCTCGTGTCTCGCTGACGCCATGGCCTCCCACCATGGTTCCAGACGACCGGTCTGTTCGAGCCAGCGAGCAACATTTTTGGAACGTTATACCTATCATCGAGGATATCGCTATTTAGCCGCCACTTTTCCGCCTTTTCACTTGACCTCGCTGTATCATCATCTATCCGCTTTCTACCATGGCTGTTTAAGTTTAGCTCGCAGTGGCTTGTACTCGTTTTTTTTGGTCTTCACGACACCACACGCACTCGCTGCTGTCGCGTATATTGGCGGTTGCAGGCTTTTTCTGCTGGCGTGCGTGGTGTCGCTGTACTTTTACGGGGGGCGGAAAATGGGGGGGAGGGGGGTCTGATATTCTCTTCGGCGAGTCGGGGCGGGCGGGTTATTGAGCTAGCTCTCAGAGGGTCGGGCGTTTTCTGCTGCGATATGGGATGGGTTCGTGTGCAGCTGTGAGGGGATGAGGAATGCGTGCATAGTGGTTTATAGTGTCAATCAAGAATATCTGATGCATGTTTTTTTTTTTTTTTTTTTTTTTTGCTTGCCCCGTGTTCTCTTCCCCTCTCCTCTCCTGTTCCTGCGTGTGGACGCAGGAGCGAGTGCATATCTTGCGTCTCTTCGCCATGGATTGGGGATCTGGATCCTCCCCGTCCCCGTGCGACGCTTTCCAGCCATGGCTCTGGGTACTTGCTGCTTGCTGCGCTGCGCTGCTCCGCTCCGGTGCCGTGCCGTGCGGAACAGAGAAGGAATTGTGGGATCTCCGGGCGTCGCTCGATGCCATGGTTCGCTGGGATAAGAGTACCGCCAACCATCGTTAGGGGACAATGTCAATGGGACGGGGGAGATTGTGGGACTGGGATGAGTGACTGGGCGGCTGCTGCGTCTATCTGGATGGGCAGGGAGGATGCAGAGGATGACGGACAGATGCTGCGGGCAGATGGTGGATAGATGAATGTGCTTTAGTTTGGATTGGGTTTGCACAGTGGCTCGCTAGATACTCTATGTTCTATGTGTATTCCGATCATGGATTGGCCTTGAGCAGCCGGCTATGCATGACATCTCGACATCTCTCGTAATTCTTGCAAGAACTTTTCGTGAGCGCCGTTGATCCTCACCTATGCTCGTGTAGTCAGCCCCGGAATGCGCATAGGTATATCTCGGCGCCTGCTTATTTCAGCATCTGTGCTGCCGGTAGCCTACATCCCAAGGCGGACGTCCTCTCACCCGAGCATACTCTCAGCCACAACCCCCTCGGCACCGCTCGCCCCATCGTCACCTCTCTGCCAGCCAGCCATCGCGACCTCTTCTCCCTCCAAGCCCGCTCGACTCGATTATGCGCTCCCTCCCTTCCGCCCTCACCCCCTCACCACACATCCTCGGGCCTAACCTCAAACCCCTCCCCCCCCTCCCTCACATGCCTCCTCTCCACATCCCTACTCAGCGGCTTGCGCATATCAAACGCGTCCTCGCCGGCCCCCGGCTCCGCGCCGGGCGCCGCATTGTCGCTGTAGTACTGCACGACGCGGCGGAAGACCGAATACCCCAGGCCGCGGTACAGGCCGATGGCGATGGCGTTGCTGGCGCGCACGAACAGGTCGACGAAGTAGGCGGCGCTCTCGTCGCCGGCGCGCTCGAGCGACTGCGAGAGCACGCGCGCGAGCCCGAGGCGCCGCGCAGACGGGCTCACGGTCAGCGCCGTGATGTGCGCGTGCCAGGGCAGCGAGTGCGGCGTGTATTGCAGGTAGGCCGGGGAGGCCTCGAGTTTGCCCATTACTGTGAGGGCGGGTTAGCGCGAGGGGGGAGGGGGGGCGAGAGCGGACGGACTGTAGCCGTCGATGGAGCCGGAGGGGCCTTCGGCGACGTTGAAGAGGTCGGGCCATTTGGCGAGGTAGGAGAAGTAGAAGTCGAGGCCGTAGGTTTCGGTGAGGGGGTCGAGGTTGGTGGAGTTGAACTTGAAGACGTCCATGGCTTCGAAGGGGCGGATGGATGTCATTTTGGCGGTCTATTGCTCTTCTGGCCTTGCGGCGTATATGGAAGGAGATGAAAGATTGACCCGTGAGAGGAGGAGGAGTGGAGATATTCGGAGGAGATGTGAAGTGAAGGTCGTGGTGGGGGAGTGTTTCGGTGTTTTTGGATAATTATTTGGCGGACGTCGGCAACTTCTCACTCAAGCTCCGATCACCACTCACTGTTCGTTTGCATCCAACCACAAAGGCCGTTTCAGAACAGCCACCGCTCATAACAAGCTGCCAACAGCTACACTTTCCTATATCCTTTGAATCACTGCATTTAAGCCTCTTGCTACCGTCGATACTGTCTTCACTTACTCGTTCTTTTATATTCAGTCCGTATTTTATCCTCATTCACCTCGTTGCTACGCTCGCATTGTCGCAATCTCGCCAATCAACAAATTCCACGGATCTACTTCGTATCAATATCAAGCTGCTATATATGCCATGAACTATAATCACACTTACAAGCATCGCCGCACCGACCAGACATAAACAAACGCAACTCGAAACCACCTCTTTGTTTCCTCCAACCAGCACCTGTCAAGAGTAATACACGATCAAGGCATATTCTACGCCGACACCGCCGTCAACAACAGGAGTTACGAGCACTATCGACTCGCACATGTGCCAACGCCCACGGCCACGCCCACATCAGCGCCCTTCCCGCCCTCCAGTCACCAGCCCTTGAGGCTCCCATCCCCGATCCCTCAATCCCTCCACAATGCCCTCCTCGCCACGCACGCCCGCCCGCACACCGGCCCACAGCCGCCAACCCTCAGCGCTCGAAATCTCCTTCTCCCCGGCCTCCTCGCCCAACGCCTCCTTCTCGCGACGTCAATCCTCCGCGTCGCACCGCTCCAAAGCCTCCATAAGCAGCATCCACACCCCGTCAACGCCCGACCGACGAAGCCTCCTCCGCTCCGACTCCCTGAACGATCCCCTCTTCTCCCCCGCCGGGCCGCCGGCGAACGGGCTCGGGAATCTGGCGGATGAGCTGGCGGACGCGTGGGCGAGCGACGACGAGGACGCGGAGGTGGACATGAATTTCCAGAGTCTGGCGGCGGACTTGGCGGAGGTGGACTCGGAGGGGGAGGAGCTGCAGAAGAAGGAGAGTCAGAAGCCAAGGGAGCGCGATAGTGGGGTTTCGGTCTCTGGGTCGCCGAAGGAGAATGTACAGAAGAGTCTCACGCCGCCGAGCCGGCATAGAAGGACGGGGAGTGAGTATGACGGGAGCGATTATGGGAGTTCCTCGGACGTGGACGAGGCTGGCCTGGCGCCTGGCCTGGTCGCCAGGATGGACGCGGTGGAATCCCTCGCGCGACGAGGCATCGAGGACAACGGCGGAACGCGCGACGGAGTGGTCAAGCGCCTGGTAGAGGGCCTCAAAGACCTCGGCGGCCAAGGCGGCGTCGAGACCGGAGCGACGCGACTAATCACCGCGCACACAGCCCTCTCGACCCACCTCCTCCACCAAACACGCACCTTACACTCTCTCACCTACCCGCTCTTCAGCCCCCTCAGTATCCCTCCCGATCCAGAAACAATCGAGGAGCTCCTCCCCGTACTTCTCAGCCTGGGGGATTACATGCCCCGAGCGTCTCGCGGGAGTCTGGATAGTCTGACGGGCCTGCATGCGGTGACGGCGGAGCTCGTGGAGAGTCTGACGAGTCTGTCGGATAGTCTGCATATGTCGCGGCAGACGACGACGATTGCTTCCAGGCGGCTCAAGTCGGCGCGGGAACTGGTGGAGGAATTGCGGAAGGAGGAGGAGAAGAGGGAGGAGGGCGAGAGGTGGCTCCGACGCGGGAATTGGGGGGAGCGTCTCGGGAGGAGGGAGTGTGCGGGCGTGTGTAGGGATGTGGTGGGAGGGTTTGAGGAGGTGTGCGAGGGATGGAGGAGAAGGTTGGTTGCCATGGGCGATGGCGTCGCGATATGATGTATAGAGGGATGAAGGAGCGGTTTTGGATCGGAAGATGGCGGAGGAGTGGAGACAGGCATTGTATACATCATGTTTGAGGGCGTTAATGGGAGATACCGATTCAGATGGCAAGGGCGGCTAGAATATTGTTGTAATAGACGCAACGAATGAGAGATGACATCCAAGATTCCACATGGGAATGTTAGGACTAGATTGCGAGTGCGAAAGGGTGATGGGGATGCTGATCTGGTAGACTTGCTCGTAGTGGGTTCTAAAAGCTGTTCAGGGATGATGAACGTAGCTAACTTCGCGTCTTTCAGCTCCTGCTTCTGCTTCACAGAACCATGCATCTTGTAAAGAAAGTGCCTTGTGCACATTCACCTTCTCAAACTACAGACCATAGTACAACAGCCTGGAGGTGACGAGTAGCAGCAAAACCCATTGATTTAGTAGTCCCAGAACCAGGTTCATATTGCTTTCGAATACATTTCTTTAACGCTCGTACTTGAGCTGCATTTAGGGCCTTATTTTGACCTCTACATGTCGTGTTTTGTGGCTTCTTGTCGCGTCGAATTGAAGCTTCAAGCTTGTAAACTATTAGGCTTTAGACCAGAAACCCGAGCTGTGGTATATTCTTTCAGTCCTGTCAGTCAGGCGGACTTTTTCCAACTCCAAGCATTACAGCAGAGCTATTGAAACGTAGAGGAAGGCCGCCTGCGACTCCAAGGCTGTGCTCTCTCTGCTCCGGCCACTTTGGCAGCCGCGCACTGGTCTACGATGTTGCGACGCAGGTGAAGACGGGAGTAGCTGCTTCAAACTCATTTTCTTCTGTCTTCACAGGCCTGTAACCGCCATATCTTCTCCATGCTCTCTCTCTCTGTACCTGCATCCTCTCCTCTGCCCACGCAGAATCTCCATACAGAATCAGAGAATCTCCACAGAGTCGTAGTTTCTCGGTCTCCCTCCATACCCCGTTCTCCGACAAACCCCCTCTTCACGCGCAAGTCTCTTCTCAACTCCCATCTATAAATCCCCTCCCGACGTCCCGCTCATCACCCACAAATCCAAACTGACGGCATATACCCACTACATGTGCTGAGCGAATCCACCCCTCCCTCCGTCTTTCCCATCTCAGAACCCCAGGCCCCAGCCTAAAATCTCAACATCAAAACTGAGCGTTCTCCCTCCCTGCTGCCATCACCAATAGCATTCCCACCGCATCCATTCTTGTCCTCACGACTGTCTATACTGATGGTATACCCATCGTTCTCGTTCCTGCACGATCTCTTGATGTCGTTTGCACCTCGCGCGCCTCCAGCTCGCACAGACTACAATCTATCTATCTTTCCAAATCCCTCTCGGCGGCCACTCACTCATGCGTGCATCCTGGACGATTCGGCAGAGCAACGCGCACATCCTTTCCGTGTCGTATGCGCTTTGTGATCACCTCGATGACTTTTTTTTTTTTTTGAAATCCGTCATCGAAGACTTTAAACACCCATCATATCCCGTCCAGTCAGTCTCGCCACTCACATCCACAATCACATCAGCAAGGACATCAGAAGTAGAGCGTGGAAGTCCCTCATATAGCCACATCCTGCCATCTTCTAGCCCCCCCTAAAAGGCTCATAGCTAGACTAGCGTATCTGGCGAAGAAGAGTCTTGTTCCCATCCCATATAAAACCATCATTGATACAACGCTGTGCCCCCCCTCAGAAGGGACTCGCTAATGCCCCCTGCCCTCGGCCCAAAAAACTCCAGAGCAAGCAAGAGATCTCCGCTAAAGTCTGCAACTTATTCCAGCAATGCTAGCCATCCCCTCCCCCAAAATAACGCCAGCTATGCAAATAATGCCAGTTGTTTTCGTCCCTTCGTGATTTGTTTCCCCTCAACGCCTCCCTCCTATATCTCCCCAAATATCCTCATCCCATCATCATCATCATCATCATGCTCGCTCGACCCCGCACAGCAAACGGCATCATCTGATAACGCTCCACTCGGCCAACTTCCCCGTCCCTCCCTCACCGTCCTCCCCCCTCACCCCCGCCTTCTTCGGAAACGCATTCCAGAACCTGAGCGTCTCATCCCCGGCCCCCGTCACGATAACCCTGCCGTCCGGACTCATCGCAAGGTACAGCACTCGGTACGTGTGTCCCGTCAGACTGACCACTTGCGTCATGGAAGGGTACTTCCACACCACGATCTGGTTCTGGCTGTATCCGTGCGTCGACACGATCTCGTTCGAGTTCTTGCTCCACGCCAGGTTGCACACCTGCGAGCCCGTGTCGATCTCATTGATGAGGCCGCCCGTGAGCGTGTTGTGGAAGATGATTCTCCTATCCGCTGTCCCGCCGCCAGACGCGAGCAGCCCGCGCTGGTGAGGCGACCAAGCGATGGCCTTGACGGCTGCATTGTGCTCGCTAAACTTCCAGAGCGGTGTCTCGGAGAGTTTGTCCCAGACGAGGAGTTTATTGTCGTTTCCACCCGACGCCAACTGTCCGTCTTCTGCATTCCACCGCAGCCCGCAGACTTCCTGTTTATGGCCCACGAGCTTGCGCAACCACTGCTCCGGCTGCCGCACGTCGCGGTGATAAATGAGGCGGTCTCGGGATCCAGAGGTCAGGATGTGATCGTTCCAAGCTAATGCACCGACTCTTGCTGTGTGACCAGTCATTGTGCGTAATCTGCGCGTTCGCGTTGCATCCCAGATCTGTACGAAGCCCTTTCCCGTGCCGATGGCGATGTGCGAGCCGCGCTGGATCCAGGAGACGCTGGTGACGATGTCATCTTCGAGTTCGCAGAGTTTATTCACTCGTTGGGTTTCTGAATTCCACATATACACACAAGAGCCGAGCCCGACGCCAAGAATATCGCTGCTGCCCCAATCGACAAGGTTGAGGTAGAAGTCGTCTGCCAGATCCGGTGCGTCGAGGACCTTGTAAGGAACTTTGTTCACAGCTCGAGGTTGTTTTCGTGGACTTAGGAGCATATGCTGACTGCTAAGTCGGACAGGAGAAAGGCTATATATTTCGGAACGTGAGTTCAGATTAGGTCCATGTCTGCTTTGTGGTGTTCTAGATGGTGTAGGATGTCCAGCTATGTGTGTATGATGCCTTGGAGACATATATGTAAAAAGGTTCTTGTGAGGAGTAGATGGTGTCATGGAGCTCGGCAATGATGAGTTGGAGCCGTTATTAGGAGGAGTATGAGATCGAGTAGGGTCATGAACGGTTGTAGATGTCGAATGTAGTGTTGCGTCAGGTGACAAGTTAGGGGGCGTAGGCTGAGGTATTGAAGTATCGAAAATCTCAGCACGCAGAAGCGTTGAGAATGTCCGATTCGCTTCTTCAGCTAGATGGGGTGTTAATATTCTTAACCAATCCGTGGAGAACGGAAATACTCACTCTTCTGGAAGTGCAGTTCACCATGTGGTGTCCGTTTCTTAGCTTTCGAGGGAGTCGCAGGGGAGGCATCGTCGTGAAGTAAACTAAAGCTGGCCTGTAGATCTTGCCCTTCTCGATTTGGAATGAATCTGCGAGAGATGGTTAATAAACTGCCTTCATAATTGTGACAAAGAGAACAGCTTTGACATCCAAGATCCTTAATCCTCTGCAGATCGACCTGTCTCAGCCAGCCAACGATGGGGGGGACCTCATGTCACTCTCTGTGCTCCGATCTGCATCTCCCTCTCATACAAACTGACAGTATGATATAAATCGAACTCACCTATCCCCATAGACCCTCTGCCTCTTCCTACTCGGACTCCCTCCAGGCGTGATGTCTCTTGACCTCCCGCCCTCCTCAAACTCCTTGAAAAGCGCCTTGCTCAACGCATTCGGGTCCAGTGGTGCCGGCGCACTTGGTGTTTTTGACCTCGCGCGTCCACTATTGATATTCGCATTCTGCGTCGCCCGTCTTGTCCTCTCGGTCACAGGCGGCGGCGTCACATTTCCAGGTACCTTCTCCAACGGCGGCGTATTCAACGAGTTGCGATTCATTTCGATGTTCGGTCTCGAAGCGTCTATCGCAGCAATATCGGAGGCTTCGTCGCTGGGTCCCATACTTGCCATCAGCGTCGCAGTTGCAGATCGATGATGGGATGAGGTTGTCGAAGGTCTGCAGCAAAGCGATCTGCAATATTGAGGAAGCGTAGTCGCCTGAAGCACAAGATCGACTGAGCTCCTCCTCTGATACTACGACCTTGCCGTCGTCCTTTGATTGTCCCTGCCGTCGCGGTGGCTGTCGCAGTCGCAACTCGAGTCGCAAGCAATCCGCTCGGTCTCCAGGCCAGCGATGTTTATCGGGGCAGCTCCACCTCAATCGAAGATCCCAAGGTTGCCTCACGTCGGTCGCCCAAGCTTCAGTCTTTCTCTGTCGCAACAATTTCCGAGATTTTGCAGATCAAATGGCCGAGTATACTTCCAGCTAGCAGCTATACCAGAAGCCTGCTCCACGCACGAGTTGGCCAGATGTTGTTGTTTTGAGGTGTCGTCGCGCTGGTCGCTCAATCGTGATAATAATGCTAATCGATGGATGGTAGGGGCCGCGCTAAGCCTTTTGCGGTGGTTGGCGAGTATTCCTCGATTGCAGGTCTGATTCAGCGATATATCGATATATGCAAGACGCAAGATGCAAGATGCAAAAGAATGAATGGATGACCGCCGTGGTCTTGGGGAAGTTGATATTCAGGAATTGTGATATGCTTGCAAAATATACAGCAGTGAAGATTGAAGGGTTGGAGTTGTTCACGCAAAGGTCTATTCTGCTGCTAGCAAGCAAATGCTGCTGGGAGCAGCGACTGACGCCCAAGCTAACAATACTTACTGTATGTACGTACCATTTCCACCTCGCCCTTGCCTCACATCGCAAAACCATAACATCAAAACATCAAAACACCAAAACACCACGTCGCGTCCTCCTTATACTAACATAACCTCTCCACTTCCCTCTCGAGCCCTCATCTGGCCTCTCCTCCTCCTCGCCACGCCGTATCTGGAGCCAAACGCCAGCCCAAGGTCTCCTCATGGCCGCTGTTGCTCTGTTTGTTATGCCTCCGATGCGTCGCGCCGACGCGAAAGCGGCCGCGCTGAATGGCTTGCGTTTGGCGTCAGGGGGTGGCTTAATGCATTGATTGGCCCGGGCGCGTAGAATGGTTCACGACCGTCCGCGACCACGCGTGGGGAAAGGCGGCTCTGTTGTCCGGCGAACAATGAGGTGGAGAAGAGGTGGGTATGTAAGTCAATATATTGTGCATCGTCGCGCATTATGCTTGCTGCGCAAACGAGTGACAGGAGTTATGGTTGGATGGCCAGAACTCGACGAAAAGAATATTTCAGTCGTATGCCATGTATTTTCTTAACACGAAATGCCACTGAGTCTAGTACTCATAATGAATACTGCTACTTCCTTCATTCGTCGTTGATGACCGTTTGGGGAAGATAATTCAGATGATATACATATTTATATGTCCTTCAGCAACCGCAACAGACGATATATTTCCTTTCTAAGTGTCATAGTATTCATATGTCTACTTCAAATCCAACGCCTGCTAAAGTGTCATCGTACCCAACCTCTTACCTTATTATTCAATCAAGATGCATCTCAGCCGCCCTCTCCTTCATCAACAAGCCCTCATTCTCCATTTCCTTTTCCCTCTCATCCCTATCCAGCGCTCTCTCCATCTCATCCCCTGTATCCTCTGTATCCGCGGGCCCCTCCCCCTCTTTTCTGGTCTCATCAGCCTCAGCCTCCTCATCCCTCTCCGCCCAATCTGTCTCCTCATCTGTACTCCCCACCCCGGTACTCTCCCCATGCTGCCCATCCCACTTCCCCTTCCACAACTTTTTCATATCATCCTCGCTAATAATACTCTCAATACTCCCCCTCCTCACATGCGTCCTCGTCTCCATCCTCCCTTTCTCCACCGCCCGCTCCACCTTCATCCGATTCCCCAGATACATCAGTTTCGGGAACACGCTCTGCTGTCCCACGCTGAGCATATACGCCAGCCGGTTCGGATCCGGATCCGACAGGATCCGGACAAAATCCGTAGTCAGACCTCTCGGCCACACTGTGATTGTGCCCGAGAACTGCTGCAGCCACACCTGGCTCCAATCCTGCCCCAGCGGCCGAGGCAGCAACTCCAGGTGCCGTACGACTTTAAGCCACTTTGTCAGGTCGAGCTTGAGGTATTGCTCGGTGGCAGAGCCAAGGAAACCGCCCCGCCAGCCGCGGCCTTTGCGATGGGTGACGGGCTCGCCGATGGTGCCGCGGGAAGAGAAGAAGAAGAGGTTGATGTGCGGGTTTACTTGGGAAACGATGCTGAAGTTGACATTGAAATGGAGATTCAGGGCGCGGAGAGGAATGTCAGTGCGGAGCGAACCGTCTTTCCATTTGTGGCCGAAGGAGTAGGGTGCTAGAGTGCCGTCGCCCAGTTTGGTCATCAGCACGACGGGGTTGAGGATGCCAGGGACGGCGGCAGAGGCGAGGACTGCGGACCAGATGACGCAATCGGGTGAGGTTAGATAGTTGAGTAATAATGTCGGTGAGTGTGGGTCGGCTGGGATACAAGAGACGTTCAGTATCCTACCAGTGCGTTCATATGCCTCTCGGAATGTCAGAGAGCCGCGTGTGAACCAGCTGCAGCGGCGGGCCCAATCAACGGAGTCGAATCGAGCTCCAGTCTTCCACCAACGAAAAAACCATGTGGAGAAGGGCTCGGAGCAGGCGTCAATCTTGACGGCGAGAGCCGGAACAAGAAGAGCTTTGAGCTCGTCATTTGTGCGAGTTGCGGTGAGGGCAGCGACTAAGGCGCCGCCAGATGTGCCGGTTATAACGTCTGGAAGAAGATCGGCATCGAGCAGGGCTTTAACCACACCGAAATGGTAGTATGCGAAGGAAGCTCCACCGGAGAGACAAAGGGCTGTGCGACCGAAGTTGGTGTACATGTACTTGAAGGTCGCTCTCTTTTCCTCTGGAGATAATTGCTTGGTCTCTGCTAATGTTCGGACCCCTTTCTCAACTGCAATATATCATGTCAGCTTGTGCTCTGCTCGCATTCGCATTCACTCAAAAATCGACTTCTTGCGAGGGAGAAGAATCTCACCTTCGTCAATAAACTCCTGCACCAAGTTCTTAGTCCCGTAATACGTCTGGGAATATAACCTCGAACTCTCGACGCCCACAAAGTTATTCTTCACACAGGCCCGCACCAGGGTCTTCAACTCCTCAATTGGCCTCGTCCTATAATTCCCGCTCCCCTCCTCTCCAAACTTCTCCTCCGTCTCCGCCCTCCTCCTTTGCTTTCTCAGACTCTCTAGCACTCTTCTAATCGTCTTATGATCGTAATACGCGAACTCGTCTTCTTCTTTCCACTTATCATTCCCAAGAAATGCATCCATTTCCTCGGCCACCTTCACCCAGTCCGCATAATTCGTCGTAGCCAGCATCTGCTTCCGGATTTTACGCCTCGTGCCCCGCCACGCAACGAAGTGCTCATAGAGCCAAATATACAATCGTGTCGAGAGATACGATATCCCCAGGCCACACACCCACAGCGTCACCACAAAGAGCATCGGCCATTTCAGCAGCGAGTATAAATATCCTTCCCTCGTCTCATCCGTCGTCCTCCTTGTGCCCTTCCGTTTCCTCGGTCTCTTTCCCGTCTTCCCACCCTCCTTCCTCTTAACCCTCTCATGCACCGGCGCCCAATCATTCTTGCTCGTAATAAACAAGCTGGCCTGACTGCCCTTCCGATGCGCTGCTTGGTTCTTCTCTCTGAGGCTCGCAAAACTCGCGTTCGTGCCCTGTCGCTCTAAACTAGGGGAATTCACGCCGTTCCCGAGTATAATGCTCGCGTCGTCGCTGATAGGCTCGAGATCTGGAGCTGCAAGAGCCGCTGCAAATGCTGCTATATCTTCTTCGGAGACGAATTGTCTGTAGCAGTCCGGCAAGAGGGAGACATCGTAGCCCTCCTTCGAGTCCGGCGACGGGCCGTCTGTCGCCTTGCGTAGGTCCGCCATCTCTCTGTGTTCTTGCGTAATTTGATGCAGCTGATGCAATCGTGACTTCTTGTCTATGAGTCTATATGCATGTTCGAGGCAATAGCTCTTTAAAATAGCCGAAGTCGCTTTTGATTTTGATGGGATTCGTCGTGTTTTTCTTTTGTAGCAGCTGGTTTTGCGCCGCGGTTCGAGTGGCGATGAGGTCACCGCTCAACATCGGCCTTTAAATGTGGGAGCTGTCACCTCGCTGTCAAGTCGCTGTCAAGCCACTGTCAACCCACTCTGTCCACGCTATGTAAGGCACTTGGTTAATGCAATCTGTGGGGTTCCAACGTTTAAAACTGTGCAGGTGTACATATCAAAATTTATATAAGCAATGGTAATGATGGCCAAATTTGCAAGTTCCACCAGTTTTGTCTAGTCCTCGTTCTTAAGTAGGGATAGAATGACTTTAAGTTGAAAGCTTATCATTCGATTCTCTTCATATAGACGCAGGCTGGAACGAAGCATATGAATTCCTCGCAGAAACAGAGCAAACTGGTACATCCATTGCAAAACTCCTCTTATGATATACTTGTCCAAGACGAATCCTCCCCATTCTCCTCCGTGGCCACTGACCACTCCTCTCTCGCTTCTATAATCTCCGCGGCCACCCCCGTCCTTCCCGTGTCATTTAAACGTACTGTGACAGCCACCTGATAGCCTCTCCGTAACCTGTAGAATATCAGAAATCTGCATAGCCTCCTTAACATATGAACTGATATGCCTACCTTGTCTCATAACGACCGAACACATAAAGACCTCAATCGGCCTAATACCCTCAAGTGGGACCTTGCCCTTTCCAGTTGTCTGGTACAAACCGAGTTGGTGTCTGAGCTCATCCTCCGAAACCGCATCTGGGTGATCGATCTTGTTGCCTAGAATAACGAATGGGACCTTTTGGAGCTCCTCCATGGAGAGAAGAGCATCGAGCTCAGCCTTGGACTCGGCGAAACGCTCATGATCCTTGGCATCGACGAGGAAGACGATTCCGGAGACTTCTGGGAAGTAATCCTTCCATAGACGACGAGCTGTGAGATAGATGTGTAAGCTGGTGCAATGTGTGCGTGATAGAATTGGGGAATCGGAGGAGTACCTTGCTGATGACCGCCCAAGTCGAATGTTGTGAATTTGACGTTACCGATAGCGAGTTCCTCAGATGCTATTCTATTGTTAGAACATTTATCCTTTACTGCCATTATAATTGCTCTTACTCGGATGTAAAGTCGGCTGGAGAATCGCAACTCTGTCGTTCTGTGTTCACAGCGCATGTCAGCTATCGTCCTTGACCATCCCAGTTACACGGATCCAGCAACTCGATGTCCTATTGCCGCAGTGATGTTCGAGTATTCGTATTCCATACCTTCAGCATGTGTAGTAACGTCGTCTTTCCGGCATTATCGAGTCCAAGGAACAGGAGCTTCGCGTGCTTGTTGAGGAGGCCCAACGAGGACAGGACGTCCCAGACTGTGATAAACACAAAATCAGTATATTTTCACAAGGACAACCATTACTTGAAACTGCACATACACCAGTTGATCATCCACATCTTGAAGAGTGGTTGTAGGTATTGTGAGATAGGGTATCTATGTTGAAGCGGCTGCTGAGGGCAACTTGTTCTCGTCGGCTTCATACAACGACGTCAGGCAAGCATTAAGGCATGAACTCTCCATCCTCAGGCTAAAAGATACTCCGCCGTCCATGAATCACTGGCCAAATCACTCCGTAGAGTACACCGGTACGATACATGTGAAATAGCGTGAACGAACAATATTTATGGCTCTATGGTCAGGAGATAATTATCGGTAAAGACTAAATTCCGATTTTCTTTTTATTCTCGAACCTTTGGCTTGTCGCCAGATGAAATAACTATACTTAATTCCGAACCAGCCCGAGTATAACTTGAAGACCCAAGCACCCGAACTCCACGCTCTATGTACCGTACCATATTCCCGACGTAATGACAGATACCGAACACATTTGTACAACAGATAATAGTTCTCGTAAGCATGAGTGCTTGAGCTTAACAGACCCTGACGCCACATATATCAATATTGTGGCTGTCGAACTTCGCTCTCCGGCCAAAGTAAGCCCTCATCATATCTTCAACAAAGGTGCGATCACAGGCACTCCATTCATCCAGGCCCATCCGCGTCATATCCGCCCTGCTGATTAATATCGTTGATCCTTCATCATCTTCTGGTCTATCTCCTAGTCTTAGTGGGGTATCATCATCCTCATCAGAGTCGGCAGCATCGACAATATCAGATAATGTAGTGAGGATGAGAGTCGTTAATCGGTGAAAGTAGGCAATAATGGCCAATTCCTTCTTTGCGCTTGGATCTGAACCGTCTGATCCTATCTTAGCACTGGAAAATGTCCGCGTTCGTGAACTGCGAGGCGCTTGAGGCTCAAGCGAGAGTCCATCAAGTAAGGAGTTATCGTGATCAGTCTCATCGGTGAGAGCAATGCTACCCTCGCCAGCTGAAGCCCACCATAAGAAGCCTGTGTAAGCGAGGGCCGTCCAGGATAGGGGCTCGACTATGGCATCTGTATCTGGCAAACTGGACATGGGAGATTCGGGAACAAGAGCATCCACCAAGGATGTGCTTGTTGCAGATCTTCGAAGTCTTCCTCCGTTCTCGTTTCTTTCCAGGGGAGCGCCTTGCGGTTGAACGCTTGCTCTCGAGAGGCCCCAAATCAGACTCCTGTAGCGACGAAGATCACGCTGAGTGGCTTTCATGTGGTTCTCTCGGGGCAGTTGGACATCTGGCCAGATTTTCTGTGCCGAATCCTGGGTATGCGGGAGTGGCATTGTGATTAGCATGTCGTAGAGTTTGTCTTTCATGGCGAGAATGCCATCGGTGGTACAAGCTATCCAACCGCGGCCAAGATCTTCATCTTCCTCTGAGTCGTCGCTAACTATCGCTTCTGGTTGTAACGAAGCTCGTAAATCTTGCTCGAGAAGAGGTATGTCGTGGACACCAATGTTGAAGAATGGTCGAAGGCGTTGTGATGGTGCGTTGGGACTTATGAGGTTGGAGACGGCAAGAGGGATATTAGAAATAACAGACAGATCATAAACTGTACATTTGTTAGCTTGACACTTCTGATACCGAGGATCGCAAAGAGTTACCGAAATCGCAGGTTTGCTGGACAGGGGCATGACAGGAAATCAGAATGCGTTTCCGCAGTAAAGCAGTTCGATATATAGGGAATATAAGAGGACCAAATGTATCCAGCAATGCCGATAAACTCCATGCGGGATGATGCAAAGAGAGATTGTGTCCTGGTGGGATCAAGGTCGTTCCATCTGATGCTGAACGATTTCTCGTATGCCCAATTGGTTTTGAAAATCCATTCGATACTGGCTTGAACATCAAGCTCGAAGGTGAGTCGAGAGATTCGACAGAGTGCGCCGGGCCTTTACCATCTTGGAGTTTATGCAAAGTCCAATAATCGTCGAGTAGTGCCATGTCGGGAGATTCAACGGCAAGCTTTCTGAAATATACGTTAGAAGCCGTCCAGCCATATCATGCACGAAAGGGACATACTCAGCAAAGGCCTTTAGATTTTCAGCATGTTTCCAGCTTCTCCCTAATCGTCCATAACTTAAAGGAACCAGCACACCCACAGCTATCATGCGCGCATTCCTCGCCTCCTCTGTGGCAGCTACGCTGATGAAAGCGCTGAGCCCCGCATGCTTGCCATGCACAAAGTATACGAGGTCCTCCTTCACCGTGTGCAGGCCAGACGGCAAACTCTTGTACTCGACGTCGCCCTCCAGCCCAATGCCAGGCAATGCCCGCTTCCAACTTATCGCATAGCCCGTCTTAACATCGAAGCGGATGAGGAAGAGCGCCGAAATAAACGGCAGGTTTGAGACCTGGCTTTTGGGCACATCCAGCCTCATAGGCTCATGACCTCGGCGGAGAGCAGCCATTCCGGTGTCAGGGACATCACAGTCCTCCAAGTCGGGAGATCTGCTATCGAGCGATTGCTTCGCCGTGTCTTGAGCCTCCGATCCTCTCCGGATGAACCATCCCGCGAACCTCCATCGGTCGTCAGCCGAAGCCTCTCCCAGCCAGCCAGCCAGCCAGCCAGCCACAGCGAGTCGGAGGAATATCCCGCTAGTGCCGGTTCTCTGGGACAGGGGGCTATGGAGTCGCCAACCTTAATAGAACAGACGAGCTCATCTTCATCCCTTTCTCTTCTTCATGCTTCATTATTTCCCCTTTGGACGCTTATTGCTTCGGGAAACGCACATCCGAGGGTGTCTTGATGTAGGTTGATATCTCTTTGATTTGCTTCATTCACCTTTCTTTACTCCTTTCACCATGCCATGCGACGCTGAGCATGCCTGTCTGTCATTATACATTTACCCCTGGTCGGCAGCGGTTCTCCGCAAAGTTGCTCGGTCAGGAACGGTGACTGTACCTGGCTTCACGGCATCAAACAATGTCAACAACCTCTCCGCATGATCCGTCGGTAGGCCCCTCCGCTACGTATCCGGACTCCTAAGCTATGCCAGGCTGCGAGCATCTTGAGCCAGATTGCTTGATCACCAGTCTGACTGCCGGACCGTCAATATCTCCAATTATCCGGAAATGCGGGCATTTCCGTCATTGGGTCAAGATATTGGCCATATAGTATCCCATACTCAATGGCGGTTAAGCAATGGCACGCAGGTAACGTGGTTTATATATTTCTCAATATCTCTTATAGTTTTAATACTTCTCGTCGCATCGCCGACCCCAGATTCTCTTGGTTACCATACTTTCTATATTGGATCGCCAGGGACGAGGCCTCAATATTGAGATCAGCCTGTACAGGCGAGCGTACGAATGACCAATAGTTACTCTGCAGGATATCCCGATACGGACTCGAACGTTGGTTCTCGCCACACATGAGATGAAAGGATGCCAGATGGGTCTGTGGAGCAACGCAGGAGGAGAGTCCAAGATAACTATAAATCAGACCCTGTGCCGCTCATCGAACCCAGATGTTGATCCCTCTTGCCAGTCTCAGACGAATCATATTTCCCGGCCATTTCAAGATCTCCACAATGTACAACCTCAAAGTCATCGCCATTGCCCTCGGGCTTCTCTCCTCAGGAGTTGTCGCCCAAGTCGACAACGTCCAGTGCTCCTCCCTGAAGGCTATCGCCTCAGCTGGCTTTCCTGACTCCTCCTCCCTCTCCGCTTTCTGCACCAGTGCGCTTTCCTACACCGTTCCACCGTGAGTTCCTTACCTCTCTCCACTCCCTCGTCGCCCCTAACCTCTCCTCAGTGCCGTGACCACCACCAAGACCGCGTCCGCCTTCGTCACCATCACCAAAGTCTCCACCGCGAAGGCCACCTCGTCCGTCCCTCCCTCCCCCATGCATCCCCACCTCCGCTAACCAACCCCAGAACCTCCGTCGTCACCGCCACCGCCACCGTCACCCAACTAACCACCATCTTCGGCAAGCGCGAGGCCCTCCCCGAGCCCGCCGACGGCAGCGCCTTCACCCCCCTCGAAGCGCGCCAAGCCCTCGGCGGCCTCCCCCTCCCGCTGATCCAACAACTCTGCGACTGCCTCCTCGTCGCCAAGCCCGCGACCCCGACCCGCACGCTGACCCGCACCAACTCGTACACCAACAGCCGCACGCTCACCGTCACCTCGACGACCACGACCTTCACGACCGCCAGCGCCACCAGCGCGCTCCTCACGACGACGACGGTGCCGCCCGCGGCCACGACGACGTTGGTCGCCACGCCGACGGAGATTAGTTGGGATGGGCTGTGTGGCAGTGAGGGCGATGGGGCGACGTGCAAGGGGAGTGTGTTTGGCAGGTGCTGTAGCAGGTTTGGGTATTGTGGGGACGGTGACGTGTATTGTGGCACTGGGTGCCAGCGGGAGTTTGGAAGTTGTAACTAGGTTACGTACGGGTTTAGAGGGGAGGGCGGAGGAGGATGAGAGGAAGAGGGGAGACGACGAGGGCGGCAGAGTAGTTGTGAGGAGGACGGAGGAAGAGGCGGAGCTGTTTGGTTGCGTTCGTTTGGTAGTTGCGAGATATAGGAAGGTTGGACGGTTTGGAGCAGATAGTTTGAAGTGAAGAGAAGAGTATGAGAACGTTTATCCATGAATTTCGATTTGAATATCTTTGTGACTGGTATAGCAACATCTCTAATCTAAATACGGTTGAGAGATTGACTTACTTCGACAACGGTTTGTGGGCCGTTCTCCTTCTTTTATGAGTTGCCTTGCAGCAACACTCACTTGTCTTTCAACAAGCTTTACGATGCTGGAGTACCGTGAGCTATAAGACTTGGCAGCTGCATGGAATAAATAACTCCCTCCGATGTCCCCATGACCGAAGTAGAGCTCAAGAATTGCATAAGAAGCAGAGTAACAGCAGCTCTTCGTCGTGCACAGAACTATTCGCTGCTAAAAGTGCGACGCCATATATGGGCGACAAACGAGTCCATAGCCCTTTTATATGAGAAGAGCAGATAGGCGTAATATTGATGGACTTGTCACGTCTTCGACAGAGATAGTAACTCGGATATCGACCAAGCACTTCTTCAACTGACAATGTATCCATGATGGCGGATAGTGGCAAGCATAAACGTCGGCACGTTTCAGCGTCGCACATACACGTGATTTCGAGTAAAGCCAATCCAATATCTGGTCAAGTGGAGAACATGACATACGGCTTCTTCAGCGAATAATTTCCTGGACACGGCTCACATAGTTAGCAAGACTCAAAACATGCAGTGATTACCTTGATGATTATTTATGCTGAGGCTCTGGGCATGGAGCGATTCATAGCAACCAGTTTTGTAGATGTCATAGCGATATAATGGGCCAAAGGCGAGGGCTGTATCCACACCGGTTTGATATGGATATCACGAATTAGGCGCAAGTGGCGAAGGTGCAGGAGTTACAGATATGCTGAGAGCGACTAATAGAAGCGTTTATGTAGCTGGCAGGCGAGTTATTATCATGTCAGTCGCTCCGAATAGGCACGTTATGAATATATCGTCATTCAGCGCGCATTGTTGATCACGTAGTTGAGGCTGAGTTGATTCGATTTTCTCAGGCGACTATTGACGACGAAGTCGAAAACCTCAGGAGTAATGGCCGAAATGACAAAGCCGAAAGCGAAAATTGCTGCCTAGTGGTACAAGAGAAGTGCTGTGCAGGCTCATCGAAGAAGAGACGTGCTGTGATCCAGGCCCAGGCGAGAACCTACAAAGGTTTGCCTTCCGTGCGATTTGAGATCCGTCTTTAATCGAAAGTCGCATGCCCGGAGGCACTCAGAAAAGACAAAAGAAACCCTTAGAATCCTTGTAGCGAAAATAACCTGTAAAGCGAAAAATCATGCCGCAATGCCGTGCACACCCTGATATAACAAATTACTTTTCCTTGATCCGCCGCACGAAGTCTCTGAATGCCGAACCCGTAAAGAAAGCCAGGTCGAAGTGCACTCGCATCAATGAAAGCCGCAGCAGATCCAAAGACCCCTATTGACCATGGAATCGTGCGCATTTAACGCGAAGGGCGCTCCGCACCTGTGATGATTAGCGATCAATAGCCACGACGGGTATATTTCTCATCATCATTGTATCTACCTCCGTATGACTCCCGAGCATCTCCACGAGGAGCTGGGTCGCCATAGGCGGCTGGTGGAGCAGCATCGCGAGATGAGCGTCCGCCATCGCGATCTCCTCCACGGTCGGCACGGTCGCCGCGATCGTAACGGTCGGAGTATCCACCACCTCCTCCACGTCTGTCATCGCCTCCGCGGCTGTAGCGGTCGTCGCGTCCGCCATAGCGATCGCCTCCACGAGGAGCGTAGCCATCGTCGCGGTCGCGACGGGGATAGCCACGATCACCGCGATCATCGCCACGAGATCCGCGGTAAGAGTAAGGGTCGTCACGGAATCCACCGCGGCGGCGGTCATCGTAACGGTCGCCCCAGCGTCCTGGTGGAGGAGGACCACGTGGGTCGTCTGCTGTTGCATTAGCGTGTGTGAAAAGGGGTCGAGTGAGTCTACTTACCTCTTTTTGGTGGGCCAAAGTACTTGCCAGGAGTCGGGGTGCGTGGGCGGGAGCGACGAGCCTTCTCGATGCTCAAGGTGCGGCCCTCGATGACCTCGCCTTGGAGGCCCTCCTTGGCAGCATCGGCCTGCTCTGCGGTGACCATCTTGACGAATCCGAAGCCACGAGACTCCTTGGTGTGTGGATCAAGCATGATCTGACATTTCTCGACCTCACCATACTTCTCGAACAAGCGAGTGACCTCGGTCTCGGAGAGGCGTGGGTGAATACCGGTGACGAACAGGTTAGATCCTGGGTTCACGGCGCCATCGTCCTGAGGAGGAGGTCCACGGTCGTTCTTTGGGCCGCTGGGTGGGCTGTTAGTGTTAGAATAGGTGCGCTTCTAACTGGTATGAGGAACCTACCGAGAATCGATGTGGCCATTGCCAGCTGGGGAAGCAGAGCGACGACGTGGACTGTCGTTGCGGCGAGGGCGTGGCGAGGCGCTACGGTCGCGTTCGTAACGTGGAGGCTCGTCTGTTGAGTTGTATGTTAGAGATGTTTCCTTGTGTATAGATCGTGCATGCATGGGTTTGCAATCATGGGATAAGACTGACCCTCATAACCACGGGTTCCGTTCTCGTTCTCGTAATCCATGGAAGCCATGTTGATTGCCTTTGAAGGGTGTGAAAGGTTTAGGTTTTGTAGACTGGAATGCCGTTAATAAACGTATCTTGGATCGAGTGCCAGATCGAGGACTAACAGTAATGAAGAATAAACAATAGAACAAAGACTCCCCGCGTCCAAGTACAATGATCTTGATGAGTTGACTTGACGACGGTTAGATGGGGATCAAGATATGGAGAAGGAAGTTGATGGAGGACAAATAGAAAGAGCCGCGTCCCCTTCTTTGGCAGGCGATCCAGCTTTGTTAGCGCTGCGCTAGTCTGTAAGCGAATCACGCGGGCACGTGCACCCAAATTCCCCTTACTCGAAGTTGTTCACTCACGGAGAGTCGACGCTCAACAGCAACCGTCAACGCTGAATATCAGATATCAGTTCTCGTCTCGACACTCAACAATAATCCTCGAGGGAGCGAATCTCATCTGTGTGTAGATTGGGGTAATTTGGCACATTCGAGATCCTTCGCAGAATTCCAAAAGCCACGCAATGCTCACAGGATTTCTCCTTCTCGATCATGATTCATGCACAACTACTGGCGGCGAATATGTGTATATATATTATTGCCATAAATAATGCTAATACTCTAATGCTATTCGTCAACTCAATGGATGATAGAACTTTTCTTTGCTTCAGCATACCCCTTTACCTCTCACCGACGCCAACGATGCCACCTAGAGATGACGGCGACCATAACAAAGATCGATCAAAGCTCCGGAGCTATGATTAATTCCAATGACTTCTTTGCACTTTTAGAACCCACTGCTTCCTTCCTTCCTTCCTTCATTCATTCAAAAACGCCAGTCCGTCCATCGCCTTCCCATCACAAGCCCTCTCCAACGCCAAAAATGCAAAATGCCCTCCCACAACCGGTCTAGCAAAGAAGTTGATTCCTGGAAACTCCCCCTTCCCCTCTGTCTCATACAGATCCGTGAGGGGGCGATCTGTCACCGTTTCATTGACCCATAATGCAATGCTCTGCAAGATTTCCCCTCGGACTTGTTTGCTTGTCACGGCAGCTGCGAAGAATTCCCAATCCGACTTTGTGTAGAGATGGCGGCTGTCAAGAGGAAGACCATAGCGCTGAAGCACGTTGTGGTACCAGTCGCTTTGAATCTTGTAGATTCTGTCGGGTATGAAAGCCGCCTTGTTCGTCTCTCTGGTAGTAAATTCTCCCAGAGGCTTTTGTCGTCCCCCATCTCTTGAGCCTGGAGGAGAGCCACTGTTACCTGGCAGATGAAAACACAACAGCGAGTCTGCGAAAAGATTGTATAGCGTTGTCCACGATCCATACCAGGTATATGCGACCTTCGCATGCGTTCCATCTCTTGATATTCCATATTCTTCCCATTTCTCGATATAGATATCTGAGATATTGCAGTAATGTGCAGCCTCGTCAGCCAAGCCGAGGACTTCTGAGATGCCACTCATTGCTCTTATACCAATAATGCCTTTCAGAGCCAGATTCGTCTGATTTGCAAGCCAGCCTGCGAAATCATCCGTTGACAGCTGATGGTGTGGAAGCAAGGTCTCGCGAATGAGATATCCTGTCCATTGCTTCCAGAGTGCATGAGACTTTCCCAGCCACTTCTGAGCATCGTCCTGGCCTCTGTTGGCCACAGGAACTGCCCATGTGTTGTCATAATCCTTCAGCTCTGAGCTCAATGGAAAGACACTACCATCTTCAGATTCGGAATCAATGCCGTCACTCCCACCAAAACTCGACCACGGACTTGCAGGCTCCCTTTGGTACTTCAGAGTATTAACGAGCGCCAATCCCATGATTAACATATTCCCACACTCCTCCACAGGCATATATTCATCTCGCCCATCTGGATATCCTGTTCCATTGGGAAAGATACCAAGATCATGCATACTGTATTTATTCGGATACTGCCCACTAAGCTGATGCTCAAGCAGCGGTTCCAACAGATATGCCAGCCACTGTGGATTTGTGTATAGGAAGAAAGGGAAGGCAGGGAAAATGACATCAACGGTCTGGAAATCCCCATTGGAAGAGATCTCCTTGAGAAAAAGGAGAGGGTTCTCGGTCGTTCCTGAGAAGCTTGTAGCGCCCATAACTTGCCTTGCAGAAAGAGCCACGATATCTTTGTAATCCGTTGAGCCAGACATGAGTGCATCCTTAGCAAGCTGTCCAGAGTAGTTGGTGGCGAGGCTGAAGGCGTTGTAGAAATCCAGGTAGTGGTAGCTGATCATAGCGTCTGTGGTTCCGAACCATGATGCCCATAAGGGCCGCATCAGCGTGAGACCTCTTCCTGATGCGAATTGAGCAACAGGATCTTGAACATGAGCGATAGTAAATAAGACACTATCCTGAGAAGATCCATTGCCTCCATGGAAGGGACTCTTCAGTTGGAAGGCCTTCGAGAAGGCAAAGACTGGCTCGTCCTGGTTGATGTTCCTGAAAAGAACATCATTCTCGTTCCGCAGTCGGCCTGTATCTTTAAAGTCATTTCGAACTTTCGCGGAAAATCCAGATTCATGGCCTGCATCTGCAGGTCCGGTGAAGTATAAAGTACCCCATTCAGCACGATCATTTATCTCAGTGAAGAGGAGCTCCTCCGACCTCTTCACCTTCCATGTCTTCAGCGGTAGCAATCCACCGTCATCTGGAAGTTGGCCTTGGGCAAACTCCCATTCGATTTTGCTGTCCTGACTGCCACTGACCCAATCTCCATTGATATCAATGTATATTGATATATTGAAGCTGCCTTCTACGTAGATCTTGATGTATGAAGCAGGAATGGATTGTCGAAATGTGGAGGTTGGTGTGATTGGTGAGATAAAGGAAACAATAACATGCACGGTTTCACTTCCACCTGCACCCAGTATGGAATATGTCAGGTTCGTTGTTGACGCATCGTAGTTCGAACCCAGGTATGTGGGATAGGAAACATCCGCCCTGCGCAGCACTCATCAGTAACTGCTCGTTTTCAGTCACACAATAACAACATACAGAGTATCCTGTGATCTGCCCAGCAGCGGATATACCACTCCGGTATCCGCAACAGCTGCGATAATAGAGAGGCCAACCTGTACCCGTCAATGAAAACCCACAGACTCGAGCGCAGGCACAACAACCTACCGTGTTGCCAGTCCAGAACATAGGCCAATGCTCCCACGGCAGTTCGCGGGCATTTCCAAGCCAGGTGCTCAGATATGGATTACGCACAATGAGTGGCAGAACAGGTGGAGTTAGAGATGAAGCTCCTGCATAACTCGCTGCTGCCACAGCTGCCAGTGGAAATGCCCAATGCATGCTGAATGCTCTCTTGAGGCTTAATGGTGCACAATCATGGAATGAATTGCTGTCTATCACAGAAAGTAGTATGTGCCCTGAAGTATCATTACGATTGCTCGATTCATAGGCTTATACGAAGCAAGTATACGAAACTCTCTGACCAATTTGATATGTGGTACATGAATGATGAGCTCGTAGTTCATCCACAAAGGTGTTGCCCAAGCTCGCTGTTGCTGCGAACCAGCACGGACCACATGCGGGGTATTAGCGTCTCCCACATCCCCTCCAGCCTGAAGTCCCGTCTTCTTCAGCCTCAGAAATCCATCACAACCACAACTGTCTAAGAGACCGGCAGTGCCCGCCTTCTTTCAGATATGCAGGGCTTCACCGAAGACGGCAGCTTGTAGAAAATAGATCAGTGGGTTTAAGACGTTAGCAGAAGGATGGCTGGATATGGAACCTGAAGGACCTGGCAGAGCCAGAGGCAAGAGCAATGACAGCAGCTTCTTGGAAGGAGAAAACTTCAGCGAGCTGAAGGATCAACAGAATGACAGCTAGAGATGGAACCGAAAGACGTAGCATAGCAACAGACAAGAACGAATTATATTCAAGAGACACGTTTCAGTCCCCGACAATGCCACTCACTTCATCCACTCACAATCCGAAGCACAGCATACATACAGCGCAGGCAACACGCATATATTCACACCATCTAACAATCTGTTGCTTGCATGCATGCCGTCCCAACCTCCCGGAGATCACAACCCCTCCGTCCCTCCCTCCATGCCATGCCATATGCCACAATGCAGAGTTCCGTGCCTCCCTCCCACGCTCGCTATGCCAAGTATCCCGCCCTCGCAATCTATGCTCTGACGACCCAGTCTGAGAGCAGGCCGCCTCCCTCCCCGACAAGTATGAAATAGGAAAAACGCTAATAGGAAAAAGTTCCGGACCGTGACGCTGGACGGTCTATGTCCTTGCACAGGTGTGCATGTCGAAACGAAGGTGGATATATACAAACACTTCCAAGCACCATGTGGCTGGTCAATGATGTTGTAGTAGTAGTAAAAGTATTTACATCGTCGATGTGTAAAAAATGTTGAAGTCGAAGGTTATCTATGTAATTGTTGTATTAACGGCACCCACACACGTATGCATGGTGACTGCGAGCCGTCCCTTTAAACCGAGAGGACGTACTCCGCCTTGCCATTCTTGTAGTCGGCGGCTGTCTTGCCGGCCATCTGGAGACCCAGCTCCCTCATTCTTTCTGCGCCCTTGCCAGGCTGCGGTCTGCGCTCCACCTGTTGTCCTTTTCTTGCGCGATTGCACAGTTTGGAGAAGAACTTGTCCTTGCGACGCTGCCTCTTCTGTTCGAGACCTTTCACGATGTCAATAGCGCCACGAGTGTATCCATCAGTGTTATCATTGTCGTCAATCATATTGGCGGCTGCCAAGCGAGCTGCGCGGTATTGTTGGGAGAACCCGTTAGGACGGCGTGGCAGGGACTTCGTGTGCGTAAGACCAGGACGGTTGCCCAGAGGCGCAAAGATCACAGCGTCGCGGAGATTAGCGGGTGATGTAGGTGGAGAGTAGATTATACGAGTTGGTGGAGGAGATCGAGCATGCTTGGGGCGAGGCGGTGGCGATCTGTAACGAGTAGTTGCAGGTGGCGAGCGATGCTTCGTTGGCGGCGGTGGGGAATGTAGACGCTTTGGTGATTGCTTCGGAGACTTGCGGCGTCTATGGCGACGAGTTTCGGAATCGGAATCCTCAAACTTGCCATGAAACCATACTTCTTCATCGCTATCATGAGTTTGCTCCACTTCATCAGTCTCGTCCTCCTCATCTTCTGGTTCAGAAGTAGGAAAGCTCGGGTCTATATCCTGAGGAATGATATGATGCTTCTCACGCCTGCGGGCTTCCATGCAGGAGACATAGGCATCTTCGAGTGGCCGATCCTCATCGAGGGTGCCACAGACGAAATCGGTGCTGTCAGGAAGATCTGGTGTGCCAGGACGGATTCTGATCTTGCGAGATGGCTTCATCCTTCCAGATCTGACACCCTTCGCTTCCATTATGGGACTCATGTGGCTCAGAGAATCGATGGAGGATTCCGATGCTCGCCGTGAAGAAGATCTGAAAATATTGACTTCTCCAGAATTCGCGATGAGGGATTTTCTAGGTGTCCAAAACTGATATTCGCCAGTTGGATCACTCTCATCATCTGAATCTGCAAAGCCTGCCTCATTATCGGTTTCATTTCCATCAGACGCATCCAAGTCCACATCAGATCCATCGACGGTATTGTCATCGTCGTCTTCGATGTCCTCGTCCTCGTCATCCGAGTCATCATTGCCTTCATCCGAGTCATCATCCTCGTCCTCAAGAGCTTCTTCTTCAGCCTCCTTGCCAAGTTGTCGGATAGCATTCTCCTTCTTAAGAGTATCGTTGATTGTCAGCTTTGTCTTGGTGTAAGAAGCGTCCTTGCGGATCCAGTCATCTTCCTGTGGCTCATCACTGGCGAACTCGTGGAAGCGCGTCGCTTCGGATGACTCCAGTGCCTCCTCATCGGCAACAATATATTTTGGCTTTCGGCTTCTGAAAGCAGCTGGGCTTTGAGAAGCCCTACGGACGGTAGAAGTCGAGTCTCGGTGACTTTTGGACTGAGGTGAGGGTGGAGGCCGAAGCTTTCTTGTCATGGATGGAGATCGGGTATTTTGTCGCTCCACCGGCTTTGGTGGAGATGCAGGAACGACGGTCGGTTGAGGCACCTTGGGTGGCTGAGGAAGCGTAACACCTTGTCTTTCTGGTTTCGGTGCCTGGCAAGCAAATTTTATGGTGCGCTTAGGTGGTGAGATAGTAGAACTTGGGCCATTGTTGTTTTCGACGTTGACAGTAGATGTAGGTTTGACAACCTCCTTTGGTCTCTGCCCACCGCAAGCAAATGAGACGCATCTCTTCTTTACCAGCGCCTCAACAGCGGGATCTGGCTTCGGCATAGGAGGTGCTTCCGGTTGCTGCTGGGTCACAGAGTTTTTGGCCTGTTGCGTCCGAGCAAAGGCAGCTTGAGATAGTTTCGGACCTAACGTATATGGGACGAAGCTCATGTACGTGGCAGTCGGAAATGGCGGGCTTGGTGTGCTTGCGCGATCAGGGCTAGTCAGACCTCCGTCACTCGTGAGTTCTGCTGTCGATGCCGTGCTCGTATTGCTTCTCGTCGAACGATGGCGGGCCATATCTGTAGCCACATATATTTGCGGATTGCCATCTTCTTCATGGCTTGGTTGTAAAGCTTTTGTCAAAAGGGAGTGCTTGCGGTCCTTCGGCAATTGGATAGTGGATTTGTGAAAGTCTGTGAGTGTCTGGCGTGCAAAAGAAATATGATCAGAGTGGTCAGAGGCATCCGAGGCGGCATGTACTCTCTCCTTGTCAGGAAGAGCAGTCATGGTTGCTTCCCGCCATCGGATCAGATCTTGCTCGTCCATGAGACGTCTTTGAGCGGTTTCCTTCGGCATTTTGAAAAGTGATAATATTGAGTCGACTTGAGGAGGTGGATTTGAAATTCGAGGATTATTATGCGGATATGATATTCGATCGTTCCGAGCAGGAAGTTACTCTGTATTCTCAGAGACGAATTGAGACGTCAAACACGTCTGCCGACGTATAATTGTACTGAACGCTGGCGGTCACGGAGGCAATCTATGAAGACGATTGATTGTACTTTGGATCTGGCCTCTGATTGTATTGTATGGCTTGAGCTCGTTCTCGAGGATACGATATCCAGGGCGTCCCTAAGGACCGTATTGCTATAATAGATTTCTCGACATGGTGACGATGGGATTATTGATCCAGAATGGATTCGGAAGTGAAGGTCGCAGGTATAAGTCGAGTCTGCCTGGAAGTAAGTGTTTCTGGCTTTCGCAGATTTGTTCCGAGAAGAGTCGTGGTCAAGGCGATCCCCCGTGCAAGATGACCTATGATGATCGCCAAGTGGCGTCTGGTGTACCCTGCGCCTCGATGAAGGATGCTGGGGGTATGTCTAAACGGCGAGCAGGCTGAGCTGCTATATGAAGGATGCAAGCCTGACAAGCAGGAAGAAGTATGTTCGATGTCACCAGGATATGATATAGTGGTGATATATTATTATGCGAAGAGCAATAGATGAAGTGGGAAGTCGACAAGAGCGAAGTGGAGTTTGAGGAGTTGTGGGAAGGTTGAGGGTTAAAGAGCATTATTGCCTCTTTGTTGGAGTGAGCGGGCGGGAGTTGGGGAGTGGGAGTGGGAGCTGGAGTGTGTGGGTGGTGGTGGTCAGTGGTCAGGGTGGTGGGTGGCACTGTGGGTGGCACTACTAAAATGTTGTAGTCTACACTTTTTTAGTGCCTGGGTTTTCTGCGGACAAGTGCGCGGTTCTTACTCGGTTCCTCCTTTTCTCCTTCTCTCCTTCACTACTCATTTTCTCGTTTCTCGAAGGCTGACTAAAGCAAATACGACATAGGACAGCCCTCATCAACCATTAATACGACGGTGCATACGACGGTGCCTTGGTCGCCCTTGGCCTTGGGACCATGAGAGGTACAGAGACTTGACAACGGTTTTGTATGGTTCGACATGTACCTACTGTACATACCTCCCCTCCTCTTCTCTTACCTAAACATAGAAGTATAGGGCTCGGACGGCACGAAGACGGGAGTCGGGACAAGAAAAGCTGCTGGGTCTTCCAATCTTTCATCTCATGCCAGAGACTATTTGGTATGTATGTATGTACATACCGAGTACATAAATTGACAGTTGTTGTTATTATTATTGTTGTTGTTGCTGTACTCTCCTGAGTAGTCTGCTGTAGGTACAGTACCTCTTCCTCTTCTGTACTGTAGGTATGTATTATTTTCTCATTTAGTTGATACTTGATACTTCCGAAGCTGCCTCGTTGTTTTCATAGCACAGCGTTCCACTACTCTGTCCTTCTTGATCCAATAGTCAATGCTTGGGATTTGTCATCCAATAGTCTTCTATGTATTGGCATTTGTTATTGCTCAACAGATTTATTAATCTTGCCTCGTCCCTCATCCCTTATGCTCAGGATAGCTGGTCTGTCTTGGGTTTTATGTGCAAGAGAAGAGATCATTGATGTGCTGTGGCATTATTGTTGTCTACTACGAAGTACTGAGCATCACCGAAAGCGTCTCTAATGAAACGCAGTTTGAAGGGTCCTAGCAACAATTGTGACCTGTGCATCGTATCATCATAGAAGTAACTCTCTACGGATGCAACGTGACTCGTGGCTGTTCCAAGGAATGGAACGTGCGTCGCCGATGTCATCAACCTCAGCGTTCGTGCAAGCGGCCGAGACATGCAGCAAATAAGACAGAAACACACGACACCACCTAGAAATGCATAGGTAGGTATGTACACAGGTCAGAGGCTGGGATTCAACACGAAGGGCCATGCAGCCATCGAGCGATGCATACATACATGTACATCGTACTGTATGTACATACACACTAAAGCCGCCAACGAAGATTACAAGTGGAGCTCGAGTGTGGGGTATCAAATCACCGAATACCTAGGTATGGATGCTTGTACTCCTCCGTACGCAAAGCTCACTCGGACTCACGGGCGATCTGTTTCACAATGCCAATTCATCACCTGGATGGAGATCGGCAAGATCGATCACCATAGAACGCGTTCGCAAACCGCAGCTCTTCACCGCATCTGATGTCTCGTCGGCTCCTATTTGGATTTGACCGCCTTTCAGTTTCAAGGAGATAGCACCTCCACAGATACATGCCTACCTACCTACTTATCTCCCAAGGTTTAGTCAACAAGTAGGTCACGCAACACAAGTAGTGGTGTGTCTTGCTTGAACAGGCAATTCATGCAGCCAGTCCGGCGGTGCAGTGAGGTCGATGCTTGGGGGGCATAGGATGGGATGAATAGGTAGGCCATTATCAGAAAGTGAAATGAATATCGCCATACTGAACGTGAGACTGGCAAGCTCGCCGCTAACGATCAGAAATGGAGCCCCCACGCTGCAAGACATCGTTCATCTGGTTAAATCACAACAAATTGCGGAGAACGTTGTTCTAGGGGATTGCGATAGTGGCGTCCATGCCACACAGGGGTGTTGCACTACTTCGATATCGCCAGGTGCGGCAACAGCGCTTCGTGATATCTTGAACAAGGACGGAGTACATACGGTATGTGCGTGCTCATGCTCATCACCTGAGAGCTGAATACTATCACGACTTCTCGGGGTAAACATTAAACATTCAGTTCGCGTCGTACTGGCGACAACGAACGAGAATATATGAATATGTGCCAAGATGAGCATGCATCTGGATATAACTTGACAGCGTCTCAAGATATTGCGAATATCCGTTCCGTTGTACTCCACACCAAGGGGCATTTCGGTTTCTGTATCTCGTTCCACCGCAGCACGACTTGATCGCACAAGCTCGAGTTGTGCAACATCCAATTTGTTTACTAACACCGTCTCCATCAGTATATCATTATCATCCTCGCTGTCTCCGCGGCGTACGCGTTATGCTCTCGAAGGAGCTCGTTGCTAATGCAATGCGCACCGGCTCCTTATGCCCGATTCGGAAGTATATATCAATGAATCTGTGATCGACGTCTACTACTGTGTACATACATAACATACATACCATCTCCCGTATACGGGGTAGAAAACGGGCCAACGACCAACAGCTGCCAGTGTGCCTGGTATCCCAGGAGCGAAGATTGGACCCCGTTTCTGTGCTTGAGGCATTTTTCGCAGCGAATCGTTCTGCATCGGCGGTTTAAGGAAGAGTCGGCAATTTCGCTTCCACAACAGCCTTGGAAGCACGGATATCGGCCAGGCTTTCGTCATTGCTTGCGGTCAGAAAAGCTTGGTTACGGTGACCGGTAGCCGTCGATTGAGGTGGGTACGGGCGACGAGAGGCCGACACTTTGCCACATTATTGTAGCCGCATTTTTCAGGCCTTTCTGACAGCCTCGCTTTGGCAGCCTCGCCATGACAGCCTCGTTATGGAGGCAGCCAGCCCCATGTGCATATCACGTGGACTTCAACAATTGAAATCTTCGAATTTCGTTCAGCATCACTTCTATGATTGAAGACACTTTCTTTAAATAGCTTTCAGAATTCTGATATCAGCATATCAGCCAAATTCAATCTACTACCCCCTCAGGGTCATGTGACACTCAATCACCTACGCCAAGCCTTCCATTCAATAAGCGAGCTATCCGAACATGATCTATCAAACCGCATAGCTCCGAGCCTTCAAGCACGTCGAATCCTCAATTGACACCTCCACGCATCATGAACTCCCTCCGCATTGCTCGCGCGGCCCTGCGCGTCCGCTCCTCTGCCGTCAAGGCGCCGCTCCAGCGCAGAGGCTACGCCGAAGCCGTCTCGGATAAGGTCGGTTGAGGCCCGGAAGTTTTGCATGACACGGGCGATGGGCTAACGGACGGGATTGCAGATCAAGCTGAGCTTGAACCTTCCTCACCAGGTACGTACACGTCGAGATATCACAGGGGGGAGGCTGTTGAGCGGCCATGGAAGTGGTGGGAGGACGCAGTGGCTGGGGCGCGCCTGGTTGGGTCATTCATACGTGGAGCCGAGGAGGATGTTGCGGAGATGCACGTACGAGAGTTGAGAGGATAAACGGCTGATATAGATGTGTCCTGCAGAAGATCTACAGCTCCCAGGACGTCGTCCAGGTCAACATCTCTGCCGAGTCCGGAGAGATGGGTATCCTCGCCAACCACGTCGCGTCCATTGAGCAGCTCAAGCCGGGATTGATCGAGGTTGTTGAGGAGAGCGGCGGCAGCAAGCAGTTCTTCCTCTCCGGCGGCTTCGCCGTCATCAACCCAGGCTCCGTCCTCAGCATCAACGCCGTCGAGGGCTTCCCGCTCGAGAACTTCAGCATCGATGCTGTTCGTGCACAGATTGGTGAGGCGCAGAAGATTGCGGCTGGAGGTGGAAGTGCACAGGACATCGCTGAGGCCCACATTGAGCTCGAGGTGAGATATTGCTGAGATTCACGGAAATGGGAAAGGAGGCCATGGCTAATTTGAGATAGGTTTTGGAGAGCTTGCAAGCCGCCCTTAAATAGATTTGGAGCTGATGATGAGGGGTTGGTAGAGATGGGAAAGTTGTATTAAGACCGTACCGTGTATATCAAAAAGAGCGTTTGAGACTACTTCATGTGCAAGAGGATTCGTGAAGGATACATATATCTACCGTCCTTTTTATACGTGTTCATTGAAGGATCTCGCAATGATGGTGTGTCCCTGTTACTTTCTTTCGCCCGGCACGATTCTTATGATCCGCGTTCTCATCAATTCCTCCTATCTCGGGCCAGTGTCCAAGTTACCGGAAAGCTCTCATCAACTCGGGTTGCTGTTACAGTGATATTTGTCGGGAAATCATGAGGGTCGAGCCTTCCACGTTCTCCTGTTTCCGGTCCCTCATCAAGTAAGTTCAACCTCAGCTTTTGGTTACATCGTATTTGCATTTGCAATTATAAACTAGTCGTCTGTCTATTACATTGCAGCCGATTATCGTAGTCTTACTTTCTCACTCGTTTGAACCTTCATTTCTTTTATTCCTTGTTACGACATCGTGAGCTCCTGGCTTGGATCTATCTGTCTCCAATGACCGTCTGTTTGTGTTGATGCACAGAGCCCTCTGAAGACAGCCTTCCATGCCACGACCTCCAACACCGGCAAGACAAACTATGAGTTTTGAATACTGATCTCAGCATCTCCGTCCCAACAATGAGCCTATCTCGGGCTCGCCAAAACCCCAATCGGTTGACCACTCACGACACTTCTACGAACGTTTCTCCTTTAACAACTCCCTACAGCAAGCTCTCTCGCGGCTCCGCTCGTCCTACTATCAGCGTCCCTACTGGCACTGTTGCGTCACGAATATTATATCTACAATCTCTCAGCTCCTCACCACCTTGTTTGCCTCGTCCGTCAGGAACCGATCACTCGTTGACCGCTAGACACGGCTCTCAAGATATTCGAGCTTTCTTTGGTCCACCAACCAGTGCGAAGTTTGCAGATCCGGCCTACCGGAATGGACAGCTTCATGAAGAGCCTTCGGAAGAGAAAGGACACTCGTTTCTGGAGTCGGACAAAGGGAGGCTCAAGCATGATGACAGCCGCGGGGATAGAGATGAGGATAAGGGATTTGGAGAGAAGGATAAGGACGTTCCAGACATGTTTGGACATGGCGATCGTTCAGGGGAAACCCCCCAAGAAGACATAATGCCAAAGAGGACAGTCAAGATATTGACTGTGGTTAAAGCCAGGGCTAGGGAGTACAGTCAACATGCTCGAGAAGCCCTGGTGGGTTCTATCACAACGTTGAGTCCAACAAAACATTCGCCGGCAGCCACGTCCTCTGCTCTACAGTGTAGGCCTATACGCTCGAGTCAACACACCGACATATCGAATCTTTCAGTGTCTTCTACTCAGATCATCGATGAATGGATTCGAAAGGCGGCCCTGGGCCCTCCCGACTCTGAAGATTCTGCAAGACATTCTGACACCACCACCTCAACAGGACATGTTCTCAGTTTTCAACAGATGTACGCATTTTATGGGATTGAAGAACCAGCAGATTTCTTCTCTGCGAAAGAATCGGAATTCGATGCAGCTCCGAGACAATCTTCGGCCGGGAAGAGAAAGTGCTGCCATATCTGCCGATGGATCAACGGAGATATCGACAGATGTTCTTGTTGTGGGCATCGCTTGTGTGCCGAATGTGAGGAAATGGACCCAGCTATGGGCTCGGATAAAAAGAGCGATGGCAGGCAGGAATTTGACATTTTCGAGGATGAAGACGATTTGGAAGAGACGGATGACAAAATGGAGGATCCTAGGGCCGAAGGAGAAGTTTATACCCCGAGCGAGTACGAACAAGAAAATTGTATGGAGAGATCACTTGTCGCAGCCCCCGCAAGCAGGATCTCATTGCGGCGGTCACCAACTTCGAAGCAATCTCCTCTGCTTATTCCGGCCGCTGATCCATCATCAATTTTAAAGGAACTTCCCATACTTGTTCCTATCGCTGAGCCAGCAGCAATTCACACGAAGTCATCCGTTATTGCTCCGTTCACGCAGGCTGCGGCAATTTTAAATGAGGTTCCGAGTATCCTTCCTCAACCACTTCAGGAGTCAACTCCAGCGGTGTCTTCTAGTCTTCCTAACATTGATGCCCTCGATGCGCCGTCTTCACTACCGTCGCCACTGCCTTTAGTTCGAGTTACTTCGCCCAAAAAGCACAGCATGGTCAAGGACTCTCCATTTGTCATAGCAGATCGGTTGTCATCTGCTCATAAGCCCGTCCCCCAAGTGACGAAAGTAGTCCAGGTCACGGGTCATCGCGGTGATGGCAGCAAATATGGGCACCGCAGCCATTCCAGTCCAGAACACATCCAGTATCGCCATGATCTGCCTCGCAGGCAATTGTATGAAGGAAGCAAAGCCATTGAGGACAACGTCGATAGCAATGCCGCATACTGGGGATGCGATGATCCGGGCTGTAGAGCTTCGCATGCCGGATATCGTGCGGATCGTCAGAGTGTTTCATGGGAAAGCGATGCCACCGTGGGATGCGATAGTCCGAACTGTAGAGCTACTGTGACACGACATCTTCCGTATCATCATACCCTTTCCGGTACTTCGAACAGAAGGGAAAGCAAAGTTGCGGATAGGGTACCGACACCTCATCATAGTGTCTCAAATGGGCTCAGGAGGGTATCCCCTCTGATGCCTACCACGCACACGGAAAAGATCAAGTTCGAGTTGAGTGAAAGTGATCATGCCCATCCAACGGCTGAGATACACGTTGATACGCCAATACCCCTGCATAGTTATGATGAAGGGGCGGACGAACTTAAATTCTCAGTTCTCTGGAAGCAAGCGATGTATGAGCCATCGCCTTATATGCAAACCGTTCAATCAGGACATGGCCATCCGTCCCCGTCTGTCCACTCGCATCGTGAATACCAGGATCGTGCTCATCAATCCACTCAGGCTCGCCATGAGCAATCGTCGTATTTAATTCCAGCGCACCACATCCCGCCGCCACCTCCCAGTCCAGAGCTCGTGCATCTCATGCCCAATAAGCGTTCTACAAGTCCATCATCTTCGTATCATTCCCTCATTCATCACTCGCCAGCACATCCCCACCACATCTCCCGCTCGGCAGAATCCACCCAGTGCCACGGCTACCATCGCAGCGGGCACACCGACACCGACGACATAGACGGCCATGCCAGCTCACGCCTGTCCGGCGAAAGCCAGCGCCGTGGGAACTCCTCGCACGGTCCGCACCGCCTCGCTCAGGCTGTTCGTCCCAGCCATCCCCAACCCTCCGGCGACCCGGCTCGGCACAAGCGCGAGACGGAGCGCGCGGCCAGCCTGCCCGAGGTGCTGAGTCCGGCGCCGAAGAGGAAGATGGTGAGTCCGAAGTGGATGAGCCTGCTTGGGGCGGAGGAGGAGATAGCTAGGTCTCTGGGTGATCTGGGACAGCTGGCGAGGACGAGGAAGGTTATGGAGCCGCTCGGCGCGGTTGTGCAAGCGGCGGATGGGGGGAAGAGGGGTGATGTGGGACGAGCGACGGGTGCAAAGCTGGAGCGCATGGAGGCTGAGCGGACGAGAGAGGGGGCGTCCGGAGGTGTGGTGGGGGGAGGTGGTGGCGGGACGGGAGTCGACGTCGCGGCGCGCATGGGCGGCAGATCCTCGGCGGTATTCGGAGAGCTTGAGAGGAGGAGGAGGAGCGACGCGCCGTCTCCTGGGTCCGGCGAGGCGACGGACGCCACGGCTGTCACTGCGGCGGAGCAGGTGGAGGAGGCTGGGAGGACTCGTGCGTGTGCGACGGGGAGG
>Ga0209512_1000491_pt1 | contig 64013 bp, 62 predicted proteins | sample frozenSSSSmetaG_FD_184142 | JGI IMG/M metagenome (GOLD analysis project Ga0209512, IMG submission 184142) | Glacier valley bacterial and archeal communities from Borup Fiord, Nunavut, Canada, to study Microbial Dark Matter (Phase II) -... | ecosystem: Environmental > Aquatic > Freshwater > Ice >...
GGGTGAAAATGGAATGGGACTTTGCGGCGAGACGCCGCAACCACGCTGGACGATGGGCGCGGGAAGATGCGGGAGGGCCGGGGGCGGTGTAAAGCCTTGGATGGAGGCGGTTCCGACGGGCTGGGAAGATGAAGAACAGACAGGAATGTCTGTGTCACACCATCAGGGGGCGGCGGCGGTGGGGGCCGGGGGGACGGCGGGGGCCTTGGGCGTCAGCAAGGATTTCAACTCCTCTCCCCACTCGCGGGCGGAGGGGTGGTTGATGTTTTTCTCGATGATGGCAAGCATGCGGACGGCGGCTCCGCTTTCGTCGCCGTGGTTGAAAAGATCGGTCTCCATTTTCCACAGCATCTGGGGGAGGGTTTCCGCGAGGAATTTTTCGTAATCCGCACCTGAGGGGGCCACTTCCGCACCTTTTTTGGTTTCTCTGCCCCAGTACTGGCGTTTCTCGCTTTCCTGTTGGATGCACTTGAGCCATGCGCCGCGAAGGGCGGGGAGATGGGCGGGTGAGCGAAGCGGCGGGAAGACCAACTGTTCGTAGAACTGATCCAACTGGGTGGGGGAGCTGGGAAATTTTTCCGCCTTGGCGTGGTTGATCTCGTAGGCTCTGGCGAAAACGGTGCCGGTGGCGCCCTGGCTGAGGAGTTGTTCCTGAGAGGCGAGCTTTTCGGCCTCGCGAAAAACAGCGTCCACGACTTCCACGGCCTCACGGGTGAGCTTGGGCACGTCGGCTTTCTCGGAGGAGGCCTGGAGGGTGATGCAGATCCAGGCGAGCTGGAGGCGGAGTGCCTTGCGGAAGTTCGGGTCGGCCAGTTTGTCGGCCTCCTTGCGTTTCCACTCGCGGAAATCCTGGGACTTCTTCCCCTGGTCGCTGTAATTGACCTTCTCGTAGCAATTCAGATAGAGTTCGATCGCCTGATCATCGCTGGTCATGGCATTGCGGAATGCGGTGAGGGCCACGCGGTATTTGCCATCGACGCGTGAGTTGGCGGCATCGCGAAGTTTCTCCAGAGTGTCCAGCAGTGCCTCGCGGTCCGCATCGGATAGAGTCTGTGCGTGGGTTTGGCCGGCCAGAAGGGCGGCACAGAGGAGCACGGCGGAGATGCGCATGGGCTACGTCATTGCAGATCAACGCGGGTGCGCCAAGAAGGAAGAATGGATTATTTGAGGGATGGCGGGCGGGGTGGGGGGAGTTTCCGGGCTTGGAAGTTGGCGATTCGGGGACCATGATCGGAGCCTCACCCACCCTTGCAGATGAATCGCTCTTTCCGAAGTTTACTCATACTTGTCGCGACTTTCGTGTGCGCGTTCGTGGCCGTCACGGCGGTCCGCACCTGGCGCTCCGGCGGGGATTTGCGCAGCCTCGTCCCTTGGTTGAAAAACCCGCCGGGCGAATTCCGCAAGGAAAGGGGCGACCTGGCGCTCAACGCACCGCTCGAGCCGGGCGACGTCGAGCTGCTCGCACGCCTAAACGGCGAATACGCGCGCCTCACCGAAGCCGTCGTCCCGTCCGTCGTCAGCATCGACACCGCAGGCGTCCGCACCGAGCGGTTGCTCGACGGCTGGGGCAGGACCCGCGTGCGGAACTACCCGACGCAGGGCCAGGGCTCCGGCGTGATCGTTACGAAACAGGGCCACATCATCACAAACCATCACGTGATCGCCGGCCAGCAGCAGATCCAGGTGACGCTTCACGGTGGCAAAACCTACGGCGCGCACCTCATCGGCGAGGACACGCTGCTCGACATCGCGGTGTTGAAAATCGACTCGGACGAGACCTTCGTCCCGCTGAAACTGGGCGACTCGCTACAGGCGCAGGTCGGCCAATTGGTCTTCGCCGTCGGCAATCCATTCGGCCTCGGCGAGACCGTCACGCAGGGCATCATTTCCGCGAAAGAGCGCTCGATTTCCGACAACCAGCGCGATCTCTTTCAAACCGACGCCGCCATCAATCCGGGAAATTCCGGCGGTCCGCTCGTCAACCTGCGCGGTGAGATCATCGGCATCAACGTCGCCATTTTCTCGCAGGACAAGGAAAACCCCGGCTTCCAGGGCGTCGGTTTTTCGATTCCCTCGAACGATGTGAAAGACGCGCTTTTGCAAATCCTCGAACGCGGCCGTCCGGTGCGCGGCTTCCTTGGCGTGCAGATGCGCGAGCTCGATCCTGCCGTGCGCAACGCCCTCGGCTACGAGGAAAACGACGGAGCGGCGGTGCTCGGCGTTTCGCCCGGATCGCCCGCGCAGGCGTCCGGGTTGAAGCCATGGGATGTCGTCCGCGCGGTCAACGGCAAGTCGATTCGTACTTCGTCGGAACTCTTCGCCCTCGTCCAACGCACGCACGTCGGCGATGAGATCACCCTCGACGTCTGGCGGAAGGGCGAGGCCTTGAAATTGAAAGCCACCATCGCCGAGAGCGGGGTTTCCACCGCTCCCTCGCAGACGCCCGCACTTCCCGGCACCCAGGGCCGGACATCCGATCCTGACGTGATCCTGCAAGCCCTCGGCATCGAGGTCCGCGACCTTTCCGTGCCCGAGCGCATGCGCGGCTACCGCGGCGTGGTGGTGACCGGTCTGGCGGAGCGCGCGCTGGCCGGCGATCTGGTAAAACCGGGTGACCTCATCATCGCCGTGAACAATTCGCGGATCGGCAGCGCCGCAGAATTTTTCCTCAATCTCGCCGCCTCCGCCGCCGTGCAGGACACCACCCTCAGCCTCTATCGGGAAGGCAAGGCCATGCGCGTCAACCTGCCCGCGCTGCCCCGCGAGGAATGATCCGGCGGCGTTGAAATTTCCCATATCCGTTCCACGTTCCATCCGTCTCCTTCATGCAACCTTCCAACCGGCTTCCCTACTTTTTCCTCGGCCTCGCCGCCGTGCTCTCGGCGGCCGCCGTCGGCATCCTGATTTTCCGCCCGGGACTCCATTCGAAGCCACCTCTTGCCAAGTCCACGTCACCTCCGGTCACCGCGCCCGTCACGCCGCCGAAAATCGGCAACCTAACGGATCCTGTCAAACCCGAGGATCCCGCCACCGCCCTGAAGAACCTCGGCATCGGCTATTCCGCTGCGGATCCAGCCGAGCTCGTCGCGCAGATCGGCAAAGCCCTCGAAGCCGGCGATTTCGCGAAACTCGGCCGTCTCGTCGGCAAAGAAGCGCTGGACCCCGCCACCATCGAGCGTCTCAAGGCGCTTTCTTCCACGCCGCTTAAGCTCCGCCAGCCGGACGGCGTGCGCGAAGTGGGCGAAATGGAGCTCAACGCCCGCTCCCGCTGGGCCCTCGAACTCGCCGGCCAGGAACCCGGGCGCGACCGCATTTTCCTCGATCTCCACCGCGAGAACGGCAAGTGGTCCGTGGAAAAAATCATGCTCCCGCCCGGCCCTGGCGAACCGATCCCGAAAGCCGTCTTCGCCGATTCGTTAGGCGTGGCGGACGCCTTCCTCCAGGCCGTGCTCAAGCAGGACTTCGAGTTCGCCCGCGCATTTGTCGATTCCTCGAAAGTCTCCGATGCCAAGATCGCCGGACTCTGCATCCTGTTTGAAGAAGGTGGATACCGGCTCCGCAAATCGAAGCCGCTGCGTGCCATGTTCCAGCGCCCGGACACCGCCGGCTACCTCGCCAACGTGGAAACCGTGGACGGCGCCCAGACCGCGCAGTTTGCCATCACCATGAGCCAGCCGCCCGCCCCTTCTAACTGGGTAGTTTCGGAAATCAACCTCAACCAACTCCTCGCCGACTACGCCCGCCGCGTCGCCGGGGGCGATCTCTACTACTCGCCGCTCGTCAAGAACCCCGCCGGCGGCGACACGCTCGCGCTCTATTTCGAGTTCGATCAGGACGCCATGAATCCGCGCACGCGCCGCCAGTTGGAAATCGTCACCCTCATCCTCAAGTCGGACCCCGGCAAGAAAATCACCCTCAGCGGCCACACCGACGCGCTCGGAACGAAGGATTATAACAACAGCCTCTCCTCCCGCCGCGCCGACGTCGTGCGCGACTATCTGATCAAGGCCGGAGTCTCCGCCGGTCAGATCATCACCATCGCCAAGGGCGACAGCCAGCCGCGCCGCCCGAACGTCACCGAGACCGGCGATGACAATCCCGAAGGCCGCCGCGCCAACCGCCGCACCGAGATCTATCTGGATTTCTGACGGCCCGCGCCCCGCCCGCCGGCCCCGTGAGACAGTCATTCCTTGCTGCCTGTTCTTCCTCCTCGCCCGGTTTTTTCGCGCCTCTTCATCTTTTCTAAAGGTTTCGTCGCCTACGCTGGTATTCAGAAAACCGCATGAACGCCGCACGATTCCTTTTGTCATCCAGCTTTGCCCTTGTCGGACTGAGCGCTTGCGTCGGGCCCTCTCCGCTCAGCAGCCGGAATCTCTCCCTGCCCGCCGATTGGAAAAACGCCGCCGGTTTCCCCGTCGCCTCGCCGTCGCGCGACCTGTCCCGCTGGTGGAACCGTTTTGGCGATCCCACGCTCTCCCGCGTCATCTCGGACGCGCTCCAGTCCAGCCCGGACATGGCCTCCGCCGCCGCCCGCATCAAGGAATCCCGCGCCCGCCGCGATGTGGCGAAATCCTCGCTGTTTCCCTCACTCGACGGTTCGGCTTCCGGCTCCTACCGGTCAACGCAGACGGACAAGATCGGCACCGTGGATGTCGATTCATACTCGGCCGGACTCAACGCCTCATGGGAAGTCGATCTCTTCGGGAAAAACCGCAGCGCCGTCGAAGCGGCGTCGGCGCAGTTAGGTGCCACCGAGGAAAATTTCCACTCCGTCCAGGCCGCGCTCGCGTCCGAAGTGGCCATCGCCTACACCAGCTTGCGCGCCACCGAGGCTCGTTTGGAAATCGTCCGCCGCACGATCAAGACCCGCGAGGAAACCACCCAGCTCGCCCTCTGGCGCACCCAGGCCGGTGAGGCGGATTCGCTCGAATCCAGCCAGGCCACCAGCAGCCTCGAACAGGCGCGCGCCGCCATTCCCGCGCTGGAACAAACCGCCTCCCAAACCCGCAATCTTCTATCACTTCTCGCCGGTCGCGCGCCCGGCAGCCTTGATGGCATGCTCTCCGCTGCCAAAAAAGGCATCCCGGAACCACCGCGCTGCCTCGCCGTCGGCATCCCCGCCGACACCATCCGCCAGCGGCCGGACGTCCGCGTCGCCGGCTATCAGCTCCTCGCCGCCGCTGCCAGCGTGCGCGCCGCAGACGCGCTGCGCTATCCCTCGCTTGATCTGTCAGGCTCGCTCGGGCTGAACTCGCTGAGCTCCGGGAAACTTTTCAATCCCCAGACCTCCACCCTCGGGCTCGCCGCCGGCATCACCAGCCCCATCTTCGACGCCGGCCGCATCCGTGCGGGCATCGCCGCCGAGAGCGCCGCCGAGGAACAGACCTTCCAGACCTACCGCTCCACCGTTCTAACTGGCTTGTCGGAGACGGAGGACGCCCTCATCGCCTGCCGCCGCACCGCCGAGCGGATGGAAACACTGGGGAAAGCCACCGTCGCCGCCCGCGAGGCGGACCTTCTCGCCCGCCAGCGCTATCAGACCGGTGAGATCGACTTCCTCTCCGTGCTCGAGACACAGCGCACGCTGCTCGGTCTGGAAGACAGCCTTCTCTCCATCCGGGCCGACCGCACGAACTCCTACATCCAGCTCTACAAGGCCCTCGGCGGCGGCTGGTCGGCCGGCTCCTGAAATCATTTTCCATCATCTATCCAATTCAATGACATCGCACGATTCATCAGAAGATCTCGCCACCATCGTCGCCAGCGGAGCCTCGCGCCCGGTAAGGAAATGGATTTTCATCGCCATCGCCGTTGCCCTGATAGGTGCCGGCGCATGGTATTGGCTGAAACGGGACAAGAGCGGAGAGCAGAAGGCAGAGTTTCAGACGGAGGACGCCAGGATCGGCCGCATCGCGCTCATCGTCACCGCTGCGGGTAACCTCGCCCCCACCAATCAGATCATCGTCGGCAGCGAACTTTCCGGCACCGCCAAGGAAGTGCTGGTGGACACCAACGACCAGGTGAAAAAAGGCCAGACCATCGCCAAGCTCGACACCTCCAAGCTCGACCAGCAGACCGACCGCAGCCGCGCCGCCCTGCTAGCCGCCAAGGCCAAAGTCAGCCAAGCCGAGGCCACCGTCGCGGAAAGCAAGGCCGCGCTGGCCCGCCAGGAGGAACTCCACGAACTCAGCGGCGGGAAAACCCCCTCGCGCGCCACCATGGAGACCTCCCGCGCCACCCTGGCCCGCGCCACAGCAGATTTGGGAAGCGCCCAGGCATCCGTCACCGGAGCGGAAGCGGATGTCAAAGCGTTCGAAAGCGACTTGGCGAAAACCGTCATCCGCTCGCCGGTCGATGGCATCGTGCTCGCGCGTTCCATCGAAGTCGGCCAGACCGTCGCCGCATCATTCACCGCTCCCACGCTTTTCACCATCGCCGAGGATTTGAAAAAAATGGAGCTGCTAGTCAACGTTTCCGAAGCGGACATCGGGCGCATCGAAGTCGGCCAGACCGCGACCTTCAGCGTCGATGCCTGGCCGAGCCGCAATTACACCGCCAAGGTCAAGAAGGTGGCCTTCGGAGCGGTGGGGACCGGGACCACCGCCAAGGAAGGTGCTGCCTCGAACAGCACCGTGGTCACCTACAGCACCGAACTGGAAGTCGCCAACGAGGATCTGTCACTGCGTCCCGGCATGACCGCCACCGTGGACATCGCCATCGTGGATAGAAATGACATCCTTGTCGTTCCGAACTCCGCGCTCCGTTTCGATCCCGTCGCCGCCGCCGCCATCGGCAAGCCGGACGCCACCAAAAAGACGCTGGTCCAGAGCCTTTCCCCGGGCGGCGGCAGACGCTGGCGCGGCGCTCCGCCACCGAAGGCGGGCTCGTCGGACTCCACTCCCAAAGTCTGGACTCTCAAGGACGGCGATCCTTCGGAAATCAAAGTCACCCCGGGCATCACCGACGGCCGCGTCACCGAGGTCACCGCCGAGGGCCTGACCGCAGGCACTCCCCTCATCATCAGCATCAAGCCACCGAAAACCGAATGAAGTCCGAAAAACTCATCCGGCTGCGCGGTCTAACCAAACAATATGGCACGGGCGCCGCCGCGTTTCTCGCCCTCCGCGGGGTGGATCTCGACATCCACCGTGGCGAGTTCGTGGCCATCATGGGTCCCAGCGGCTCGGGGAAATCGACCTTGATGAATTTGTTAGGCTGTCTCGATACCCCCACCGACGGCTCCTACGAATTCAAGGGCATCAAGGTCGAGGGACTCAACAAGGACCAGCGCTCGCTGCTCCGCCGGCACGCGCTGGGATTCATTTTCCAAGGCTTCAACCTGCTCGCCCGCACCTCGGCGCTCGAAAATGTGGAACTGCCGCTTCTCTATCGGGGCTTCTCTAGGAAACAACGCCATGAAATGGCCCGCGAGGCGCTGGCCCAGGTCAGCTTGTCGGACAAGGAACGCAACACGCCGGCCGAACTCTCCGGCGGCCAGCAGCAGCGCGTCGCCATCGCCCGCGCCATCGTCACCCAACCGGAGACCCTTTTCGCCGACGAACCTACCGGAAACCTCGACTCGAAAACCACCGTCGAGATCATGGAACTCCTCCGCAAGCTCAACACGGACCGCGGCATCTCCATCATCATGGTCACCCACGAGGATGAGGTGGCGGCCTGCGCCCGCCGCATCATCCATGTCCGCGACGGCCTGATCTCCGACGACATCGTCACCCGATAGATTTTCCGCCATGATTGCCATGATCTTCAACGCACTGCTCATCGCCATTCGGGAAATCCGGCGGAACCTGACGCGCTCGTTCCTCACCGTGATCGGAATCGTCATCGGCGTCGCCGCCGTGATCACGATGGTCACCCTCGGCCGAGGAGCCACCGAGACCGTGAAACAGCAGATTTCGAAAATGGGAAACAACCTGCTCGTCCTCCGTCCCGGTCAGGGCTGGGGCGGCGGCGCGTCGATGTTCAGCCTGCAGGACGTCGATGCCGTCCGCAACCAGGTTCCCGGCATCGCCTCGGTCGCTCCTTTTGTTTCTAACAACGCCCAGATCGTCTATCAGGACGAGAGCCGGCCTTACGATATTCAGGGCACCACGCCCAATTATTTCGCCATCGCGAACTGGACCGTCGGCACCGGCCGGTTTTTCACGGAGGCCGAGGTGGACGAGTCCGCGCCCGTCTGTGTCATCGGGGAAACCATCCGCAAGGAACTCTTCGGCGAAGGAGTGGATCCCGTCGGCAGCAAGGTCCGGGTGAAAAGCATGACGCTTGAAGTGGTCGGCGTCACCGGCGTGAAAGGCCAGGGCGGCTTCGGTGACGATCTGGACGACAACGTGATCACTCCCTACACCACCGTCATCCACCGTCTGTCGGGCCGCCAGAGCGGGAAGAATTTCAATCAGGTGATGATCTCCGGCCAGCAGGACTATCCCAGCGCCTACATCGTGTCGGACATCGCCGCGCTGATGCGGGAGCGCCGCAAGATCACCGCGAACGAAGCTGACAACTTCAATGTCTTCGACTCCCAGCAGCTCGCCGAGGTGATCAGCTCCAGCACCAAGGTGATGACTTCCTTGTTAGGCGCTGTGGCAGGTGTCAGCCTGCTCGTCGGCGGCATCGGTATCATGAACATCATGCTCGTTTCCGTCACCGAGCGGACGCGGGAAATCGGCATCCGTCTCGCCATTGGTGCGCGGGCGCGGGAAGTGCTGCTGCAGTTTCTAGTGGAGGCGGTGACGCTTTCCTGCATCGGTGGAGTGAGCGGAATCGCCCTGGCCTACGGTCTGTGTTCCACGCTCGCCGAAGTGGTCGGCGCGCCTTTCCTTTTCGATCCTAAAATCAACATCATCGCCTTTGTCTTCTCCGCCGCCATCGGCATCATCTTCGGCTTCATGCCGGCGCGCCGCGCTGCCTCGCTTGATCCAATTGATGCCTTGCGGCATGAGTGAATTCCGTTAAACGTTAGAAGTTGTCTGTTATGGGTGCGGATATCCGGATTTCTCCTCTTTTCCTTATAACTTTTAGCCAGTAACTCATAACCCGACTCCCATGCGCCTGCTCATCATCGAAGACGATCCGTTGCTGCTCCGCAGCCTCTCCGCAGGCTTGCGGGAGGAAGGCTACGCGGTGGACACGGCGGCGGATGGCGAGGACGGATTGTTCAAAGCGGTTTCGCAAACGTATGACTGCATCGTCTTGGACGGCATGCTGCCGGTGTTCGACGGTTGGGAAGTCCTCCGCCGCCTGCGAGTGGAGAAAACGACCCCCGTGCTCATGCTCACCGCCCGCGATGCCGTGCCGGACCGCATCCGCGGACTTGATTGCGGGGCGGATGATTATCTGACGAAGCCGTTCGATTCGGATGAATTGTTAGCCCGCATCCGCGCGCTCATCCGCCGCAGCAGCGGGCAGGCCTCGAACCGGGTCGAGATCGGCGGGGTGGTGATCGACACCGCCGCGCGCAATGTTTCGCTCCGTGGGGAAATCGTCGCCCTGACGCCGCGCGAGTATTCACTCGTGGAATACCTTGCCCGCCATCGCGGCAGCGTGGTGAACCGCACGGAGCTTTACGAACACCTCTTCGACGAGGACGACGACACGCTTTCCAATCTGCTCGACGTCCACGTTTCCAACATCCGTAAAAAGCTGGGAGCGGATTTCATCACCACCCGCCGCGGGCACGGCTACTGCATCGAATGAACTTCATCTTCCATTCGGTCCGCTGGCGGCTCCAGCTGTGGCATGCGCTGATTCTGATGGGCGTGATCGTCGCGCTGTGCATGCTGGCGCACAAGCTGGTGGTGGATGCGCGGCGCGAGCGGATCGACCGCGAGCTGGAGTCCTTCGAGCGGGCGTTCATGAAGAGTTTCTGGGAGATGCCTTCGCAGAAAAAGAAGGAGGACCGGCCGCCCACCACCGCCGAGATCCGCGAGCGTTTTCTCAGCCTGGATGATCCGTCGAAATTTCCGTTGGAGTTGCGCGACCTCTTCGATCCGGACGCCTCCGAGAGCACCTATCTCGTTTTCTGGGACGGCAGTTGCCAGACGCTGTTCCGCTCGGCCAACGCTCCTGCGGACCTTCAGTTTCCGAAAGTCGCGGTTGCCCTGGATCCGATCACGCGGATGCGCGGGAATTTCCGCGAGCTCGTCCACGGCGGCCCGCGCGGTTTCCGGGTGGTCGTCGGCCGTGACGTTTCGTCGGACCGCGCGGCGCTCCAACAGCTCGGTTGGCAGATCGCCGGAAGCGGCGCGCTGCTTTGGTTGTTAGGCCTGCTCGGCGGCTGGTGGCTGGCGGGCCGCGCGATTGAGCCGATCGCCGCGATCAGCCAGACGGCCTCGCGCATCGCGGAGGGAAAACTTTCCGAACGCATCGACGTCGCGGACGCCGACAACGAGCTCAGCCGCCTCAGCCAGGTGCTCAACGACACGTTCGACCGCCTGGCCTCCGCCATCCAACGCCAGCGCGAGTTCACCGCGGATGCCTCGCATGAGCTGCGCACGCCGCTGACGGTCATTCTATCGGAAACCTCCCGCGGCCTGAAACGCGAGCGGACTGCGGAGGAATACAAGGAGATCATTTCCACGTGCAGCCACGCCGCGACCCGCATGCGTTCGCTGGTGGAGTCACTGCTGATCCTCGCCCGTCAGGATGGATATCCGCCGGAAAGCCACGGCGAGAGCACGGATCTTTCCTCGGTCGTCACGGATACGATCCAGCTCCTGCAGCCGCTTGCCGATCAGAAGGGCATCCAAATCCGCTCCGACCTCCAGTCCGCGCGCTGCCTTGCGGATTCCAACTCGCTCGCCATCGTCGCTGGCAATCTCATTTCAAACGCGATCCTCCATCAGCCTGCCGGTGGTGAGGCGGTCGTCAGCATTTTCTGTGAGGACCAGCGGGTGATTCTGGAAGTGACCGATCGCGGTCCGGGAATCGCACCGGAGCATCTGCCGCGCTTGTTCGACCGTTTCTATCGGGTGGATCCCGCGCGCGGCCCGGCGAGCGGCCATTCGGGTCTCGGCCTTGCCATCGTGCAGGCGGTGGTGGAGAACCGCAACGGCACCGTTGGGGTGCGCAGCGAGCCGGGTAAGGGCGCGACTTTCCGCGTCAGCCTGCCGGCGCTGGTAGAAGAATGATGCTCCGTGCGTGACAGGGTCGGTTTCATCTGCCATGCTCGGCGCGTGAGTCCTATCACCATTGCCGCCGTCAAGGAACTAGCCGGAGAAACTCCCGTTCACGCCGCGATCCACGCTCAGCTCCAATCCCGCGCCACCCGCACGACGAAAGGCGGGAAGCCGTATTTCGAGCTCGTTTTCGCCGACTCCACCGGAAATTTCTCGCTGAAAATCTGGTCGGACTCGCCGATGCACGACGCGGCGGAAAAACTGGCGGATGGAGCGATCGTCCGCCTCGAAGCCGAGTGGACGCAGAACCAGTATGGCGTGAATCCGAACAATCTCGCGTGGTTCCACATCGATGAAACAGCCGTCGCCGATTTTCTCGCGGGCGATCCGGAGACGCGTGAAAAGCAGGACCGCGACTTTGCGGAGATCCGCCGCTTGTGCGACTCCATCGGGGACCCGCGGCTGCACGACCTTTGCGAGCATTTCCTCACCCAACTCGGCGACCGCTTCCGCCGCACCGCCGCCGCGAGGAAAAACCACCACGCCCGCCGCGGCGGCCTCGTCGAGCATGTCTCCCAGATGATGCGCTCCGCGGACGCGCTGTGCCCGGTTTACCCGGAACTCAACCGCGACCTGCTGCTCACCGGCGTGCTTTTCCACGACTGCGGGAAACTCTGGGAGAATTCCTATCCGGAGGACGGCTTCGCGCAGATCCACAGCATCCACGGGGAGATGTTAGGTCACATCCCGCTCGGCATTGAGCTGGTGAACAAGCTGTGGAACGATCTGTTGGACACGGCGGATGCGGAAGACTGGAAAGGCCTCAAGCCGTCCACAGAAATGACACGCCTGCACCTGCTCCACCTCATCGGCAGCCATCACGGCCAGTATGAATTCGGCTCGCCCGTGCTGCCGCGCACGCCGGAAGCGTTCGCACTGCACTACATCGACAACCTCGATGCGAAGATGGAGATGGTCCGCGACGCCTACGCACAGTCCACGGAGATCGCTCCGGGGATTTACGACCGTGTTTTCCCGCTGCCGACGAATCTGGTGAGGCCGCTGGCGGGGTTTGCGGCACCGCCGCCGTTGCCGGAGGAGAAGGTCGTTGAAAAAGACCAGCCGGATCTGGAAAACTAAGGGAAAGTGATAGGTATTACCCCGTATCTGTGCCCCGGGTCTGCGAGTTCCGCCGCATGACCGGGAAAGTTGTCCGGAGTTGAACTGCCGCCCCATCCGTGCCAGCCTGTCCCTATGAAATCAAATTACACCGCGATCACGCAACAGGACGGCGAATGGTGGGTCGGTTGGATTGAGGAAATTCCCGGCGTCAACGCGCAGGAGAAGACCAAGGAAAAGCTGATGGTCTCCTTGCGGGAGATTCTCAAGGAGGCGTTGGAGTTCAATCGCGAGGAAGCCAGGGCAAGCGCGGGAGCCAGTTATACCGAAGAGCTTGTCACTTTATGAAGCGGCGTGCCTTGATCAGCCATTTGGGCAAACACAATTGCGAACTGGTCCGCGAGGGCGGGAATCATTCCTGGTGGAGAAACCGGGCGACCAACCGCCGCTCCGCGATCCAGAAGTTCTCGATTAACCAATCGTGAAGCCTAACGGAGTGCCATGTCGTTTGGAATTCTCCGAGAACTCCAATTGCAGATCATCACTATCCCCTCGACTCAAACGGCCGACGGTCACTCGGGCGTTCGTATCCGTGGTAGTGTCGAATCCGTTGCTCCAGTTCAAACCCAGTAAATTGCTGGCGAGAAATCGGTCGTGGAAATCCGGCCATAGAAAAACTTTGAGAGTTATCCCGCTGTGCTCCAGTCGAGCGGACCATTCCTTGCGAAATTTCTCTTCGATATCGGCTTTTCTGGGAGACTTGTCTCTTCCATCCCCCAACCAGGCAACGCGATGAACTTCCATATTTGGCTTGGAGTGCCGCGCAGTCAGGTGTGGATGAGTAAGCAACTCGATGAAATCGTGGTAGCGTCTTTCAGACGGATCAAGATGAGGATCCATATACGCGATCCAGTTGGCGTGTCGAAGAAGCGGCTCAAGCAATTTGCAGTATGCGTCAATTGAGCGCGGAATTCTCCGCGAGCATGAGCGATCCTTCCAAAAGTCTGAAGTTGAAAGAGTTTCCGGACAGGCGACGAGTGATTCTCCTGAATGACGAATTGCCTTGGACTCTCGGGTGAAAATCATTCCTGCAAGCGCAGACTGTTCATGTGAGGAAAAAGTCTCGTTTTCCCATTCCACCTCGCACGCTGGGCAGGTGGCCACCATGGCCTCGTGGTTCACCAACCGTCCTTGTTTCTCAAGCTTTTTGATCAGCTCCTTTGCTTTGGGGTGAAGAGAGTCGCGTTGCTCCTGAATCACCCGCAACCAGTCGCCGCCATGAAGATTCCTGACAATGCAGTCTTCGAGCAGAGGCGGCCCAAGACTTCTCAGGCATAGATCTGCTACCGCACTACTTTCGTAAGAAGCCGTCCGGAAAATTGCAGGACTTAGGGCGAACTCGGAAAGCATGTCAGTCAAACATCTCGTTGAATCCTTCTTCGAAGAAGCCACCAGGCCAAGCTTTGATTAGCTCGCCACGTTCGTTCAGTCCGATGTCCTGCACCACGCTTCCTTCGTGACCCGGAGACACGAACAACAACGCAACATCCTCCGGTCGCAAGGGCGGCATCCCTTCGGGCAATTTACCCTCAGCGGTTTGGCGCATGCGTTTCATGATCCTAAGCAGAAGATGTTCGCTGTGGGTTTCCAGCAGAAAGCTGTTCTTGTTCTCCCCAAGCGCGGATTCGATGAAGACATCGCCGAGTTCTCCCTGGAGGGCGGGGTGGAGGTGAAGTTCGGGTTGTTCGATGGCGATCAGTTTGTTCCTTCCCGCACAAGAATGGATGAGGATTGGTGCTATTTGGCTGATACCGACTCCGACATCTCGCATCGAAACTGAGGTTTTATTTTCGATGTCAAAAAGGACGAGATCAGCCCAGACCTCTGCTGAGGGAGAATTTTTCAAGTGCTCATCGATTTGCGTGTAAGCTGCTTCCTCATCGTCCGAATGAAGGTCTTCTATCGATTGCTCTATTTTGCCGGTCCATTCTTTATCGAATCCCACCATGCAATCGGTTTCGTCGAAGTCGGATTTAGTAAATCCCCACTTTGGGACGTTGAGGCTGTCTCGCGCTTCCCAGAAATCCCTTGCGGTAGAAAACAGCTTGGTTTGAAACCGATATTTCCGGCATTCCAACCGCTCCAGTAGATGGTTTACTTGTTTTTGGAGGCTTGGCTGATCTCGCAGGTGCGCCCAAGTCTTCAATTTGGGGTCGGCTGGTGGTTCTCCGGGGATACCTATCAACGACCGCCGCTCGGGCAGGTGCCTGAGCGGTCCCAAATAAATTAGACCTTCTTCCAAATTCCGCACATGCTGACGAGTATGGCTTAACCACGCTAAGGCGTTCGCAATCACATGATCGGAAACCGAAGCGGAGTTGGCTCGCTTCAGACCTACCTTGTATGGGTAAAACAGACTTTCCGTGGAAGTCCTGCCATTAGCCGCATGAGAAAATGAATCGATCCAGCCAGGATCAGGCGGAGAGACCATGCCTTCCGCCTGTCCACCGTCCAAGACCTCAAGCTCGGTTTTGCCTGGCGGGCGAGTGGCCCGCAATACCAGACTCTCACCATGGTAAATCTCGATGGCAAGTACGCTGCAACGGTCCGTTTCCTGCTCGATGATTCGATTAACGTGTTGCCAATGGGCCTGAAGCTGATCTCCATGCTCCGACCTTATCGCCCTTAACTGCTTCCACGCCTCCTGCGAATCCCTATATGCTTTCACGATGTCCTCGGGAACCGGCCTGCGCCCGCCAAGAGATTCAAAACCTTCCAACTCGCGCCATCCCGCTTCGACTTGGTGCTGGAGACAAGTTTCGATCTGTTTCTCACATGCTTCATCATTCAGGATGATTCGCATTACCTCTTCAGCCTCCGGTTCATTGTAGAGGAAAAGGCATTTAATCAGATCGCGGGCGTTACTGAGTAACCGTTCCACATTTTCATAATCGACTGCAATTTTCAACTCGGAATTCAGTTTCTCGTAGAAGCTCTGAAGATCCGCTCGCGTTGTGATGCCGAGTTGATGGACAATCTTGACCGGCAGAGTGACGGGTCCATTTGAGAATGAGAATTCGATTTCGATCCGCCTTCCTTGGTCTTTTTGATGAAGCAGCGTACGGAATGAACCCAAATCGACGCTTCCCGAGGCGCTTTCAGAAACCCTACTCTCGAAGTCACCGCCCTTGGCTAAGTGGAGCGTCCACAGCAGTCCTTGGATCAGTGACGACTTGCCTGCGCTGTTCGGGCCGAAGACAAGCGTGAGTGGCTTCATGGGCAGTTTTTGAATTGAAGCTCCGAAGGCCTTAAAATTGGAAATGCCGAAAGATTCAAGTTTCATGGTTTATCAGATGGAAGAAAGTTGGGAATCACTCCGCATGAAACCCCATCTCGCGTTTCGGCGCAGCGTCGGCAGCGATGAGCTGGCGGATGGCGTCGAAGACGAGTTGGAATTGCTGGTCGTGATCGGCGTATTTGGCTTCGAGCGATTGGATTTTTTCGGCGAGCAGGGCGTTGGAATCCATCAGGCGGCGGAGTTGGACGAAGGTGCGCATGATGGCGATGTTCACCTCCACGGCGCGGGGCGAGCGGAGCACGCTGGAAAGCATTGCGACGCCTTGTTCGGTGAAGGCATAGGGGAGGGTGCGGCGACCACCGTGGCGCTTTAAGGTCGCAGATTGCGATCTTAAAGGTTCTAAAGGTTCCTGGTCTGTTTTTAAGGTCACAGATTGTGACCTTAAAGGAGACTCCGCATTTTTTGAGGTCACAGATTGTGACCTCAAGATTTCCATCTCATCCTCAGTGAGTTGGAGCATGAAGTCGTCGGGGAAACGGTCGAGATTTCGCTGAACCGCCTGGTTGAGCGCTTTGGTTGGGACGCCATAAAGCTCCGCAAGATCGGAATCCAGCAGGACCTTCTCGTGGCGGAGGAGGTGGACAAGCGGGGCGATCTTTTCGGGGACGAACAGGTTCGTAATTTTCCGGGGTGGGGACTTCTTTTTGGCAGCCATGGCGGGAATTAGATAGATCCAACCTGGTTTGCGGAGCACTTGCAATCCTCCAATTCACAGGCAGCATGACTGAAAAGTCATGTCCCGCACACGGATCAATCTCAAAGGCCTATCGCTCGACCGGCTGGAAACGCTCTCGGCAATCGTCGCGCAGGGCGGGATCGCGCGGGCGGCGGGTGGCGATGCGAACCGGCAGAGCCAGTTCAGCCGGCAGGTGGCAGAGCTGGAGGCGTGGTTCGGCGTGGATCTGTTGGACCGGGCATCGACGCCTAGCAGGCATACGGAAGCGGCGTTGCGCATCGTGCGGCAAGTGGATGAATTCCGGCGGGAAATGGACGCGATCCGGGAATCGGCCGAGGGCGGGCGGACGCCGGTGGTGTTCGGCGCGGGCGAGAGGATGATTCGCAGCTATCTGATCCCCTGGGCGGCGAAGGTCCGGAAGGAGAACCTGCGGCTGGTTTTCAGGAATCTGACATCCGGTGCGATCCGGGTGGAGTTGCTGGCGAGGCGGTTGGATTTTGGAATCCTGCGCGCCGACCGTTGCCCGGACGGGATGGAGCGTTTCGCTCTGAAGCCGATTTCGATGTGCCTGCTGCTGCCGTCGGCGTTGGCGAAGGGCCGACGGAAATGGTCGTGGAAGGATCTGGAGCAGATTCCGCTGATCTTGCCGGAGGGCGACGGACGTTTCGCCTGTTTCCTGCGGGCTAGGGCATTGGATGCCGGGATCGAATTGGACGTGGCGATGGAGTGCAGCACCTGGACGCAGTTGATCGATGCGATGTGCGAGTGTGGCTTAGGGGGATTTTTGCCGAAGGATTTGGAGAAACAGTTTCCGCCGGGTTTCGTGATCGTGTTGTTACCCGATTTGGCTAGGTTCTCAGATGATTTTGTCATCGCGTGGTCAGCCTCGGAGGCGGCAAAGCGACCGGAAATCGCCCGCTTGGCGAAGAGATTGGGAGGCGGTTGAAGTTTTCCAGCCAATCTTGACCCTGTGAATGATCCCGCCTACACCCATGCCAAGAAATTTCCCCAAATGCACCCGTTCCTATCACCTGAATTCCATGTCCGCTGGTCCACGCTCGTTCCCGAAGCCGTCGAGCCGGACATCACCCACGCGCTTGAGCAGGCGAAGCGGAACATTGAGGCGATCTGCGCGCAGGATCCGGCGGCGGCCAATTACGAGAGCACTTTCCTCGCCCTCGAAAAAGCGACCGACGAACTCGGCCGCGGCTGGGGGCGGCTGAACCATCTGGATTCGGTCTGCGACTCGCCCGCCCAGCGCGAGGCGTTGAACAAGATGCTGCCGGCTGTGACGGATTTCTACTCGTCCATCGCACTTAACGACCGGCTGTGGGCCATGATCAAGACGGTCGGCGAGAGTGCGGAAATGGCGGCGCTGGATCCTGTTGGGAAACGCTTTGTCGAAGAGACGCTGTTCGATTTCCGCAGCTCCGGCGCGGACCTTCCGGCTGATAGGAAACAGCGCGTCGCCGCCGTCGCGGCCGAGCTTTCGAAGATCACCAAGGAATATTCCGAGCACGTGCTCGACTCCACCAACGCGTGGGAACTCGTCATCACCGACGAGGCGAAACTCGCCGGCCTGCCCGAATCCGCCAAGGCCGGCGCCGCTGAGAACGCCCGCGCGAAGGGCCACGAAAACGCCTGGCGCTTCACCCTGCAATTCCCGTCGATGTTTCCAATCATGCAGCACCTGCACGACGATTCGATCCGCCGTCAGGTCTGGGAGGCGTCGTCGAAGGTCGGTGCGGTCGGCGAATTCGACAACACCGCGCTCGTCTGGCAGATACTCGAACTCCGTCAGGAAAAAGCCGCCATCCTCGGCCACGGGCATTTCGCCGATCTGACGCTTGAGCGCCGCATGGCGAAAACCGGCCGGTCCGCCTTGAAATTCATCGAAGGCATCCACGCCCGCATTCACCCGGTTTTTCTAGCAGAATATAGGCAGCTCGCCCAATACAAGGCGGCCAGATCCGGTCAGCCAGTTAGCGATCTAGAGCCATGGGAAGTCGCTTACTGGTCGGAGAAACAACGCCAGGAAAACTATGATTTCGACGAGGAGGCACTGCGTCCGTACTTCTCCGTCGATGGCGTGATGGCCGGCATGTTTGAAATCGCCTCGCGCCTTTTCGGCATCACCATCCGCGAACTGGACTCCATTTACATCGAGCCAGGCTCTTCATCCACCATCCAAAATCCAGAATCCAAAATCGAAACCTGGCACCCCGAGTGCAAGTTCTACGAGATCCACGATTCAAAAACCGCCGCGCACCTCGGCTCGTTCTACGCCGACTGGCATCCGCGCGAATCGAAACGTGGCGGCGCGTGGATGAACTCGCTGCACACCGGCGCTCTCGGCGAGCCCCACCTCGGCCTGATTATCGGCAACATGAGTCCGCCGGTGAACGGCAAGCCCGCATTGCTAACACACCGCGAGGTGGAGACAATTTTCCACGAGTTCGGCCACCTGCTCCACGGCCTGCTCAGCGAGGTTTCCGTGAAATCGCTGGCGGGAACGAACGTCCCGTGGGATTTCGTCGAACTCCCCTCGCAGATCATGGAGAATTTCTGTTGGGACCGCGAATCGCTCGATCTGTTCGCCCGCCATTTCGAAACCGAGGAGCCGATCCCGGAAGACCTCTTCGCGAAAATGATCGCAGCGAAAAACTACCTCAGCGCCTCCGTCTTCATGCGCCAGCTCGCCCTCGCCAAGCTCGATCTCGAACTTCACATCCGTCTATCGGATTTCCTCGGCAAAGACCTCGACGCCGTGGACCGCGAAGTGCTGGCAGGTTACCTCGCACCGTTGAAAACACCGTCGCCCTCCCGAACGCGCAATTTCAATCACCTCTTCAGCGATCCCACCGGTTACGCCGCTGGCTACTACTCTTACAAATGGGCCGAGGTGCTCGATGCCGATGCCTTCAGCCGTTTCCAAGCCGAGGGCGTGCTCAACTCCGAAACCGGCCGCTCCTTCCGCGAGCACGTCCTCAGCAAAGGCAACTCCGTCCCGCCCGACGAACTCTACCGCAGCTTCATGGGCCGCGATCCCGACCAAGAACCCCTCCTCGTCCGCGCCGGATTGGCAGGGGCCGGGGCCGGGGCGGCTTGAAATAGGGACGTGGCGCAAAAAGTGAAAAACAGCGACACGTTTTCCCCATGGGTCGTCGGGAGCGACATGTTGCTCCCAGATGCTGTGGAAATTGCCGGTGTTGCCACATGCAGGCAGGCCATACGGAGCAAAGCAACTGCTTGTAGAATGAGCCTGCCAAGATTCCGGTAGCGGACGAACCATCACTCCGTTGGCTTGACATAAAACCATATTCACTTATTTATTGCTCAATGAAAACGACCGTGGATTTGCCTGAAAGTATTCTGGAGCGCACCAAGATCGCGGCTGCCCGCCGTCGGACCACCATCAAAAACCTCATCATTGAGGGATTGGAGGCCGTGCTGCGTGAGGACATTCCCGCCGCACCGCCTGCAGATGCGATCGCCCGTCTTCGCCAAGGTTATCATCTCGGTGGCCATCCGCTTACTCGCGATCAATCCCATGCCCGCTGAGCGCTTTCTAGATACGAACATCCTGCTTTACGGCTACGACCTCGATGCCCCTGAAAAGCGCCTCATCGCCCAATCCCTGATTGAGCAAGCGTGGGTTCAGCCTGGGCGCACCGCTATCAGCGTGCAGGTATTGCAGGAATTCCACGTCAATTTCCTCCGCAAGGGGCATTCGCCAGAAGAAGCGTCTTCCCTCATCGCGGATTTTTCCCATTGGCCGGTCATCGACAACACACTCGCCGTTTTTCGGCTGGGCCTCTCGCTCCAGCTTCGTTGGCAGCTCTCGCTTTGGGACGCCATGATTCTCGCGGCGGCCCAAACCAGCGGTGCGCGTGAGCTGTTCACCGAGGATCTGAATCACGGCCAGGACTACGGTGGCGTGCGGGTGGTGAATCCGTTCAAGTAGTGGCTGAAGCGGCCTCCGTCACCTTTCAGGACTGCTCCGGATTGTCCTATTCCACACCGCTCTTGTTAGCGGCCATCCTCATCGCGGCACCATGCAGCACATCGACAATTTTCATCACGTCCTCGTAATCCACCGCCACCCGGGCGAAGTCCATGAATTTCCTCCGGCTGGCGCGGTTCAGACCGGAAAACGCTCCTCGTCCGCAACGGATCGGAGGGGGCTGCTTGAAATGCCAAGCCGCCAAGTGGAAACCCGGCGGGGAGGGATCTGATACCATTTCTAAAATTTAATGTGCCCCTCCTGTTCGATGAGCGACGAAAATCTTTTACCGCAAAGCCGCAGAGGTCGCGAAGGGACGCAAAGTGAAATTTAAGAATAGGATTCCTGATCTTCTCTGCGTACCTTCGCGACCTCTGCGACTCTGCGGTTCAAAGAATGTCATATTATTTATGGAAAATGGTATGACGGGCTCGCCTTCACCCTATTGTTCCGCTGGACGCTTTCAGTGCGGGCTTTTGCCTCGCCATCCTAGGCCTGCCTTCGCAACCTCTCGCTGCATTGGGATAACTGAAATTTATCCTATCTCTCTCCAGAATGACCCACACCTCCCTCCAAAGCATCGAAAAACTCGAATCCGACCTCTGGGAGGCCGCTGACAATCTCCGCGCGAACTCGAAGCTGACTTCCTCGGAATACTGCATGCCGGTGCTCGGCATCATCTTCCTGCGCCACGCGGCGAACCGCTTTGAAATGGCCACCCGCCAGATCGCGGAGGACCAGAAGTCGGGAAAAATGCCGAAGCGGAAAATCGTCGCTGCCGACTATGTGAAACGCCGCGCTTTGTTCCTGCCGGAGGAGGCTCGTTACGATTCCATCCTCGCCACACCGACGGATGCGGATCTTTCCGAGACTCTCATCCACGCCATGACGGCCAACGGCCATCGAGCAATCCTTCGAGCCGCTGCTCGGCGTGCTGCCCAAGGACTTCGGCATCTTCGAGCGGAACGTGCTGGAGGACCTCATGCGCACCTTCAACCGCGAGGCGCTGCGCCATGCCACCGGCGATGTCTTCGGCCGGATCTATGAGTATTTCCTGATGAAATTCGCGATGCAGGGCGCGCAGGACAATGGCGAGTTTTTCACGCCGCCCTCGCTGGTGAACGTGCTCGTCAACGTCATCGAGCCGGACCACGGCGTGGTGGCGGATCTCGCCTGCGGCTCCGGCGGGATGTTCGTGCAGTCCAGCCACTTCATCGAGGCCCACGGCGGCGAGACCATGCGCAAGGTCACTTTCTACGGTCAGGAAAAAACCGCCACCACCATCAAGCTGGCGAAGATGAACCTCGCCGTCCACGGGCTGGAGGGCCACATCGTCGAGGCCAACACGTTCTATCAGGACGAGCACCGCCTGCCTGACGGACGCCGGCTTTTCGGCAACGTTGATTTCGGCATGGCCAATCCACCGTTCAACGTGGACATGGTGGATGCGGAAAAAGTGAAGGACGACCCGCGCCTGCCCTTCGGCCTGCCGGGGGTGAACAAGGATAAGAAAGTCTCCAACGGCAACTACCTCTGGATCTCCTATTTCCACAGCTATCTCAGCGCGCAGGGCCGCGCCGGATTCGTCATGTCCTCGCAGGCGTCCAGCGCCGGACATGGAGAAATGGAAGTCCGCCGCAAGCTCGTCGAGACCGGCGATGTGGATGTGATGATCTCCATCCGCTCGAACTTCTTTTATACACGCACCGTGCCGTGCGAGCTCTGGCACTTCGACAAGGGGAAACCCGCCGCCCGCCGCGACCAGGTGCTGATGCTGGACGCGCGCAACGTCTATCGAAAGGTCACCCGCAAGATCTACGACTTCTCGCCCGAGCAGCTCGCCAACCTCACCGCCATCGTCTGGCTCTATCGCGGCGAGGCGGGGAAATTCACCGGCCTCGTCCAGCAGTATCTGGTCCGCACGCTCGCCGAAGCCGCCGCCATCACCGGAGAAACTAACGGTTTCCGGAAAAGTTACGATGCACTCGCCAAGGCCACCGCGCCGTTCCTGAAATCCCTGCCGAAAGACTCGTCGCTGCGAGGGTTGCTCAAGGAACGCGACGACGCGGCGAAATCCTGCTTCGCCTCGCTCGATGCGTGGAGCGCCCGCATCGCCAGGGATTGGAAAAAGCCCTGCGCGGCCACTCCCGCCGCCCAGCGGAAACTCTCCGCCGGACTCGACGTTCTAGCAGTCGCCTGCCGCGATCTCATCAAGGATCTGGATCTCGTCTTCAAGCTGGCCACCCGCCTGGTGGACACCGCGGAAAAGGAGGCCGACGCCAAGGACGACGCCACCTGGATCACCCGCGAGATCGGCAAGCTGGAAAAGGACCTCGACGCCCGCCGCGCCGAGGCCGTGGACCAGCTCAAGGCCACCGCCTACTTCGAGCGCCAGGCCCACTGGCTGCTCTCCCGTTTCCCGGACGCCAAGCTGGTGGACGTGCCCGGCCTGGTGAAACTCGTGGATCGCCAGGAAATCGCCGCCGCCGACTGGAGCCTCACGCCCGGCCGCTACGTCGGCGTCGCCCCGGCGGAAGTCGATGACGATTTCGATTTCGAGCAAACCCTCGGCGGCATCCACATCGAAATCGCCGACCTCGACCAGGAAGCCGCCGAACTGGCGAAGCGGATTCAGAAGAATTTCGAGGGGCTTGGGGTATGAAACAAACGCTGCCTGTAATCCCATCATCCGGAATTCATCGCGGAGCGATGACCGATGCTAGCCGTGGGTTTCAACCCACGGTCATGATCGGAACATATTCATTCCGTCGCGGCGCGACGGTCGATCCGGTGGCGTCGCGCGGCGTGGCACACGGTTTCATGCGTCGCTCCGCGACGCGGTTCATCGCGGGCACCGTGGTCCGTGGGTTAAAACCCACGGCTACCGTCATGAGGTCGCTCCGCGACGAAGATGCGTTCCCCGGTCGCGGCGCGACTATCGATGGTAGCCGGGCGTTTCAACGCCCGGACACAGGTTCCGTGCATGTATTGCGTCGCGTCGCGACACTTGATGTGTATGGATTGCATATCAAATCGCGTGATTGATTTCATCCCACCCCCGCGCATTCCATGGCTAATACCTACACCTCCCTCCATTACCACTTGGTCTTCAGCACGAAGAATCGGGAACGATGGATCGCGGCGGAGATCGAAGAACGGATCTGGGCCTATCTCGGTGGAATCGCCAAGGAAAACAAAATGCATCCCGTTCAGATCGGTGGAATTGAAGACCACGTTCACATCTTGCTCGGCGCTCCGGCATCAATTGCCCCTAGCAAGATCGCCCAGTTGATCAAGGGCGGTTCTTCCGCATGGATTCATGATACGTTTCCAGACATGAAGGCGTTCGCTTGGCAGGATGGATATGGAGCCTTCACCGTGAGCAAATCCAGCATCCCGGATGTCGTCGCTTATATCCGTGGGCAGCGTGAACATCACCGGACGAGAACATTTCAGGAGGAATACCTCGCGATGCTGAAAAAACACCAGATTCCTTATGAAGAGCGGTATTTGTGGGATTGATCCAAGGCGTGGTTCCGGTCGCGGAGCGACCATCGATGGTAGCCGTGGGTTTCAACCCACGGGGATCAACGACCCCGAATTATCCCGTCGCGGAGCGACGGTTGAAGCGGTGGCATTGCGCGGCGTGGCATCCGGTTTCAGGCGTCGCTCCGCGACGCGGTTCATTTTTCGTGACATGGTCCGTGGGTTGAAACCCACGGCTACCATCAGCCGGTCGCGCCGCGACGAAGAGGCGTTCTCCGGTCGCGGAGCGACCAATGACGGTAGCCGGGCGTTTCAACGCCCGGATCACCAGGTTTCATATTCTCTCCGTCGCGGCGCGACGGTTGATCCGGTGGTAACGCTTGGGGTGGCACCCGGTTTCAGGCGTCGCTCCGCGACGCGGTTCATTTTTCGCGACATGTTCCGTGGGTTGAAACCCACGGCTACCATCAGCCGGTCGCGCCGCGACGAAGAGGCGTTCTCCGGTCGCGGAGCGACCAATGACGGTAGCCGGGCGTTTCAACGCCCGGATCACCAGGTTTCATATTCTCTCCGTCGCGGCGCGACGGTTGATCCGGTGGTAACGCTTGGGGTGGCACACGGTTTCAGGCGTCGCTCCGCGACGCGGTTCATTTTTCGCGACATGGTCCGTGGGTTGAAACCCACGGCTACCATCATGAAGTCGCGCCGCGACGAAGAGGCGATGCCGATGGCCGACGACGAATGGGCGATGGGGATTGAAAAGAACTTGGAGGGGCTTGTGGCATGAAGTGGGAAAAGAGATGCTTGGGCGATGTCGCCGATCTCTGTCTTGGCAAGATGCTGGACGAGAAGAAAAACAAAGGCGAACCACTTCCTTACCTCGCCAATGTCAATGTGCGGTGGGGCGAGTTTGACTTTGGAAATCTTCGGGAGATGCGTTTTGAAGATCGAGAGAAGGAACGCTATGGACTCAAATATGGGGACATTGTGATGTGCGAAGGGGGCGAGCCGGGACGTTGTGCCATTTGGAAAGAGAATGTTCCGGGCATGATGATTCAAAAGGCGCTTCACCGCATCCGTCCTCACGATTACATCGATAACCAATTCTTGTTTTATACATTCCTTCTGAAAGGGAAATCCGGTGCGTTCTCTGGCCTTTTTACAGGCTCCACCATCAAACACTTTCCGCGTGAAAAACTCGTCTTGCTTGAAATCGAGTTTCCTCAGCTTTCAGTCCAGAAGCGCATCGCGGAGATCCTCACCGCCTACGACGACCTGATCGAGAACAACCGTCGGCGGATGGTGTTGTTGGAGGAATCGGCGCGGCTGTTGTATCGCGAATGGTTCGTCCGCCTCCGCTTCCCCGGCCACGAATCCACCCGCATCGTCAACGGCGTGCCGGAGGGGTGGCGCAAGGTGACGCTTGGCGATCTCGCTACCAAGATTGGAAGCGGCGTAACGCCGCGTGGTGGCGATGCCAGTTATCTAACGGAAGGCGTGCCGTTGATCCGAAGCATGAACATTTACGATGATCGTTTCGATCCCGATGGCCTTGCCTTTATCAGCGACGAGCAAGCCACGCGTATGGCGAACGTCGTCGTCCAGTCCCGCGACATTCTCATCAACATCACCGGTGCTTCTGTCGCCCGCTGCTGCATGGCTCCGGAACGTTTTGTGCCGGCGCGAGTCAACCAGCATGTAATGATTATTCGCATTGAGCCATTGAAGGCTTCAGCCTGTTTTGTCCACGCCGCGATCAACAGCGAAGAGAGGAAACGCCAGCTTCTGAGCTACGCGCAAAAGGGCTCCACCCGCGAGGCTCTAACGAAAGAGATGCTTTCAAATTTTGAGATTACCCTGCCATCGCCCGAACTCGTCACCCACTTTGGCGAGATCGCCGAATGCAATTTCCTCCAGCGAGAAACCCTCGCCCTCCAAAACCAAAAACTCCGCGCCGCGCGCGATCTGCTGCTGCCGAAGCTGATGAGCGGGGAGATCGCAGTATAATTCCAATCAACCCACCAACCATCCCATGATCCGACCCCAAGATTCTGATAGCGGCGGCAAGCCGCCAATCGACACCAAGTCCCTGTTTCTGCAACTGGAGCGTTCGTTGCACAAGGTTCCGCCGGGTGCGGTGGGCGAGTCGCAGGAATGCTATTACGATGCGATGGAAGCCCGGACGGAGGAAGAGGTGCTCCGGCTTTTGTCGCGCGCGCTGGAGCTCGATCCCGGGAACACGGACGCGTGGTTGGTGATCATGAGCCACGCTCCGATGTTATCGGCGGACGAGGTAATCGAGATGCTGCGCAAGATCGTTGCGCGGGCGGAGGAGCGGCTGGGCGCGCAGGCGTTCGAGGAATTCGCCGGGCATTTCTGGGGATTTCATGAAACCCGGCCCTACATGCGGGCGCGGGCCGCGCTGGCGGATGCGCTGCACCGGGCCGGGCGGAGCGAGTCCGCCGCGGCGGAAGTCGAGGGCATATTGGAGTTGAATCCGGGCGATAATCAAGGGCTGCGCTATCGCTTGCTGGGAGTCTATCTGGCACTGGGGCGGATGGACGAAACCCGACGTCTGTTCGGCCGATATCCGGATGAATTTGATTTTAACACGGTGTTCGCATGGGTGAAGGCACTGGAGCGTTTCATGTCCGGGCAGCCGGAGGAGGCGTTGAAAGCGGTGGCGGCAGCGGAAAAGCAGAACGGATTTTCGAAGAGCTATCTGCTGGGGCACCGGAAGATTCCGAAGAACCTGCCGGATTCGTATGCGTCTGGCAGCAAGGAAGAGGCGGCGTGTTTTGCCGCGGATCTGCAAGCGGCTTGGAATGCCCATCCTGCGGCGAAGAAATGGCTGGCGGCGATCAATCCAAAGAAGTGATGACAGGCGGCGGATGAGAAAGCTGGCGGCGGAGGCGCGGAAACGCTAGACCCGCAGCGTGTCCGAGTCGCTCTATCCTGTCGTCGAGGTCCAGCCCGAGTGGGTGCTGGAACCCGAGGCGATGGGCAGCAAGGAGAAGTTCTGGTATCGGGCACGGGTGACGCAGGATTGCGACTGGCTTTTCAAATATCCCAAGGAATGCACGGGCCAGCATTGGGCGGAGAAGGTGGCGGCGGAAATCGCCTCGGAGCTGCACATCCGCCACGCGCCGGTGGATCTCGCGGTTTTCCAGAACCGGCGCGGATCGGTGACGGAATCCTTCGCCCGCGATGGCCGCAACCTTTTCCATGGCAACCAGATCCTCGCGGGTTTCGTGCTGGGCTTCGATCCAGCGGGCTCTTTCCGCCATTCGAGCCACACGTTGGAAAACATCCGGACGGCATTGGAAAAATCCTTCGCTTACGAGCACGGCCGGGAACGGGCGAAGCTGGCGATGGCGGAGTATCTGGTATTCGACGCGCTGATCGCCAACGTGGACCGCCACCATGAGAACTGGGGCCTGCTCCGCAAGAAGGTGGATGCGGAGTGGCAGGGTTTCCTCGCCCCGACCTTCGATCACGCGTCGTCACTCGGCCGCGAGATCCTGGAGGACCGGCGTGAGATGCTGCTCCGGGAAAACCGGGTGGGCCAATACGTGGAAAAAGGCAAGGGCGGTGTCTTCTGGCAGGCGGATGACCGGCGCGGTCCCAGCCCGCTGGAATTGATCCGCCGGGCGATCGTGAAGCATCCGGATGAATTCCGGCCGGCGGTCGAGAAGATCACCCGTTTCGATCGCGGCATGTTGGAAAGCATCCTGCAACACGTGCCCGAGGACTGGATGTCCCCGCTGGAGCGGGAATTCACCCTTGCTTTGGTGTGCTATAGTCATCACGAATTCTGAAGCTCCTCCAATGAACTCTCAAACGCTTTTTCTCGCCTGGCAGGACAAGGACCGGACCCGCGGGTGGTTTCCGGTAGGCCGTCTGGATTCGGACCGCACCCACTCCGACTATCGGTTCCGCTACACCGGCGGGGCGGACATCGCCTTCCGCGAGGCTGGATTCCCACCGCTGATGGATTTCCCGGATCTGCATCAGGACTATCGCTCCAAGGAATTGTTTCCGATGTTCAAGAACCGGGTGCTCATGCCGGGCAGGCCGGATTTCGCGGAATATCTCGCCCGGATGGATCTGGCTGGAGAACCGGACCCGATGGAGATGCTCTCGATCGACGGCGGATTCCGCGCGACGGACAGTTTTGAAGTGTTTCCGAAGATCGAGACCCGGGAGGACGGATCGTTCCGCTGCCGGTTTTTCCTCCACGGCTGGCGACACGTGAGCCCGGAAGCACAGCTCCGCCTCGACAGGCTCACCGCTGGTGAAACCCTCTATCTGGCGGTGGAACTCACCAACCCCGCCACGGGAACCGCGATCCAGATCCAAACCGAGGATTACCACATGATCGGCTGGGCGCCTCGCTATCTGCTCAAGGACCTGATGGCGGCGATGTCACAATCTCCCCGGCAATACTCGGCATTCGTCGTAAGGGTGAATCCGGTGCCCGCGCCATCGAAACAACGGGTACTCATCGAGCTGTGCGGCCATTACCCGGCCGGCTACAAGCCGATGTCCTCACAGGAGTTCCAGCCGCTGGTTCCGTGAGCTTGTCATGGCGGATTTGTCTGTTATGGATCATGCAATCCCGCTGACAGCTCCCCCAACGCATGGCCTACACCGACATCAACAGCGAAGACCGTCTGGTTCAACAGACCTTCGCTGACCATTTGGAATCGGCTCTCGGTTGGGAGAACATTTACGCCTGGAACCAGGAAACCTTCGGGCCGGAGGGAACGCTCGGGCGAAACTCGGAACGCGACGTGGTTCTTACCGGTCATCTGGAAGCCGCGATCCGCAAGCTGCGGCCGGATTTGCCGGATCGGGTCGTGGGAGATGCGGTGAGCATCCTCACGCGCTCGGATTTCTCACGCTCCACCGTCCAGCACAACAAGGAGTTTTACCGGATGATCCGCGACGGCGTGCCGGTGGCGTATCGCGATGACAAGGGCGTGCAACAGAAGATCCGCGTGCCGGTGATCGACTTCCGGAATCCGGAGAACAATCGCTTCGTCGCAGTGCGGGAATTGAAAATCCAAAGGCTTTGCGCACCCCACTACAACCGCCGGGCGGATATCGTGTGTTTCGTGAATGGTCTGCCGCTGGTGTTCATCGAGCTGAAGGCGATCTATAAAAACATCCGCGCCGCCTACGATGGCAACCTTTCGGACTACTTCGACACGGTGCCGCACGTTTTCCATCACAACGCCTTTCTCATCGTCAGCAACGGTGACCGCGCGAAATACGGCTCGATCACTGCGGACTGGGGCCGCTACCTGGAATGGAAGCGCAACGACGAGAGCGAACCGGGCCGGGTGGAGGCGGAGGTGCTTCTCAACGGCATGCTGGCGAAGGAGCGACTGCTGGATCTGGTGGAGAATTTCATCCTCTTCGACGACAGCAAGCAGGGGCCGACCCGCAAGATCATCGCGCAAAATCACCAGTATCTCGGAGTCAACCGGGCGGTGGGCTCGGTGTTCTATCAGGAGGAATTGAAGAAGGAGTTTCCGCCCGAGCGGCGGACCATCGATTACTATCCGGAGCCGAAACCGGAGGAGGATACCGGTTCGTCGATGGTCGCCGAGGATTCCTACGCGAAACTTGAACTGCCGCTCATCCGCCGCGCCCATCCGGATCTGGGGCGGTTGGGAGTTTTCTGGCAGACGCAGGGCAGCGGGAAATCCTACGCGATGATTTTCTTCGTGGAGAAAGTCCGGCGGGTGGTTCCCGGAAACCACACCTTTGTCATGATGACCGACCGGGACGATCTCGACGGACAGATTTACAAGACCTTCGTCGGCTGCGGCGTGGTGGACCCGAAGACCACGCCGAGGGCAGCCAATGGTAGGGAGTTGAAACGGTTGCTATCAGAAGATCATCGCTTCGTCTTCAGCCTGATTCACAAGTTCAACCAACCTGTCAGCCTTTACGATGCCTACAGCAACCGCGACGACATCATCGTTGTTTCCGACGAAGCCCACCGCACACAATCCGGCAAGCTGGCGCGCAACATGCGCATGGCGCTGCCTTGTGCGGCATTCATCGGTTTCACCGGAACGCCGTTGTTCAAACATGATGAACTCACGCGCAAGATTTTCGGCAGCTACATTTCCCGCTACGACTTCAAGCGCTCGGAAGAAGACGGCTCGACGGTGAAGCTGGTTTACGAGAACCGCGGTGAGCGGCTCGGCATCACGGTGAGCGACCTCAATGACAAGATCGCCGATAAAATCGAAGAGGCGGATCTTGATCCCGATCAGATCGCAATGCTGGAAAGGTTGCTCGGCAAGGATTACGAAATCATCACGGCGGATGACCGCCTCGACAAGGTGGCGGAGGATTTCGTGAAGCATTGCTCCACCCGTTGGGAGTCCGGGAAGTCGATGCTGGTCTGCATCGACAAGCTGACCTGCGCCCGGCTCTATCAGCGTGTTATCCCGCGATGGAAGAAACGCGCGGTGGAACTCCGCGAACAGGCCGATGCTGCGGTGAAGGCGCATGTGGCGGCACCCGACACTGAGGGGCAGTCCAGCTCCTCAAAGTTGATGCGGCAGGCCGCATGGATGGAGGAGACGTTGATCCAGATCATCATCAGTGAGGGCCAGAATGAGGTGAAGGACTTTGCGAAATGGGGCTTCGACATCAAGCCGCACCGGGCTCTGATGAAAACCGGATTCGAAGGTGCCGATGGCCGGACGGTCGATGTGGAATCCGCCTTCAAGGACGACAAGCACCCATTTCGCATCGCCATCGTCTGCGCGATGTGGCTCACCGGTTTCGATGTGGAATCGCTTTCCACGCTCTACATCGACAAACCGATGCGGGCCCACACTCTGATGCAAGCCATCGCCCGCGCCAACCGGGTCTATCCGGGCAAGGCCTGTGGCGTCATTGTCGATTATAACGGAATGCTCAAAAGCCTGCGCGAAGCTTTGGCCCAATACGCCTTGGGCGACGGCGAGGATGGCGGCAACGGTGAGGAGATCGTCGCGCCTTTGGAGGATCTGGTGGCGGCGCTGATCCAAGCCATCGAAGCGGGAGAGAATCATCTTCGGGGTCTTGCCTTCGAGCCAACCCACCTGACAGGCGCGAAAGGATTCGACCGCACGAAACTGCTCCGGGATGCGGTGGATGCGCTTTACACCTCGGAAGATGCGAAACGCCGGTTCGAAATCATCGCGCGGCAGGTATTCGAACGCTTCAAGGCCCTGCTCATGGAGCCGTCGGCACTTCGGTATGCCCTCCGTCATGATGACATCGAAGCCATCTACAAGAAACTCCAAGAACGTCGCGACACCGCGGATGTGACAGAGGTTCTCAAGGAACTTCATCGGATCGTGAATCAAGCGATCGCGGCCAGCGGTCCGGGCGAAGATCAAGCGGCGAGCAAGACCTATGACCTGAGCAAACTCGATTTCGACCGGCTTCGGCAGGAGTTTGAGAAAAAAGTGAAGCGGAAGAACACCGCGCTCAAGGACATCCGGGATATCGTCGAGGCGAAGCTGCAAGCCATGCTCGCGAGGAACCCCGAGCGGATGGATTTCTACAAGCGCTATCAGGAGATCATCGCGGACTACAATCGCGAGAAAGACCGCGTCACCATCGAAGAAACATTCGCCCGGTTGCTCGCATTCTCGCAAGGACTCGACACCGAACAACGGCGGGCGGTTGAAGAAGGGCTCACCGAAGATGAGCTTGCATTGTTTGACCTGCTCCAGAAGCCGGATCTCGGCAAGGCAGCCCGTGAGCGGGTGAAGCAGTCGAGCCAGTCATTGCTCCGTTCCATCGAAGAGCATCTCAAGTGTTTCGAAAACTGGACCGCGAATGAACAAACCCGGGCGGATGTGGAGGTCTTCGTTCTCGACCATGTGATCGAATCCCTGCCCCAACCGCCTTATTCCCCGGAGGAAGCGGAGAATCTGGCAGGAAGGATTTACAACTTCGTGTTCCAACAGGCGACCTCGGGCTCAGGTTTTCGCGGAAGTTCGGCGGCTTAAAGTTGCGGATCGCTGATTGAGCCGGTGAAATAGTCGCTTAAATTAAATACACACGGGGGCGATTATGAGTCGCCGCAAGTGGGTTGGTGCGGTGGGATGGATTTGTATTGATCGGTGATCGCCGCCACATGGCCGTCGCGGATTTCACGAAGCCAACCTCGGATCCGGCTGGAAGGGTTTCGCCCCGCCGATTTTGATTTTAGCAAACCTTGGGTGCATGGGGTTGAGCAGATAGTTCCACTCGCCGGGTGTGACGACGGATGGCACGGCGAGTACTGCGGTGCGCATGGAGCGGAGCCAGGCATCGCCGATGGAGCGGGAGGTGATGTTGGTTTCATCAGCGCACCAGCCGGTGGGGAGTTTGGATTCGTCGAGGGTTTCGATGGAGTCCTCGGAAATTTCCAGACAGACCCATGAGAACAGGCGGGCAAAGGTTGCCGGGTCTTCCAGATGGACGAGCACTTCCAGCGTCGCGAGTGAGAGTGACGAGGAGGTGTAAACCACGGCCAGGCCGGGTGAGTTCCATCGTCCGCCGTTGATCCGCGCGCCATCGCCGGAGAAGGCGGTGGCGAGGTGTTTGGTTTTGCAAAGCCGGAACGCCGGAATCATGAGAAAACGCCGTGCTCGATCCTGCCTAACAAAGCCTCCACTTCCCGCGCGCCGATTTCCGTGTCACAGCAGCGCAGCGGCGTGAGCCCGCCGAGCGCGCGCTTCGGCTGGGTGAGCCAGCGGCGGGCGGCGTCCTTTTCCTCCAGCACATCCAGCGCCTTTTGCAGGACCGATCCGACGCGCAGCAACCGCTCGGATTCGTCTGGTTTGAAACGATCCGTCCGCCTGGCAAGCGTGCGTGTGGGGATCCCGAGAATTTCCGCGAATTCTTCGGTGGAAATGCCGAGATCACCGCGCAGGCTCTCGAACGCGTTCCGCGGCACGCCCTGGTGGAGTGCTTCGCGGATGCGGGCCAGAGTGCTTCCCGCCTTGGCCGATGTCTTCACACCGAGGTTTTCCAAAACCGCAACCCAATGATCCATCACCTCGACTACTGCCGGAGCGGCGGTGTGATAGGCTGCGATGGGAGACTCCACCTTGGTAACGGCGGACTCAGACGAACTGGGAAAATCCTCATCACCCGAAGGTCGGCGCTTTCGTGGATATTTGATTGCCATACGGCCGAAATAATACGCCATGTGGCAAAATTGGCAAGCGTTTTGTTCATCAGAGAATGGGCTGTATTTTCGCCAGCGTCTGCCCAAGTTGACGCGACACATGTTCAAGGATTTCTCATTTTCCGCGGTTGTCGCCGGGTTCGTCGCGGTGCTGGTAGGGTTCACGAGCTCGGTGGCGCTGATTTTCCAGGCGGCTCAGAATCTGCATGCAACGCCGGAGCAGACGGCTTCGTGGTTGTGGGCGTTGGGGATCGGGATGGGGGTGACGAGTCTCGCGCTGTCGTGGTTCTATCGGCTGCCGATCCTGATCGCCTGGTCCACGCCGGGTGCGGCGGTGATCGCGAGTGCGGCGGCGGAAGGGGATCTCACGCTGGCGCAGGCGACGGGGGCGTTTCTGGTGTGTGCGGCGATGATCACTGTCGCGGGGTTTTCCGGTGGGTTTGAAAAAATCATGAAACGGCTGCCGCTGCCGCTGGCGTCGGCGTTGTTAGCCGGGGTGCTTTCGAAATTCGCGCTGGATGCGTTCATGGCGACGCCGACGAATCCGGTGCTGATCCTGCCGATGTTTGGAGCATATCTGCTAGGCCGGAATTTCTGGCCGCGCTCGAATGTGCCGGTGATCCTGGTGCTCGGAGTAGCGATCGTGATTTTCCAAGGCCGTTTCAATGCCGCCGCGGTGCCGCTGGAATTCACGAAGCCGGTGTGGGTGACGCCGGAGTTTTCGCTGAGAACACTCGTCGGCGTGGCGCTGCCGCTGTTCATCGTGACGATGGCCTCGCAGAATTTGCCGGGCGTGGCGGTGTTCAGGGCGAACGGCTATCATCCGCCGGTCTCGAAGATCATCGGCTGGTCGGGTGTGGCGAATTTGTTAGTCGCGCCGTTCGGGGGCTACACGCTGAACCTCGCGGCGATCACGGCGGCGTTCTGCATGAATGCGGAGGCGCATCCCGAGCCGGGAAAACGCTACGTTGCCGCGATGTCGGCGGGGTTTTTCTACGGTCTGGTCGGAATTTTCGGGGTGACCATCGCAGGCTTGTTCGCGGCGTTTCCGCATGAGCTGGTGCTGGCGGTCGCGGGGCTCGCGTTGCTCGGGACGATTGCCAGCGGGCTGGCGGCGGCGACGGTGGAGGAGCGCTACAGGGAAGCGGCGGTGATCAGTTATTTCGTGGTGTTGTCGGGGATGTCGTTTGGCGGGATCGGGTCGGCGTTCTGGGGAATCGTGGCGGGTCTGCTGGCGTTAGGGGTGAGGAAAGCAGCCGAATCGGGGCTCAGTTCCCCATCCCAGCGATAGCGGCGCGGATGGCGGCTTGGACGGTGGGATCGGCGTAGCAGGGACCTGCACCGGGGCCACCGGTGGTGTGGGTTTCGAGCAACCGGAGATCGCCGTTCACGAGCAGGAACGAGGGGTTTCCGCTGTCGCCGACGATGAGGTTGCGCCGATAGACGGGATTCAGGTTGGTGAAATAATCGAACTGCACCACGGGGCCGGAAATGGCGGCGATGCGGTGGACGGAGAGGGTGTTGGTTTGGTCGGAGATAATGACGGGGCGACCGACGGTGGCCTCGCCGGCGCTGGCGAAGCGGTAACATTTGATTTCCGGCGGCAGCGGGCGGTTGAGTTTGGCGACGGCGATGTCGCCGACGTTCAATGTTCTAACCGATCCGATGAGTCGCTCGTGGCGGTTTCCCTGCTGGTCGTGGAAAATGACCGGCACGTTGGATGGGCGGATGAAATGCGCGGCCATGACGACGTAGCTCGGAGCAATGAGGGTGGCGGTGCGCGGGTCGTTCCAGGCAACGCCGGTGAGATCGAGGCGCGAGGTCCAGTTGTTCCGCCATTTGGATCCGGCGTTCGGCTGATAGTATTGGAACAGCGCGCCTTTTTCCGCTTTTTCCGGCAGGAAGCCGAATCCGGCCTGGGCGGGCGAGCCGCTGGTCACGGTGGGACGGCTGCCTGTGCCGCAGGCGGTGAGGAGAGCGCAAACAGTGAGAAGAAGGGCGTGTTTCATGGGATCTATGGGTAGTTAAGCGGCCTGCAAGGCATTGGCAAGCAGGCTTCCGCAGCGTTCAGCAGACCCTTGCGTTCTCGGCGGAATGCCGTTTAGGCTCGGCACATGCCCGCTGCGACCCAGACCCGATTTTTCCAAACAGGAAGCCCCGCCCATCCGGTGCGGCTGCGCGATGGTGGGGTGTTGCCGAGCGTCACGCTGGCCTATGAAACGTGGGGTGAGTTGAACGCCGATCGCTCGAACGCGGTTTTCCTTTTCCACGCTCTATCGGGATCGCACCATGCGGTGGGCTACAATCCGGACATCGACGGAGTGGGCGCGCTGTGGCAGCCGGAAATGCACGAAGGCTGGTGGGAGGCGATGATCGGTCCGGGCAAGGCCATCGATACGGACAAGTATTTCGTCATCTGCGCGAACTACCTGGGCGGCTGTTATGGCAGTACCGGCCCGGCATCGATTGATCCGGAAACGGGGAAACCTTACGGCGCGAAATTTCCGGCAGTGACGGCGGCGGATCAGGTGGAGGTTTTCAGCCGGCTGTTGGATCACTTTGAAATCGACGTGCTGCACGCGGTGGTCGGTCCGTCGGTGGGCGGATTGATCGCCCTGACATTCGCCACGCGTAAGGCCGAGCGGATCCGCAACGTGATCATCATCGCGTCCGGCTACAAGACGACGGTGCTCAACCGCCTGATCCTTTTCGAACAGATCCTCGCGATCGAAAACGATCCTTATTTCAACGGCGGCGATTATTACGACAACTCGCCGCCGCTTTACGGACTGGCGCTGGCGAGGATGATTTCCCACAAAACCTTTGTCCATCTCGACGCCTTCGAGACCCGCGCGCGGCAGGACGTGGTGCAGGCTGACGACGTGCTGGCCTGGTACCGGGTGCGCGACCAGTTCCAGAGTTACATGCTCCATCAGGGGAAGAAGTTCGTGAAACGCTTCGATGCGAATACCTACCTGCGCATCATCGATCTCTGGTCGCGCTACGACGCCACTCACGAAGGCGATGCTGAAGCACCGGCGGATCTGTTCGAGCGCGCGCGTCTGGCCGGGCAGAAATGGCTGGTTTTCTCCATCGACTCCGATTTCTGTTTCTATCCGGAAGAGCAGTCCGAACTCGTCAAGTATCTGGAGCAGGCGAAGGTGGACGTCATGCACATCATCGTCCATTCGGACAAGGGCCACGACTCGTTCCTGCTAGAGCCGGACCTCTACACGCCGCACGTCTCGTGGGTGTTAGGAAAATGAGCCCGTGGGCTGCGGGTCATTCCTCCGCTGCCGGGGTGCCGATCTTGTCGGCCTGCTGTTTCAGCGGACCTTCCGGAAGAGTGGCCCGCCAGGTTTGGAAGGCGGTGGCGTCGCTCATGAGGAAATTGTGAGCGAGTGTGGTGATGGAATCCGGTGACAGCACGGAGGAATGCTGTGAGGCCGCCCATTTGGCCGCTGCGTCGGCGTCGGCTCTTGACCAAGTGGCGGCGAGCGAACTGGCGGCGGCATCGCGTTCGTTGCCAGCGGTGAGTTTTCCGAGCCATGCGATCCCGGCGTCGGGTGATTGTTGGGCGTAAATGGTGGCGAGTTCCTGAATGGCGGCGGTGCGTTCACTACCGGGTTTGACCTGCTCCATCAGCCAGTCCGAGCTGGCCTGCAAGTCCACCGTGGCCCAGTTGGCGAGGGTGTTGCCGAAGAGTGCGGGATCGTTGTTAGCCTGACTGAGTGACAGGCTGGAAGTCACGGCTTTCACGGGATCGCTCTTCGCCCATCCGGCGAGCGCGGCGCGTTGCATAACGGGTGACAGGTCGCCGAGGGAGGGATTTTCCTTGATGAAGCGCAGGGCGGCTTCCGGCTCGTTGGAGGCCCATGAGAAAAGCATGTTCTCCACGGCGGCATCGCGCTGGGATGACGGCGGCAGCGCGAGGAACCAGGTGGTAGCTTCTAGTCCATTTTGTTCGGCCCAGTTCTCCGCGATTGCGATGAGGGTGTTGTTCAGATCAGCGCCCGATAGATTTGCGGTCGCCCACCCGGCGGCGGCTTTCGGATCGTTTTCGGAAAAATGGTTGAGGGCGATGTGGATCAGCTCGTCGCGGCGTTCCGTCTTCGGTTGGTTTTGCAGCCAGTCCAAAGCATCGGCCGGATGGCTTTGCACCCAGCCTTCCATGTTCTGCATCGCGAGCTTGAAGCGGAGGAGGGGATTTTTCTCCGCATCGAGTTTCGCGTGGAGATCGCTGACATCGAGGGAGGGGGAGCCACCGGCGCGGGCGGACGATTTATTGCTAGATTGGCGGTTGGTGTCAGTGTGTTCCTTTACGTCCCTGGTGTTTCCTGCGGGCTGTCTTTTTCCGAGCAGGTAGCCGCCGGAGCCGCAGAGGATGGCGATGGCGAGTGCGGCGGCGATTTGGGTGCCTGATTTCATGGGGTGCAGGAAAGTTTCCAACGATGCCGGACACGAACATGCCGGGAACAGCAGGCCTGTGTCCCGGCATGTCAGGTGAACGGAAGCAGTCTGTCAGAGAAGGGTCTTCGAGCTAAACTTAAGCAGGTCACGCCGGACCCAGCCTTGGTTGGTGTATTCGTAGAGTTCAAATTCCGGGTACTTGAGCTTGTTGAGCGAGACGGCCTTGCCGAAGGCGGAGACGTTGGAATATTGGAAGCCTGCCTTGAGAGGATCGAGGCCGTAAGTCATGAGAACAAGGCCGCTGTCCGCGCCGTAGTATTTCATGGCCCAGAGTTCGAAACTCATGCTTCCGGAGCGGTAGGTCGAGCGGTTGACCACGCGGTCCATGCCGATTTCCGCGTTGCGGTAATATCCCTCTCCGAGGTTGTCGTAGCGTCCGCTCTGAGGGCGTCCGGCTTTGAAGTAACTTTCCCTGCTGTCGAGGTTGTAGTAACCGGAACCACTCAGCCTGAGTTTCGTGGCGTGAGCTTCCGGAATGGTGATGACGGCTGTGAAAAGGGCGAAGATGGCGGTGGTGAGTCGGGGAATGATGGATTTCATGATGTTTTTGAAGGTCTGTGGGTCAATGTAGCCGCTTTGACTCGATCCGCAGTCGATAAATTCAGGAAATTTCCCGGCGGGACACGTTGCTCAGGCCCAGAGAGTCGAGTTCCGAGTAGGTTTTGCGCAGCCAGACTTTGACTCGCTGGCGGTCGAGCAGGCCGAGGAGTTGGTCGCCGTTTTCTGCGGCATTGGTGGCGGCCCAGAAGCTGGAGTTCGAGTGGTCCACCTGGCGCATCGAGCCTTCATGGAGTTTCGGCAGTTCGATGAATTTCGCGCCGAGCTCCATCGCGCGGGTCTTCTGGCGGGATGCGTGGAAGGCATCGAAGCGCGCGCCGCGGCCGTGGTTGAGGACGACGACGTAGCGGGTCTCGGTTTTGAAATCCTCCAGCAGGCGTCCGAGCATTTCGAGCGAGTCGCGACCATCGTCGAGGATGTGCCAGCAGTTCACCATCACGCCGGCTTCGCGAAAGAGTTCGAGCACTCCGGTGTCGTCCATCCAGCCGCGTAGTGAGCTGCTGCTCTGGGCCGCGAGGTCTACCAGTACCTGGGTGCCGTCGTCGCCCTGGAGCGCGGCCTCGGCGAGGTGGTCGAGGCTTTGGAAATCCTCGAGGCCCACGTGGATGGCGAAATCCTGATAGAAACGTATGAACGAGCCGTGCGAGCGGTCCGAATCGAAGCCCTGGAACGGGATGTTCCGGTCGATGCAATACTGGGCGAACACCCGCGACATCACCGACTTGCCCACACCGCCCTTTTCTCCGCCGATCAAATGCACTTGGTTCATCGGTGCGGAGGTAACAGTTTCACCCCGCATGGCAAAGCGCGATTTGCGCAATCAGTAGTCGGCGACCGGGCTGGACGCCTGATCCGTTTGGATTTCAGGGACTTCGGCGGCGAGTGCTGATAGGGAATCGCAGGTCTCGCGCCATTTTTTCTCCGACCAGACGAGCGGGCCGTGAAGTTTCCTGCGGAACCGGTCAACCCGGTCGCGCGCTTCCTCGGTCATCCAGTGCGGAAGTGTCGCTACGGCCTTCGCAGCGATCTCCGCAGTGTCGGTGCGGTGGCAGATGAGGGCGAGGTCGTTTCCCGCTTCGATGGCGAGTTTCACATCCTGGCCGCGGCCGTAGCGGGTGGTGATGGCACCCATGTCGAGATCGTCGGTCAGCACGAGATGACGGTCGAAGCCCAGTTGGTCGCGGAGAAAACGGCGGATGATGCGCGGCGAGAGCGATGCGGGGAAATCCGGATCGATGTTAGGAAACTCGACGTGGGCGAGCATGACGGCGTCCAGCTCCGGCATCAGCGCGGTGTAGGGAATGACGTCCTCGCGCAGCAGTTCCGCCAGCGTCGCCGGGGAAGATGGCAGGTCGTGGTGGGGATCCGATTGGGCGCGGCCGCAGGCGGGAAAATGCTTGGCGCAGCCGGCCATGCCGCGTTTCCGCATCCAGCGGTTCCACTGGCCGGCGTAGTCGATGACGCGCTGCGGATCGCGGCCCCAGCAACGGCCGCGCAGGGCGTTCTGGGTGTTGGGGAAATGGTCGAGATCGAGGACGGGGGCGAAATTCAGGTTGAAGCCGAGCAGGCGCAGAAGGTCTCCGGTGAAAGCGCCGGCGTCCGCGATTTTCCCCAGGTTTGCTAACTTCGCGAGCGCGGGTGCCGACGGTGAGGCGGGCGCGATTTCCTTGGTCCGGGTGACTCGTCCGCCTTCCTGATCGATGGCGATGATCGGCGTTTCCGAGGAAAGGTCGCGCAGGTCGTCGGTGAGTTTCCGCGTCTGCAGTGGCGAGACGATGTTGCGGGTGAAAAGGATATAGCCCGCTGGCTGCAGCTTGCGGAAAAGCGCTGCTTCTTCAGTTGTCAGTTCGGGCCCGGCGATCCCGAGCACCAGCAGTGAGCCGTCCATCATCAGGAAAAACGAAGCAGATGAAATGGTGTTTGTCGATCCTGGTCGTCGGCAAAAGACGGTCGGGATCAAGGACATGCGGCGGATTTCAACCAGGCGTTTATGGTCCCGCGAGTATTTACACGGCCGCATGGCACAGTCGGTGCTTTCCGACCGAGGATTCCATGCAAAAGCTTTTCGCCAACTTTTTCGCAAAGCGGCTGGTCCTCCCCTTGTTGATCGGTCTGATGATCCCGGCCGTAGCGGTCGCCCAGGCCCGGGGGAAATCCGTCCGCGAGACCATTGCCTCCGCGCTGGTGGCGGGAACTCCGGCGGAACAGAAAGAGATCATCCTTACCATGAAGCTCAAGCCGTCGCCGGAAGCGGTTTCATGGTTTGAAAAATGGAAGGAAGGCTCGATTTTCCTCCATCAGAATGCCGAGGGCGTCGTGACACCGGTGGTTCTAACTGGATCGGCGGGAGCTGACGGATCGTTCGCCACGATGCGTGTTTCCGACAATTCTCCACTGCTGGCACCGGACGGCACCGCCATCCGCATCAATCCGAAGGAAGTCGAATTCGCCGACACCGATTCCGGCCTGCGCAAGGCGATGAAGGAGGTTTCCGATCTCGCTGCACTGGCCGATCCGGACACCGAAAAACGCATCCGCGCGATCCAAGACTCCGCCATCGGGCAGAGGCCGGAAAAGCTTCCGGCACTGCTGCTTTTGAAGACCACCGAAAAGGATACGAAGGCGCTGCGCGCGCTGGAGGAGGCCATTGCGATCATCCGGCTCCGCTCGCCGGTCCCGGAAGAGCGTGTGGCGGCTTGTCTGACCCTCGGTGAACTCCATTCCCTCGCCGCGAATGACACGATCAAGACCATTCTCGCCGAGGCCGAGGCGAAGAAGGATGTGGACACGGTAAACGCAGCGAAGACCGCCCTCCGCCAGATCGACAGCCATATTTCCCGGATCAATGCGGCAGGCACCGCGTTCCGCGGGCTTTCGTTGGGCTCGGTCCTGCTGGTCGTCGCCATCGGACTCGCGATCACCTTTGGCCTGATGGGCATCATCAACATGGCGCACGGAGAGCTCATCGCCGTGGGTGCCTACACGACGTATGTCATCCAGAATATTTTCGCCACCGGTCTGAAACTTTCGCCCTTGGGCTTCTCGATCTCCATTCCGGGGATGAGCCTGACGGGGAGCAGCATGGCCTTGTATTTTGTCGTGGCGATTCCCGCGAGTTTCATCATCGCGGCGCTGGTCGGGGTTCTGTTGGAACGGACGGTGATCCAGTTCCTCTACAAGCGTCCGCTTGAGTCCCTGCTCGCCACCTGGGGGATCTCGCTGGTGATCCAGCAGATTTTGAAATTCATTTTCGGCTCCAACAACGTCCAGGTGACCAGCCCGGCCTGGCTGTCCGGAAACTGGACGGTCAACGATGTTGTGTTCGGCTGGAACCGCATTTTCGTCATCAGTTTCGCAGTTCTGATCATCGTCGTCACCTGGCTGGTCCTGAACAAAACGTCGCTCGGATTGCTGATCCGCGCGGTGATGCAGAACCGCAACATGGCCGCCTGCATGGGCATCCGTACCGAGCGGGTCAACACCATGACCTTCGCCTTCGGCTGCGGCCTCGCCGGGCTGGCCGGAGCATTTCTATCACAAATTGGCAACGTGGGCCCGCAGATGGGCCAGTTGTACATCGTCGATTCATTCATGACCGTCGTGGTCGGAGGAGTGGGCAACATCATGGGAACCGTGATCAGTGCGCTCGGCATCGGACTGGCGGACCAAACTCTCCAACAGTATCTCGGAAACCCTGTCATTGGAAAGATCCTCGTCCTCGGTGCCATCATTCTCTTCCTGCAATGGCGTCCGGCCGGCCTCTTCGTCACCCGTTCCCGCAGCCTTGACTAACCGATGAACAAGCAACAACCGCTAACAAGCCGGGTCCAGTTACCTTTGCTGATTTTTTCCGCCGTCTTTCTCGTCGTCATCATGCCGATGCTGAATTCGTTCGGCTACATCTCGGATTTCACGCTGGGCAACTGGGGGAAATATCTCTGCTACGGCATTCTCGCCATTTCCATCGACCTACTGTGGGGGTACACCGGCCTTCTCTGCCTGGGGCAGGCGCTGTTCTTCACCCTCGGCGGTTACATGATGGGCATGCATCTGATGCGGATGATCGGCGGGGAAGGGGGTCCCACGTTCCTGAGCATGGTCGGACGAACGTCGTGGCCGTCGTTTTTCGGGCCGTTCACCAGCTTTCCATTTGCCTTGGCCATGATTGTTCTGGTTCCGGGCATCATCAGCGCCGTTTTTGGCTATCTGGCGTTCCGGTCGCGCATCAAAGGGGTTTACTTTTCCATCCTCACTCAAGCCCTCACCTACGGCGCTGCCCTGTTGTTTTTCCGGAATGAACTTCTGATGGGCGGAAACAACGGCTTCACTGATTTCCGCACCCTGCTCGGTTTTTCCCTGAGAGACATGTCCACCAAGCGCGGCCTTTACATCGCCACTGCCATTCTTCTCGTCGGCGTTGTCACCGGCTGCAAATGGCTGACGAATTCCCGCTTCGGGCTCATCCAGCGTGCCATCCGTGACTCTGAAAACCGCGTGCTCTTCTCGGGCTACGCCACCGCGAATTTCAAGCTCTTCATCTTTGTCATCAGCGCCGTCATCGCCAGCTTCGCCGGTGCTCTTTTCGTGCCGCAGGTCGGCATCATCAATCCCAGCGAGATGGAAACCGGGAAATCACTGGAAGCCGTCGTATGGGTCGCCCTCGGTGGACGCGGCACGATAGTCGGCCCCATCGCCGGAGCTATCAGCGTCAATGTTCTCAAAAGCTGGGCCTCATCCGGTGCGACTGCGGATTTCTGGCCGCTCATACTCGGCGGATCATTCGTTCTCGTCGTTCTCTTCATGCCGAAGGGCATCATGGGCATTCCCGGCCAGATCCAGGGCCTGCTCAGCCGAATGACAAAGAAAGAAGAGAGCGCACCGGCACCTTCCGAAAAATCCGCCGCCACCGATCCATGATTGTCGAAACTCCCCACCTGGACACCAAGCCGTTCCTGCTCGCCGCAGAAGGACTCACCCGTTCCTTCGACGGCTTCAAAGCCATCAATGATCTCAACTTCTATCTGGACGAAGGGGAACTCCGCACCGTTATCGGCCCTAACGGGGCAGGCAAGACCACTTTCCTCGACCTGATTACCGGCCGCACCCGGCCGGACGTGGGCAGCCTGATGTGGGACGATGGCAAACACGACCTTCTCAAGCTAAACGAATACGAAATCTATCGACTCGGTATCGGCCGAAAGTTCCAAACACCCACGGTCTATAACGATCACACGGTGACGGAAAACCTCGTGCTATCCCTTGCCGGATCGCGCGGCATCTGGCACAGCCTCTTTGGGAAAATCACCCCACAGCAAAAGGACCGCATCGCGGAGATCCTCTGCATCATCAAGCTAACCGACCATGCCCACCGCAAGGCCGGAATTCTCGCCCACGGCCAGAAACAGTGGCTTGAAATCGGCATGCTGCTCGCCCAGGAAGCGCGTCTTCTCCTAGTGGACGAGCCTGCCGCCGGCATGACCGACGAGGAAACCTATCGAACCGGTGAGCTGCTCCTGTCGCTTGCCGGAAAACACACCATTGTCGTCATCGAGCACGACATGACGTTTGTCCGCCAGATTTCCCAAGGCCGCAAGGTCACCGTTCTCCATCAGGGACACGTGCTCTGCGAAGGTCCGGTGGACAAAGTGCAGTCCGACGAACGGGTCATCGAAGTTTATCTTGGTCGCAAATCCAAAGCCGCATGATCGCCGCCCCCGAAATCACCGAAAGCCTCACCATCTCCGATCTCCGCGTTTCCATTGGAGGCAGCGCCATCCTGCGTGGCGTAACCCTGAAGATCCGCCCGAAGAGCGTGTTCTGCCTGATGGGCCGCAACGGCGTTGGCAAGAGCACCACGCTCAAGGCTCTGATGGGCCTTCTTCCCGCAGACTCGGGAAAACTGACGCTGCAAGGGACTTCCATCGACCGCGCAGCATCGGCGGACCGGGCCCGGATGGGTTTGGGATATGTTCCCCAAGGTCGCGATATTTTTCCGCATCTCACGGTGGAGGAGAATCTTTTCATCGGCCTCAACGCCCGCGGCCAGAAACGCGACGCCAAGCAGGCCGAGCGCATTTTCACACTGTTTCCGATCATCAAGGAATTCCTTCATCGCAAGGGTGGCATGCTTTCCGGCGGCCAGCAGCAGCAGCTCGCGATCGGCCGCGCGCTGCTCACCCGTCCGAAGCTCCTGATTCTCGACGAACCGACAGAAGGCATCCAGCCGAACATTATCGACCAGATCGGTGATGCGATCAAGATGCTCCGCGCCGAGGGCGAGATGAGCATCCTCCTCGTCGAGCAATACCTCGATTTCTGCAAGGAACTCGGCGACGATTTTGCAATCCTGGAGCGCGGTTCTGTCGCGGCATCCGGCGAAATGACGGCGCTCACCGAAGATGTCGTGAAGGAGTTCCTAACTGTCTAGGAATTTCCCGGCTTGCGTTTTCCAAAAGTAGATGTCCGCTCCGGCGGGTATCTGCTTTTTTCATGTATGCGAGTCCCCTCTTCGGATGATGAGTGCTGCTCATGAGGATCATGTCGAAAAACTGAATTCATTCATTTGGAATTGTCGGATTTCGAACACATGGCACGGATGAAGCTATCAAAGGGTTGCGCGGAGTTCCGCCATCAACAGCAACAATCCCAATCGGACATGAAAATCAAAAATCGTTTCAACCTATTCCGTTTGCCACAACTGGCGCTCGTTCTAACTTCTGCCACCGCCATGGGTGGGGAAGAGATGAAGGCCCCGGCACCAGCTCCTATGTCAACTCTGGATTGGCTCAAGGTCAGTGGTTATGCGGCTGCTTCCTACACCTACACGGATGTCCAGCATGGCGACAGTGACGAGTCCCTGTTCGATGCGGGCACTCCTCTTGATGCCGTGAAGCTGGGCCTCGAAGCCACCAAAGGCGATTTTTCCGCCTACGCGAGCCTCTTCTACTCGCCTAACAGCGATGCCAATTCCTTTGCCGGCGGTACCGAAGCCGGTATTCTCGACGCATACGTCACTTATAAGACCGGTGACTTCAAGATCACCGGGGGCAAGTATCTCAGCTACATGGGCTATGAGGCGTTCGACACGGTCAACATGACCCAGCTCACCTATGCCAACAGCACTACCGGCGGGGTTCCTGCCTACCATACCGGTATCAAGCTGGATTATTCCACAAGTGTGTGGGGAGCCGGAGTCAGTGTCTCCGATTCCATCCGCGGACCGAGCTTCTGGGAGGGTGATGCCGACTGGGGCAACGGCCTCGGTTATGAAGCCTATGTCGTTTATAAGGGTATCGAGAAACTCACCCTCTGGGGTGGCATTGCCTACGACGATACGGATGGTTTGGTGGATTACTCATCCTATGACTTCTGGGCCAGCTATGACCTGTCCGACAAACTGACCATCGCCGGTGAAATCATCTACTCGGACAACACCCTCAGTGGTGCTAACAGTGCTGTCGGAGGTCTTGCCTTCATCAAGTATGCCTTCACCGATAAATTCTCCCTCGTGGGCCGCTTCGGTATCGACGAAGTCGAGTCAACCGGGCCGACGGTGACGGCACCCGACAACTACAAATACACGGTCTCGCCGACCTACGCTTTTAACGAGCATTTCCTGCTTCGTGGTGAAGTGAGCTATACGGATTCGGCTAACGACGTGTTCTTCTCGGGTGTCCAGGCACTGTTGAAATTCTGATCTTAATCCTGTTTCTATGTCCAGCGGTGGTGGCAGGAGGGTTCGAAGGCTTTCTTCGCCCGGTGCTCTCCTGCCTTCCTTGCCGGCGAAACAATTCCCAAAACAATCCCAATCTCCCCAAAACAATGATCTCCAAAATTATATCATCCGCAGTCGCCGCGATTGCTATCACAGGTGCTTCCGTCCAGGCGGCAGAAACCGTCAAAGTGGGCGTGCTTCACTCGCTGAGCGGCACCATGGCCATCAGTGAAACCTCGCTCCGCGATGTGCTTCTCTTCACCTTCGATGAAATCAATGCCGCAGGCGGCGTGATGGGCAAGAAGATCGAGCCCGTCGTCGCCGACGGTGCCTCGAACTGGCCGCTCTTCGCCGAAAAGGCCAAGCAACTTCTCGACCAGGACAAGGTTGCCGTCACCTTCGGCTGTTGGACCTCCGTGAGTCGCAAGTCGGTTCTCCCTGTGTTCGAGGAAAAGAAGGGCCTGCTTTTCTACCCCGTGCAATACGAGGGTGAGGAAATGTCCCCCAACATTTTTTACACCGCCGAGGCCGTCAATCAGCAGGCCACTCCAGCTATTGACTACCTTCTCGCCGAGGGCAAGAAGAAATTCTATCTGCTCGGTTCGGACTATGTCTACCCGCAGACCACCAACCTTGTGCTTCTCGAGTATCTCCTCAGCAAGGGAGTTCCTCTCGAAAACATCGGTGGCGGCTTCACCAAGGATAGTGCTGGCAAGATCATCTCCGCCGGTAAATATACTCCGTTCGGCCATACCGATTACCAACAGATCATCTCGGAAATCAAACAGTTCTCCGCCAGCGGTGACGCCTGCGTTGTCAGCACTCTGAACGGTGACACCAACGTTCCGTTCTTTAAGGAGTATGCCGCCGCCGGTCTCACCGCCGAGTCCTGCCCTGTGGTCAGTTTCTCGGTTTCCGAGGATGAGTTCCGCGGTCTTCCTGCCAGCCAGTTGGTTGGACAACTCGGCTGCTGGACCTATTTCGAGTCGATCAAGAGCCCTGAGAACGCCAAGTTCATCAAGAACTTCCAAGCCTGGTTGAAGAAGTCCGACGTTCCCGGAATCGTCAAGGAAGGCCGCGTGACCTGCTCGCCGATGGTTCTCTCCTACGACGGTGTCTATCTCTGGAAAGCCGCTGTGGAAAAAGCTGGTTCGTTCGATGTCGACAAAGTCAACGCGGCTCTTGAGTCGGGCCTCTCCTTCGACGGTCCTGGCGGCAAGGTGACCACCCAGAAGAACCGCCACCTTACCAAGAACGTCTACATTGGTGAGACCAAAGCCGACGGCCAGTTCAAGATCCTCAAGGAATACAAGGGCATCGTCGGTGAGCCTTTCCTGAAGGGCACCTACCAGTAAATTCTTCCCCCTCGTTTGTTTCGGTTAACTGTGCATCAGAATGAAACCATGCCCTTTTTTCGGGGGGCATGGTTTTTTCATTCCCCGCTTGGCATGACCAATGCTCGTTCCCTAGCATCCACTCATGAAAAGCGCCAGAACCCGAAACCGCTTCCTCTCGTTGAAACGCTTGGTGCTCGCCGGAGTCTACCTACTTCCCTCGATCGCCAGCGCCCATCCCGGCCATTATCATCCGGATGAGACGGATGAGTTCGATTTCTTCCGGGCGACCTTCTTCCACACCCATGGCGCTCTTGAATATCTGTTGGCGAGTCTGGTCATCCTCAACATCGTGGTGGTCTGCCTGAATCAGAAACCGGCGGTCCGCTTCGCTGCCCTCGCGCTGGCGATTGTCTCGCTATCGGCGATTTCGGTTCTCTAATCCCGAAAGCCCGATGCATCTTTCCCCTCGTGAACAGGAAAAGCTCCTGATCGTCGTCGCCGGTGATCTCGCGCAACGCCGCCGTACCCGTGGCCTCAAGCTGAACTATCCGGAGACCATCGCGTTGATCACCGCCGAGCTGTTGGAAGCGGCGCGTGACGGCAAGTCGGTGGCTGAGCTTATGAGCTACGGAACCACGCTCGTTTCCCGCGACCAGGTCATGGAAGGCGTCGCCGAGATGATCCACGACGTCCAGGTGGAGGCCACCTTTCCGGATGGCACAAAACTCGTCACCGTCCACAACCCTGTCCGGTGATCCCCGGAGAAATCATAACGCCCGCCGGGGCCGCCGATCTCGATCTGAATGTGGGGCTGTCGACCGTCAGCGTCGTCGTCGCCAACACCGGAGACCGCCCGATCCAGGTGGGCAGCCACTTTCATTTTTTCGAAGTGAACGAATCCCTTCATTTTGATAGAACCGCCGCGCGCGGGTTCCGCCTGAACATTCCCGCGGGAACCGCCATCCGCTTCGAGCCCGGAGACACCCGGGAAATCCCCCTCGTTGCCTTCGCCGGAACCCGCGAGGTCCACGGACTCAACAATCTCGTCAACGGCCTGCTAGACGCATGAAACAATCCCGCGCCAACTACGCCGGCATGTTCGGCCCGACCACCGGGGACCAGGTCCGCCTTGCCGACACGGAGCTTTTCATCGAGGTCGAGCGCGACCTCATCGCGGAAAATGGCGGCTATGGAAATGAGGTGAAATTCGGCGGCGGCAAGGTCATCCGCGACGGCATGGCGCAGTCGCCACTTGCTTGTGATGCGGAATCGCTCGACCTCGTCATCACCAACGCCCTCATTCTCGATGCCGCGCAAGGCGTGATCAAAGCGGACATCGGGATCAAGCACGGTCGCATTGTCGGCATCGGGCATGCGGGCAATCCGCTGTTGCAAGACGGCATCACCATGACCATCGGCGCCGCCACCGAAGTCATCGCCGGCGAAGGTTGCATCGTCACCGCCGGCGGGATCGACACCCACATTCATTTCATCTGTCCCCAACAGATCGAGCACGCCATCGCCGCCGGTGTCACCACCTTGATCGGTGGCGGCACCGGTCCCGCCCACGGCACCTATGCTACGACCTGTACTCCGGGAAAATGGAACATCCACCGCATGCTGGAAGCCGCGGAAGCCTTCCCGATCAATATCGGATTTCTCGGCAAGGGAAACTGCTCGTCACCCGAACCGCTCCGCGAGCAGGTGCTGGCGGGTGTCATCGGCCTGAAACTCCACGAAGACTGGGGCACCACACCGGCTGCCATCGACACCTGCCTAACGGTCGCTGACGAGTTCGACATCCAGGTCGCCATCCATACCGACACCCTCAACGAGGCCGGCTTCGTCGAGAGCACGCTCTCCGCTTTCAAAGGCCGCACCATCCACACCTATCACTCCGAAGGCGCCGGCGGCGGCCATGCCCCCGATATCATCCGCGTCTGCGGCGAGCCGAACGTGCTGCCGTCATCCACCAATCCGACGCGCCCGTTCACTTCGAACACCATCGACGAGCACCTCGATATGCTGATGGTCTGTCATCACCTCGACTCACGCATCCCCGAGGACGTTGCCTTCGCGGAAAGCCGGATCCGCCCGGAGACCATCGCGGCGGAAGACCGGCTCCACGATCTTGGGGCGATTTCGATGATGTCGTCCGACAGTCAGGCCATGGGCCGCATTGGTGAAACCATCACCCGCACCTGGCAGACGGCCCACAAGATGAAGGTGCAGTTTGGAAAGTTAGAAGGACCGTCGCATCCGGCTGCCGACAACTTCCGCGCCCTCCGCTATGTCGCGAAATACACGATCTGTCCGGCCATCACCCACGGCATCGCGCATGAGGTCGGTTCCATCGAAGTTGGAAAACTCGCCGACATCGTGATCTGGAAACCCGCGTTTTTCGGAGTGAAACCGGAAACCATCCTCAAGGGAGGTCTCATCGCCTGGGCCAACATGGGCGATCCGAACGCTTCCATCCCCACGCCGCAGCCGACGATGTACCGGCCGCAGTTCGGCGCGTTCGGCAAGGCCATCGCCGCCACTTCCGTCACCTTTGTCAGCGCCGCCTCCCTCAAATCCGGAGCGCTTGACGAACTCGGCCTAACGAAACGTCTCGTCGCCGTGAAAAACTGCCGCTCCGTCACCAAGCGTGATCTTCCTTTCAACGACACACTGCCGAAAATCACCGTCGATCCGGACACCTACACTGTCACGGCTGATGGTGAGGAGCTCAGCTGCGAACCTCTCAGCGTCCTACCCATGGCCCAGAGATATTTCCTTTTCTAAATGTGTCCCGACTGTCTCAGTCGGCTGCGACGCCAAAGTTCCGACTGAGACAGTCGGAACACGTTGCTCATCCACCCCTATGCATTTGATCCAACGCATGCTGGCAGAATCCTCGGGACTTCCACCCGGGAAGCGGATTACCCTCACCACCGAGCGCCGCCAGTTCCTCAAGCGACGCTGGCGGGGTGTCGCTGAGGACGGCACCGAGTTCGGATTTGATCTGGAAAACCGGCTCACGGACGGCTGCGTGATTTTCCAACAGGACGGTCGTGATTACATCGTCCGCCAGCTCCCGGAGGTGGTCTATCAAATCGAGTGCGCGACTCCTGAGCATGCGGCGCTCGTTGGCTGGAAGGTCGGCAACCTGCATTTGCCCGCCCAGATTGTTGGAAATATGATTTGGGTTTTGCACGACGAGGCGATGGCCCAGCTTCTGGAACGCGAAGGTTGGAGATATTCCGAGCCGGAAGTTCTGTTCACCCCCATGAAGGCGATGGCCCACGCACCATGAGCGCCGATCCCATGCTCTGGCTGCTCCAAGCCAACGACACGGCCTATCCGTCAGGTGCGTATGCCCATTCGTTCGGCCTTGAGGAGTTGGTGGAATCCGGCGTCGTGAGGACACCGCAGGATTTGGAAAATTTCCTCGAAAAACAAATTCTGCCCGCGCTGCTGACTTTTGAGATCCCGTTTTTCGCCCGCGCCCATGCGGCGGTGGCCGCCGGAGATGCGGAGATGCTGTTGGAGCTCGATGCCGAACTCGATGCGTGGCGCATTCCGGCCGAGCTGCGCGACGCGTCGCGCCGGATCGGCTCACAGCGGCTGGATTTGTTAGCCCGGCTCGATCCATCACCGTTGGTGCTGGGTCACCGCGGGAAATCACCCCGCAGCCATCACCTGGTGGTCACCGCGCTTGAGCTTTCCGGGCTGCCTGCCGCCCAGGCCGCGCGGGCGTTTGCATTTCAAACCATTGCAGGCCTGACCGCCGCTTCCATGAAACTCTTGCGGATCGGCCAGACCTCCTGCCAACAGATTTCCCGCCGTACGCTGGTCCGGCTCGGTGAAAAAATCGACGCCGCGCTTTCCCGGGAAGCCGACGGTTGGTTCAATCCACTTTTAGAAATCGCCTCACTCCGCCATGCCCGCGCAAACCAACGACTCTTCATCTCCTGATTCGAAAAAACGTCCGTTCCGTCTGGGCATTGGTGGCCCGGTCGGCTCCGGGAAAACGATGTGCGTGCTTCGGCTCTGCCAGTGGCTCAAGGACGAGATCTCGCTCGCCGTCATCACCAACGACATCTACACACGCGAGGATGCGGAATTTTTGCTTCGCGAGAACGTGCTGCCGAAGGACCGCGTCACCGGCGTGGAAACCGGCGGCTGTCCGCACACCGCGATCCGTGACGACACCAGCATGAACATGGCGGCGGTGATCGATCTGGAAAACCGCCACCCGGATCTGGAACTCATCCTCATCGAAAGTGGCGGTGACAATCTATCCGCCACGTTCTCGCCGGAGCTGGTGGATGCTTACATCTACGTCATCGACGTGGCGGAGGGGGACAAGATCCCGCGCAAGGGTGGACCGGCGATCCGGACGAGCGATCTGTTACTCATCAACAAGACGGAGCTTGCGCCGTATGTGGGAGCGGATCTTGACGTCATGGCGCGGGATGCGAAAATACAACGGGGGACGAGGCCGTTTCTCTTCGCGGATTTGAAATCGGAGAAGGGGAAGGATGAATTGATCGCGTGGTTGAGGCATGAGTATTTGTTTGTTTAATTGGAGCGCGGAATTCATTCCGCTCGTATTCACCACACTCGCGGAATAAATTCCGCGCTCCAATTTTCATGGCACACAAAGGCATCCATTCACGCGGCTATCTTCCCCACTGGGATTTTGGCGGGTCGGTGCAGGCAGTCACGTTTCGTCTTGCGGATTCCGTGCCGAACCAGCTCGTGAAGGAGTGGCGGAAGGAGCTTGAGGAACGATTAAGCCATACGGATTCCTCAGTATCCCGTAAGGCCGAGGCCGAACTCCATCAACGGATTTCCCATTTCGAAGACGATGGCCACGGTTCGTGTCTGCTCAGTAAAACGGAACATGCGGAAGTCGTCCAGGATGCTTTGTTCAAGGGCCACGGAGTGGATTACAAACTCATTGAGTGGTGCATCATGCCAAACCACGTGCATGTGTTGATCGGATTGCGAAGTGAAGTCGCGTTAGGGGAGATCATCAAACGCTGGAAGGGAGGATCGGCGGTTTTGATCAACAGGCGGGAGGGGCGGACCGGTTCGGTATGGATGGCGGACTATCATGATCGGTATATCCGGAATTTGGATCATCTACTTAACGCGAAGGCTTATATCCGGAATAATCCGGTGAAGGCGGGGTTGTGCGTGAAGGCGGAGGATTGGGTGTATTCGAGTGCGGGCACCAACTGGAGCGCGGAGTTTATTCCGCCAGTCGAAGCGGATACGGGCGGAATGAATTCCGCGCTCCCAGTCTCCGGCACCTCTCTTAGCGGCCACCTGCATCTCCGCTGCGAATGCCGAGCGGATGGGGTGCCTGTCATTTCCGAACAAAGCTTCCGCGCGCCGATCCATCTGAGTAAATCGCATCTGGACCAGGGATGTCTGGTTCAAAGCATCGTCAACCCCACTGCCGGATTTTTCGATGGAGATCGTCTTGAGTCCAACGTTCATGTCGCACCAGGAGCAAAACTCGTGCTCAGCACTCCCTCCGCGTCGCGGGTCTATCGGGCGCGGTCAGGCAAGGCGGCGGCGAGCATTCAGAAATTCCGGGTGGAGGAGAACGCGTCGCTCGAATGGATTCCCGAGGCGTTCATCCCGCATGCCGGGGCGCGGTATGCGCAGAAGACGGAAATTGCGCTCCATCCGTCAGCGAGTTTGTTGTTCTTCGACTGGATCGCACCTGGGCGGGTGGCGATGGGCGAGGTTTTTGCTTACGAAGAACTACGCTGGGAACTCGATCTCACGCTGGACGAAACTCTGATCGCCCGCGAGCGCTACAGCCTGCGGCCCGACGACCATAGTCTTGAAGCGCTGACGGCGAAGTTTCCTGCCGCCCACTATCTATCAGTTTATGCGGCGGGGGAGATGACGAAAAACTGGCCGGCAGTGGCGCTCGACGCGCTCAACGGCGATGACGTCTATCTAGGGCACGGCCCGTTGACCGGTGGCGTGCATGTCATCCGCGCGCTCTGCCGCGACAGTCTGTCTGCCAGAAAGTTGATCGAGACACTGCGTCCGCTGCTGTATGCCTCGGCGGATCTGACGCCGCCGAACTTGGGGCGGATCTTCTGCTAGCGCGGGAAAAGGAAAAGGCGCGGATTCGTTTCCGAAATCCGCGCCTTATACATATCCCCTCTCGCGTGGGGTAGCACTGCAATGATCGCAAACCGATTTCCCCCCGGAATCCGGTCTGCTTGCGCGCTCGCGCGAGGTTGGTAGGAAGCTACCCGGAAGCTCCGGGGTTGTAAATAGTTAAGTTTTAAAAAATAAATTCCCGTCCGCTCATTTGCAAAAATAATGGCGCAGCGCCTCGATCGAGCCGTGACCGTGCAGACCACGTGTGATCAATCCGCCGGTCGCGGTGATTTTCGCTTTCACTTCCGGCACGGCGTTCGCGGGGCAGGCGGTCATTCCGGCGTTCGAAGGATCGAGCATTTCGAGGTCGTTGTGGCTGTCACCGATGGCGAAGCGGCGGGCGACGGAAAGCTGATAGTGACCGGCGACGTGGCACAGCGCGCTACCCTTCTGAAAATCGCGGTGGCCGAAACGCAGATAGATCGAGTTCCGCTGCCATGAGAAATGTGGCTCGGCTCCGATGATCGGGCCGATGTGATCGATGATCCATTCCATCTCCTCTTCGGTGCGTGAGATGATGCCGGCAGGTTCGCCTTCGAACTCGATCCATTGTGCGCCGGTGTGTTCCTCGACCTCGTGGCGAAGGCGGGCGAGGAGTTTTTTCGAGTGCTTGAACAGGCCGTGGATCTCCTTCTCGCAGCGCTTGTTCCATTTCGTCTCCGGCAGCCAGCGGCCGAAAATGTTAGGAAAATAAACCTCGCGCTCGCGGGCCACGACCCAGTCCGGCAGGAAAGGGAAGCGGCTCTCGATGAAGCCCTCGACCATCTGTGCCATCGAGCGCCCGGTGTTGATACCCCAAACCACGCCCTGCTCTTCGCGAAGCTGGCGGATGAGATGGAAAAATCCGACGGGGACCGGTGGTGATTCGGACGGATGATGGAGCGTGCCGTCGAAATCGAAGGAGAGGATGGCGGACGCGGTGGCGGGTGGTTCCAGAGATTTCATGCGGCTATTTTTTCAAGGCATCGCGGCACCATGCGAGGGTCATCAGAGCATATCCGGTGCCATAGGCCTGGTGGTAGTCGTAGAGCGGATAGTCCCACCACGAGCCGTCCTTTTCCTGTCGCTCTAGCAGGATGGTGGCGAGTTTTTCCGCGTAGGCGGCGTGGGTTTCCTTCGGCAGGAGACGGACGGACTCGGTGAAGTAGTAGATGCCGTAGTAGTAGAAATAGCCGGCGATGCGGAACTGCCCTTCATGCGGCACCGGCCGTTTGCGGACGTTGCTGAGAAATCCCTCGCGGGCGAGAAAGCGTTCGGCCCAGGTGGTGAGGACCTCGTCGGTGACGGCTTTTTCCCCGAAGACCCGGAGCGCGGCGTTGCACGCCTGCGAGCGGCCGAGGGAACCGGCGGGGCGGTTGATGTCGGTGCGCGGGCGCATGCGGTGGGCGAAGGAATAGGTGTAGGAGAAATCCGGGGTGCGCTGATAATTAATGCCGGTGACGGCATGTTGCACGAGCTTGTCGTTCAGCTTCACGCCCATCACGCTGCGGGCTTGGTCCATGGCCAGCAGCACGGTGGCGGTGGTGAATGCCGTCGGAATGCCGGAGGGTTTCTGGGTGGTGAGGCCGTCGAAAAGATCGAGGTAACCCCAGCCGCCGTTCACATCCTCGTAACGGTCCACGAGATCTACCTGCTCTTGTCCAAGGCGCGCCCATTCCACTTTTTTCGCCGGTTCGTTTTCCCGCTGATAGAGACGGGTCATCGCACGGAGTCCATAGGCGTGGCCCCATACGTTGTAGGTGGTGGTCTGGTCGGCGCGGCGGAGTTTCGGCAGCTCGGCGGCGGTCCAGGCGGCGGCCTTTTCGATGGAGGCGGTCACTTGCGGGCGGGAGTCTGCGGCGTCGATCAGGCCGGAAAGCGCGAGACCCGAAGCTCCGGCACGGTAGGCGTGGTGGGCACCGGGGAGAGGAGCGTAGATGTTGAGATCCTTGGTGTGGGTGGCATTGCCCCAAGAGCCGTTGGTGTTCTGATGGGAAACCAGAAAATCGACGCCACGGGTGATGGCAGCGTCGATGGCGGAGATTTCCTCGGCTCTGGCGAGCGCGGAAATCAAGACGCAAGACGAGAAGACATAAGACACAAGAGAAGAGGTGAGCGACATGGCGGTTTTCTCTGATATGTCTTACCGTCTTAAGTCTTGTGCCTCACTTTTCGGGCACGACGACGACCTGGCCGACTTCGAGGCCGGAGAGGATTTCGGTTTCCTCTTTCGTCGCGCGGCCGCGTTTGACACTGCGGCGCTCGGTCTTTCCGTCAGCGAGTTTGACTTCCACGGTCCAGCCGGATTCGTCGAAGACGAGAGCTTTGTTAGGGATGGCGATGGCGGCCGGTTGCTGATAGGAAATCACGCGGATCTCGGCGGTGGTGCCGGCGGCCGGAGTGAGTTCCTTGGGCCACGTCACCGAGAAATCGGCGCGGTAGGTGCCGTCCGGCGCGGGCGCGGCGGCGAGTTTGACAAGCTTGACCGGGATTTCCAGATCCTCGCGGCCGGCGAGCGTGGCGGTGCCGGTGAGGTCCGGCTTCAGCGCGTGGAAGCTGGCTTCATCAAGAAAGGAAACGAGGCTGAGTTTCGCGCTGGCCGGAACGAAGGTGGCAAAGGCCCGGTGGGCAGGAGGGTGCCCGTGTGGGAAAAGGACCTTCGCCAGATCGCCGATGGACCATTTGCCGTTCTCGATGGGGCCGTGATAGAAAAAGCCGTCCGCCGGTGCCTTGAACTCGAACTGGCTGCGGTCCGCCTCGAGTTCTGCGAGAGCATCCTTGTCGCGCTGGTGGGCGATTTTGAGGGCTTCCACCTTGAGCTTTTCCAACTCGATGATGCGCGGAATGTCGGCCTCGGTTTTTTTCAGGGCGATGGCGGAGTCGCGCTCGGCATCGTCGAGGGTCTTGCCTTCGCGGGGAAGGGAGACTTCGAGGGTGCGCTTGTGGTCGAGCATTTCCATGCGCAGGGCGAATTCGGCGGCGGCGACGGCGTCCTGCTGGCGGATGAGGATGATTTCCTCGGTTTCCTCGGTGATGTCGTCCGCTTGGTACATTTTCGAGAGTTGCTTGAGCTCCTCCTGCTGGTTCGAGAGGATTTCCTTGCTGCGTTTCAGGCTTTGTCCGGCGGTTTCCTCGGCGGCCTTGCGGCGAGTCTGGGTGAAATAGGTGTTCTCCTCCTTGGCGATTTCCGCGGCACGGCGGGCGGCATCGAGTTTGTTAGGGGCGATTTCCTGCAGGAGCTTCAGGTCCAGCTCGGCCTGCGCGACGGTGAGCGTGCCGGCGGTGAAGGTGCTGCGGACGTCGGTGAGCTTCTTGTCGATGGCCTCGGCGTCGAAGCGGACGAGCACGTCGCCCTTGGCCACCTTGCTGCCATGTTCGGTGAGCTGGAGGATTTCAAAATCGGACCAGGTTTTAGGGCTCAGCCTGATGAGCAGGCAATCGCCGCCCGGAAGTGCGGAGGCGGGGAGGGTTTTCCCGATGGAAAACGGGCGCTGCTCGACGGTGATTTCCCCGGCGTGGGAGGCTGCTGCGATCAATGCGGGGATGAGGTGCAAGGGGGTGATACGGGCCATGGGACGGCGCAATCAAACACGCGATCCCGAAAAGATCAATCCGCCGCTTTGCCTTTCCGTGCGAGCCAGATCGGGAGGAAGCGCGGGCGCTTCGCATTCGGCGATGAGGGGACGGTGAATTCGGCGACCTCGAAGCCCGAGCCTTGAAGGCGGCGGGTGAGGGTGGCGACGTGGCGTGAACCGGCGATTGCGAGCAGGCCTCCCGCCTGCAACGCCTCGTAAGCGGCGGAAACCCAGCGGCGTTCGTCCACCCAGGTGCGGTTGCGCGGGCCGGTGGGGGAGGCGTCGAGATGAAGCAGGATGGCGTGCAGCGAGCCTTCCTGGCGGATCAGGGACGCGGGCGAGCAGTCGTTTTCCAACACCACGCGCGCGTCGGTGAGCAACGGGCTATCAGACAGATACTCGCGGTGCCAGGCGGGGATCGCGGCGAGTGGTTCCGCGACGATGAAGGTGGCGCGCTTCTGCGGCAGTTCGTTGGCCACGGCGGCGATGGCATGGCCGAGGCCGAGGCCCATGAAGAAGATTTTCGGCTGGCGGGCGGGGCGGAACGGGGCGCAGGCGAGGCGGGCGAGCTCCTCCTCGGCGGCACGGGTGGCCGGGCCGCAGATCTGCTGGCCGTGGACGAGAAGGAATTTGCGGCCGTCGTGTTCCTGGAGGACGAGGGTGTTTCCGTCAGGAAGCTGGGTTTCTGCGAGTGTGATTCTTGGTTTCATGTGGCTTGAAAGCTTGCTTTTGCAGACGGTGCTTATTAGAAGCGTGGCACCATGTCCACTACACCTAATCAACCCGCCATTCCGGGAGCTGAAAAAAGATCGTCGCCGGAATCCTTGCCATCCTTCTTGGAGGATTGGGAATTCACAAGTTTTACCTTGGCTATACCAAGGAGGGAATCATCCAGTTGATCCTGAGTTTCGTCTGCATCGGCGGGGTCATCGGGATTATCGAAGGCATCCTTTACCTGACGAAGAGTGACGAGGAATTCGTCGCGACCTACATCACCGGCCGCAAGGGCTGGTTCTGAGATTTGGGAAAAGGCCGTTTTCAAAAAGAAAACCCCGGCCAAGTGGCCGGGGTTTTTTTGGTTTTTTGGATGGATGAAGGAGGCCGGAGCCTCCGTGCGATCACAGGCTGCCCTTGAGGACGGAAGAAGGCTTGAAGCCGACCGACTTGGAAGCGGCGATCTTCATGGATTCGCCGGTCTTCGGGTTACGGCCCTGACGAGCGGCGCGCTTTTTGACTTCGAAAGTTCCGAAACCGATGATTTGGACTTTCTTGTCCTTCTTCACGCCTTTGGCGATGGAAGAGAGAACGGCTTCGAGGGCTTCATCGGCAGCGCGCTTGGTAGCGTCTTTTCCGAGGGCGGCTTGGATGGCATCAATGAGTTCAGCTTTATTCATGGCAGAGACGTTTGTGAGAATGCGCCCGGTTGTTGGCAAGAGAAAATCTGTTGAAAATAAAGGGATTTTTTTCGAGTGACGGCTTGACTTGCGGGGGCGGAGGGTTGTTACGCGGCTAGGAATCGAGGGTGGGGAGGATCCTGCCCGGATGGCGGGCCAGCGGTTAGAACGTGTTAGGTTTTTGGCCAACGGATCCGCATTCCGGCGGGTGGAAATGCCCTGCGGGCTTTCATTTCACGGTGTCGCTCGTGGGGTGTCCGATGATGATCCGCGCGTGCGGGCATTTGTTCCTGATGAAGCACCTCCCTGCGGCCGGGGGCGGGCATCCATCGTCGGCGGGGGTTGGCGCGGCCGGCGAGACTTTTGCACAAAGCGTGCGGTTTCCGAAAGCGGGCTGTTATAGCCGATGGGGCGGAAGTCCTTGTAAACAAAGGATTCCGCCGAGCTTGTGAAATTTTTCACAAATAGATCTTGCGGAGATCGTCGGCGATCCTTTAAAGACCCCGCGCCCTACGTCAGTGGGCTTCCTGCATGCGATTCTTATCCTCCACATCGATTTTCTGGCTTCTGGGAATGGTCTCCTCCTTCGCGGCGGAGGGTGGCGAGCACCACGCGCTGCCACTGGACGCCCAGAAAGTGAGCGAGATGCTCCCGATCACCAACTCGATGGTGATGGTCTGGCTTGCCGTGGGGTTGATCGTCTTTTTCTGTCAGGCCGCGACGCGGAAAATGGCGTTGGTTCCGGCAGGATTCCAGAACTTTGCGGAATGGGCGATCGAGTCGCTCTATGATTTCCTTGCAGGTTTGATGGGCGCGCATCTGGCCAAGCGCACTTTCTGGTTTTTCGGATCAATCTTCTTCTTTATCCTGACGAGCAACTACCTTGGTTTGATCCCGGGCGTGGGAACACTCGGCTGGCACACGGAATCTTCCGCCGGTCACCACGGCTTCCTGCCTCTGCTTCGCGGTGCGAATGCGGATATCAACATGACTGCGGCCATGGCCTTTAGTTTCGCCATCCTCTGGTTTTACTGGGCACTCACGGAAAACAATCTGAAGGGATTCCTTGCTCACATCTTCGCGCCAAAGGGCAGCTTCAAAGGGGCCATGCTATTGATGATGGTTCCGATCTTCCTCTTTGTAGGTGTACTCGAGATGATCTCGATCGCGATCCGCCCGGTGGCGCTCACTTTCCGTCTTTTTGGAAACATTTACGGCGGCGAGCAGACGATGGAGTCGCTGATGGCTCTAATGCCCTCCAAGGCACTCGCCTTCCTGCCGGCCCTGCCGTTCTATTTCATGGAGCTGCTGGTTGGATTCGTCCAGGCGCTCGTTTTCACACTTCTTTGTGCGATTTTCCTCAAACTGATCTGCGATCACGGCGACGAAGAGCACCATTGACCCTTTCAGCCGTCTGACCATGGCAAGACTGTGGAGGCGACCGGAAACCCCAACAACCAAACAACAATCAGACATGTATACTAAAGCATTTGCAGTCGCACTCGCCGCCCTTGGTGGTGGTATCGGTATCGGCGTTCTCGGCTCCAAGGCCGCTGAAGCGACCGGCCGCAACCCCGGCGCAGCCACTCCGATCCTCGTGATCTCGATTATTCTTGCGGCTCTTATCGAGGGTATCTTCATCCTCTCCGCATTCGCGGTTCCGTTCTAATTCCCACCGCCGCACGCACCGCTTGCCGGTGCGTGTGGCATCCTTTTTTACGCAATTCCCCACGACATGACCACCTTCCTTGCAGCAGCCGCCGAGCATTCTGGCGTCTTGGAAAATATCTCGAAAACCTTCGGATTGAACTTGCCGTTCTTTATCGCGCAGGTGGTCAATTTCATCCTGGTGATCATCATCCTCAAGAAATTTGCCTTTGGCCCGGTCCAAGCGATTCTTGAAGAGCGCCGGGGCCGCATCGCCGAAGGTGAGGCCAAGCTGAAGGAGATCGAGCGCCAACTCGCCGAGGCTGAAAAGACCTCCGCCGCCGCGATTGCCAAGGCGAACGAAGAAGCCGTGCGCCTGATCAACGAGGCCATGCACAGCGCCTCCGCCCTTTCCGAACAGAGTGCCCAAGAGGCGCTCGCCCAAGCCCAGCATATCATCAACAAGGCGGAAGCCGCCTCCAAGGCCGATCACGAGCGCCTCACGCTCGAACTCAAGCGCGAATTCGGCCGCCTCGTCGCCGCCACCACCTCGCAGGTCACTGGCAAGATCCTCACATCGGACGACCAGAAGCGCATCAACGAAGACGCGCTCGCCGGAGTCGAAGGCTGATTTCAAACTCCCTTTTCCGCCACGCCGTCATGAAAATTTCCAAAGTCGCAGCCGCCACCGCCCGCCGCCTTTTCGGGCTTTGCCAAGCCGGTGGTAGTCTGGACGAGACGAAACTGCGCAGCGTGATTACCAGTCTGGTGGACACCAAACCGCGTGACTACCGCGCCATCCTCTCCGCGCTCCAGCGTCTGACCCGTCTCGAATTCGAGCGCCGCCAGGTCACTGTGGAAAGTGCCACGGAGCTCGATGCCGCCTCGCAACAACGGGTCGCCGCCGGCCTCACGAAACAATACGGCTCCGGCCTCGTCGTCGGCTATCAGGTCACTCCCGCCCTGATCGGCGGACTCCGCATCCGCGTCGGCAACGACGTTTTCGACGGTTCCGTCAAGGGCCGCCTCGACCGCCTTGCAGACGCCTTCTGATTTTACAAACTACTTGCTGAACCCCAACACCGATCCCTAGCAAACTTTTCTTATGAGCAGCATTCTCCAGGAACTCGAACAACAAATCGCCGGAATCACTTCTTCCGTCGCAAAAACAAACGTCGGCACCGTCCGCACCGTCGGTGACGGCGTGGCAAAGGTCGAAGGCCTCTCCGACGTGATGCTCAACGAGATGATCGAGTTCGGTGGCGGTGTCACCGGTATGGCGCTCAACCTTGAGGAGAGCGAAGTCGGTGTTGTTCTTCTCGGTGATTACGCCGCTGTTAAGGAAGGTGCCGAGTGCCGCACGACTGGCAAACTCCTTTCCGTGCCTGTTGGCGAGGCCGTTCTCGGCCGCGTGGTCAACGCGCTAGGTGCTCCGATCGACGGCAAGGGCGAGATCGCCGCCGCCGCTTTCTATCCGATGGAGAAGATCGCGCCGGGCATCATCAAGCGGAAGTCCGTTTCCGTGCCCGTGCAGACCGGCATCATGTCCATCGACGCGATGATCCCCGTCGGCCGCGGCCAGCGCGAGCTCATCATCGGTGACCGCTCCACTGGAAAAACCACCATCGCCGTCGATACCATCATTTCCCAAGCCCAACAGAACAAGGCTGCGGAAAACGGCAAGCTGCTCAACCACAAGCCGCTCTATTGCATCTACGTCGCCATCGGCCAGAAGCTCTCCAACGTCGCCCGGATCAACAAGATCCTCGAAGACGCCGGTGCGATGGAATACACCACTATCGTTTCCGCCTCCGCTTCGGACGCCGCTGCCATGCAGTATCTGGCTCCTTATGCCGGTTGCGCCATCGCCGAGTATTTCATGGATCAGGGCAAGGATTGCCTCATCGTGTTCGACGACCTATCCAAGCACGCCGTCGCCTATCGCCAGGTGTCGCTGATTCTCCGCCGCCCGTCCGGCCGCGAAGCTTATCCAGGTGACGTTTTCTACCTTCACAGCCGCCTGCTCGAGCGTTCCGCCCGTCTTTCCGAAGCCGCGGGTGGTGGATCGCTCACCGCGCTGCCGATCATCGAAACGCAGGCCGGCGACGTTTCCGCCTACATCCCGACCAACGTGATTTCCATCACCGACGGTCAGATCTATCTGGAAACCGACCTTTTCTATCAAGGTATCCGTCCCGCCATCTCGGTCGGTCTCTCGGTGTCCCGCGTGGGTTCCGCCTGCCAGACGAAGACGATCAAGTCCGTTGCCGGTACGACCAAACTCGACCTCGCGCAGTATCGCGAGCTTCAGGCCTTCGCCCAGTTCGGATCCGACCTCGATGCCTCCACCAAGAAGAAACTCGACCGCGGCGCCCGCATCGTGGAGCTCTTCAAGCAGAACCAATACAGCCCGCTCGCCATGGAGATGGAGTCCATCTATCTCTTCGCGATGCAGAACGGCTATTTCGACGACGTCGCGGTTTCCGACGTGAAGCGCTTCCAAGGTGCTCTCGGCGATTTCTTCAACACCCGCAAGGGCGAGCTCCTCGACAAGATCCGCAACGAAAAGCCGGACCTCAAGAAGGACAAGGAAATGGTCGAGGCCGTCAAACAAGGCGTCGAGGATTTCAAGAAGTCCTGGAAATAATAGAAGGACATAGGGGATTAGAGATTAGATATTGGGTTCATTCCCATCTGGTCTTCCCCTAATTATCAAATCTCCAATCTCCAATATCTCTTAACCAGCATGGCCAACCTCCGCGACATCCGCCGGCGTATCAAGTCGGTTAAAAACACCGCGCAAATCACCCGCGCGATGCAGCTTGTCGCTGCCGCCAAAATGAAGAAGGCGCAGGACCAGGCGCTTGCCGGCCGTGCCTATTCGAAGCACCTCAACGGCGTCCTCCAAGACATCAGCGAGGGCTTCAGCGAGGCCACCCACGCGCTGTTGGAAAAACGCAGCGGCAACCGCGAACTGATCCTGATCATCTCGACGGACAAGGGGCTCTGCGGTCCGATCAACACCAACCTTGCCCGCGCCATCCGCGCGCAGTCGTCGCCGGACGCCGATTATGTCACCGTCGGCCGCAAGCTGCGGATCGCGATGGAGAAACTCGGCCGCAAGGTCATCGCTGATTTCACGGTGAAGGATCCGGTTCCGTTTGCGGACGCGCGTGCCATCTCCACGCTGCTTTCCCGGCATTTCATCGAAGGAAATTACGACAAGGTTTCCGTCGCCTACACGCGCTTCGTCAACACGCTCAGCCAGCAGCCGGAAGTCCTCCAGCTTCTGCCGGTGCTGCCACCGACCGATCATGTGGATGCCGCCGCGACGCAGGATTTCCTGTTCGAGCCATCGCCCGCCAATGTCCTCAGCGCGATCCTGCCGCTTTACATCAATTTCAAGGTTTTCCAAGCCCTGATGGAAGCCCGCGCGTCCGAACACTCCGCCCGTATGGTCGCAATGAAGGCCGCCACCGACAACGCGAAGAAGTTCATCAAGGAACTCACGCTCGAATACAACAAGCTCCGCCAAGGTGCCATCACCTCCGAGCTTCTCGAAATCACGACGGCCATGAAGGCCATGGAGTGATCCTGACTTCCGCATTTTCAAATTGATACCCGAACCCTGAGCACCAGCCAATTTTTCCCATGAGCAACACCGGAACCATCGTCCAGATCATCGGCGCCGTCATCGACGCCGACTTCTCCAAGGCAACCAAGCTGCCTGAAATCTTCAACGCGTTGAATATTCAATACGTCCTCAACGGCGTGGATACGAAGCTCGTGCTCGAAGTCCAGCAGCACCTTGGCGACGGCTGGGTGCGTGCGGTCGCCATGTCCACCACGGACGGCCTCAAGCGCGGCATGGTCCTGACCGACCTCGGCAAGCCGATCTCCGTGCCTGTCGGCCCTCAGGTTCTCGGCCGTATTTTCAACGTCACCGGCGATCTTGTGGACGAAAACGTGCCGCTCGCGGACGAATCCTTCCGCTCCCCGATCCACCGTCCTGCTCCTGCTTTCACCGAGCAATCGGCGAACACCGAAGTTCTTCCAACAGGAATCAAGGTCATCGACCTCATCTGCCCGCTGCTCAAGGGTGGCAAAGGCGGCATGTTCGGTGGTGCCGGCGTCGGCAAGACCGTCGTCATCATGGAGCTCATCAACAACATCGCGAAAGCGCACGGTG
>Ga0209512_1000493_pt1 | contig 63866 bp, 49 predicted proteins | sample frozenSSSSmetaG_FD_184142 | JGI IMG/M metagenome (GOLD analysis project Ga0209512, IMG submission 184142) | Glacier valley bacterial and archeal communities from Borup Fiord, Nunavut, Canada, to study Microbial Dark Matter (Phase II) -... | ecosystem: Environmental > Aquatic > Freshwater > Ice >...
TTCAGCACCTGAAACACCCCAACCAATGTTAGCGGGATCTTTTTCAGCAAAGAATGCAACTTCTTTACCATTGATGAACAATTTACCACCTTTGTTTTCGGCAGTGCCTTTGAATTTACCATGAACTGTATCGTAGTTCAACATGTAAATCAAATAATCCAAATCCAAAAATGGGTCATTTACTGCAACGATCTGAACATCGTTTCTTTCTTGAGCGGCACGGAAAACCAAGCGGCCGATACGGCCAAAACCGTTAATACCTACCTTAATCATTGTCTTAATTTTATTATTAGTGTATAATCAAAATCGACCACAAAAGTACGATTTTTGTTGCAAGATAAAAACATTTTTTTTGATTTTTTTTACCAAGATTCATCAACATCCACAGGGAGCTTTGCAAGAAACCATAAACAGGGCAATTCCCAACAAACAAAGCGATAGAATCAGGTACTTTTTCATATAAAAATATTAAAGGGACTACTATATAGAGCAAATGTAGGCTTTTTCACTGAGTTTATTAATTTTTTAAGTATTTTTGTACCAAATATTTTAGCGAATTTTCCATGCAAGAAAGAATCATTATCCTAGACTTCGGCTCACAGACCACCCAGTTGATTGCTCGTAGAGTACGTGAATTGAACACCTACTGCGAAATTCTACCGTACAACAAATTCCCAATGGATGCAACCGATGTAAAAGGTGTCATCTTATCAGGCAGTCCATTTTCAGTATATGATGCATCTGCATTTAAAACCGATGTTTCAAAACTCCGTAAAAAATATCCGGTCCTGGGTATATGCTATGGTGCCCAGCTGATTGCCCACAGTGCCGGCGGTACAGTGGAACCAGCAGGATCCCGCGAATACGGCCGTGCGAACATTGAACAATTTTCAGCCGATTGTCCGCTATTAAAGGATTTATCCGAGAACTCTCAAATCTGGATGTCTCACGGTGACACCATCACCAGCATCCCCGAAGATTTTGAAATTATAGCCTCCACCAAGGATGTACCTGTTGCAGCTTATCATATTAAAGGTGAAAACACTTTTGGCGTACAGTTTCACCCGGAAGTCTTTCATACCCTGGATGGAACCAGAATTTTAGAAAATTTCCTTGACATATGCGGTTGTGCCAAAGATTGGTCAGCAGCATCCTTTGTAGAATCTACCGTTGCCTCACTGAAAGCACAGCTTGGTAACGATAAAGTAGTTTTAGGACTTTCGGGCGGCGTAGATTCCTCCGTAGCAGCCGTTTTGTTAAATAAAGCCATCGGCAAAAACCTGAGCTGTATTTTTGTGGACCACGGCTTGCTTCGCAAAGACGAATTCGAGAATGTCATGCGTGACTACGAACACCTGGGGCTGAATGTAATCGGTGTGAATGCAAAAACACGCTTTTACAAGGAGCTGGAAGGTGTTTCCGATCCGGAACAAAAACGTAAAATCATTGGAAAAGGCTTCATCGACGTATTTGATGAGGAAGCTCACAAAATAGAAGATGTTAAATGGTTGGCCCAGGGCACTATTTATCCCGATTGCATTGAATCTCTTTCCATCACAGGAACAGTCATTAAATCTCACCACAACGTGGGAGGTCTTCCTGATAAAATGAAATTAAAACTCTGTGAACCTTTACGTCTGCTTTTCAAGGACGAAGTTCGCCGGGTTGGTAACCAGTTGGGCATGATGCCTCACCTGATCAAACGTCAACCTTTCCCCGGCCCGGGTTTGGCTGTACGAATTCTGGGAGATATCACCGAAGACAAGGTACGCATTGCGCAGGAAGCCGACGCCATATTCATCGACAGTCTGCGGGAATGGGATTTATACGATCAGGTTTGGCAGGCCGGTGTCATTTTGCTACCCATCCGGTCAGTAGGTGTTATGGGTGATGAACGCACCTATGAAAATGCAGTTGCCCTTCGTGCCGTAACTTCAACAGATGCTATGACTGCCGATTGGGCGCATTTGCCTTATGAATTTCTGGCAAAAGTATCCAATGAAATCATCAATAAAGTGAAAGGTGTTAACCGCGTAACATACGATATATCCTCAAAACCACCGGCAACTATTGAATGGGAATAACTAAAGTGTGAAAAGTATGATCTATTGTATGAAGTGCGGCAGCAAACTACCCAATGATGCAAGATTTTGCAAATATTGTGGTTCTTCAACTGACTCTGATGAAGAGACGGAATACACTAGTTTAAAAAAAATCATACCAACACCCAAAGTCGATATCGAGCCCCCGGTTACCCAAAGTGCCGGGCCGATAACCAGATCCCCACGCAATTACGAAAAGACACCGGAAAAGGTACAGCAAGCCGGGACCGAACCCAAAATCCCGTCAAAAGCGGGGAAATGGGGATACGAGAAGGCTGACCATCCTGTCAAAGAACCGGTATACAACCCCTTTGACAGGCCTTCCCGCAATGCCGACAACTATTACATCGACAATGAATTTCATAGTGGCTTAGCCAGAAAGAATATTGGCGGCATTTACAATGACCTGACTGACAGTATGGAGGGTGGCAAATGGGGATTTGTTGATTCTTCCGGAAAAGACGTCATTCCCGTCATTTACGACAACGTTTCCATTTTCGAGAATGGATATGCAAAAGTCTGGCTAAATGGCAGATGCGTTCTACTAAATAATAAAGGTGTTGAGGTGATATCGGCCATGAATGCACAATTCAGAAAAGCCGGGAAGACCAGGACATTGTATGATTTTACGATTGGCATTTCAAGTGCCTGGTTTGCGATTTTCGGAGAAATAGTACTCTTGACAGTCGTCAACCATATATTGCCACCTGAAAGAAATATATCCTTTTGGTTGATAGTAGCCATTACCAGTGTGATAACGCTTGTATTACTCTCCATAGTCATTGGATCGATAAAAAGTCAAATCAACCATAGGATTACAGACTAAGTCCACTTTTCTTCTTAAAAGCGCATGGAATGGTCAGTTTCTACTATTCTTTGACTATTTAATACTCTACGGCTCATGGGTGAGCCGAATCATGGTCAATTTCTATTGTTAATTGATTGATTTTTATTCGGCAAACGTCTTACTAAATAGTTTCTTTGCCATGTATAAAAAACAGAAAAAGAGTTATGAGCTATTCACCCCCTCCCATCAACGAACGCGTTGTATGGGCTGATGTTCTTCGTTTTGTAGCCATGTTCATGGTGATCGGTGTTCATTGTACCGACCCTTTTAACATCTCTCCGGCAGCCAGATTAAATCCCGATTACAATTTTTGGGGAACCATTTACGGATCTTTCCTACGGGCTTGTGTTCCACTATTTGTCATGCTGACAGGTATGCTACTGCTTCCCGTCAGACAGGAAGCCGGTCCTTTCTATAAAAAAAGAATATTGCGGGTGCTTTATCCATTCCTGATCTGGTCTGTTCTTTACGGCTTATTCCCATGGTTCACAGGCATTATTGGTTCCGAGCCATCGATCATCACTAAATTTTTTGTTTATGCCGGCGAAAATCCCTCACAAGCCTTTGGTGACAGCTTCAGGAACATTCTGATGATTCCCTTCAATTTCACCCCCATGAGTACCCATATGTGGTACATCTACCTGTTGATAGGTCTTTACCTCTTTATGCCCATTTTCTCCGCATGGGTGAAGACTGCAACCGACAAACAGAAAAGAATGTATCTCTATATGTGGGGAGTAACCCTTTTACTGCCCTATCTAAACGAATATGTTTCCAGATACATACTCGGCTCTTGCCCATGGAACGGCAGTTTTGGCATGCTTTACTATTTTGCCGGATTCAACGGTTACTTGCTACTGGGTCACTACCTATCCAAAGGAAACAGTTGGAGCATCAAAAAAACGGCTCTGATAAGTTCTATCCTTTTTGGCGTGGGCTATGCCATCACTTATATCGGTTTTGGCCGGATGGTAGCAGATCCAAATTCTACCGAAGAGCAAATCGAACTCTTCTTTTTGTACTGTACGCCAAATGTGGTCATGATGACCATGGCTGTCTTCCTGATCATTCAGAAAATAAGAATTACAAATACTTTTTGGGTAAACATACTGACCAACCTGACCAAATGCGGTTTTGGTATCTATATGGTCCATTATTTCCTGGTAGGGCCAAGCTTTATGATCGTAGATTTGCTTCAGGTATCCATACCCTTGCAGGTTCCGGTTGCCACAACACTGACTTTTGCTTTTGCCTGGATCTTTACGGCACTGATCTATAAATTGCTGCCATCAAAGGCAAAATACATCATGGGATAATTACTTTAAAAACCATAAACATGAAAACTATTAAATTAATCACAGTACTCGTGCTGTTACTTCTGACGCAAGCCAACGCAAAAGCGCAGAAATGGGAACCCAAGCAGGCTCCGTTAATGACTAGATTTGCTAAGGATGTAAATCCAGACAACGTTCTACCCGAATATCCACGGCCTCAGATGGCTCGTGAAAAATGGATGAACCTGAATGGCCTTTGGCAATATCAACCAGGTACCTGGCAAAACGAACCCTATCCACAAGGCAAGCTGGACAAAACAATTTTAGTACCATTTGCTGTAGAATCGGCTCTTTCAGGTGTAATGGAACGTCACGAAAGACTTTGGTACCGCAGAAATTTTACCATTCCTGCAGATTGGAAAAATCAACGCGTCCTGTTAAATTTTGGTGCTGTTGACTACGAATCCGAAGTTTTCATCAACGACAAGAGTGTTGGCACCCATCAGGGTGGATACGATCCGTTCACCTTTGACATCACCGATTTTTTGACACAAGGGGAACAAACCATCACCGTTAAAGTATACGATCCAACCACAAAGAAAGGTTTCCCACGTGGAAAACAAGCTTTGAACTCGGAAGGCATCATGTACACTTCTACAACCGGTATCTGGCAAACCGTATGGTTGGAGCCCGTTGCTCAAACCAGAATCGAAAACTTCCGTATTACACCGGATATTGACAAGTCTGTCCTTAAACTACAGGTTTTTGCCAAAGGCAGAAATGCTGAAAATACCCAATACACCGCTCAGGTGAAAGAAAACGGCAAAGTCATCGCGACGATGAAAGGCGAACCCATGGAAGAACTTCTCATACCCATCAAAAATCAGAAACTTTGGTCTCCGGACAGTCCTTTCTTGTACGACCTGACCATCACCATGTCTGACGGAAGTCAGGTAGTTGATAAGGTAGACGGTTACTTTGGTATGCGTAAGATTTCCATCGAACAAGATGGCAAATTCAAGAAAATGTTCCTGAACAACAAGTTTGAATTTCAACTTGGTCCTCTTGATCAGGGATTCTGGCCCGACGGTATCTATACCGCACCAACGGACGAAGCTTTGAGATACGATTTGGAAATGACCAAAGCTTTTGGCTACAACATGGTCCGCAAGCACATCAAGGTAGAACCCTACCGTTGGTACTACTGGGCAGACAAACTGGGTCTGATGGTTTGGCAGGATATGCCTTCAGCAAACTCCTACACAGCCAATACACCTCCTATCGAAAAAGAAGCGTATCAGAGTGAATTGATCCGCATGATCGAAACCCATTGGAACATACCATCCATCATCATGTGGGTTGTGTTCAACGAAGGTCAGGCACAACACAACACCAAAGAATACTGCGCTCTAGTAAAAGGTTTAGACCCCAGCAGACTGGTTAACCAGGCCAGCGGTGGCGGACTGGAAGGAGTCGGCGACGTAATGGATATTCACAGCTATCCTCCTCCTGCTTGCCCCAAGAGCAACTATCAGGCATTGGCCTGTGGCGAATACGGTGGTATCGGTTACATTGTACCGGGACACACCTGGAAAATTGGCCCAACATACATCATGATGGACAACAAGGAAAAATTAATGAACCTATACGACGACTATGCTACGATGCTGGCCGACTTCAAGACAAACGAAGGCCTAAGTGCTGCCGTCTACACTGAAATCACCGACGTGGAAATTGAACTCAACGGACTTCTGACCTACGACCGTCTGATCAAAGCTGATGTCAAAAGATTCTATAATTCAACCCGTAAAGCCATCGACCAATCCATCTATAACTACGACATTCTGCCTACTTCAAAAGACAAGGCACGTCAATGGCAATATACCACCACCAAGCCTGCAGAAGGATGGATGCAAAAAGAGTTCAACGCTGCAAACTGGAAAACCGGTGAAGGTGGTTTTGGAACAGCCTTTACACCAGGTTCTGTTGTAAGGACCGTATGGAATTCATCCGACATCTGGATCCGTCAGGATTTCAAATTGGGTGACCTGTCTCTCATCAATTTGGACGACCTCGTTTTGAGAATGCATCACGACGAAAATTGTGAAGTGTACATCAATGGCGTAGAAGCTGCAAAAGTGGAAGGTGCTGTTTCCGGTTATGTTACCATTCAGATTTCTGCTGCCGCTAAGAAAGCATTGATCAAAAACGGTCAGAACAACATTTCCATCCATTGCCACCAGACTGTTGGCGGTCAATACATTGATTGCGGACTATCCATAAACAGTATCAATAAACCTATATCAGAAAAGATCATCAATAAACTTATGGTTAAATAATGAATTCATTTAAATCCAATATTTTGAAATCCAGTTGCCTGCTCACCATCCTGATGGTGAGCAGCTTCGTCATTGCGGCAGACTGGTCTATGAAAAAAGCGCCATTGATGACAAAATGGGCTGCAGACATTGACGTCAACAAACCCCTTCCGGAATACCCCAGACCACAGATGGTCCGTCAGGATTGGGTCAATCTGAACGGACTCTGGGAATTCCAGGTCGGCACCAGGGAAGATGCAGCACCCTATGGCAAAACGTTGCACGAAAAAATCCTGGTACCCTACCCCATTGAATCGGCTCTTTCCGGCATAATGGAACACCACGACCGGGTTTGGTATCGGCGAATGATCTCTATTCCATCATCGTGGAAGGGTAAGAAAATTCTTCTGCACTTTGGCGCCATCGACTGGGAATCCGAGATTTTCATCAATGGAAAAAGCGTTTGCATCCACAAAGGTGGTTACGACGAAATCAGCATTGACATCACCCCTTATCTGGTAGACAAGAAGGAGCAGGAAGTGATTGTACGCGTTTTCGACCCCACAGAGTCTTATGGTCAACCCCGTGGAAAACAGGAAAACCCACCTCACGGAAACCTGATCATGTACACACCCGTGACCGGTATCTGGCAAACCGTTTGGATGGAACCGGTATCCACCTGCAACATTCAGTCACTGAAGATTATTCCAGACGTGGATGGCAGTCGCCTGAAACTGATCGTTGTGACAAACGGTACAGCCGAAAATGTCACTGTTCAAGCAACCGCTTTGGACGGGGAGAGATTGGTAGCCACTGTTTCGGGTACTGCGGGAACAGAACTTTACATACCCATCAAGAAAGCCAAACTTTGGTCTCCTGAATATCCTTTTCTGTATGACCTCAACATCGAACTGAAAAGTGGCGAAACCACACTGGATAAGGTAGGCAGCTACTTTGGCATGCGCAAGGTCAGCATCGAGCAAGTGGGTGAGCACGTGAAAATGTTCCTCAACAACAAATTCACCTACAATCTGGGCTTCCTGGATCAGGGTTTCTGGCCGGACGGCATTTATACTGCTCCAACGGACGAAGCACTCAGAAACGATATTCAGGTTCAAAAGGATTTTGGTTACAATTTCATTCGCAAGCACATCAAGGTAGAACCTCAACGCTGGTACTACTGGGCCGATAAACTCGGTATCATGGTTTGGCAAGACATGCCGTCTGCCAATTCCTACCGTCACAATCCCCCTGCAGTGGACACGCTTCAATACCGGAAAGAAATGGTACGCATGATGGACGGCCTTTTCAACAGCCCATGCATCACCACCTGGGTCCTTTTCAATGAAAGACAAGGACAGAAAGACAGCAACGGAAACACCCTTACTCAAAGCCTGTTGGATATGACCCGGGCAAAAGACCCCAGCCGCCTGATCAATGTTGCCAGCGACAATACTTATTACGAGTACATCGGCGATATTCTGGATTTCCACTCTTACCCAGGTCCAAGAGCCATTGAAAGCAAAACGATGGCTACTGCTTGCGGTGAATTCGGAAGTGTCGGTCTGGCCATTCCAGGACATGAATGGAAAGCCAACGAAGGTGTCAGCGGCCTGATGGTCAAGACTGTCAAAGAACTGGAAGACATCTACGAGGGCTACATCAATATGCTTTCTGAGTCTAAAGTTTCTCATGGAATGAGTGGCGCTGTCTTTACCCAGCTCACCGATGTGGAACAGGAAATCAATGGATTCCTGACCTACGACCGAGTTTCCAAAGTGAACATCGAAAAGATCAAAGCCATCAACGAGCGACTGATCTATCAAACCCTCAAAAAAGAGGTGCTGATTCCCGATGCCACAACGACCGGTTTGGTTTGGAAATATACCACCAGCAAACCGGCATCCGACTGGACAAACGCAGGTTTTGATGATGCAGCCTGGAAATCAGGCAAAGGCGGTTTTGGTGCCGGTGCTCCTCCGGAAAGTGTTGTTAACACGGAATGGAATACCAACGACATTTGGTTGCGCACCGATGTTAAAATGGGCAAAATCAAATCTAAGGATCTGGAGAATATCTATTTCCACATCTATTACGATGAAGATTATGAGGTTTATATTAATGGCATTCAGGTGGCTTCCGGTAAGGGCAATTCAACAAGTTACGTTTCAATTCCTTTGACGGAAGAAGCAAAGAAAGCTCTGAAGTCTAAGAAGGTCAATACGATTGCTGTGCATTGTCATCAGACGGGTGGCGGGCAGTATATTGATTTTGGAATGGTGAAGGTTGGTTATTAAGAAAATTCTTATGTAATTTAAAGGGTGCAGAGACGGTTTAAAAACTGAGTTTCTGCACCTTTTTTGGTTTTAAATTCATCATTTTTCCTTTTGAAGAATTTGAAACAATCTTTGCCTTTCGCTATATCCAGAAAAACCTTAATTTGTAGCTTTCATTTTCGTAATGTCAAAATTCATTATTTTATCTCCTACTTTTATTGTAATGATTTCGGGTGTCTGCCAACTGATTAATTCAATATCAGGATAATCATAATCCAACCCCAACTTTTCAGAAGGAATTGTAAAACGAGTCTCCATTTTCACAATACCATCTCCAATAATTTGAATTTTTTCTATGTGAAGAGTTCGTGCTTCTTCACTTGATGAAAAAATCAAACGGTAATAACCATATTTACCTGTTTTGTCTGTAAATGGATTACCTATTCTTATACTATCTATATAAAGATAAATTTCTTCAGGAACAATACATGAATCAGTATGTAAATAGATTGTGTCTCTTAATTGACTATGTGACAGCTCAACAGTCTCAGGTTTGGGGCTAACAGCGTTTCTTTTACATCCATAAATAGCAAAGAATATGAATAGCAGAAATGCTATTTGCATTTTGAATAATTTAATTTTTTTTATCTGAATCATATTATTACTTTATTAAATGGATCACTATACTAGTGATCTAAATTTCTTTCTAAAAATACAATTAGCTCTATTTTTTCATTTTAATATTAATAACTTTACAATCATTCTTATTAATTTCAATAATTATAATACCCCCTTTTTCAGAATGTGAATCTCCAGTTACTTTCCATATTTCTCCATTAATAAGTTTTGCTTTGTATTCAGTTCTAGAAATCGCTTCATTTCCGATTATTGGTATACAAATCGCTTTTGCTAACTCTATTGCAATTTCTTCATTTGGCGCAAAACATTCAACAGAGGAATTTACAACGTTTTCTTTAGGATTGTTGCAAGCTAAGAATCCTACTAAGATAAACAGCTTAAACAATATCAAAATTGTAAATCTCTTTTTCATAATTATTTGAACAAAATAGTTATTGTTGATGATCTTTTTCTTCTCTTTCTTTAGCTTTACCCATCTCGTATCTTGAGCACTTTATTTCACACAATCTTCGCTAAAACCATCTAAGTTGAAATTAAATGGTTTGGGATATTTATTTAGCAATTCTTCATTTATTTTTAAAATGAAATTTTTAAATGGGATTCCATAAATATTTTCAAAATTATTCATTCCATTTTGCCACAATCGTTTAAATTTCCCTATCCCATAATTATTAATTAAACACTCTACAATATAGGCTGTTTGGCTATAAAATATTTTATGTTGAATTAAGCTATTTCCTTCCATGATAAAATCATTTGACAAGTCCGGTATATAAAGTTTTCCATTTTGAAGGAAATATATATACCGTTCTTCAAAAGTATGTCCGTCACAATCCATTGATTCAGGACATGATAATGTGGCCAAACCTTCATTAAGCCACAATGTATTAGTATCCCCCCATTTAAGAAAAGTCACCATGTGCGTTATTTCATGTCCGAGCGTATTATTCTTACCTCCATAAATCGCATAAATCAAATTTTCATCTGGCTCTGCTCCTTCGGGATAGTATTTGTAATCTTTGGCGAAGAATATTCCTCCAATACCGGCTCCATAAAGTCCTTTCATGCCATTCCGGTTGGGAACCAATAGAAAATGGATGGCTTCACGCAACGGAGGTTCATTGATAAGCTCAAGACTTTTTCTGATACCTTCTTTTGTTCTCATTATAAGACTATCTTGCCCGGATCGATTTAGTGTTTTCGGCATTGAAAACTTCAGGTTCCCACTCTTCTTGGTTATCATACTATTCTCTCTCAGTACCTTTTTGAGTGGATGCTCAGAAGCCCATGCACCATTTAGTCCATCAACTGATAACGACAAACCTAACAATAGTAGTAGGCTGACGGATAGCAGAAACGTTTTTTTCATGATGCTGATTTTATTATTTCAACACAAGTTTACAACAAATTTTTCTATCTACTGGCCAAGATGAAGCCCAAAACCAGATACAATATTAGTTTATGCTGCCTGATTAAATAGCTGAGCTGTTATCGCTTACTCTCCAACTTCGATAAATCCAATTTATACAAATCGTATTTATCAGCATTACCATATCCAATATATATATTCCCATTTAAATTAAAATAGAATCTTTTACTGAAAGTTACTTTTCCAGGGATTGATTCAAGTTCATTCCAGATATCGGCATCAGGGTCATAGGACCAAATTCTTACGTCATTTGAATCACTACTGGTATCTAGTCCAAAATAGATTTTATTGTTGTATGAAAAGGACACTACATGGCCATTGACTGTACCAGGATAGGTTGTTTTCTTTGTCCATTGATTGGAAGCCGCATCGTAAACCTGGATATCTTTATTCGTATTCAACAGATAGGCTTTCCCACTCAGAGTTGCTCCAGCTACAATTTTGAAGAGTATAGTGCTGGGATAATTAGCCAGTTTCTCCCATGTATCCATATCCGGATGATAAACAAATGAATACTCTTCATTCAATAGGTATAAATTATTCTGATACGAGAATCCAAAATCAGTTAAATTATGATGTATTTTGCTCCAAATATCAGCTTTCAATTCACTCGAAACGTTCGATATAAAGGACCACTTTCCATCTGAGAGTTTATAGATATCAAGGCTTGCTCCATTATATAAATATTGATAATCGTCTACTTTTACAGAAGTGAACCTTTCTAAACTAACAACATTGGCGGGATATTTCTCTGATGATGAGAATTTATTCAACACAGGATCATAGCTGTATGATACTCCAAACTGAAACATAACATAACCTTTCAAATTATTGGAACTCCCAAAAGGATAGCCTTCATCAAACAGTGTTACATTTGAGAGCATCTTTGACCAGGTCATTTTACAACCATTACTTTTTACTGAAACAGCATTGCCATAAACAGTTTTATCACCAAAGGTGGCAAACGCTCTAATATGATATACCGTATCTTTATAGAACAGTTGGTCAATTTTACCTACAAAGCCACTATCCGAAACTACCGTTCCCACTACAATCTTATAAGAATTATCCAAAGTTGGATCCTCTTCCTGACTCCAAAGAAACCCAAAGGATGTGGTCGTGCTAGTACCAATGTTCAACACCTCACAACGAATGGTAGCACCTGTTGAATCTGAATCAACAGTGTCCAATGTCAATAGTTTAGGGAAGCTTTTTGTTTCGAATGTTTCTTTACATCCCATCATTACGAGTGTAATAAATGCAATAAATATAATTTTATGCTTCATAATAACTAGAATATAACACCAATCATAAATGATAAATCTCCGATATTCAAATTTTTGGTTGAAATGTTGTTGTTATACAACTTACTGTATCGCGCTTCTCCAAACCACCCAGTCTTACCTCCATAATTTGAAATAAACCCACAACCGACTGAATAACCTCCCATACTCTTTGACATGATGGGTGCTTTCGTACGATCTGAGTTGATATCGTCACCAACCTCTTTGAAGGTATATAAAACCGCAGTGTTGGTCATCATTTTTGAAATAAGTGGTCCGGCCTGAACATATGGTGAAAAGTTCTTTTTTAGAAAACTGTATCTGATAAACAAAGGAATATTGATGGAAGAATAATCCAATTGCAGATCATAGCTATTTTTCAGAACATCAAACGACTCTTTGGTGTGAAGGCTTTTGTAATAGATTTCAGGAGATAATGAATAAAAGCTATTAAAAAGTGGAATATCCAGAGAAGCCCCAATAGCCATATTCCAATCTTTCTTATATTTGCCATTAAAATATATACCACTTTCTTCTCTTGCTGATAGTTGCGTTCCATCAGCACCAAGCCTTATTCCAAAATGTATTCTCGGTAAGGGACGTTTAGTTCCATTATTGTAATTTCTCAATAGCAAAATCAGGTTGTTTTCGTTGTTGTGGAGATAGTTCAGATTATTGACCGCATCCGGGGAATCGTTGAAGCGTTCCTTCAAAATGGCTTTTCGATCTTTCTGCTCATCTGGCAGTGCAATCAGCTTTGTTGAATCATCTGCCGTTATAAAATACTTTTTTGTACCATCAGCAACATCAATGCTGTATAAACTAATTCTACCCTTCAGCAATCGTTGAAAGAAAAACCTTTCCGTTTTAGTATCAATTTGAATTTCAAATGATTGATAAATATCCCCGTCCTTAATACCATATTCCTCCACTTCATAGGGCGTCAGTCTTTTCACTCCATCTTTGGTCCTGAACTGGCAAAAATTGTAATTGGAATGTACGTCATAGATCAACATTATTCCCGAAAAGATCTTATTGTCTTTGATGTAATAGCCCCTTTGGCTATATGCCGAAAATGCAAAACCACAGATTATTAGCAAAATGGTAACAGACTTTTTCATCTCTTCTTGAGTTATGTCTTAAAACTTATAAAAAAAGCCTCCAAGGATGGATTGTGAGAAAACTTTACTGGGTATGAGAGTAGGCTTTTCTTGTGAGTGACTAGGCCTTACTTTTTGGCATAAATCAATATCATATTCTATTCCAAAATAGATGGATTTTGTCAGCTTTAAACTAACACCTCCCATTAAAGCCAGAGTGATATCTTTGGAATACGGATAGATATTGACGCCATATGCGACCTTAGGCATCACACGCCTTTTGGAGTAGATGTGTTCAATTTCCAGGGGAATTCTTGAAACCGACTTTTTGGAATCGTTGTTGCAGGAATACAACCAACCGGTCCGTAAGAACGTATACTGATTTACCATATTTAAGGGCACATAGGTTAAAATCCCGGCTTGAACCCCACTATTATAGTCAATTCTATCAGTACTGAAATTGGCAGTTCCGCCCAGAACTTCAAAACTCAGCTTCACAGGTAATTCTTTCCTAAAAACGGTGCAAGGCCTATCTTTACTTACAATATTGTGGTAATCCGTCACCAGCTTAACGAGACTTTTATTTTCCGGTTTACGCATCAGGGAAATTCTCTGTTGAAGCTCAGGAGCATCATTCATATAAATAGCATACATGCCAATATGCTTTTTCGATCTGTAAACATAACTATTTCCATCTCCCCTTCTAGCCTCTTCTTTGTATGGTATCTCCTTGAAACCCAGACCTTCCTTTTCCAAAAAGAAATACGTGGTATCTTCCCCTTCATGACTATAGAGTTTGATCACTCCATCAACTAAGAATTGAAGGAATAGCGCTTTCCCATTCCTCAATTTGGATATAAAACACGGCCCATCGTTAAACTGGAATGATTTTAATTCAGTGGGGAAATAGACCATGACATAATCGTCCACACTTTCTCTAAACCGACATTTTTCACTCATTTCCAGATTGTCCATATGATGGTCTATTTCTCCAACAATAGTATCTCCTTCCATCGTTATAATGTAACCTGGTCTAAAATCAGTGATAGCCATTACTATGGATGGAATAAAAAACAATCCTATAATTAAAAAATGTTTAAACTTCATGATGCTTTGTTTGGATCAAATTTATACAAGTTGAATTTTGCTCCCTCAGGATTGGTGTAACCAATGTAAAGGCTCCCTTTCATAATGAAATAATAGATACTGCCACTGGCAAAGGTCACTGGTATATTTATTGTTTCAGCCCAAGTACGCGTTGTCAGATCGTACGACCAAAATGACTGGTCTGTAGGTTGAGATTCTAAATAGCGATGAGAACTCAGTCCAAAATAGAGTTTATTCCCATATGCATATGAAACGATCTTGTCATTAAGTACTCCTGGAAAGGCTGTTATTTTTGCCCATTCATTCTTTTCCGGATCATATTGACATACAATCTTATCGGTCGTCATAAGATATGCCTTACCATTCAAATCGGTACCACCGGCAAAGGCTGTTCCATATTCCTGAGGAAAGCCGGACAAAGTATCCCAGGTATTTGTTGGTACGTGGTAAATATGCGATTGGGTGCTGTTTAAGAGCAGGATGTCATCTGCCTTCGCGTATGCATAGGAATACCCAGTAAAACTGGTATAGCTAAAAGGGGTAATTGCCTGAAAGGCCCATTTTCCTTTATCAAACTTAAACAAATTATCATCCAGGTTACTGAATACATAGAGTATTTTATTCAAACCTACAGCGGTAAAGGCAGCATCCTTGTCCGAATCGAAGGGGTATTTATAGGAGTTTATGAATTGATTCTTGTCTGTTTCATAAACAAAGAATTTGCGGTCCTGATACAAGATGTATCCGTTCACATCGTTCGAACATCCGTAAGGGTCTTTATTCTGGCTAATTTCTTCTTTTGTCAGTACAAGCGTCCATACTGAATTCTGGCATCCTTTGCTTATCACCTCCACACTATTGCCATAGACTGTAACACCTCCGTATGTGGCAAAAGCTTTCATCTGATAATTGAAACCCTTATAAAAAGCACTATCAATACGGGCTTTAAAGATACCACCAGGTAAGGTTGTACCTAAAACCACTTTCTCAGAAGTATTGATATTGGGGTCTTCTGTGCTCCAGACAAAGCCATAAGAAGTCGTTGGAGCCATTCCCTCATTAATCAGTTCCCCTCTGAAAGTTGCACCTGTTGAATCAACCTCTATCGCAGTTAATGTTGCCAACATGGGGTAATCTTTCATCTCCGGCTTTTCCTCGCAACTCATCAACAAGAGAGTGACCAAAGGAATCATAAATAGTATTTTCTTCATAATTTCTAAAATTGAATGCCAATCATCAATGATAATTCGCTAAAATTCAGGTTTTTTGCAAAGCCACCAAGATTAAACAACTGATTATACCGCATCTCACCAAACAGACCAATTCGGTCCACCTGTACGAATCCGATACCGCACCCTATGGAGAATCCGCCCATATTCTCACCAAGAACAGGGGATTCTAAAACTCTTGTATTTACGATATTGGTGAGAGGTTCGTACTGATATAAGGACGTTTCATTCTTGATAATTCTGGAATAGAGCGGACCTGCCAGAACATAAGGACTGTTATTGGTATTTGAGAAGCTGTATTTCAGCAACACTGGTATATTGATGGATGCATAATCCATGTCCAAGGCATAACTAAATGGAGCGTAATCAAATATCGTGGTATTGCGATTTGCCTTATAATAGATTTCAGAAGTAACGGAGTAATTACTCATCTCTAAAGGCACATTCAAGAAAGCACCTACAGATACAGTATAGTCATTCTTATATTTTGCCTTGGAATATGGACTTTCATTATCTACTGCTGAAAATCGAGTAGCATCCATACCAAGTCTGAACCCAAAATGCATCCTTTTTAACGGGCGAAAGGTTGAGTCATTGTATTCTTGCAGAAAGAAGATTAAATCCTCTTCGTTAAAGCTTACAGAGTTTAAATTACTTACTGCCTGCAACTGATCGCCTACATATTTTTCAAGTACATCCTTATACCCTTTTTTAGTCAATTCATCTAAATGGGTACTATCAGAACCATTGACGTACAATCTTCTGATACCACCTTCAGCGTTTAAGGAGTATAAGTTGATTCTACCTTTCAACAGTCTCTCAAAAAAGAACCTTCCTGGCTTAGATTTCAGCGTAATAGTAAAAGCTTTATAAACCGGTCCATTGTTAAAGCCATATTCTTCCACCTGATCCGGTTTCAACCGTATGATATCGCCATTGTTAAAGAGTTGGCAGTATCTGAAATTCATAGTAATATCGTTTACCATCCTCACTCCTACGTTGGCTTTGTTGTCTTTCAAATAGTAACCTCTTTGTGCAAAGGCTGACAATGAAATGCAGTTTATGATAATAAATATGAAAACATATTTCTTCATGATCTTATGGATTATGCGTATCAAAATTTGTAATAAAGGCCCATTTGTATCGATTGCGAAAGCAAGTCAAGGCCTACTTGGGTGTATTTGTTCGTATGACAAAAATCAACATCGTATTCAATACCCAATTCAAGGGATTTATCAAGCTTTATGTTCATGCCCCCCATTAATGCAAAAGAAACATCGTGAAAGCTGGGATACATATTCACACCATATCCCACTTTGGGTCTGAAAGTTCCTTTTGATGAAAAATGAACGAACTGAATGGGAATTTTGTACATGATGTTGTTGGTATTTAATTCTTCCACTGTAGAATACATGATTCCTGTACGTAAAAAAATATAGTCAGAGATACTGGGCAAACTGATATAGGCCAGAATACCATCCTGCAGTGCATATTTTTTATTTATATACTTCGTATTATATTGAGCTATCCCAAGAACAAACTCCAGGTTTATATCAATGGGCTCCTTTTTCTTTAGATAGATGACGCAGGCATTGTCTTTACAAACGATGTTGTGGTAATCACTAACCAACTTTATCAGGGTGTTTTGTTCCGGTTCTCCCATTCTGGCAATCCGGGTTTGGAGTTCGGGAGCATCTTGCATATAATAAGAATACAAAGCTCGATGCTTGGCTGATTGATACAGATATTGCTTGCTTTCAATTGTTTGTACTTTTTCCTGATAAGTTATTTCCATCACACCGGAAGTGTCATTTTCCAGATAGTAGTGGTCGCCTTCTTGATCTTTAAGTCGATAAAGGTCTATTTTTCCTTTTACCAGAAACTCCAAAAAGACCTTTTGGCCTTTCAGAATCTTAGAAACATAATACCTCCCGTCAAAAAAACGATAGGATTCAATATCACCGGGGTAATAGGATTTAACAAAAATATTGTCCTGTAATTGAAACTGACAACTCTCCCATAACGCCAGATTTTCTCCCGAATGTTTGATTTTTCCTACCAAAGTATCACCATCTGTTGTGACGATATATCCTGGCCTAAAATCGTCCTGGGCATTCGTTGTCAGGGCAAAGAGACTCAGAATCAATAAGATTGTGTGAAATCTACTCATGGGTATTGATTGAAGGTATGCTGACTTTATTTAAACTAACTTAAATAAAGCGCAAGATAAGTGGAATTTCACATTTTTATACAACAATTTATTCTTTTTTTTGTAATCATCCATAAACTATTTTACAACAATATTACAGAGAGATTCTATTATCACAGATCTATTAATTTTGATTTGTTAATTCTGAGCATATACTGGAATCGACCCTTTTTAGATCTTTATCTAAAGCTTAATATACCATCTATTCAAGCGTTTCGGTAATTATAATAGACAAACACCTGCAAGAATAGGATCTTATTCTTTCAGATATAACACATTATACTTCTGGTACCAACAGATATTTTTCCTGTGAATGCAAAACCATTTTTCCCATCTTTCGATATCTCTAGTTGTTGGATTATATTGTCCAATATAATTCCCGTCAGATTCAGATTCAATATCCGTTAAAAGCGTAAAATTTAAAATTATATTGGAGATCTCAGTCAATGATTCGTCACCTTTGCATTCAACAACTAACTTTAATTTTTTAATTCTATGTTCAAAGATCTGGATTGCATCCTGATTATTGCACGAAATGGAAAGTGTATCGAATACCTTTTTTGCAAAAAACTCATACATATCTCTTTCGCCAAACGATACAGATAAAGTATCAAGAATTGGTTTCTTATTTAATATTGATTTACAAGAATCTTGGGAAAAACACTGTAAACTAAATAATATAAACGATATGGTTATGATATATTTCATTTTCTTTGAATCTTTATATTTATCAACACTCTTTTTGGGCTATTTGTATAAGGGACAATGAGCGTTTTTATTCCATTAGAATTATTAACGCCACTTTGGCTTGATATTCCTCTAGTATCTCCAGAAATATTGTCTTCAGCTGGCAATGCATATACTATATGGGCAGAAGTATATGATTTCTCATTTATTTACAATGGACTGATTTTTATTTCATCTAATATCTTATCGTAAATTTCTTTATTTTTTGCAGAAACATTATCATAATATATTCTTATTCCATCCAAAACGTCTTTTCGCCAAAACTTGTTGTTCTCAACCCCAACAGATATTTTCCTTTTATTTTTGATTTCTGTTTTTTGTGTTTGATATTTATCTATTGGAAATTCCACCATTGACCCCTGAATTACAACAATATAGGCGTTATCAGCAAAGCTGTAAAAAAAAACAACACCTTCTTCATAATTGTCTTTTTGGGAATGAAAAGGAACAGGTAATTTCAGTTCAAAATTCTTTGATAAAAGTTTTTGACATTCTGTTCGAAAAGTAACTTTTTCCTGTCTTAAAGTTGAACAGGCAAAAAGAATAAATCCAAACAACAAAAATGAGATTTTACGGATTTCCATCTTCATAATTTTTAATTGCTTCCAGTTCAATTTTTTTTATTTGATTTTCAAGTTTGGTGTTTGTATCACCAAAAATTAAAGAAGTAAAATTCATTTTAAATTCTGAATCATATTCACAACGTGTTCCTACAAATCGTTTGGTAAGATTTGGATTGAATAACGGATCGCTTTTATTTAACTCATAAAATAATAGATATATTCGAGATTATCGTGACATATTGATGATTTTACACTAAGAGTTGTATATCCTACAGTATTATTCTTCAAATTTGAAAATATTGGCATGGCCACCGTTGAACTGTTGGCTGTATAATGGTTTTTATCTTACAGCCACTTGCATCGTAATCATATGCCCATCTCCCATCTGCACTGTATCTAAAAATCACTCAATTTTTGAAACAACACATGATTTATCCGAATATATGTGATTCCGCAAGACAGTTAGTAAACATTACTATTCACAAATACGATATTTCCGAAAATTGTTTTTTCATCTGTCGTTGCATACGCCATTACATAATATCTCTTCACTTTAAAAGACTTATAGTTGACTCGATAATCAAAACCAGAATCCGGTATATTTTTCCCAAGTATAATTCTCTCTGAATTCCCAAAATCGGGTATGATATAGGTACTCCTCAAAAAACCATAAGATGTGGTTGGGCTAGAACTTGGTGCTAACAATTTACATCTGAAAGTCGCACCTGTTGAATCTACATCTACTGGTTGTAATGTGATAATTTTCGGAAAACTTTCACTTTCAAAAGATTCTCCACACCCCATCATCAAAAATGCAATCAATGCTAAAAATAAAAATCTTTGTTTCATCATTTCTAAAATATAAGGCCAATGATTAATGAAAAATCGCCAAGGTTAAAAGTTCTTGTTTCTTTACCAGTGTTGTAAAGTTGACTGTATCGCATCTCTCCAAACCAACTCCGTTTCTCCCCATATTTTGAAATAAGACCACACCCAACAGAATATCCAACCATATTCTTGCTCAAAACAGGTTTAGAAGTTAAATCTACATCAATGTTGTTTTCAACCATGCTATATTCGTACAAAGTAGCACTGTTTTTTATCATTATTGATAACAAAGGACCAGCTTGAATAAAGGGTGAATAGGCTTTATTTAAAAAGGTGTATCTTAGAAAAAGCGGAATATTGATAGAAGTATAATCCAATTCAAGATCGTAATATTTTGGCAGCAGATCTATGGATTCTTTGGTATGAAGTCTTTTAAAATTTATTTCGGGAGAGATTGAATAATTACGCTTAGATAGGGGCAAATCCCAGAAAAAACCAACAGCCAAATTCCAATCTTTCGTAAAATCGCTTTTTGAATATATGCTTTCTTCATTTACTGAAACTAATTGTGTTCCATCAGTACTAAGTTTTATGCCGAAATGAATTCTTTGCAATGGACGCATTATGCCATTATTATAATCATCTATTAAACGAATAAGGCTATTTTCTTTTTTATCAATATTTTCTAAATTGGAGGTAAGAACCAGGGAGTCATTAAGGTATTTTTTGAAAAACTGTTGACGATCTTTTGAGCTTGCTGGAACTTCAATCAATGCAGGAAAATCTACTGAATTAATAAAATACTTTTGAGGAATACCAGCTATAAGTATGGTGTAAAGATTAATACGACCAATTAACATCCTTTTCAAAAAGTACTTTTCAGGCAAGGAATCTATAACAATACTAAAAGATTGAAAAACAGTACCATCCTCAAAGCCATATTCCTCCACTTCAATGGGCATCAATTTTACGATACTATCATTGGTAGTCATTTGACCATAAGTTGCGTTTCGATACGGAACATTTAAAAGAGTAATATCAGTATAAACCTGTTTATCTTTTACATAATAGCTCTTTTGACCAAATGTTGTTGAATTAAAACAACAAATAATCAATAAAATAATTAAATAATTCTTCATGAAAAATAAATTCGTTAACAGGAATATTTTGAATTGGTATCTTCAAATAAAATGCAAATTAAGTTTTAATTTTTAATAAAGATGCATATTAAAACAAAAAAAGTGGAAAGAATGTCTCCATCCCCTCCACTTTTAAAATCTTAAAATAAATTCCTGTTATTTCGTAGTATCCGCCGGGCAAACCTGCATCAATGCTACAATGCTGCATGCATCGTAAACGGAGATGACCTGATCTTTGGTGGTCGCTTTTTTGTAGTTCTTAGTGGTCAGATTTCTCACAGAATCTCTGTTTTTCCAACCGGTATTGATGTTTTTTCTCAACCAGGTTAAATACTGAGGTTGGTTGCCATCTTCAATCAGACGAATCATGTACTGTGCCAAAATGGCGTTATAAACACCTTGTTCGTTGTTTATATCGGTCCCATCGCCTTCGTAAGGGAGAATGCCGTTTATATCAGACATGGTATTCATCGTATAGTTGGCGGTCAAAATGGCATCATCGAGAAAATGCTTCTCGTTGGTTGCCTTGTACAGCATAACAGCTGCACCAATGCAGGTCGCCTGATTGTAAGTATGCAAAGACCAGTCAGGAGTACCGGCACCATGTTTACTGTCAGCAACACGTCCCAGCTTAGTATCAAAAAGATTCGCATGAGCCCAGTTGTAAATGGATTTGGCTTTGTTCAGATAATCCACATCCTTGGTAATGTTATACAAAGTCATCGCACCAATAACCGTGGGATAGTTGATACAAGACATTTTGCCCATACCCTGTGACTGCGATGCCGGGTTGTTGTGATCCCAGTTCCAGAACATACCACCCTTGATCGGATCATAGGAACCCGGGTCACCAACTACCGTTGAGCCACTCCATACACGTTTAAAGGAAGACTTGGCCAATGCCAGGTATTTCTCGTCTTTGGTCAATTCATAGGCTCTACCCATAGAGATGGTCCACCACATGATGTCGTCGTATATGAACCATACACCACCGTTGTCCCAATTGTAATTGTCGTATTCTTTTAATCCACCCTGGTAAATAGTCTCTATCAATTTCAGATAATCACTATTCTGAGTGCGTTTATAGGCATTCATTGTGATATCCCAATAGATGGCTTGTGTCCAGATGGCACCCAAACGGTCTAGATCCCTGGTATCCCGTAGATACAAGTTTCTTTCTGGTTCCAATAAGTACGTATTGAATGCTTTAAACGCATCTGTTGCATTTTGATCGGTGTACTTGAACACACCTGTATTGATACTGGGAACGAATGTTTTATCGTCCTTATCTCCACAAGCCGATAGTGAAAAAGCGAAAAAGATAATCGAGATAATAGTTATAGTCTTATTCATACTGACAAAGATAAAGGGAAAAAAGAACAGATGTGCCATTTCTGACACATCTGCTATTATAAAAAAAGTTAACTAGTTTATTATTAGAAACCTGGGTTCTGAACCAGTGATTTATTGATGTCAATTTCACCTTGTGGAATTGGGAAAAAGTTCTGTCTGTCTTCAAAGACTCTGTCTTCAACTTTGGTACGTTTGAAGAAAGCATCTTTGTCACCCATGATATTCATACCATAAATGGCTTTGTTTTGGGTAGCTTTTGCAATATTCCAACGTCTTACATCAAAGAAACGAACATTTTCAAACATCAATTCAACTGTTCTTTCAGCATGGATGGCTGCTCTCATAGATGCCTGATCTGCAGGTACCGGAAGCGCATTTTCACCTACTCCGTATTGAGGAATACCTGCACGTTCACGAATCAAGTTGATGTAATGAAGAATGACGGTTTGATTAGCTGTATAGCTTACTTCATTCAGAGCTTCAGCATAATCCAGATAGATTAGCGGTAATCTCATCAGAATGCAAACTCTGTCACCTACACCCCAACCACCTTCAGGAGCACATTTGCGAACTACGTACCCAGTCTTGGTATAGTCATTTACACCATAAGACTTGCCAGAGTTACCCTTGAAGTCAAAGCTTGTATAAAAAGCACCATTCTTCGTATTTAACCATTTCTGGCCATTGAATGTAATGTTCGCATAGAAACGAGGTTCTCTATTGCGGTACATGTTGTAGGTATTGATTGGAGCATATTCTACTCCTGATACTGGATCGATGTATGCAGATGTGGAATCAATTCCATTTTCAACATAACCTGCTTCGGGATTAACTATAGGAGTTTTGCCATCTGCTTCGTAACCAGTAATAGGTCGTTTTCCATTAGCCATGAAATAGCTGTCAACCATTTCCTGAGTTGCACCCAATCCACCTGCTGCTCTGTAGTCAGCATTAGGAGCACCTTTATGGTAAGGTGTTCTGTCGTATTGCATAGTAGAAGTTGAATTTTCAATCCTGTAGAAAATCAATTCCTTATAGGAAGTAATGCTACTATATGCGCCACGCATGGCTTTTCTATATGAAAGCAATGGATCAATTTTGCCATCAGCGGTTCTAACAATTTCGAGATTGAAATATTTGTTCTCATAATTGGTCAGGAACTCACCGGCAGCATCTGCAGCAGCTTGCCATCTGGCAGTTTTATCTACACCCTGAGGAAAAAGAAATTTACCATCAGCGTTTTTCAAATCCTTGTAGTAGTCATGACTACCATTGAACAAGGGACTTGCTTTCAACATCAAAGCTTGAACCTTAAAGGCTTGAGCTATTGTCTGATCAATTCTTCCTATTTGATTGCTGGTCGTTGCACCTGCAATGTTCAACGAAACATGTTCCAATAGTCCTTCATTCTGTGCTTTATCCAATTCTGAAACAATGTAATCAATACATTCGTCAACAGAATTTCTTGGCAACTGTACTTCATTGAAAGAAGCGTTCATGGAAATAATGTCTTCGCCCAAAATAGGAATTGGTCCATAAGCTCTGAACAGATAAAAATAATACATAGCTCTTAAAGCACGTGCTTCAGCAGTCCATTGTTTTACTTCTTCCGGTGTTACATCATCACTGGTATGACATTGCTGCATAAACAAAGTAGCGTTGTGAATACCGATGAACCATGATTTCCATAAATGACTGGAAAGTGCATTGACAGCAGTAAAGGAATTGTTGTTGATGGAGTGGCTTGACACGAAACCCCAAACATATTCAGCTTCATCACAACCTGCGGTCCAGGGACCAGGAGTTCTGAATAACGCCGTTTCATGAACCATTCTTTGATTGGCTTCATCCGGTACATAGGTATAGACACTAGCCAGATATCGCTCGGTACCTGATTTTGTTTCAAAGATCTTTATATTCGACAGTCTGTCATTTGGTACTTGATCAAAGAAATCTGAACAAGCCGATAACAATCCTACTGCCAGGATCATTGTCATTATATTATATATTCTTCTCATATTAATCTATTTTTAAAAGCTAAAGTTAACACCTGCTGAATAAGTCGTGTTGTTGGGATAAGAGGTTCCATTACCGGTATTCAACTCAGGATCCCACAATTTGAATTTGCTAATGGTAAATAAATTAGATCCCATCGCATATACCGATACATTTTTGAATCCCATCCCACTAAACCACTTCTTGGGTAGATTGTAAGCAACTTGCATGGTTTTCAAACGCATGAAATCCATATCTTTAACCCACCATGTGCTGGACATGAAGTTGTTTTGATTGCCTACCTTGTCAGAACCATAGGACATTCTAGGATAGAATACATCCTGGCTTGGGTTATCTACTGTCCAGCGATCATAAATGTTGGAATATAGATTACCACCACCACCATCTCCCTTGAATGGGTTGATGCTGCTACCATTGATCATTCTTTCAGCACCGGAAGTTCCCTGGAATAAAATACCCAAAGACAGTTCTTTGTAAGTCACATTGAAACCGAAACCATAAACAGCTTTAGGAACATCACCGTTTCCAATCCATTTTCTGTCATAGGCATCAATTTTTCCGTCTCCATTGATGTCGTTGAATTTGATATCACCTGCTTGCAAACCGCCAAATGGTGTTGCATATGGCTTTTTGTTAGCTTCTTTGTCTTCAGCTGATAATGCTTCCCATGCTTTATTTGCATCAATTTCTTCTTGAGTGAACAGGCCGTTTGCCTCCCATCCCCAGATTCCATTTACATTGGTGCCTTTTTTGCTCAGCCAAGGATACATTTGTGCTGGTTGATCGTTCTCAACCCAATGATCTTCGTTACAGGTGAAGTTACCTCTGAGATTAATCGACCAGTCTTTTCCGAAATTTTTGTTGTACTCGAGGGATGCATCAAAACCTTTGTTGTCAACTATACCGACATTTCCATAAGGTTCAGACATATATCCAAGAAATGCAGGAATGGATTCTAATCTTTTCAAAAGGATGTCTGTACGGTGTTCCTTGAATAAGTCAAAGACTACAGACAAATTATCGTTCAAAAGTTTGAAATCAACGCCAAGATCTTGTTTGTGTGAAGTTTCCCAACCCAAGTCTACAGCATCGTTCACTACGGCAACGCCACTGGTCTTGCTATTGGTACTTCCCAACATATAACCATAATCACCACTGTATTGGTATTGTGCTAAATACATGAAACGTCTGTCGGATACTTCACTGTTACCAATGGTTCCATTGGTGTAACGAATCTTCAGGAAGGATACATAAGGCATGATGGGTTCCCAGAATTTTTCATTGGAGGCTACCCAACCAAATCCAATTGCGGGGAATGTACCATATCTGCTTTCAGGTGCAAAGTTTTCAGAACCATTGTAACCAATATTGAATTCGGCGAAATAACGGTCATCAAAAGAATAAGTACCACGACCGGCAATACCTCTCATACGATATGGAAGTGATGCCTCCAGTGAACCTACAGGGTAGTTGGTTCTACTTTGTTGATTAAACAAAGCCAAAGCGCCAAATCTATGTTTGCCAAAAGCTCTGTCATAGTTCAAGGAAGCTTCCAGATAGGTTTTTTTGTTACCATTGGCAGAATTTCCATAGGCAAGATCAGTAGAACCTGTATAGGTTTGAACCAAAATAGGTTGACCATTTTCATCGTAAGGAACATTTCTGTCCTTAAAGTAATAGGTGGACTCTCTCTTTGACTGACTTACACTTTCAAATGAAAAAACGTCATAAGCAAACATACCTGAAAAGTTCAAACCCTTGGTCAACATGGATAAGTCCTGTGTCAAGCGGATGTTTGAATAAATCTGATTTCTTGATTCAGATCTGTAACCTCTCATGGTTGCATCGGCATATGGATTTCTGTAACCACCATTGGGGTTGATACCAGGCACCTGGCGAACACCGTTTACATAAAACATTTTGGGATAATCTACCGGGCTGATATCCATGGCAGAAGAATATACATCAGAAGCACTGATAGATGGATAATTACCTTCACCCAAATAACCCTGAGCACCGATGTCCAATTTAGTGGATTCAGTAATCTTAAGATTTAAGTTGGTGGTAAAGTTGTAACGGCTATATTTCATCGTTGAGTTATAATCTTCAATGTTGTCGGTTTTCATCAAACCAGTTTCATTGTGATAACTCACGGATGCATAGTAATTTGCATTTTGACTACCACCTCTTACATTGACATTGGCTCTGCGATTGCGTCCATATTCATTGAACAATTCACTAACCCAGTTTACATTGGGATATAAAAGTTCGTCCGTTTTGTTTATGGTATTCTGAATAGTCTCATCTGAATATTTCAGATCTTCCTCATTGTTGGAAAGTGATTCATTAACAGCGTTCATATAAGTGATGCCATCGGCCAAATCCACTTTCTTGGTAAATTGTGTGATACTTTCATAATAATCCACACTAACTGTTGGACGTCCGATATTACCAGGTTTGGTCTTTATCAGGATTACACCGTTTGCACCTCTAACACCATAAACGGCAGTAGCGGAAGCATCTTTAAGCGTGGTTAAGGATTCGATATCCTCAGGATCGATATCGTTGAATGAACGTTCTACACCGTCAACCAAAATCAAAGGGGTTGATTTGTTGGGTGTTGCGATACCTCTAATCCAGATATCCGCTCCATCCTTACCTGGTTCACCTGTACGTTGTACTGCGATAACACCTGATAGACGGCCGGCCAAAACAGTAGACAAACTGGCAGAAGGTGTCTTGATATCCTGAATCTTCAGGGTAGACTGAGCACCAATGCTGCTGATCTTACGTTGTTGTCCATAACCGACAACGACCATTTCATTCAAGGCGCTTACTTCTTCAGCCATCTGAACATCATGCACGTTTTGCGCGCCTCTGATTGATTCCTGAAATTTCTCGAAACCTACATAGGAGAAGACAAGGGTCGAATTGACTGTGGCGTTTATGGTGTATAAACCGTCAGCATCCGTAATGGTAGTGTTTTTAGGATTGCCCAATTCAGAAATACCAACACCGATCAATGCTTCACCATTTTTATCGGTTACACGACCTGTGATTCTTTTTTTCTGACCTTGTGTAGCATTATCCTGAGTTGCGGCAGCCTTGAAGACACTGATGTTCTTGCCTTCGATGCGGTAATCCAGGTTCGTTGTTTTAAGTGCAGTACTCAGCGTTTCTGTGATATCCTTATTGGACACATTCACACTGACAGTCACATTCGATACATCAGAGTCGACATATACGAACAAATAATCACTTTGTTTCTCAATCGCACTGAAGAGCTGTTTAAGCGTCCCTCGGTTTAAATTGATTGAAAATGTCGATGACTGAGCCATGGACAATGCTGGCAAAAAGAGCAGCATCACCAAGGATGTCATGACGCATTTTTTCCATCTCTGGGTCAAATTTTTCATCATAAATGTATTAGTTTAATGTTGTTGATTAGGGTATTATGTAATTGTTTAAAATGGTCTCTGTTATTGGATTATCACCTGATCCTCTTTAATTTCCCAATGGATTGGAACACTTCTGGATAGGATGGTCAAGATTTCATCCAAGTCTTGATTTTTTTGAAAAGAACCCGAGATCACCGTTTCTGCTATTTTGGGATTTGTGATACAAATGGTTTTATCGTAAATGGCACCCAGTTCATTCAAAAGATTGATCATGGGTGTGGATTGAAATCGGTAAACGTTCTTCATCCAAAGCACGGAGGATTGGAGATCGACTTTACGGATGCTGATTTCTTCGTTTTGTTTGTTGTATTTGAGCTCCTGATTGGGCTTTAACGTCACCTGATCCTTTTCCTTGTTGAAACGAATGGACCCTTCCATCAGGGTTGCCTTGATACAGTTATCTGTTTCGTAGGCGCGTACGTTAAAAATGGTACCTAAAACGGTAATGCGGCTTTGACCTAAATCAACAACAAAAGGCATATCGGGATTTTTTTGAACCTGAAAGAAAGCTTCACCGTAGAGTTTCAAATGCCTGTCTTTTTTATTGTAGTTGGACGTATAGACCAATGTGGTGTTCTTGTTCAGGAAAACGGTCGAGGAGTCCGGTAAAAGCAGCGTATCCTTCTCGGAATTTGTCGAGAAAGTGTACACTTCGATTGGTTTTGTCTTGAATGGATTGCCAAAGGTGAGCAGAAGTGTGCTGACAGCAGCAACAGCAGTTATTAGTCCAATTAAGAACAGTTTCTTATTATTCTTGGGAGAGGCATGTAGCTTTTTGCTTCTAAAACGTTCAAAAGCCTCATCAACCGGGATGGTTTGTTTGAATTTTACCTGTGCTCCCCAATAAGACTTGAGTTTGACAAATTCAGAAAAATGTTCCGGATCAGAATTCAACCATGCATCCAGTAAGGCTCTTTCTTCCAGATTGACCTCACTTGACAGTGCTTTTATGATGATTTGATCTAATTCGCTCATTGCCTTTTTTATGTTAATATGTAAGACGGAATTTTAAGGTTTATCCCTTAGTTGAAATCCGACTTTTTTTCACATATTTTCTATTTTGTTTAGATATAAAAGCGGGACTATTGACTCTCAGCGTTTTATCAGGCCGATGGTTTTAAGACAAGCCGAAGCGTTTTGACGGCTTTAGTAATATGTGCTTCCAAAGTCTTGACCGATACATTCAAAATTTGAGCTGCGTCCTTATAATTAAGGTTTTCTTCCCGGATCAGCTTAAAGGCAATCTTACACTGATTGGGCAGTGATTCAATGGCATCGTTGAGTTTACTGGTCAGTTCTTTTGATATCAGTTCGTCTTCCGGAGTTGTATCGGTGCTTGAAAAAAGTTCCAGAGGGTAATCATCCAACTGATCAAAGCTGTATTTGTTGGTTCTTAAAAAGTCTATCGATTTATTTCTTGATACCGTATAGATGTAGGCATTGAAATTCTGAATTTGCAGCAGGGATTTCCTGCTTTCCCAAATTTCCAGAAAAACATCACCGACTATCTCTTCAGCTGCCGGTTCTGATTTAACATATATGGAAACAAACCGCATCAGTTTGTCAAAGTATTGTCCGTAAAGTAATTTGAGCGCTTGCTCTGAATTCTTTTCAGATAAATCTTTGACAAGAAGAGGAACGCTTGTGTGATAAGTGTCTAACATACAAAGTTTTGAACTGATTGTTCAAAGGTAGTATTAATTGAGTCAGGATGGTCTTATTTCTGCTGAGATTTCTTGCTGATTTGCCAAATAAAGAATGCAATCAGTAAGAGATAAGCACCCAGAGAAACCCATTCAGCACCAGCAGAGGCCATCCAATCAGCCTGTACCCAATTGACACCGCCAAAACGGATTGCAGCACTGACCACACCCATCAGGGCGCCACCGGCAATAAATCCGGATGCAATCAGTGTACCCTTTTCCTGACGATCTTCGTTCACTTTCTTATCCTTGGTCCTTGTGGTTACATACCATTGGATCAAACCACCCACCAACAGGGGCAAATTCAGGTCCAGAGGGATAAACATACCTAAGGCGAAAGCCAGAGCAGGAATTTGAAGGAAAGTCAGAACGATGGACAGAAGAGCTCCAATTCCGTAAAGGAACCAGGGAGCAGATGTACCCGACATCAAGGGATCAATGACAGCGGCCATGGCATTGGCCTGTGGTGCTACCAACGCCCCTTCACCTACAAAACCGTACGTTTTGTTCAGGATCATCAGAACCCCGCCAACAGTAGCTGCAGATACCAAAGTTCCAAGAAATTTCCATTTTTCCTGAGTAGCCGGAGTAGTACCGAGCCAATACCCTATTTTAAGGTCTGTGATAAAACCACCTGCCATGGACAGGGCTGTACAAACAACGCCTCCCATGACCAACGCAGATACAATACCGGTAGAGCCCTTCAAACCAACAGCCACCATGATGACAGAGGCAAGGATCAAAGTCATGAGGGTCATTCCGGAAACTGGATTGGTACCTACAATGGCTATGGCATTTGCCGCAACAGTCGTAAACAGGAAAGCGATGATGCCAACCACCAGAATACCTACCACAGCGTGAATCAGGTTAAAGTTCATGACACCCAAAAAGAAGAATGCAAATACGGTCAACAAACTGACGATGATACCGATGGCAATAATTTTCATCGGAATATCTCTCTGAGTTCGGGTATCTATCTTTTTAGCCACCGTCTTATCGCCTTTCATCTCCTTCGAAGCCAGACCGACAGCAGCCTTGATGATACCCCAGGATTTGATGATGCCGATGATGCCGGCCATAGCAATGCCCCCGATGCCAATGTGGCGGGCATAGCTGCTGAAGATCGCTTCGGGTGACATGCCGTTAACAGAGCCTAGTATGGCAGGGTTCAGCCAATGTAGTGTGCCATCGCCCAGTTGCCCGAGAATGGGGACAATGATCCACCAAACCAAAGCAGAACCTGCGCAAATGATGGCTGCATATTTTAATCCGACAATATAGCCCAGGCCAAGAATGGCAGCACTGGTATTGATTTTAAAAACGACCTTGAATTTATCTGCCAGTTCGGCACCATAAGGGAGCACTCGGGATGTAAAGGATTCACCCCAGGCACCAAAAGTTGCGACTACAAAATCAAAGACACCACCTACCAGACCGGCAATCAAAAGGGGTTTTGCCTGACTGCCACCTTTTTCACCGGAAATAAGAACTTGCGTTGTTGCGGTCGCTTCCGGAAAAGGATATTTTCCATGCATCTCCTTGACGAAATATTTTCGGAACGGGATCAGGAACAAGATACCCAGGATACCGCCCAACAAGGAACTCATGAAAACCTGAAAGAAATTGACCGACATTTCCGGATATTTTTCCTGCAGGATGTAGAGTGCCGGTAATGTAAAAATGGCTCCTGCCACAATAACACCTGAACTGGCACCTATGGATTGAATGATGACATTCTCACCCAGTGCATTTTTTCGCTTGGTCGCTCCGGACATGCCAACAGCAATGATAGCAATAGGTATGGCAGCTTCAAACACTTGACCCACTTTCAGGCCCAGGTACGCAGCTGCCGCTGAAAAAAGTACGGCCATCAGCAATCCCCAGGTTACAGACCAGGGGGTCGCTTCGGGATAGTTCTTGTCCGGAGACATGAGGGGTTTATAGGTTTCTCCTGGTGCTAATTCCCGAAATGCATTTTCGGGCAGACCGGTTTGTTTTTCATCTTCCATGTGGCTATCTTATTAAATATCAATGCATAAAATAATATCCTGTCTACTATTTTGATTCAGGATGTGCGAAGGTATCATTTATTTCCTAAAAGTGGAAAAAAAAGCAGGTTACTGGGTCCAAACGTTCTTGAAATAGTGTTTAAATATTTCGGTTGCCTTTTCGATTTGCCCGGTGGTATTTTCCTTTACCCCGGCTAAAAGATAGGGCTGGTTAAGTAATTCGTATTTATGAACACCATAACTGTGGTAAGGCAGAATTTCCACCCGGTCGATGTTCCTGAAATTCCGGAAATAGTCACCGAATGCATGAAGATCTTCTTCAAAATCGGAATAGCCGGGTACCAGTACATAACGCAGACGCATCGGTTTTCCGATTTCCTCCAGCCAGGAGGCCGTCTTGAGTGTTTGTTCGTTGGAGTGAGCCGTAAGGATTTGGTGTCTGACCGGATTGATTTCCTTCACGTCGAGCAAAGCCATGTCAATGTATTGATACAAGGCCTTGGTTTTTTCATTGAAATTATTTCCATTGGTATCCAGACAGATGTGTATACCGGCTTCTTTAAGTAAAATGCATAGGGGCAGCAGCGCTTCTGCCTGAAGGGTAGGTTCCCCACCGCTGAAAGTGACACCACCACGCTTGCCAAAAAAGGGTTTTTGGTTTAAAGCCATCTGCAAAATTTCGGTCGGTTCGGTCAGAATACCACCTGTTTCAGGAATTGTATCGGGATTGGCGCAATACAGGCAACGGAATTTACAGCCCTGAAGAAAGACGACCAGTCTGAGCCCGGGTCCGTCAAAAGTACCCATCGATTCGTAAGAATGTACGCGCAACATTGTTATTTATTCATCTTCTGGTGAAAGCTTCTGGAAATCAGTTCCAGCTGGTGTTCCCTGCTCAGTTGAACAAAGTGAACGGCATAGCCTGAAACACGAACCGTCAGTTGAGGATAATTCTCAGGATGCTCCATGGCATCTTCCAGCATTTCGCGATTCATGACATTGACATTCAAGTGGTGAGCGCCTTTGGCAAAATAGCCATTGATCATGGAAACCAGGTTCTCGACTTTTTCCTCCTCGTTGGAGCCCAAAGACTGGGGAACGATGGAGAATGTATTGCTGACACCATCCTGGGCATCTTCGTAGCTAATTTTAGCAACCGAGCTCAGGGAAGCGATGGCTCCATTTTTATCGCGTCCATGCATGGGATTGGCACCCGGGGCAAAAGCAACGCCCTTTTTTCGACCGTCGGGAGTGGCCCCGGTCTTTTTGCCATACATCACATTGGAAGTGATGGTGAGAATGGAAAGTGTCGGGGTCGCATTTTTATAGACTGGAAGTTCTGAAAGCAAGCTACTGAAATAGTGTGTGACATCCTTGGCTATCAAATCCACCTTGTCATCATCGTTTCCAAAACAGGGGAAAACACCATCGATGTCAAAGCCTTCTGTCAGCCCCTGCTCGTTTCTTCTGGGTTTTACCCGGGCAAATTTTATGGCTGAAAGGGAATCCGCTGCAATGGACAAGCCGGCAGCTCCATAGGCCAGATTGATGGATGGATCTGTATCAATGAAAGCCATTTGAGACCGTTCATAATTGTACTTATCGTGCATATAATGAATGATGTTCATGGACTCGTTGTACACCCTGGCAATGTGCTTCAACACCATCTTGTAATTCGTCAGTACTTCATCGTAATCGAGCACTTCCCCTTTGATGGATGGGATACCTTCGATCATCAGGGTCCCTGTATTCTCACAACGTCCTTCGTTCAAGGCCAGCAATAAGGCTTTGGCCAGGTTGGTACGGGCACCGAAAAACTGAATCTGCTTTCCGATTTCCTGAAAAGAAACGCAACAGGCTATGCCATAATCGTCGCTTTTGCGGACAGAGCGCATCAGGTCGTCGTTTTCGTATTGGATGGAAGACGTGTCAATAGAGACTTGTGCGCAAAAATCCTTGAATCCTTCCGGAAGATTTTCAGACCAAAGTACTGTTAGATTGGGTTCTGGAGATTCTCCCAGATTGTATAATGTCTGCAAAAAACGGAAGGATGTTTTGGTCACTTTGTGTCGACCGTCGTTCAGGCTGCCTCCTAGCGATTCGGTAACCCAAGTAGGGTCGCCTGCAAAAATATCGTTGTATGAAGCCATTCTCAGATGGCGAACCAGTCGCAGCTTGATGACAAACTGATCAATCAGTTCCTGAGCGAAAACTTCATCAATGATACCATTGTTCAAGTCGTATTCTATGTAAATGTCCAGAAAGGACGAAACATTTCCCAATGACATGGCGGCTCCGTCCTGTTCCTTGACGGCAGCGAGGTAGGCCATATAAACCCACTGAACAGCCTCGGTTGCAGAAGATGCCGGACGGGAGAGGTCCAATCCGTAGTATGAACCAAGTATTTTGATCTCGTTCAATGCCTTGATCTGCTCCCTGACTTCCTCCCTCAAACGAATACGGGCGTCGGTCATTGGTCCACCCAAAGCCAGAAAGTCCGCTTCTTTCGCTTCAATGAGTCTGTCAAGGCCGTATAAAGAAAGTCTTCTGTAATCACCGATCACACGTCCGCGGGCATAGTTATCGGGCAAACCGGTCAGAAATCCCAACGTACGAAACTTGCGGATCTCTTCCGTATAAACATCAAAAACGCCCTCATTGTGCGTTTTTCTATAGTGTGTGTATATTTCTTTTACCCGATCGTCCAGCTCTACCCCGTTTTCTTTGCACGCTTTGAGCACCACATTGATCCCGCCCGTTGGCTTGATGGCCCTGCGCAAAACCTCATCGGTCTGTAGACCGACTATAAGCTCTGCATCCTGATTAATGTAGCCCGCTTTGTGGGAAGAAATGGTCGAGATGGTTTTGGCGTCAATGGAACGCACACCGTTGTTGTTGCGTTCCTCTTGAATGGCTTCCAGACAAATGTTCCAAAGATGTTGGGTCCTTTCGGTAGGGCCTACCAGAAAAGAAGCATCCCCTTCGTATGGTGTGATATTTTGCTGAATAAAATCACGCAGGTTTATTTCGTTGTTCCAGAGACCTTCCTTAAAATTTAGCATCGGCATTTTAAATCTATCAATTATTTGACCAAACGAATTCCATTTTCTTCCAAAAGAATCTGACGCTTCTTGTATAAATCTCCAACTGCTTTCTTGAAGGTTTTCTTACTGATACCGAAGCGTTCGTAAATGTCATCTGCAGGGCTTTTGTCGGTCAAAGGCAAAAAACCGTCTGCCTCTTTCAATAGTTCAAAAAGTTTGACTGCAAAATCATCAATTTTCTCAAAACCAGGCTTTTGAAGCATCAGGTCTATCTTATCATCTTCACGGATTTGCTTGACAAAACCCTTTACTTTCTGACCCATTTCCAGGGGTTGAAAAATCTCATTCTGGTAAAGCATACCACTATATTGCTGATTGACAATGGCTTTAAAACCAAGATCCGTTCTTTTATAGATCATCAGGTCCACTTCCTGATTGACTTCCAGGTCGGGATGACTGTCGTCAATGAATTTTTCCAGTTTGGCTGAAGCCGTGATGCGCTTGCTATCGAAATCCACATAAATGAATACCGGATAGTGTCCACCCTCCTGCATTTTAGCATGTTGCTCCCTAAAGGGCACCAACAGCTGTTTCATCAGTCCCCAATCCAGGAATGCACCTACTTCATTGACCGCCTCCACTTCCAGGCAGGCAAACTCGCCTACCATGGCGTAAGGAGTCAATGTGGTGGCAATCAGTCGGTCTTCTGAATCGGTATAGATAAATACAGAAAGGGTATCACCTACCTCACAGTTTTCTGGCACATACCGCGTTGGCAATAAGATCTCACCGTCACTTCCACCATCCAGATAGACACCGAAATCTACGGTTTTAACCACTTTAAGTGGGTTTATTTTACCAAGTATAGCCATAAATAATTTTAATTTTAGGATTTAGAAACTAAGTCCGGATTAACGCAATTTTGCTTCAACCCATTTGCGGGCGTTCACAAAAGCTTCCATCCAGGGCGTAACCTGATCACTGTTCTTGCGGTTACCCGGATATTCAGCACATTGCCATGGGAAAATAGCTCTTTCGAGATGTGGCATCATTGCCAGGTGACGTCCGTCTGCCGAGCAGATACCTGCTGTTGCAAAATCGGAACCGTTCGGATTGGCCGGATAGGCATTGTAATTGTATTTGGCGATGATGCTGTATTTCTCTTCCGCATATGGGAAACTGAACTTACCTTCTCCGTGAGCTACCCAGATACCCAGTTTGCTTCCACTCAAAGACCCAAACATGACGGATTTGTTCTCTGGAATGTTTACGGTAATAAATTCGGATTCAAATTTATGTGATTCGTTGTGCAGCATTTTTGGTTTTTGCTCGTGATCCGGATTGATCAGACCGAGTTCGACCATACACTGGCAACCGTTACAGATACCCAGACTCAGGGTGTCGGGACGGGCATAGAAAGTATCCAGTGCCTTGCGGGCCAGCTCATTGTACATGAAACCACCTGCCCAGCCTTTGGCCGAACCAAGCACATCCGAGTTGGAAAAACCACCAACAAAGACAATCATGTTCACGTCGCTCAGATTTTCACGACCAGTCATCAGATCTGTCATATGTACATCCTTCACATCGAAACCGGCCAGATAAAGGCTATAAGCCATTTCGCGGTCGCCATTCACCCCTTTTTCACGGATGATGGCAGCACGAATACCCGTACGTACACGACGATCGGGAGAAATACCGTATTGGGAGAACTTACCGTTGAAATTCTTGTTGTAGAGGAATTCCAGGGGTTGTTCCTTATAGTTTTCAAAACGAGCTTTGGCACACACCTTACCACTTTGTTTGCTGTCGAGCAGGAAGGAAGATTCATACCATACGTCACGCAGATGGTCGATACCAAACAGATATTCGACATCGTTCTTGTCAATCAGGATTTGTCTTTCTTCAGCAGGATAACCAAGCAAGGCAAAACCAAGACCATTATCTTTAAGGTACTTCTCTACTTTCTGTGGTTCGCGGGCCTGAATCAGGACACCGGGATTTTCAGCAAACAGGATCTTGATGAGGTCTTGTTCAGCTACGCCGTCCAGGTTAATTTCCAAACCACCTTCAATGTTTGCAAAACACATTTCAAGCATGGCAGTGATCAAACCGCCGGCAGAAATATCGTGACCGGCAACGATCCAGCCTTTTTCAACAAAATGTTGGATGGCATTGAACGCTTCGCGGAAATATTCCGGTTTGGTGACAGTAGGCACTTCATCACCCAGTTTATTGAGAGACTGAGCAAAGGCAGAACCGCCCAGCTTCATGCTGTCAAAGGAGAAATCCACGTGATACAAAGGGTATTCCGGATTGTTCACCAAAACCGGGGTCAAAACCTTTTTAACATCAGACACTTCTGCACCGGCAGAAATAATGACCGTACCCGGAGCCAGAACCTTATCGTCACCATATTTCTGGGTCATGGATAAAGAGTCCTTTCCGGTAGGAATGTTGATACCAAGTGCGATGGCAAAATCGCTGCAAGCCTCAACGGCCTTATACAAACGAGCATCTTCACCCGGGTTCTTGCAAGGCCACATCCAGTTGGCAGAAAGGGATATGCTGTCAATTTGTTCTGTCAGGGGCGCCCAAACGATGTTGGTCAGGGACTCAGCGATGGCCAGAACGGAACCAGCAGCAGGATCAATCATGGCTGCCTGAGGTGCATGCCCTATGGAAGTAGCAATACCGGCTTTTCCGCGGTAATCGAGTGCCACCACACCAAGGTCGGCCAATGGCAATTGTATTTCACCCACACATTGCTGACGGGCCACTTTACCGGTTACGGAACGGTCAACCTTGTTGGTCAGCCAATCCTTACAAGCGACTGCTTCCAGTTGAAGTACCGTTTCGAGGTATTCATCCAACTGACTTAATTCGTATTGTATGGGTTCGTAGGTTTCTACGACCGTGTTGTCGGTGATGACCGTACGAGGCGGTTTACCGATCAAATATTCGAGACGCAGGTCTATGGGACGCTGACCGTCTGCTTGTTCAAAAATGAATTGATTGTCACCGGTAGCTTCACCAACCACATACATGGGTGAACGTTCGCGATCGGCCACACGTTGAATGAAGGCAATGTCTTTTTCTTCCACCAAAAGGCCCATACGTTCCTGGCTTTCATTACCAATGATTTCTTTGGCTGAAAGTGTTGGGTCGCCAATGGGCAATTTACTCATGTCTATTTTTCCGCCGGTGGTTTCCACCAATTCGGAAAGACAATTTAAATGTCCGCCTGCACCGTGGTCGTGGATGGAAACGATGGGGTTGACATCCAGTTCGGAAATGGCACGGATCACATTGGCTGCACGTTTCTGCATTTCCGGGTTGGCACGCTGAACGGCGTTCAATTCGATACCAGCGGCAAACTGCCCTGTATCAACGGATGAAACAGCACCACCACCCATACCGATACGGTAATTATCACCACCCAGCAGGACCACTTTCTGTCCCACTTTGGCTTCACCCTTCAGGGCATCTCTTTTTTTACCAAAACCTACACCACCAGCAAGCATGATCACTTTGTCGAAAGCGAATTTCTTGCCATTTTCAGCATGTTCAAAGGTCAGCAAAGACCCACAGATAAGGGGCTGACCAAACTTATTACCGAAATCGCTGGCACCATTGGATGCCTTGATAAGGATTTGTTCCGGTGTCTGATACAACCAGGGGCGTTCAGGCATATCCTGTTCCCATTCACGGTCGGCTTCGGTACGCGGATAAGAGGTCATGTAAACAGCGGTTCCTGCTATTGGCAGTGATGCTTTACCTCCACCCAGACGGTCACGGATTTCTCCACCGGTACCTGTAGCAGCACCATTGAAAGGCTCCACAGTAGTTGGGAAATTATGGGTTTCGGCCTTCAGGGAAATAACCGATTCAAAATCTTTGACTTCAAAATAGTCGGCCTTATCGGAGGTTGCAGGGGCAAATTGCTCGATAACAGGACCTTCGTTGAAAGCGACATTGTCTTTATAGGCGGAAACCAATCGGTTGGGATTGATTTTGGATGTTTTCTTGATCAGGTCAAACAGGGAAGATTCTTTTTCTTCTCCGTCAATGATGTATTGACCACCAAATATTTTATGACGGCAGTGTTCTGAATTGACCTGTGAGAAACCGAAGACTTCGCTGTCTGTCAGTTTGCGGCCAACTTTATCAGAAACACCGTTGAGGTATTGGATTTCATCCTCGCTGAGTGCCAGACCTTCCTGAACGTTATACGCAGCAATGTCGTCGATGGAAATGATGGATTCCGGTTGTTTGGAAATCGTAAAGATATCCTGATTCAGGCCTTTGAATATTCGTTGCAACATGGCATCGTGCTCTGCCTCTTCGGTAGCAACCGGAAAGAATTCCTCCATTCGGATAATACCTTCCAAACCAAGATTGGTTGTGATTTCTACGGCATTGGTACTCCAGGGAGTGATCATTTCACGACGTGGTCCTACAAAGATACCACTGATGTTTTCCTCTTTAATTGGTGTTGCGGCACTAAAGAGCCATTGCATTTTTTGAAGATCGGCTTCACAAAAAGCATGGGAAACTTGCACGGCAATCACGCTTTGAGCCTGTGTTTGAAAGAATTGTATCATAGCTGTTTCGGGATTTCTTATACGCCGCAAAGGTAGGAAAAATTGTGCGAATGAACGAATGTAGCACCCTGGAAATATTCAGTAATTCAAAGCCTTTTTAGGTACTATTCTTTTGTTTTAAGAAATAAGATTTTTAAAAAGATTTTTAATGGTTCTGCATTAGGTTTTCCATCGAAAAATCTGTAGTATTGTAAATGTATAGAGCTATTTTTAAATAAATAATTATGAAGAGTTTATTCATTCCATTTTTATCGGAACTGAACACACTGTCTGTGGATCAAGCTTCTGAATTTCTGGATGAAAATGGAGCACGATTTTCAGTGGAAAAAGTCAATTGGCCTGAAGTATTTGGATACAAACCATTAACAACAGTGAGCATTGGATACAGCAGTTCAGAGATTTTCATCCTATTTCAGGTTCATGGGAACTGCCTGCGTGCGGTCAACACCAAGGACAATCAAAATGTACATGAAGATAGTTGCGTGGAGTTTTTTGTCAAGCAACCCGACAACGATACCTACTTCAATTTCGAATTCAATTGCATAGGCATTTGCAAAGCAGCCAAACACCTAAAGGATAGGGCACACGCAAAAAATTTCCCGACTGAACAGCTTCAACAAATAGGTCGTTGGTCCAGCCTGGGGAAAAGAGCCTTTAACGAGATGAGTGGTTTGTTTTCCTGGGAACTCTGCGTTCGCATTCCCTTTGAGTTGATGGAGTTAGATCCTGAAAACCTACCTAAAAAATTACTGGGGAATTTCTATAAATGTGCCGATGCCACTGAGCAACCGCATTATGTGTCATGGAATCCTATTAAAACGGAAAGGCCGGACTTTCACCGTCCGGAATTTTTCGGGGAACTGAATTTGTCATTTAATCCTTAACCCAGAATAAATCTGAAAGGATGCTGTCAGAAATGAAAAACCCTTTTTGTTGCAAGCTTAACTGATTGTTTTCAATACGCAAAAAACCCGATTGCAGGCTTTTCTCTGCATTTTCCAGGCAATAATCCAGCATTGGGCGTCCAAAAAGCTGTTCGATTTCTGATAAATCAATGCCATGAACCGACCTTAATCGCGTAATTATAAAGTCGTTGTATTTATCGGAAGTGTCCAGTTTTTCGATCTCGCGAGAAGGTTTTCCTTCTGCCATTCCTGAGATGTATTTCCCGATCGATTGAACATTCATTCTCCGTACATCATCCTTATAGGAGTGCGCACCCGGACCAATGCCCAAATAGGAAACACCGGACCAGTAGGAGGAATTGTGTTTGGACTCAAAACCCGGACGTGAAAAATTCGACAATTCGTACTGAATGAAATCCTTAGCCTTAAGTCGCTCAATCAGTTCAAAATAACAGGCTTCAAGTACTTCATCATCGGTTTGCACCAAAAGACCCTGTTCCCGCTTTTTATACAGGACACTCCCCTCTTCCCAACTTAAAGCATAGGAAGAAATATGTGTCACCGGCAAATGCACAGCGACATCGATGGACGACCTGAAGCTCTCGATCGTCTGACCTGGCAGCCCGTACATCAAGTCCAGACTGATGTTTTCAATACCCAGTTTGTGGCAATTCTCGATGGCCTCAACAGCTTGCCTGGCGGTGTGGCGGCGGTTTATGGCAGTCAGTTCCTCGTCAACAAAGGACTGACAACCAATGCTGATGCGATTGAACGGCAGTTCTCGAAGCATCCGGATGTATTCGAGGCTCAGGTCATCCGGATTGGCTTCCAGCGTGATTTCCTCGCAAAGGCTAAGGTCAAAATTTGTGCTGATGGCCTTAAAAAGTAGCTCAAAATCCTCCTTTCCCAACATAGAAGGCGTTCCACCCCCAAAATAGATGGTGCGCAAAAAAGGATGTTCTACGCCCAGAAACTTTGTCTCAGTTGCTATTTCCAACGACAATGCTTCTATCAGTTCTTTCTTCCGGCCCAATTGAGAGACCGAAAAGAAATCGCAGTAGAAGCATTTGCTTTTGCAAAAAGGGATGTGAATGTAAAGACCGGAGCGTTCCATTCATCAAAAGTAGAGAAAAAATTGCAATATCAACGACGGGTATACCGGTTAAGGAAAATCCCCAAACGGATTCCGCCTGTGATGCAATAGCCTGAAAAGCCGGTATCCCCAGTGTTTTCTCCCAAATTAAGACCTTTGGTCGAGTCGTATTCATAGGCGCTATAACGTGTACCAACACCCATATACCCCTCGACGAAAAGAATGTCAAAGAACCTCATGACGTAACCGATGTTAACGTCAAAACCCAATTGCGATACCTTCTCCTTGTAGGGAGCAGTTGTAGGTATCAATCCGCTGTTGTAGTACTGATCGGTATAATGGGTATACATATTGCCTGTGTATTCATACGTAGTGGTCAGCCCCCTAAGTCCGGCAGCGACAAATGGCCCTTTGCCATCCGAAAACGGCCTTGCACGACGCGTCAGGGGAAAATAACGGTAATTAAGTCCCAATCCGATACCACTTTTTACGGCATCCAGGGCATCGTAGTAATAAGCATTGTTATCACCGAATTGGAAAAGAGGTGCAATGGTAAGCCATTGACGGTCAGCCAGACGAACATCCAGATTCAACTCGGCAATATTATTTGCAAAAGATTGTGGGACAATGGCTATGGCGACAGTCGGGTTTTGTTCAACAGGCGGATTATAGTCATCCTGAGCCTTCAGAGGTGAAAAAAGGGAAAAGGCAACGGCAATTAAAAATAGCTTTCTCATAGTTTTATCGCTTGATTATAGTAGTTCATTAATATAGTACACTCAACTGCTGAATGGTATCTCCATCGAAGGAATACTGTTTGATTCCGGCACTGTAAGTGACGGTCAGAAGTCCATTCCTGGCTATCAGGTCGTAAGGCGTTCCATCCATTTCAATTCGATTCATTTCATTCATCTCGAGTGGATTGGTGGCATCCATAACCACCAGATCCATGCCATCACACACAAAAAGACGGTTTCCGTCAATGGAAAGCCCCTTTGGATTGACCATGGTGAATCTGTTCTTCTGGACAGGATTCCGTATATCGCTGATGTCTATGACCTGAAGTTCATTGACATTTCTCGAACAGCTCCAGACTTCCGAATTGGAATGCAGGGTAACGAAGGCATACTTGCCCCGTACCACTACCGGATCACAACTGGTAAAATGATTGTATTGGGATATATAAACAGGATTGAACGGCATTCTGATGTTGTAAATATACATACCGGTGGTACTGCCCATAAAGAGCAAGGAGTCGGTTGGGAAAATCGTTTCCATCTGACCACCCACAGATTGGCGCGACTTCAATTCAATCTTGCTGGAATCAGTAATATCGTACGTGCTCAGATTTTGATCATCAACTACATAAAGGTAGTCTCCCTTACAAACAAACCTGGCCATAGAACCACCAGTTCCAGTTGAAGCTTTATCCGAACTATTTGTTGAAATCCAATCATCGCAGGATATCAGGAGGCTTATACAAGCCATAAACAGGATTATCTTTTTCATAACGGACTATTCTATATCATTAAATGTAGAAATCCATCCGATAATTTCGGTATTGGCCGGGCGCATGGAACGGGAATACTTGGTAGGGATATAGCCATCGGGAGATAGCATTTCAGGCAAAGCAAAATTCCTTCTGGCGACCACAGTGGCCGTGCTGTTTTCAGGATCCAGACGAACAGCCACCAGATCCACCGCATTATCAACATATAGGATGTTGTTGCGTACAGCCACATCGACGCAACCGGGCACTTTGAGGAAATCTTTTCGTACAGGGTTTGCCGGATTCGTGTTGTCTATCAGGTGGATGCCCTTGTGTTTTTCCACCAGGAAAATCCAATTCTGATACAAACAGATTTTTCCCGGACTCGTCAAAGGTAAAGCGGTGTGAGTCAACTCGACAGAGGCTTCCAGTTGCGACCGGGTCATCAACATCGGATAGAACTCTTCCGGAATGTAAAGGCCCGTAAACAGAAACAATGGCAACAAAAGTACTAGTTTTTTCATACGTTGTATTTTCAGATAAGCATCTTAAGGAAGAGTGAAATTTCCATTAATACGCTACAACAATATGAAGGAGAAAATGCATTAAAAAGTATTTAAGGATAGACGACTAAAGTAAAAGCTTCTTTTTCAGTGAAATCCGGCCATTTATTTTTTTAAGTCGGGCTGCAATCGTTTCTGTATCGTGAAAGAAAAACAGGATCTGGTCTTTTTCTGCGGCTTCTTCCAGAATCTTCATTTTCTCATCCACTGAAAGGACAGCTGAATTATCACCGGCAGCAATGCAAAGTGGAGTAATATGTGGGGTCATGGGAACGACATCACCTACGTAAACAATGGTTCCATCGGGTGTGTCAAAGTAGGAAACCAGCTGGTCATCGGTGTGCCCTTGAACCAGCTTTACCCGTAACCCTGGAAACAACTCGCCACTTGTATGAACCAGACGAAGCTGACCGGCTTCCTTTAGAACCTGGATGACACTTGGTACATAGGAATCGGATTCCCAAAGTGGAGGATTCTGCGCTATTTTCCATTGGCCTTCACTGGTCCAGTAAACAGCATTGGGAAAGGTGGGCACTGGTTTACCGGAGCCATCATCCTGTACCGAACCACCACAGTGATCAAAATGCAAGTGGCTGAATACCACATCCGTGATGTCCTCCGCCTGATAACCGATACTCTTTAATGATTCAACCAGGTTTCTAAGATCGTGAAAACGGTAATAGCCGGCACTTTTCCCGACATTCATACCGACACCGGTATCAAACAATACTTTATGATCACCCATATCCACAAACAGCACCCGCATAGCCAGCGGACACCTGTTCTCATCGTCAACAGGGTACAATGTAGTCCACACTTTTCGGGAAACAATGCCAAACATGGTGCCTCCATCGGTGGAAAAAAAACCAGTTTCTATAGAATGAATATTCATTTTTTAGCCGTACTTTTGCAACAAATCTAGAATAATTTTTCGGTATAACAGAACGTTTTGTAAGAGTAATCCAACTATTGCGTTAATCTGGTCATACTGAATACAGAACAGGTAAATATGAATGAACGTTTAAGAATACACTTCGTCGCCATAGGCGGTGCTGCCATGCACAACCTGGCTATTGCTTTACATAAAAAAGGTCACAACGTAACCGGTTCGGACGATGAAATCTTCGATCCGGCAAGCGCCAATCTGGCCAAACATGGATTGCTTCCAGAAGAATTCGGATGGTATCCTGAACGCATCACCAAAGAATTGGACGCAGTCATTCTGGGAATGCATGCCCGGGAGGACAATCCGGAACTGATTCATGCCAAAGAACTGGGTATACGTATTTTTTCCTATCCGGAATTCCTGTTTGACCAGACTCAGGACAAAACGCGCGTTGTAATCGGTGGTAGTCATGGCAAAACAACGGTCACCTCCATGATCTTGTTCGTGCTTAAGAAAATGCAGGTCAACTTTGACTATATGGTTGGTGCACAGGTAGAAGGCTTTGACACCATGGTGGGATTGTCCGACAATTCACGCATTGCGATATTTGAAGGGGACGAATACCTGACCTCACCCATCGACCCCCGACCAAAATTTCATTTATACCGTCCACACATCGCGGTTGTTACAGGCATAGCCTGGGATCACATCAACGTTTTCCCCACCTTCGAGAATTACGTGGAGCAATTTAATATATTTTCCAAGAAAATTGAACGGGACGGTAAATTCATCTATTTTGAGGAGGACGCCAATCTGTTGAAGATTGCCGAAAATCTCAGGGAGGATCTGACAGCCATACCTTACAAGGCACATCCCAACCATATTATAGAAGGAAAATCCTATCTGGAAACAAAATTCGGAGATTTTCCCCTCAAAGTCTTTGGCAAGCACAACCTCGAAAACATTCAGGCTGCGCACATGGTCTGCCGCCAACTGGGTATCAGTGACAAAGATTTTTACACATCCATTTCTGAATTCAAGGGAGCAGCCAAACGCTTACAAATACTGAATGAAACCGAGGATTGCACCATTTTTCAGGATTTCGCACACTCCCCTTCCAAATTGAAGGCCACCGTTTCAGCCGTCAAGGAGCAATACCCGAACCGGGAGTTGATCGCTTGCATGGAATTGCATACATTCAGTAGTCTGACAGCAGACTTCCTGCCCCAATACAAGGACAGCATGAAAGATGCAGACGAAGCCTATGTGTATTACAACCCAAAAACAATTGAACACAAACATCTTGCAACCATTACACCCGAACAGGTGGCAGAGGCTTTCGGCGGCAAGAATATTGAAATATTTACAGATTCAAATCTTCTGTTGAAAAAAATCCACAGTCTGACATTAAAGAATACAAGCTTGCTGATGATGTCATCCGGCAATTTTGACGGTGTCAATCTGAAGGCTTTTTCCATGGACTTACTCGCATAATATGCTGATAGCAAAAGGTAAAAAAACCGAAAATATCGCTGAATACCTGCTTTATATGTGGCAGATTGAGGACCTGATCCGGGCTCTGAATCTGGACATTGAACGAATTCAGACCTATATTATCAATGAATACGATCAACCGGAAGCGGTAAAACGTGAAATCCGGGAATGGTATGAAAGCCTCATCGAGATGATGAAACAGGAAGGGGTTACAGAAAAAGGTCACCTCCAGTTGAATAACAACGTCCTGATTGAACTGACCGATCTACACGCTGCCTTGGTCGATTCACCCAAGGAAAGTTTCTACACCATGACCTATTACAAGGTACTTCCTTTGATCGTGGAATTACGTGCCAAGCCGGGAGGTTCAGAATTTGGAGAGATTGAAACGTGTATGAATGCCATGTATGGCCTGCTCATGCTTCGTTTGCAGAAAAAAGAGGTGAGCCAGGAAACGATGGCTGCGACAACACTGATCAGCGAATTCCTGCGTCTGATTTCCAGCAAATACAAAAAAGACAAAGAAGAGGGTCTGGACCTGTAGGATCCGGCATTTTAAAATAAACGAAGATGGCTATACAATACCCTTTGGGTGGTGTACTACACGAAGAATCAGGCGGTAAAGCCGTCGTATTCGAATACGGACTATATATGAAAAGAATACTGATAACGGGTGCCAACGGACAGTTGGGCAACGAAATGCGATTACTCGCAGATCAATTTCCTGATTTTACCTTTGATTTCACAGACATCGAGGAACTGGATCTTTGCAATCCGGAATCCGTGCTGGAATACTGTACCAGGACAAAACCTTCCTACATCATCAATTGTGCAGCATACACTGCCGTTGACGCTGCGGAGGACAATGCGGGCCTTTGCACCAAAGTGAACCGGGATGCCGTTGAGAATATAGCCAAAGCAGCCAGGGAAGTCAGCGCCAAAGTCTTGCACGTTTCCACCGACTATGTTTTTGACGGAACAAACCACACGCCCTATCTAGAAACAGACGCAGTGTGTCCCAATTCCGTCTATGGCAAAACCAAACTGGAAGGAGAACAGGTATTGCAGGAATTCTGTCCGGAATCGGTCATTGTTCGTACCTCCTGGTTGTATTCCATCTTTGGAAACAACTTTGTGAAAACGATGATCCGTTTGGGCAAGGAACGCGAAAAACTGAACGTCATTTTCGATCAGATCGGCACCCCCACGTATGCAGGAGATCTGGCATCAGCGCTCATGCAAATGGTCGTTTCTGCAGAGAAAGGTCAGTTTGTACCCGGCATTTTCCATTTTTCCAACGAGGGCGTCTGTAGTTGGTATGATTTTACCATCAGCATCCACAAACTGGCTGGCATCACCAGCTGCCAGGTTTTACCCATCGAAACTAAGGACTATCCTGCCAAAGCAGCCCGTCCAGCCTATAGCGTACTGAACAAAGCCAAAATAAAAGCCGTATACGGCATCACTATACCGCATTGGGAAACCAGTCTTGCGGCTTGTATAGCCAAATTATAATGACAGAAATCGAAAAAGAAATTCTGCGAAGAAGAACTTTCGCCATCATTAGTCACCCGGATGCGGGTAAGACCACTTTAACGGAAAAACTCCTGCTTTTCGGTGGAGCCATCCACATTGCCGGAGCTGTTAAATCCAACAAGATCAAGAAAACAGCCACTTCCGACTGGATGGACATTGAAAAGCAACGTGGTATTTCCGTTGCCACATCTGTCATGGGATTTGACTACAACAATTACAAGGTCAATATTCTCGACACACCCGGTCACCAGGATTTCGCCGAAGACACCTTCCGTACCCTGACAGCTGTTGACAGCGTAATCATTGTCGTGGACGTTGCCAAAGGTGTTGAAGCACAAACCCGCAAGCTGATGGATGTCTGCCGTATGCGCAAGACACCGGTCATGATCTTCGTCAATAAAATGGACCGCCTCGGTAAAAATCCGTTCGACCTGCTCGACGAGCTGGAAGCTGAATTGGGTATTGCTGTTCGTCCTTTAAGCTGGCCCATCGATCAGGGTCCCGGTTTTAAAGGTGTTTACAATATTTATCAGGAGAAACTGGATTTATACACCCCATCCAAACAGACGGTGACAGAATCTGTCAATTTCAATGATATAAACAACCCCGATCTCGAAAAGTACATAGGTACGAGCAATGCTTTGCAGTTGAGAGAGGATATGGAAATCATCAACGGCATTTACAATACCTTCGACATCGAAAACTACCTCAAGGGCAATTTGGCTCCGGTATTCTTCGGTTCGGCACTGAATAATTTCGGTGTCAGGGAACTTCTGGACTGTTTCGTGAAGATAGCCCCCACGCCCCGTCCCACAAAAACCGAAGAACGGGTAGTCGTACCCAACGAAGACAGCTTCAGCGGTTTCATCTTCAAGATCCATGCCAACATGGACCCCAATCACCGCAGTTGCATCGCTTTCCTGAAAATATGCTCGGGTAAGTTTGAGCGCAACGTCAATTACAAGCATGTCCGTTATGGAAAAATGATCAAGTTCTCCTCTCCGACCGCCTTTATGGCTCAAAAGAAATCGGTGGTGGACGAAGCTTTCCCTGGAGACATCATAGGTTTGCCGGACACTGGTAATTTTAAGATCGGTGATACCCTTACGGGTGGAGAAGACCTGCATTTCAAGGGTATTCCCAGCTTCTCACCCGAGATGTTCAAATACATCGAAAATGCGGATCCAATGAAGTCCAAACAACTTCAAAAAGGCATCGATCAGCTGATGGACGAAGGTGTAGCCCAGAAGTTCACCAACCAATTCAACGGTCGGAAAATCATCGGAACAGTGGGTCAGCTGCAGTTTGAGGTGATTCAATACAGGCTGGAGCACGAATACGGCGCCATTTGCCGCTGGGAACCAATCAGCCTATACAAGGCATGTTGGATTGAAAGCGACAACGCGGAAGAACTCGACAGCTTCAAGAAAAGAAAATTTCAATACATGGCTTACGATAAGGATGGACGCGATGTGTTCCTAGCCGATTCAGAATACGTACTTCGAATGGCTCAGAGCGATTTCAAGGACATTCGGTTCCATTTTAGTTCGGAGTTTTAAGGTACTGATTTATAAAACGTTTAAAAGGTTGTCTTCAAAAAGGGCAACCTTTTTTTTTCGTTCTATTAACAGCGCTTCCATCGGATAGCGGCATAACTTCCGGCTCGCTAGTCCTTACTTGTTAACGTACCGACTCCGGCACAAAAATCTAGTCACAAGTGCCGTCGATATTTTGTATTGCCGGACTCGGCACGTTCCCTGCGTTCGGCCGTCGAAGTCGCCGTCAGCCATGTCGCTATCCGCTGTCCGCTTATCTGGTAGTTGTGTTAATATGGTACTTAAAAATTAGTCCATTTTTAAGTCTAATTTGTCAGGTACTCCTAATTCTTTTCGTTTTTTAAAATAATCTTCCTCCTTAAAAGGACCGTAAACATTAGAGTACCGAGCAAACTGTGTTAATGTATCGAAGGAGTATTCACTTTTTTCTTTCTTGTTTATTATCCAATAATAACGTAATGTACTTTTTTCAAAAATTTTCAAAAATTTCTTTAGATTCATTTCGGGATTAAGATATGCATCTTTCATAATCAAATCATAAGGTTTTTGTTCTACAACAATAAAAGTTGAATCGAATTTGAAATTTGTGATATGTGGGCTAACTACAATAATATTATTATTATTGTTGTCTATGAGAATAGAATAACCATTACCATCGTAGTCTATTTTATAACCTCCGCCCAAATCAATAGGGGGTATTTGGGTACATGCTGAAAATAAAAATGTTAAGAACATTGTAATTAAAATTATATTCTTCATATTATTTATTTTGGTATTGTTACAGTGCCAATAAAATTAATTTTGAAAGAACCTCCAAATTTTGTTACATCCCTTAGAATACTAAAAGGGGTAACTGGTGTTGTATAAATTTGACCAAAAACAGCACCTCCAATAAACGTTCCTGCATTTCTTCCAAAAGATGCAGTTGGATTCCAGTCAAAATCAAACCTATTACTTACAATTGAAAATTGATCATTTCCCATATAAGTCATAGTTAAATTCCCAAAAGCGAGAAAATTTGGGTTAATCCCAGAATTAAAAAGACTTACAACTTTAGAATCCTTTTTTTTCAATCCAGTTAATCCTAATTGTCTTTGGGAAGTTCCACTAAAATCTAAAGTAGATGCAATTATATTATACTCCTCCTGTCCTCCATACTGATTATGCAAGTATAAATCCGCTAAAAGTGCTAATCCAGATATACTCCATCCTCCTACGGATGCCTTTGATACTTTATCTTTTGTATTCTTTTTTGTATTACTACTTGTCGTAGTTGAACTAGATCGATACGGTGTTCTTGTTGTTGGATTACCAGTAGTTTGACTCACTTGAAGATCAAACTCTGCCGCCATGGCCTGATAATATTTTTCCCAATCGTCTTTACTGGAGGGTGTATCTGCCATCCCAGTAGGGTCTATCCTGTTTACTGGGCTATTACTAAAGTAAGCATAAGGTGATTGCCAAGGGAATTTCTCCGCCAAGGGGTCCATCGTCGTCCACCTTCCAACCGTTGCATCGTAATTCCGTGCTCCGAAATCATACATATTCAGATCAAAGTCCCTTTCAAATTCTATACCACCAAACTGATAGTCTTGATAGGCCATTTCGGTTTCATCCTCTGCAGATTCGCTATATTCCATCCCAAAAGGATAATAATTGCTCACCTGTTTGACAATGCCGTTCTCATCAAAAACGACTCGAACATTGCCGAGGTGATCCTTCTCTACAGTCGATAAACCGTAATCATAAGCTGTCATACAACCGTTCTGCATTTGTGTTGTATCGGGTAAATTTAAATAATTATATTTAATTGTAGCGAATTGCTTATTTAAAATGCTATGGATATGATAACATTATGTTAATTTATATACCTGCACAAAGTTAGCGACTCCAGTTTTTTAAGGGGGGGGCACCGGATGCTGACTCAATTTTTGAAAAATGGTGTATTACATGTAATCTTATTAATGCGTTCTTGTAAAATAGCAATACGCTGAATCAGTTCTTCGTAAGACAGTGAATCACCATAAAGAAAACCCTCCTGCATCTTTTGATAATCTTCCTTAAGTGCCTCATTCAAATATTCTGGTGGTAAAAACGAAATAGTTGAAGGGTGATGGCTTTGATAATCAAGACCACTCCATGCTGTAAATTTGCTTCGATGTTCCACTAAGTCAGAATACAAAGATTCGTTATTCATCACTTCGATAGCAAAGTCCTTGTCCATCATTTTCTCAATATCGTAAATATGCCTGGTTAGTCGTTCAACATTAGTACCACCACCAAAGCGGTTAAATTCCTCATGAAGAAGAAATATTTTCTCCAAAAACGTTTTTCCCGGTAAGACTATAGGAACATGAAACGGTAACTCTGTAAAAGTTTCATTTGGATAAGCATCCTCGATCATTGATCTCATACTCACAAATTCAAATGGTTCAGTTAAGGAACGACAACTGATTTCAATCTTTACCCTTTCAGAAAGATATGGATTCTTTTCCGGCAATATGGATTTGTATTCAACGAAAAACTCAACAGGGTCTTTGTCCGATTCTTTCGTTTCGGAAATGACCAATTCAAAATGTCCCGATAGCCCCAATTCATTTAAAGCAATTTCTAAATCCTTAACAAGCGTACCTTCAATAAGCTTCTTGGAGGCTTTTCTTAATTTGCTACGCTGTGTTCCATTTATGTTCTTACCGAATCTCAAAACAGCTCGGTCTATGGCAAGGTCGCAATCTTCAGAAAATCTTTTTATCAAATTCCACCCCTTACTGAGGCTAGTACCACCCTTAAATACAAGCCCCTTGCTGCATGGTAAACTAAAGATGGCTTTCAACACCATACTTACCCAAAAATCTTTTTCTACAGCATTATCGCCAATGCCTTTATCTTCAGCAATATTGGCAAGGATAGTCTGCCTTTCTTCTAAAGACAGTTCCACCCAGCTACGCTTGTTTTCTATTTCCATGCTCATAACACATTTAATTTTTTGCGTATCCACTGTGGTGCAATGAGAAAATCCTGCCTGACTATTTCCTGATTGGTTTCCTTAGCCAGTATTTCTTTCAGTTTGTGAACAACGTCGTCATTGATGTTCTCTTCTCCCATTTCTTTCATGGCAAAAACAACCAAAGGGAACAACTCACTTTGATAGGCAAAATTTCTTGGAACGCTTTTCTTGAAAACAATTTTACGGTTGCCTACCGTAACGATCCTTGGTGTTCCATTTGTCAGGTATATAGCATTCATTGGAACTTGTGTTGATAGTCCCAACACGTTTAAAGCCGTCAACCCAGAAGGTATGATACGAGCTTTGTCCTTCTCAGCAATAGCTTTGGCTATCACATCAATAGATGGTTTGTGAACTCCGTAACGATTTTGGTTGGGATACAAATAAACACCTTGCGAGAGACGTATCATCAACTTCTCCTTTTCAAGTCTGGACAACACACGAGTAACTAACGCATCGTTGTTTAAATCTGCAAAATCTCCCACAACATAAAGCCGACCTTCACCACCTTGCACGATACGGTTTCTAATTTCTTTAGATAAAATGGGTATCATATTCGTATCCTATTATTTTTTGTCCGAAATTATTACTTTATTTCGGACAAAACAAATAAATGAGTTAGCAACATTTTATTTTGTCCGATATTATTACTTTTTTTCGGACAAAATGGGGTAGGCTCACAATTTCTATTATCCACTGGGAGCGCTGTAAATAGAACGCAAAAGAGGTTGCCCTTTTGAGACAACCTCCTTCATTCGTTTATTAAACTATTTAAACCAATTCCTGATAAACCAACGCACTCGCACCCACAATAGCAGCATCACCTGCTTTCAATTGTGAATTCAGCACCTTGATCTTATTTCTGAATATTGGCAATAAGTTTTCTTCCATGCTTTCACGGGTAGGTTTCAGAATATATTCACCAGCAGCCATTGGACCTCCAAAAAGGAATATCGCTTCCGGACTGGTATGATGAACCGTGTTTGCCAAAGCAAGACCCAGAAGTTTACCGGTCATCTCAAATACCTCCAAAGCAACAGCATCACCTTTTTCGGCTGCATCAAAAATCATTTTTGAATCAAGATCCTTAAAGGATATGTCAGCCAGCAAGCTTTTTGTGGCATTGTCCCGGGCCATGATTTCAAAAGCCGTACGTTTCATTCCGGGAGCAGAGCAATAGGCTTCCAGATGGCCTTTTGCACCACATCCGCATAAACGACCACCGGGAATCAACGTGTTATGGCCGCATTCTCCGGCGAAACCGTCACTTCCGTAAACCATTTTTCCGTCAACAACCAGACCACTTCCAACGCCTGTACCCAAGGTGTACATGACAAAGTGTTTCATGCCTTTAGCACCACCGTAGATCATTTCACCAATAGCAGCTGCATTGGCATCGTTGGTCATTGTAATGGCTTTAAGATCAGGGAATTTCTCGCTCAAAAGCTTAACAAAGGGAATAACACCCTTGAAAGAAAGGTTGGGTGCATAGTCGATAGTACCTTTGTAATAGTTTCCATTCGGTGCACCAATACCGATGCCAAGGACTTCTGTTTCTTCATTCATCAACTCAACGGAATTGATCAGTTCCTTGATGGAATCTGTCAGTTCGTTGATGTAAATATTGATATCTCCGTGAGATGGTGTGGGGATGTTGCTTTTAACCAACACGTGTCCTTCAGAATCAACTACTCCAATGGCTGTATTGGTTCCGCCAATATCTACCCCGATAGCTACATTTTTCATTTGATTATTTTAAGTGTAAATAAATAGTTCTATATGTTAAAACATTCTTTTGTGTCTAAGCCAAAAATAAAAAAACAGTGAAAAAACAAGCATCATTATCCAAGAAAAGAGATAGCCATACTGCCAATCCAGTTCGGGCATAAATTTAAAGTTCATTCCCCAGACACCAACCAAAAAAGTTAAAGGAATGAAGATTGTGGAAACCACAGTCAGCTGCTTCATAATTTGATTCATATGCAAATCGTTGTTTGCCAGGTATAAATCTACCAATGAGGCAATGGTTTCCCTGTTGGCCTCCATCATCAATGCTACTTGCTGAAGATGATCATTGGTATCCCTGAAATAGACCAGGTTTGTTTTTCCGATCAGCTTGGATTCCATGAGTATCGGACGTCCGAAATAGTCTCTCAGAGGCGATATGCTTTTTTTAAGCTTGGAATAATCTTTCCTGAAAAGCTGAATCTTCTGGCCGGTATCCTTGGCCGACATATTGAACTCAATCAGCAGATCCTCCAGATCCATAAGCCCATTCTGTTGCAATTCAAGCACTTCTAGATAGGAATCTACAATCATACTTATCAGCAAATTGTACAGATAATCGGATTTCTGCGATCGAACCAATCCCAGATCAGATTCCAAAGCTTTGTTGACAAGATCAAACCGGTTACTGACCGTTTCCTCAAAAGAAATGACAAAATGATCTCCCAAAACAATACTCAGGTGCTCATGATTCAGACTCAATGCCTCGTCGTAATGATAAGCATCCAATATGACCAGCAAAACGTTGTTGGTCTCCTCGACCTTGGCGATGTGGTTTACATTCAGGATATCCTGTATCATAGGAACTTGCAACCCAAAATAATCACACAATTCTCCGATCCGTTCAACGTCTTTCAAGCCACTTACATGAATCCAGTTGACCTTGTCCATATCAAGAGCGGAGGTCAAGTCTTTTACAGTATCAAATGATTTGGTGGAAATGGATGATTTGTCATAACAAGTAAGACGCATATTCGTTTGAAAATCGCTTATACCGTTATATACAAAACTGTGGTAAAGCAGGTTATTGCTTTTACTCACGGAGAGATGTGTCTTTCTTACTTGTTTTTTTGATTGCACTCGAATAGTATCTTATTGAATCACTTTCTGCTCCAAAGATATTTAATTAAATTAAAAAATGAATCATTATTTCAACTTAAAAAGCGGGCTGAAATACCTCCCAGGGCAGACATCCTGTTAAAACCGTTTTATGGGTGGATATATCCTGCAAAGTGAAAATTGAATCAATTGTTAATTCTGAACAAATTTTTGTTTACAGATGTTTTAATTTTGAGCAGTTTTTTTCTGTCAATAAATATTAATATGTTTACAGCAGAATTCCTTTCTTAAAAGCCAAACTTAAAACCTGAAGATGATGAAAACACAATTACTCTTGATTTTGTGCTTAATTACTACAACCGCATGGGCTAACGAATCCATACCCAATGGCGGTTTCGAGAACTGGGATTCAAGGACGTACGAATACCCTGCAAACTATCCCTTCAACTCAAACACAGACATCTTATTCGACGGAGGGGCTTCATTCAATGTATTAAAAACCACAACTGCTCAACACGGTACCTATGCTGTTCGACTTGTGACAAATGAATCCTCTCAGGAAAATGGTTTCGGCTATTTCCTGAACGGCAACCCAAATGGGGACAATCCTGAAGACTGGAAAGGTGGCATTCCAATCAACGAAAAACCAACCGGTATAACAGGTTATTACAAATACAATGTACAAGCCGGAGATACGGCTATGGTACTGGTATCATTCAGAAAGGGAGGACAAAATATAGGGACCTACTTTTTGCCCCTTTATGGCATTCACAACACGTATACTGCTTTTGATTTTACCTTCACTCCTGCCCTGACCCAAACTCCGGATTCCATGATTCTGGGATTCACATCCAGTTGGGTCATGTCTGAGATCAGTCTGCCAGGGAGTGAATTGTATATAGACAATATCTCCTTGAAAGGTGTCACTACGCAACCTTCCAAATTGAACGGAGATTTTGAGACCTGGAGCAGCAATACGATTGATTTGCCTGTAAATTGGTTAAGCTTGAACGGAGACATCAGTGCCTGCAAAAAAACCGACGATAAGCAATCAGGTAACTTTGCCCTGGAACTTCATACCTATCTGGGAGAGAACGACGGCAAACCACAAGCCAGACCAGCGATGGTTGTAAACGGCACCTATAATGAACAGACCAATAATTTTGAAGGTGGTGTTCCCTACAACATGAGCAACGGGGTGCTTTCGTTCTATTACAAATATGCACCGGTGGTGCCGAAAGATAGTGCGTATGTGTGGCTATCCATACGAAGAGGTGGACAAAACATCTGGTATCAGAATACTTTCCTGCGCGCTTCCGATTCCTACAAACAGGTAAAACTTCCCATCTATCTGGATTACATGACGACAGAATTCGTAGGTGAAGGTGTACAGGATTCCATCGTTATTGGCATACAATCCAACCTTTGGTCTGATACCCTGACGTCGCATGTCGGGGCAGTGCTTAAAATTGACGGGCTGGAGCTTCTGGAAGGTGGAGGTGGTGAAACAGTACCAACCGAAGTGCCCAATGGCAGTTATGAATTATGGGATGTCAGATCGTATGAATACCCGGAATTCTATCCGATCAACTCCAATTCCAACTTTTTGCAGGATGCGAAATCACCGATTAGCGTATTCAAGACAACGGATAAATACAGTGGCTCTTTTGCAGCTAAACTGACAAGCTATGAAACGTCTGACTGGCAAAATTTCGGATTTTTCCTGAATACGAGTCCACAGAAAGAAAATCCGGCGGATTGGACTGGTGGCATCCCCATCAGTGAAAAACCCACAGGAATCACAGGTTACTATAAATACAATATGGCATCGGGAGATTCTGCGATGATCATAGCCTCCTTTAGTAAACAAGGTGTCAATATTGGTGCCTATATTCTAAAACTCCATGGCCTGCACAGCACCTATACCGCTTTTGATTTTAACTTTGAACCGGCTTTGACTCAAACACCCGATTCCATGATTCTTGGTTTTGCATCGAGCTTAGTGATGAATAGACAAGGTGTACCGGGTAGTGAGCTATTCATTGACAATGTTGCTCTGAAAGGGGTGACAAGTCAGCCTGCAAAAATGAACGGTGGCTTTGAGAACTGGCTGAGCAACTCCATCGAATCACCACAGAAATGGTACATTGAGGACAGCGATCATACCGATGTTTTCAAGAAGGTGACAACTGCTCAGGATGGCAATTATGCCATTGAGTTGCGAACATATTCAGGTGAAAGTGATGGCAATCCTGAAATAAGACCTGGCAGAATATCTACTGGATATTACACTAATAAATCCCATGGAATTCAGGGAGGCTCTGCTTTTACCAATATGGTGGATACCCTGTCCTTCTATTATAAGTATACGCCGGGATTTGCAGGAGACAGTGCCGAAGTATCCACCCAGCTTAAAATGAACGGAGAACATTTCTGGTACAATAACATTAATCTTGGCGCAGCGGAAAATTTCACCTATGCTGAATTGCCAATACGTGTCGACCACTTCTTTTTCAGACCAGACACCATCATCATCTCCATTCAATCCAGCAGGTGGTCTGAAGCGGGTATTCCGGCGGTAGGTTCTGTCCTGACAATCGACAACCTGAAATTTAAATCGTTTGATTCACCTTCTTCCATAGTTGTTGTGAGCCAGGAGATCAAGACCAGGCTTTATCCGAATCCGACCTATGGACCATTCAGCATCAGCATGACCGGTAAAACCATGGAAGGTATCGAGGTTTTCAACCTTTCCGGACAAAAAGTTCTTTCTCTGGATAAGAACCAGATTCTATCGGATATGGAGATAGACATGTCAAACTATCCAAGAGGAATGTACCTGGTTAAGGTATACGATGGAACTAAATCCTACGTGGAAAAGCTTATTCTAAAATAGAAGAAAGCTCTGACATAAAACTGATGATCCCCGCTGGAATTCCAACGGGGATCATTTTTATAGTTTTGTTAGAAAAAAATCGGTTTATTTAACTGATATTTTCCGGACAATTGTTCCGATTTTGACAATGTAGTACCCTTTAGGCAAATCAAGTTCGTAGTCCTGATTGGTGCTTTCTATCTTTTTTTGGAAAACCCTTACACCAACGATACTTAAGATTTCGACTTTTTCTCCTACGGTTACATTCTGTAATTGCAGGGTATTACCTTTCATGAAAATGGAGACACCAGGGGCCTCCTGTGCAACCGGAGCTGCAGCCTTTTCACCCTTCTGTGCGCTTATTGGTGCAATCAGAATGAATAATAAAAGGATTAAAGAAAAGCTCTTCTTCATTAGAATAGACTTTATAACTGCCCAAAGATAGCACAAACAGCTCTAATTTCCAAGAGAATAATGCTAGATTTCAATGCACATACCTTCATCTGCCAGAATGGTGTTGGAAAAAACCTCCTTCGCTTCACTCAACAACGCCTTTTCATTGACATAGCGGGCAGAGAAATGTCCTATCATCAGTTTTTTAACATTGGCTGCCAGAGCCACTCTGCCAGCTTGTGATGCCGTCGAGTGCATCGTACTTTTGGCACGATCTATTTCTGACTCACTGAATGTCGCTTCGTGGTACAGCAAGTCAACTCCCTGAATCATGGGTATGAGATTTTCAGAATAAGCCGTATCCGAGCAAAAGGCATACGACCTGGAAGGAGTAGCCGGCATGGTGAGTCTGTCGTTGGGTATGGTCTCACCATCCACCGTGACAAAGTCTGCACCTGACTTGATACCTGGAATACCTTTCAAAGGTATTTTGTAAAAATCGATCATGTCCTTCCGGATATGGCGGTCCCGGGTTTGTTCTCTAAAAAGAAAACCGGCACAAGGCATCCGATGCTTCAAGGGCAAGGAAAAAACCTGAACGGAACGATCTTCGTAAATCAATTCGTTTTTAGCCGGATTGAAGGACTGAAAACGGACTTCGTAATTCAATTCCTTGCAGAAAAAATCGAGCTGTGGTTTCAGCAGACGCTCCAAATCCCGATGTGCATGGATGGTCAGTGGAGCTGTTCGTCCAAGCATTCCCATGGTGGATATCAGACCAATGAGTCCGAAACAATGGTCACCGTGCAAGTGAGAAATAAAAATGTCGTAAATGCGGTTGTAATTGAGTTTGGTGCTTCGAAACTGCAGCTGGGCACCTTCTCCGCAATCAATCATAAAAAGCTTGTCCCGAACATTCAGGATCTGAGCAGTCGGTAAATGACGACGGGTCGGCAAAGCCGACCCGCAACCAAGAATATGTAGATCGAAGCGGTCCATTAATTAGAATTCCGCATTACGAGGTGTACGTGGGAAAGGTATGACATCACGGATATTGGACATCCCGGTCACAAACAACATCAGTCGTTCGAAGCCAAGACCAAAACCAGCATGAGGAGCTGTTCCGAAACGACGGGTATCCATATACCACCAGATATCTTTTTCGGGAACGCCCATTTCTTTGGCACGATTGCTCAATTTATCGTACGACTCTTCACGTTGTGATCCACCAATGATTTCTCCGATTTTCGGGAACAATACATCCATGGCGCGAACAGTCTTTCCATCGTCATTCTGTTTCATATAGAAAGACTTGATTTCCTTCGGATAATCGGTCAGAATAACCGGCTTCTTGAAGTGCTCTTCCACCAGATAGCGTTCATGCTCAGAGGCAAGATCAGCACCCCAGAAAATGGGGAACTCAAACTTGTGACCATTAGCAACCGCTTCTTCCAGTATCCGTACACCTTCTGTGTAAGGCAAACGGATAAATTCGTTTGCAATGACAGATTTCAGACGTTCCATCAGTTCCTTATCATACATGGATGACAAAAAGTTCAGGTCGTCCACACAATGATCCAAAGCCCATTGAATGCAATACTTGATGAAATCCTCAGCCAGTTGCATGTTGTCTTCAATCTCATTGAAGGCCACTTCGGGCTCAATCATCCAGAATTCAGACAAGTGACGGGGTGTATTGGAATTTTCGGCACGGAATGTGGGTCCGAAGGTGTAGACAGCACCCATAGACATCGCAGCCAACTCACCTTCCAGCTGTCCGGAGACAGTCAGGCTGGCTTGTTTGCCAAAGAAATCGTTGGAGTAATCTATGTTACCTCCTTCTTCCTTTTTCAGATCGTACAGATTCATCGTCGTCACCTGGAACATCTGTCCGGCACCTTCACAGTCAGAGGCTGTGATGATGGGTGTATGAAAATAAAAGAATCCTCTTTCGTGGAAGAAATTATGAATAGCCATGGCCATGTTGTGACGAACGCGGAAAATAGCGCCGAACGTATTGGTTCTCGGACGCAGATGCGCAATCTCACGCAGGTATTCCAACGAGTGACCTTTTTTCTGCAACGGATAGGTATTGGGGTCTGCCTCACCAAGGACTTCAATTTCCCTGGCCTGGATTTCCACTTTCTGACCTTCTCCCATTGACTCGGTCAAAATACCATTCACACTGATGCAGGCACCAGTAGTGATGGTTTTCAACATTTCCTCGTCAAAACCTTCGAGATCAACAACGACCTGTACATTATGAATAATGGAGCCGTCATTGAGCGCAATAAAGCTCACTTTTTTATTACCGCGGCGGGTACGAACCCAGCCTTTAACATTCACCAGGACTCCAAAGTCACCGCGTTTCAATACATCGATGACTCTGTCTCTTTTAATTTTTTCCATAGAAATTTTTTCAAGACTATACAAAAGCACCCATTTTCAATAGGTTCACTTCCTTTTCAGACAAGTGACGCCATTTACCACGGGGCAAATTCTTTTTGGTCAGACCGGCAAAATAGACACGGTCCAGTTTATGCACTTTATAACCCAGGGATTCAAAGATACGACGAACGACACGGTTTTGACCCGAGTGGATTTCAATTCCAAGAATAGCTTTGGAATCGGCGTCAACATAGCTCAGATTATCGGCTTTCACTTCACAATCATCCAAAGTGACACCATCCAGGATAGTCTGGATATCAGCCGGTGAAATATCTTTGTCAAGGGTCACCTGATAGATCTTACGTTTTTCGTATTTGGGATGCGTCAATTTGGAAGCCAAATCTCCGTCGTTGGTCAGGAGCAGAACACCGGTGGTGTTTCTATCCAGACGTCCTACAGGATAAATGCGTTCGTAACATGCACCTTTCACCAAATCCATAACCGTCAGACGTTCTTGTGGATCATCCGAAGTTGTTACGCAATCTTTGGGTTTGTTGAGCAATATATATACTTTATGTTCAATGCTTACGGGTTGATCGTGAAACAAGATGGTATCGACAGGTTTAACCTTGACACCAAGTTCAGTAACGATTACACCGTTTACTTTAACCACACCGGCCTGAATGAATTCGTCTGCTTCACGACGTGAGCAAATGCCGGCATTGGCCAGAAACTTATTCAAACGCAGGGGCATATCGGGATCCAGGCTAACCTGATATTTAGGTGCTGAGCCGCGACCACCGTAGGGGGTTCCATGGTCAAAAGTAGATTCATTCTTGATACGTGGACGGCGTGGACGGCCATCTGCACGTTCGGGCTTAGGAAGTGAGGGACCACCTGCAAAGGAAGGACGGGGTTTGTAACCACCCTCTTCACCAAATGGACGACGGGGCCTGTCACCACCTTCATTAAAACTGCGGCGTGGACGGTCGTTGCCTTCGCCAAAGCTAGGACGTGGACGATCAAACGTATTGCCTTCACGGTTACCACCGCCAAAACTGTTACCACCTTCGCCAAAAGAACGACGGGGTTTATCAAAGCTATTGCCTTCGTTGAAGTCACGACGTGGACGATCATTGCCTTCGCCAAAACTACGGCGTGGACGATCAAAACTATTGCCTTCACGGTTTCCGCCTTCACGGTTACCGCCCTCACGGCTGGGGCCACTAAAACGATTGCCGCCTCCTTCGCTGAAATTGCGACGTGGACGGTCGTTGCCTTCACCAAAACTTGGACGTGGACGATCATTTCCTTCACCAAAACTGCGGCGTGGACGATCATTGCTTTCGCCATAGCTTGGACGTGGACGATCATTGCCTTCGCCAAAACTGCGGCGTGGACGATCGCTATTTCCTTCACGGTTACCGCCGAAACGGTTTCCTTCTTCACCGGCACTACGGTGTGGACGTGTTGTATCTCCTTCTCCGAATGTACGGCGAGGACGATCAAAGCTATTGCCACCACTTCTGTTGCCACTGAAGCTATTTCCCTGTTCTCCGTATGGACGACTGGGACGGTCGTTATTTTCCCCGAATGGACGACGGGGGCGGTCATTGTTGTCGCCAAAGCTGCGACGTGGACGGTCATTATTATCCCCAAAAGTGCGGGGCTTGTCATAGGAATTACCACCACGGTTGCCACCTGTACTGCTATCTCCGAAAGATTTGCGGGGGCGATCGAATGATTCTCCCTGTGTTCTCCGGTCTGTAGGTTTTTTCCATGAATTTGAATCCGAGCTCGAATTTCTTGAATTTCTGTCACCATCACGGCGGGCAGAGGATGCACCTTCACCAGGCTTTTCCTGCCATTTGTCTTTGTCTGTCATCATTTTTTTAAAAATTTGTTTTTTGTTTTATCTATTAAATTAGATCCCCGTATAATTTTGGGGTGTTATTGTTTTCAGCTCTGCTTTCACAGCATCACTTACATTCAATTCATTGATGAATTCACGGATGGATTCTTCGGTGATTTCCTGATTGGTACGGGTCAGTTCCTTCAGGGCTTCATAGGGTTTTGGATACGATTCGCGACGCAAAATAGTCTGGATGGCTTCAGCAACCACTGCCCAGTTTGCATTCAAGTCGTCAGACAAAGCCTTTTCGTTCAGAAGAAGCTTGCCCATACCTTTCAACGTGCTCTGGAAAGCGATCAGGCTGTGCGCAAATGGCACACCGACATTTCTCAAAACGGTGGAATCGGTCAGGTCGCGTTGCAGACGGGAAACAGGCAATTTTGCAGCCAGGTGTTCCAGAAGGGCGTTAGCCACTCCGACATTCCCTTCGGAATTTTCGAAGTCTATGGGATTCACTTTATGAGGCATGGCTGAAGATCCGACTTCACCAGCCTTGATCTTTTGCTTGAAATAGCCCATGGAAACATACATCCAGAAGTCACGGTCCAAATCCATGATGATGTTGTTGATGCGTTTCATGGCATCAAAAATAGCAGCCAGATTGTCGTAGTTTGAAATCTGTGTGGTGTATTCTTCACGTTCCAGTCCCAGTTTTTGGTTCAGGAATTTTTCGCCGAATTCTTTCCAGTCGTTTGCGGGATAGGCCACAAAGTGTGCATTGAAATTTCCGGTGGCACCGCCGAACTTGGCAGAATAGGGAATCTGTTTCATCGCTTCCACCTGTTTGTTCAAACGGTTGACATAAACCATGACTTCTTTACCCAAACGGGTTGGTGAAGCTGGTTGTCCATGGGTCTTTGCCAGCATGGATATGTCTTTCCACTTTTCAGAGTCATCAGCCAAACAATCGATCAACTCCTGTAAACCAGGATAGTAAACCTGTTCTAAAGCTTCTTTGATGGATAATGGAACGGAAGTATTGTTGATATCCTGAGAAGTCAGCCCGAAGTGTATGAATTCCTTGAACTCAGCCAGACCAAGACGGTCAAATGCTTCTTTCAGGAAATATTCCACTGCCTTGACATCGTGATTGGTCACCTTCTCGATGTCCTTGATGCTTTGGGCGTTTTCTACTGTAAAGGTGGTGTATAATTGACGAAGTGCTTTGTAAACAGAGTGATCCACTTTTTCAAGTTGTGGCAGTGGTAGTTCGCAAAGTGCTATAAAATACTCTACTTCGACCTGTACCCTGTAACGGATAAGTGCGAATTCCGAAAAATACGAAGCCAGGGAGTCGGCTTTAGAACGATAACGCCCATCAACAGGAGATATCGCGGTTAACATGTTTAGATCCATTCTACGCGCTCTTTTTAGGCAATCACTGCCCTAACCTTATGAAATAATATTATTTTCAAGTAAAAATATACCGTGAAAGTTGGACTGCAAAAGTACTATTTTTCAGTGGAATAATCCTTCTTTTTTCTCAATAATTTTTTAAACTACCTGAAAATGATTTTGAAATAATTTGTGAAAGTCAAAATTAGCTGTATCTTTGTCGCGCTTTTGAAGAAAACAAGAGGGCGTTTAGCTCAGCTGGTTCAGAGCATCTGCCTTACAAGCAGAGGGTCGGGGGTTCGAATCCCTCAAC